>Ga0307515_10017818_pt1 | contig 12911 bp, 2 predicted proteins | sample 17_EM_MG_FD_194513 | JGI IMG/M metagenome (GOLD analysis project Ga0307515, IMG submission 194513) | Populus trichocarpa ectomycorrhiza microbial communities from riparian zone in the Pacific Northwest, United States - 17_EM | ecosystem: Host-associated > Plants > Roots > Unclassified | place...
AAACTTATTTCTTTTTATTAGCTATATTAAAACAACAGCTATACTCTACTACTATTATTCCATTTCCTTTTAAAATTATAAAGGCGCCTTTTTTATCTTATAATAACTAGCTTGCCCAATTAAACTATACCTATATTACTAATATATTATATTTTAGTAGGTAATATAGTTGCGTAGAGCTTTAGTAGAGCCTTATATAGAGCTTTAGTAGAGCCCTATAAAGAGCTTTATGTAGAGCCTTATATAGAGCTTTGTGTAAAGCCTTATACAGAGCTTTAGTAGAGCCTTATATAGAGCTTTAGTAGAGCCCTATGCAGAGCTTTATGTAGAGCCTTATGTAGAGCTTTATATAAAGCCTTATGCAGAGCATTAGTAGAGCCTTGTGTAGAGCTTCGTGCAAAGCTCTGTGCAGAGCTTTTTGCAGAGCTTTTTGCAGAGCTTTATACAGAGCTTTGAGCAGAACTTTATACAGAGCTTTAAGCAGAGCTTTAAGCAGAGTTATGTGCAGAGCTATGTGTAGGTATGTAGATATGTAGATATGCAGATGTGCAGACGCTTGTACAGGCGATTAATTACAGAGACGTTTGTAAAGATGATTGTATAGGCAATTGTTTGGTTTGTACGGGCATTTATATAGGCGATTAATTGATTAATCAATTGTATGGACGTTTGTAGAGCCGTTTGTAAAGATGTTTGTATAGGCGTTTAAATAGATATTTGTATAGGCATTTGTATAGACATTTGTAAAGACATTTATAGAGACATTAAGGGTATAATTAGGCTCTATTGTGGATGAATTCTATAAAGTAAGAAGAGGGCTTTTAAATGGAGGTATTGGCAAGTTAAGCGGTGGTATATTAGGGGGTGATATACCGCGTTAAAGGCAATATAACTATTATTTATTAGGCAGGTGGCCTGCCTTTACAAATCGCGCCCATAATCTCTTAGACCTTTTGTCGATTTAGGTTGAATTTAGCCTATTACCCTATTCTTGTTCTTATTCCGGGTGTACTACTACCCCCGTTTTAGTTATATACCCCCCCTCCCTTTCCTATTTTAGACACCTACCTCATATATAAATAGCTTCTTTTCTTTATAGTTGAACAGACAGAGTCCTTATTCTTTACTTACTTATTAGTATACAGACTACCGATTGACAGTTATAAGCCTGGGTAACTTGCTATATTACACCTATTTAACTAATTAATTTGGCTGATTGTACCCCTTATTAAATACTTTATTCGTCTTTATAAGCACCTCTTAATATAACTTCTTAACCTACCCAAGCTATTACTACGACGGTGATATTATCGAACTAAGCTAATTGGGACGAATGGATTAACCTTATTAGGCTTTAAGCTTAAACAGGAGACGTATAGAAATATATTAACCCCTTAACTAAATAGGATAAGTTGCCCTATTTGCTTGAACTAGTCTTTCCTAGGCCTTAAGATGTAAAGTTAGGAACAACCTTATATACAGCTCTCTCTAAGGACGAGAAGGACGAGCTTTAAATTCTCTGTAAGAGGTATAAGATAGTAAAGAAGGAATATAAGAAGCAGAAGGTAGCTTTAACCTCCCTATAAAGCTATATCACTAGTATAGTGGCTAGGAACCTTAATACCTATATACTAGGTATCGACTCAGTATATAATACCCTGGTGGCTCTTAAGGAGAGGGTTGCCCCTACTAATATAGCACGCGAGCTGTACCTATCCACTTAATATACTAAGGTTAAAAAGGGCCCAAAGAACTAGAACTTCAAGGCCTGGCTATAGCAGTGGGAGAAGACATATAACGACTACAAAAAGATCAAATTGCCGGACGTACACGGCGACCGAGCGATTAGAGATTTTCTAATGGCGGTAAAGCCAGCATCACCAAACTGGGCCTTGATGTGGAGGGTCGAATTCGATAAACACGACTGGGCCAGTGACTAGATAATATCCATAGATCGACTGGTCGAAATATATCGGAACTATCGACGGGTAGAGACTGCCCAAAAGAGAAGAGATTAGCTTAGTGCCAATGCAGTGGGCTTCTAAGGCGGGTCGATTGACGGAGCTCGTAAAGACGAGGCTCCTAAGGACAAAGCACCTACAGTGTGTCCAACAGTCAGCTTAGCTGCGAGCTTGAGAAAAATAGCTGACTGACTGCGTCAATTGGATCGCTCGCTGTCCGCTAACTGTTGGATAACGTACGCTGACTGTGAAGCTGTCAGCTAGCTGTCCCAATTAGGAAATTTGTATAGACTTTATGGTGTTTCATTTTAGATTTTTGGCAGCACCTCTTTATGTACAAATATCAACATTGCCCGATTAAAATTTAGCCCTAATTCACCTAATATAGTATCCAAATATAGCCAAATTCGTCCCGCGCCCGTAAAGGCTTAAAAGGTAGGTAGAATGGTCGGTGGTGAGGACTCCGGAGGCTCTATTTCTATATTAGATTTAATCGAATATAAAGCTTAGTTAAGTCTACCTTACCAAGCTGGCTTTTCTGCCTCTGTAGTTGGCTTATAGCCAGTAAGATTAATATTTAAGCTCGTCAACTAGGGTGTAGTTAAAGCTCTATTTAAGTTAATACAGTTAATTAAACTGCTTAATAAAAGGCCTTTAATTAACCACTACTTCTAATATTAGTCTGCTTTAATCGTGTTAACTAAAAGTCTATTACGCTTATTAGTAATAATCTTTTTAGCTTAACTAAAGGCTTATTTATATACGGAGCTTATTACTAGTATAGAGAATATATTAAGAGTAATCTTAGTAAGCGTTAGATAAAGGATTTAACTAATTTTAAGCCACTAGTTAAGAGGATTAGTGTTACGGCTCGTATAAATGCCTCTGAACCGAAGCTTGTAGAATGCTGTATTACGAAGATACTAAGCTAAGGAGCAGAGAAGGTCGAGGAAGGGACACGTCTATATACAGGCGCCAAGTCTCCAAGCGAGCCCCTGACTAGGGTCTGTAACGGTGCCGTGACAATTAGGAACGACATTATTCCGCTTATTACCATCTTTAGAACGGATCTTAATAAACTTAAGGCCTATGTTATAGTAGTGGTTAAGCTTACTGGCGAGCTTAATACGCTTTTAATTGCGCTTTAAGGAAATAAGGCTCTTATCTACGACTAAGGACTATACATATTTATTAGTTAAATCATTATTAGATTTATAAGGAACCTTCCTACGTTATAGCTCAACTAGTTCCTTATCTTCCTTATCTACTTACTTATTAATATAGTTATTAAATAAAGTCTCTATGCACCGCTTGGCGTACTTCTACCACTAGGGCTACCGTTTCCACTTATTGCGAAAGTAGGCGCGTTTAAGAGACGGATAAAAGATTACTACGGCAAAGTAGTAAGGGCTTTTAGCCTTTATTTTATTAAAATATTTATTAATCTTTTTAATAGCTATATTAACACCCAATTTAAGAAAGGAGTTGCATTTATTCTTAAGGCTTAGCTAAGTTCGCTAGAGGATTTAATAGAGGAGCTCTATATTAGTAATTGACTCCTATAGAGCGCTATATAAGCCTTTAACACTAGGACTATTAGCGTTACCTTTTATACGCTTAGTAGCTAATATAAAAGGCTTTAGGATCTTAATGAGCTACTTTACCTACTGCTAATCTTTATTAGTAAGCGCGTCCTAAGATAGATTGTAGCTATTGTTAGCGGGCTTCCTCTAAGCTAGTAGATATTTATTAATTACTTTATAAAGAAGTAATACACGGCAGAGTATAAAGTAGGTTAAATTCTACTAAATGCCTCCGTCCTTAATAAGCAGAAGCTCTGCTTAATTAAAAAAATCGTCCTTAATATAGGCCTTACTCTAGTTCTTAGCAAAGTCCTTACGGCATTCTATTAATCGTATAATATATTTAATAATATTATAAATCTTACCTATAAAGCCTCTCTACTATATAAAATTAAATTTAATATAGTCGCTTATACTAATTATTAAGCGCTTAAGCTTGCTAACGCCTTTGCTGTATATTAAAGCCTTAACAATAAGGTTAATAATATAGCCAACGCACTAAAGCCGCTCCTTTTTGGGCACTAAGAGGCTTTATAAGAAATGGTTGTAGAGCTTATTATTATTACTGGCGTTATTAGCCATTAAGGAGCTAAGCTTATAATCAAATTAATACTTTTAAATTACTAACACTAGGGCCGTTGCTATATTCTGAGGAGAGTATAATCTTTGTAGTCGTAGAAGGCCCAAAAGCACTAATTAAAGCTTTCCGTCTTTATTAATAAAATAAGCTACTATACTAAGCAGTAACATTCCGTTTATAGATATTTAGATATTATAAATAAGATTAATTTTACTAAGTGCGGTAAGAAGGAGGTCTTTAATATTAACGCGCCGCTATTTAAATGCGGTTTTAATCCAATTGCTTAGTAATATAGGCGCCTTTATAAAACAGTCTTAGATCTAAGGACGGTTAAATATTAGCAGAGCGCGCGTAGAAGGACTTATAGCTTAATAAAAGGTAATATCTTATAGAATTGTCCAATTAACATAGGCTTAAATATAGCCAGCTGCCCAGAACGGCTGGCGTTTGTGACTGCTAGCGGAAGTAGAAGCTTCTACGGCTAGTAGTCGTATTCTACTACTATAACTTTTAGGGTTAATAATAAGGTTATGCTTTAATTTTAAATAGCCGTTAATATAATTGTTGCCGTTAATTGTAAGTAAAGCACCTAGTCTTTAAGCTAGATGGCAAAGCTTATATAGCCAGAGCCTCTTTTTGCCCAAAAAACCGTCCTAAAAAAGGTCTGCCCTATGCTTCCATATTAGTAATATAGGAGCTTTACTTAATAGCAACCGCTTATTGGTAACTCGGTATCCGTATTTACTAGTAAGCTTGCCGTATATTATTAGGTAGAGATTGTCCCAATTAATAGGAAAGATACAGCCGTAGTTCTAATTAGCTGGAGGAGGCTCTCGCGATACGGAATCATCTTAATCGCCCAATTCGGTATCATCGTTAATTAGAAAAAGGGAGGAAGCAGTTGATCCACAAACCCTACGCGGTGCTAAAGGAGTTAAGTGACGCGTAGATCGTAGATTTAATAAAGAAGTAGAGGAAGAAGTAGAGGAAGAAGCAGAGGAAGAAGCTCTACTGCCTGGCTAACGCGTAAAATGTAATGTACGTTGCATTTTGTATAGGTGGCATAGGAGAACGGGTATACGGCGCGTAATGGAGATATTAGGGAAAATGCTTTATTTACTATAGCTAAGCGAGAGATTCTCATAGGTTTCTCATTACTTGGCGTATAATCTCAGTCGAAGATTTGAATATCCTCAACTTCTACCAAAAGCTTTAACTTACCACCAAATCTTACCACCAAGGCAGCGAGCTATCAGCTAGCTGCAGTTTTATAGCTAACTGACTGTCACAACTCTATAGGCTCGCTGACTGCTTACGTTATCAGCCTCTTGGCAGCGACGCTGGCAGCGACGCTGACTCTTGGACACACTGAGCACCTAAGGACAAGGCTCCTAGAACTACATCGTCTAGGACGTCACAGAAGAAAGACACCCCACCGTGCTACTGCGGAGATGTTCACTGGTTTCCGGAGTGTCCTTATATTAACGAATCGGTTCGATCAAAGAACTGGAAATTAGACAAAGCCACGGCTACGAAAGTCGAGGAAAGGATTGCAAGCGCATTGGATTGGACCAAGTTAAAAATTGAGAAGATAAGGAAGGAGGCTTCAGGCAAGGAAGCTCCACAAAAGGAAGCTGTACGGAGCCCAGACGGGAGTTAAAAGGAAGACAACTACGGTATTTTCGCCGTACACCAAGTGGGAGCCCATAACGCAGGTTCCGACTACAAGCTGCACGACAGTGTTATTCTTGACAACGGAACCACGATACACTTCATCAACGATCGATCGAGGTTCGTCGACGAGCTCCGGCCGAGTAATGACTTCGTATACGCTGGAACGGGCCTAGATCCTATAGAGGGTATAGGGACGGCAGCAGTTATAATCTAGACGCCAACAGGACCTAAGAGGATCCTACTAGCTAATATAGCATATGTACCGGCGTTCCATACAAATTTGGCCTGTCTAGATAAGTTTAATAATAAGAACATATGGTGGGACAATGAAAAGAACCTACTATATCACAAAGACGATTGTAAGACGTTTACCTATTGCGAACGCCATTACAACTAATTAACGCTTAAGTACAACGAGCCGCGACCGAGGACCTTAAGCAAGGCCTTATTAGACCCTATTCCTGATCAGAAAGGACTTCAGGAAGGACTTCAGGAGAGCTCAGATGAGCTTGACGAGACGTCAGAAAAGCTTGACGAGACGTCAGAAAAGCTTGACGAGACGTCAGAAGAGCTTAACGAAACGTCGGACGAGGATGATGAGACTTTAGATAAGATTCAAGTGGATATCGATAAAAGTTGACAGGTAGATTCTGGTGGAAATCAAGATCAAGCGACCGATCAAGAAGAGCTCGGTCCTCAAGACAATGACGTAATTTGCCCACAAACCTTAAAGGACGATTTTGTACCAGACCTACCTACCCCAGACGAGACCTCAGACGAGACCCCGGAAACGGCCCCAGCAGGGCCTTTCGGACCTTTAACACGAAGAACAACGCGTCTAGAAGCAGTTCCTGAGGAACAGATGCGTAAGAACTACCACGTCTATATCGACAATATTGTGGCGATTAGCCGCAGAGAGAACGTACTAAGGCTTTAATCCTTTAAGGAAGAGCTAATAAAGAAGTATAAGACTACTGAACCTAACGCTATAAGAGCTTTAAGCAAGCTTTTGGAATTCCTTCGTAACCTATTGTCCTTATACAAAGACCGCAGTTATTCGACTTAACACTATGCCAAAACTCGCGATGCAGCTTTGACCTATAAGGGCTCAAAGCTAGGAGGGTGTGTTAATTTAGGTTGGATTTAGCCTATTGCCCTATCCTTATTCTCATTCCGGGTGTACTACTACCCCCATTTCAGTTACATACCCCCCCTCCCTTTCCTATTTCAGACACCTACCTTATGTATAAATAGCTTCTTTTCTTCATAGTTGAATAGATAGAGTCCTCATTCTTTACTTACTCATCGGTGCACGGACTACCGATTGACACCTTTAGAGAGGAATCTACCTTAGGGCTCTATAATTGGCTGCTGAAGCTAGCGTAAGTACTAACGCCTATGGCATACATTAGGCTGCGGCGCCGGTTGCAGATTGGCTTAGGAGTTTACAGGAGGTGAGGTGGATTTTCTCTCGAGGGTCTGAGTCAACTGAGATAACTGAGCGCCCGCTCAGTCGCTGAGCCGCACGTGACACATACACCCCCTGTTGACATTCGCGAATGTCCACGGCCAAGCCCGCGGCCAAGCCGTGGATATTTTCGAATATCTTACCCCCTCGTTGATTGAGCCGCTGATGCACGCGTACTATTGGCCCATTGGGCTAGCCGTGCGCCTATGTATTTACCCTATATGGTAAGGTCACTTATCCGCTCGCTAAGAGGCCAGTAAGTATGCTTTCTCTACCTCTCCTCCCTAGTCTATATCTAATGTGAATATAAAAAAATAGAACCACCCTTAGGGGCTATAACTTTAGCAGTGTTCTATTTTAAAAATAGTAATAATTAATTGTATAGAAATTAATGTCGTGAATAATACTGAACTATATGCTAATATATAGAGTATTTTTACCCTTATTTGTGCCGTAAGGCCCTAAAATATATTTAAAAATTATAATCTAAAGTAGAAAGAGTTTTAGGTAAGTAAGTAGGTGCTTTATAAAGTAGTATATTTAATAGCTAATATATACCTCTATTAAGGCCTTTTTTAAGGCCGAAATAGTACTATAATAGCAATATTATTATAGAAGAAAAGCCACTCCTATATTTTATTAAGAAGGTTATAAGCTAGCTACTAAAAGTAAAAAGCTATAAGGCTAGTAATAATATACCTTAGCACAAGATATAGCTAGTATAGCACTTAGTTTATAGCTATATTATAGCTATTATAGACTTTTACTAGGTATAGAAGGCTATAGGTATAAATAGCTACTAGTCCCTATAGAAAAATAATATTAGAAAGTACCTAAGGTTTTATAGTGGAGGGATATATAGTATAATAAGGAGCAGTTTGTAAATAAGGGTAGGAATATACTACTTAATAAGTATATAAAATACAGATTAAAAAATATCTACTGCGAGCTATAGTTCTATAAATACTCTTTGCTAAAATGCCATTTCTATATACTTATAGATATCCTAATAAGCTACTATATACTTATTTATAGTGGCAATAAACGCCCTACTAAAAATTTAGACTTATTTATTTTTAAATTTAAGGGTAAAGGCCCTATATATTATATACCTTTTATATTTATTATATACACTAGTAAGTAAAACCAGTATAGCTACTTTAAAACTATTAGAGCTTTATATAATAAAAAGCCGCTTATTTATATATTTAATAGCTTAGCTTTTTATCTCCTATATTGCTAAAATATAGGTAATAAGCTATTTTTAGACTTTAGTAGGTAATTAGTATAGTACAATATATATCTAATTAAGAGCAGTATTAGGGACTATAAGACAGCCTTTTTATATAACTTATAGTATAAATATATTACAAAAGTATTCTAATATATTAGATTTTTTTATATATAAAAGAAGACCTATATTAGATAAAGTATTAGCACTAAAATAGTAAAGCTAAAAGGGGTTAGTAAGGACTAAATTAGGTATATTAGTAGGTAGAACTAGGAGTAGATAGTTAGCTACTATTTAAACTTTCTACTATAAGAGTTTATATAAATAATAGTTAACTATATACTATAAATAGGCTACTTTAAGATTTATAAAGTAAGTATTTCCCCCTTTAATATACTGCTGTTAATAATTTAGCTAAAACTAAATACCTAAAAGGGTTAGTTTAGCCTTTAGGCTAATTAAATTAAAAACTTATAGCTATAGGTATTACAAATCTCCTATTTTACTTATATGAGGTTATTTTTTATAGGATTTAATAATCCTTTATTGGATATTTTAAAAAAGCCCTATATAGAACTACTTGGTATTTTAGTATAAAGCCTACCTAGAGTAGAAAGAAAAAGGCCCTAATTAGCTATTATCCGCCCCGCGGACTATTCGCTTACTCTTATAGTCCTACGCAGCTTAACGGAACACCGAGTTCAACGGAATATGTACCCAAGATTAAGCCTTACCTATTTCCTTATATAATTAAATCACCACAACCATGTCTACAGAATCCGAAATTATTAAGATACGCGTACAAGATGCACTTCGTAAGTTATCACGCATAAAAATACCTAATATTTAATTAGCAGCCCGCCTATATAACACGCCGTTTAAACGTATCTATAACTGCGTTAATGGTATTAAAAGTAAAATGTAAAGGCCTAGTAGTAATAAGATGTTTAATTAACACTAAGAGGCCATACTTCTATCCTATATTAATTAAATAGACCACCTTAGAGTTAGCGCGCTGTTCCACTAAGTCTATAATTACGCGTAGCGTATCCTTAAGCTCTATGCGCCTAATAGAACCGAACTACCTACTCTTAGACGCGACTAGACTAAAAGATTTCTTAAATAAAACCTAATAGTGTATAAGGTTAAGTAGAAGCCTATAGAGATTAATTAAGCTGCTATAAACAATCCTACCGCGATATAGGAATGGTATACTTTATATAGAAATACGAAGGAGTAATAGGGTATTCTACTATGCGATAAATATAACTTTAACGAGTCTAGATTTTATATTAGAATTAGTAGTAGCTAGTAAATAATTACGCGTGTATTAGATACTAAGAGGATACACTTAGCTAGTAAGATAAATCGCGATTTCGTGTTAGTATTAGAGGCTATATCTAGTAATACCGTACTTTACTTATTAGTAGAGGAGGACCTATATTTAATGTAGGCAGTGGTACGCGCCTGCGTAGAGCGTCAAAGGACCAACCAACGGGTTGTTTAAAAGGGAGGCTTAATATCTACAGTAGATGGACGGCTTAAAGTATTATAACGAGTTCAAAAGGAAGCAGAGAAGGTAGGTAGGGCGGCTGCATATACGGTAAAGAAGTAGGTAAAGGAGGACGCTATACAACGTGCAAAGGCCTTAGACTCGTAATATTTAGCAGGATTATAGCTAGGCTATTGCTTAAGGTGCTCCACTAAGGATTTCTGTATATATGTAGCCTATATAGAAATCTACGGCTTTAAAATCATGTGGTGGGGCTCGTGTTCCGTTAAGCTTGGTGTTCTGTTAAGCTGTGTAGGACTATAAGCGTAAGTGAATAGTCCGTGGGGCGGATAATACCATACTAAGCTATACTAGTTATTATAGACTATTTAAAGGCTATAAATGCCTAAAACTATTAAAGAGTATATAAGCTATAGGTATTATTTAACTATATAGCTAAGTCCTAATAGGTATAGTCTTTATAGCTTTAATTACTTATATTTAATAGCCTTACCTTTTAACTTAAGGTCCCTTTAATATTTATATATCTATATTTAATAGTATATATAATAAAGCCTTATAAGTAAAGCTACAGTAGACTTATACTTAGGCTAGGTAATATAGATAAATAATTATAATATACGTAATAAGCTCTAGAGTAGTTACTAAATAAATTAACTTTAATATATTCTAATAATTACTATAAAGTGTTACGGACCTTATATTAGTAGTAGTTAAACTATTAAGAAGAGACATAGATAGGTAAGTTAAAATAGTATAGGAGGTGTAACGGAACCTTGTAGCAGAAACTACGATGGGCTCGTTATTAGGCTAGGTATATAGGTAATATAAGTACAGAGGTTAACGAGTAATAATAACTAGTGGAGTGGTTGCCTAACAGATTAACTCCAATTATATTCTAAGAATCACTATAAGGAAGGAACCATCTAGGTAGGGACTAAGGGTCCTTAAATACACGACCGTACTCCTATAAAATCCTTCTTATATATAATATACGTATACTCTATCTACTCTATTACAAATTATACAGATCCTATAAATTATACAGATTACGTCACGTGACCTTAGTTACTATTCCTTATCATATAGCTCTATCGGCTCTATCCTAGACCGTGCTTAAATTAACTAACTAACTTCTTCCGACTTTCCCCTAAGTAGTTATAATATTATACTTAAAGCGTCTATAACACTATCTCCCTTCTCTTTATCTTTATCCTTAAAGATTCCTAATATCTTTAAGTCGTTTACTAGAGGTATAATATCCGTCTAATTAATTTGGTTAATATCGTTACTTATTATACCTAAAGTAATTTCTTCTTCTTTAACTGCTTATCGCATTCGCACTATGGCTGCAATATTATCTCTTAGTAAGATTATACCGTCTCCATGTTCTCGTTATTTAAAAAAGGGGCTAGTTTATATTACGTTGGCGAACCCATCTTCGCGACAACCGTCCTCTTGCTTAGAGTGCACTAAAGCAAATATTTATTCGTCCTATAACGTTCGCTCCGTCTCTAACACTAAATATACGCGATTTATTACTCTTAATAGTCGTCTAGTTCCCTAATTAATTTGTCTTAGGGTTTTATGTTTAATCTACTACTACACGGCTAGATAATAAACTGTCTATTGCTTTTATAGAATTGCGCCATTTCTATAACGCAGAACAGAAGGCTGCCGATGCTCAGTAACGGGCCCTTAAGTCTCGTCTAGCGGCGTCTACTCAGTTAATCTGTCTTAAGAAGGTGTATAAGAAGGTCCGTTTTAAGGAGTAGAAACTTATAAAATAGGGTCTATAGGAACTTAGTAATAAAAGAACGGATTCTCTTTTAATAGAGAAGGAAATAGATCCAAGTAGTTTGGCAACTACTCTTCTTAAGTCCCCCTTAGGTAACTTATTTTTTGGCGATCCTTCTTTATTAATACTGCCTAACCTAATTTCTTTTAATACTCCTATACCTTTCTTATAGCATTCTTTAGATTCTCTAATAGCTCCTAAGTAGTCTCATTATAGCCTATCCACTTAACCTCGTACTATATTTCGTCGTTAATATTCTTATAGCTAACGATCTTTAAAACTTGCTATCTGTCTTCTTCTTATCCTCTATACGTGTCTGCTTCGTAAATTAGTAGCTTAATATTCCCGTATACTAGCTCTAGTATTACAATATACTATATAGGGTAGATCTTCATTCTGGCTAGTAGGTTTAACTTAAATATAACTAGTAAAATTCTTTATATAATTTTAAAAGGTCCTAGTCTAATATAGTCCAACTTCTTACTTAGTTATTAACTCTTAAAATTTTTATATAGCAGCTATACTTTATCTCCCTCCTTAAGATCTGGTCCCTTAGATCTCTTAACATTATAGTACCTTTTTATTCTTTCTTATACCTTTTTTACTAATTCCATAAGGTTTATATAAAGATTTATTAACGTCTTTATTCTTTCTTTAGCTGTACTACTTATTTTCTTCGCTTATTATAGTAATAATAATATTCTTAGCTTATATCCGTAATTCGCCTTAAATAGTAATATGCCTATTCCTTCTTAAAGTGTTGTATTATATGCAAACTATATAACTAGTAATAGCGATACCTAATTATTCTGTGCGTAATTAATATAGTGCCTTAGATACTGCTCTAGTGTCTAATTTAATCTTTCTATTTAACCGTCTGTCTGCGGATAATATACGGTAAAAGTTACTGCTCTAACTCCCTATTCCGTTAAGAATACTTTTTAAAATACTACTATAAATCTTAAATCTCTATTTAATATAATTTTACTTAGTGCTCTATATCTTATAAACACTTCTTTAATATAGATTCTAGCGATATCTTCTGCTAAGATTTCTTCTGTATATACTATAAAGTATCCCCACTTTATAAGCTTATCTACTAT
>Ga0307515_10017819_pt1 | contig 12910 bp, 11 predicted proteins | sample 17_EM_MG_FD_194513 | JGI IMG/M metagenome (GOLD analysis project Ga0307515, IMG submission 194513) | Populus trichocarpa ectomycorrhiza microbial communities from riparian zone in the Pacific Northwest, United States - 17_EM | ecosystem: Host-associated > Plants > Roots > Unclassified | place...
TTTGGGCGCACTCCACCAGCCACATGAGGCCAATCCACTCCTCGTTTGGACCACTAATTCTACTGATATTATATGACATATTATATACAGGACAGCCTCTATCAACACCCGCAAGTACCAATGGCACGCAGGGTGGTGGTGGCACGTTGCCTGGTGAGGCACTGTATAGGACGATGGATCGAGTGAGCAAGGGTCAGGTGAAGCCGGACAGTAGCTTCTCTGGGAGAAGAGACCTGACGGTATGCACTACTCCACCCAGTAATAGGTCCCATTGTGATGATTTGAATAGGCCGTCATCCAGGATCGCTCCTGCAAATTGCCAATGGTCGTTTGGGTTACGGATCGAAGAACATTTGGATTTCTAGACGATGCATTCGCCCATTCATCATATCAGGGTTCTGAGGCGGTGAATGGTTTGTCGCCGACGTTCCGGCCATTAATGAAGGATATTGAGGCAGAGGAATAGCAGAGAACATCTCACTGAACCCGGCCATGATGTTCAATGAGCGGGATTCGGATTTTGAGGTTGACAGATCACGAAGTAGTATATGGCTTGTCTGGGTGGAAGCTGAATGAATCGTCATTCCTCAGCAAGACATGAAAAACGATGGATTGACTAAGAGTGAAATTGTGAATATACCCTTCAGTGGCATATACTGTAACAGGAACAGTACAAGAGACAGGCGGACGGAACACCGCCGTACCATTCCGCAACGCGAGCGACCGACTCATCCACTATGAAGCAGACGCCATTTCCACATCCTCAGGTAGTACACTCGGCGTAACAGCTCCAGATCCAGGTTCATCTACAACTACTGCCGCTACCAATGTGCCCTTCCCAACCTTCTCTTTCTTCGGCTTCTTCAGCGCTTTGGGTCTCTTCCCCACCGGAGAAAGCGTCCCGTCGGCTGCGACGGCTGCGAGAATTGCGAGCTCTGCTTGCTCATCCTTCCCCTCCTCCCCGGTCCACCCATGGGTGTCCCTGTTCCGGCTCCTGCACCACCGGCAGCCTTGTCTGCAGCAGAGCCGCCCTGGGCGGTCCCAGAGGACGTGGTGGGATAAATTGGTGTATGACCCAGTTAAAGCGCGATTTCAGGGGCTCGGCTTTACACCGCTACTCTTCCATACGCGCGCACCGAACGTCGCGCCGGAGATAATGTGGATTGTCCTATACGGTGTATCCCACTCTTTGGGAGGTTGTCCATTCAGGTCCAATGGTTCGGCAACGGGGATTGAGAAGAACTCCGTTGGTTGTTCCGGTTGTGTGGCGCGCTTCCTCGACGGAGACCGGGGCTTGGAAGACGCAGGGGGCGCAAGTGAGGGCACTGCGTCGGGTGGAGATTCGTTCTTTGGGACTGCTGTTGCGGGAGCCGCAGGATCGTGGTGGTAGAATGCTTGGACATTGGGGTCTTTTGGTTCTTCGCGCCTAATAATAGACATAGTAGAGAAATCAATATGGAGGCTCAGTACAGCTGCGAACCAATGCACCGATTACGCTTCTTCATTTGTCCCTTGGGTGTCGGCGTGAACTTGGAGGTTTGGGGCTGGTGCTTCAGTGGTGGGAACAGACGCAGGTACATTTAATTGAACTGACCCTGGTGGCGTGGCCGTCGACATAACCGAGTTTACGGTTCCCTCTTTAGGAGGGCGAACCTTGAAGGAAGTCATCAGCGTTTTTTCGGGTTTGGGCACTCTGGGCGTGTGAGACTTCTTGACAGACGTGGAGGTGGATGGAGCATTCTGCGTTGAGGTAGGAATAGAGGTGGGTGCAAGTCCAGCTGTAGTCGTCGGTGGTGACGAATGGACGTGCGGGGGACGCGCGGAAACCAGGGACATCTATACAAGAGGAGCCTGTTGACTTTGGAGACCTGTTATTCTAAGACAACTGTAGGAACAAGGGGCGAGTGGAGTACAAAGGCTGGGGACAAAGATGAAATGAAAAATGTTGGTGATTGGTTACACACCTCGGTCACCGCCTCACCCTTGCCTTCAATCGGGATCGCCTTCAACGCCAGCTCGCCAATTTTGCCCTCGTACAACAGAGACGATCTCCTGCGCTCTACCCACCTCCTGCCACCTCATCCAAGCAGGCCGACCACCAGCTAGCAACATCTCAAGGCGGCGAATGCATCTGGCGGCACGGGCCTAGTTCAGGCCAGATTCCAGGCACTCCTCCAGGCAAGCAGGAGTTCTACAGGTACCAGCACGGCCCTCGATCTCAGGAAGGAAGTAGCGTGGAAGGCCCATAAAATCAAGGCAACGTCAGTCTTGTTTTCTCATACCCTAGGGACCTCTCCAGCTGCACCCTGCTCAGCACACTGTGCATGCAGTACAAGCAACAGGCATTCAGACCGCTCACGGCGTGTTCATCACTGCAAAACCTCCCATCCATCCTACTCTTTTCTGCTGCTCGAGGCACACCCACCTCCACTGGTCTGCTCACGGATGGGAGCCGCTAGATCCACGACCTTCCGTGTGGCTCAACGCATTCCTTTGAATCGTTCTATCCCCACTCAGACCACTCTTTTCACTCTCGTGCTAACATTGCCCTACAGTTAGCGTCGCGTCCTTTTCCTCTCCAGAATTGATGCCCTACCATCACCCACTGCAGCGTTCCTACCAGTAACCCCTCCGGAATCGCCCGCAGTCTTCCACTTTACGCTCCCATCCGGTCCCCCGGCCTCGTCTCGCCCCTCGCGCTCTTTGAAACCCTAGAAAAGGACAAGGACAAGCATGGCCCCCCGCTCGTCTGCATCGAGCAGGTCGATTTCCGCGCCAATGCCCGCAGGGACGCAGGGCTTCTCGCCAAGTACACCAGCAGCGTGGGGATGAGCATCAAGGTGCATTGTCTGGCCGGGGTACGCGATGCCCCGTATGCACGAGATGCTCACAACAAGAGCAGCATCGGCGGAAAGAGCAGAAATGGCCTGCCCAGCTTGAGCGATATCTCGAAGAGGCTTGCCGGCAACGTTACCGTCAGCAGGGCAAAATCAACCTATGGTTACTGCCCGGGACCGACTGTCTCCGAGTATTGATCGCTTACCCGCGTTCTTGAAATGGACCAGCACGGAGACAAGGAAGGAGGGTGTCGTACCCACGCAGCAGGGGAGAAGCAGCAACTTGCACCTATGCAAGCATTAGACGGCCGAGGATACAAGGTGTTGTGAGGTTGGCGTTTGCTCCAGTCCCTGGAGTCACGAGAGTGGCTGAGGTGTCGCGACCTAGAAGCGAGCATGGGCCCATCTCGCGTCCTCAAGGTTTGACTCGCACAATAGGCACCGGCACCGGCACTGGCACGAATGGCAACATCGCCAACGCCAACGCGAGCACACTCATGTTCCTACCACCGAGCGCCAGACCAACAGACACGCCGCCGCCTTCCGCTCGCGCCCCGAGTGACCAAGCTCGCTCTCGTCCCTCCAGGCGCTGAAGAGCAACTCGATGGCCGGGACCACATCGCGGGCCAGCAGACGCCAACGCCCCTCACGGCCGAGGCGGCTTCAGCAGCTTGCGAGGCGCACTGAGCGCGGTAGTGTCATGGTCGAGCGCCTGAGCGGACGGGTCAGTGCACCTGGAGAGATGAACACGCGGCAACCAGGAAAGCAGCAGCAGCAGCAACGCAGGAACATGCCCGGCGGGTTCTAGATCGCCTCCAAGAACTCGACTTGGACTCTGTATACCCTCCGTCCAATCCCTCATTTGTTCACCTGCTCTGGTCTCTGCTTCCCTGTTTTTGCCAGCGTTGGATTGACTCCGACCCCCCTACCCCCTGTGCTACTGCCCCCCATTTTCTGCCTGCATGTGCCATTATAGCTTCACTTCTATGTGCCACCACCACCGTCATGTTTGCCAACCCTCCTTGGCCCTGTCACCTGGTCGCAGTCGCCACTCGCCTATATCATCCCCCTTCCATTTCTTCGAGTTTAACCGGTCAACACCACGGACGTTTTACCCACCCCATACCTACTTACCCAACATTCGCAGTCTCTTATCACAGTCTGGCCTACTATTTCCTTCTTTACATGTCCTTCCTTCTTCACGCTCATTCATCCTCACATTTGCTTTCTTGTATTCCATACCTACCTTTCTGCTCACCTATCTACCCTCTCACCCATACGCCGCATTCTCACAACCCCCCCCTCTCCTCCTCGTCCACCAGCCACCAGCAAATACATTCTCTAAATATGCACGCGCGAAGACGTACTGCTTGAAATATTCGCTACCACCCGCGACTCTTTCCCTTTCGTTGCCTCGACGGCGCCTGGGCAGGACCCGTTGGTAGCGGTTTTGTTATATTTCCCTTGTCGTATTCGCGCGTTGACCTCCTGCTTCATCCCCTGTCGGTGGATAAGGGCAATGGAGCAACTCTTCTTTTGCTTGTCTAGTACAAGTGAAGTGGAGGCGCGTTTTGTCGGTCCGTGGGTGCCGAACGACGAAGTCGACTCGGCTCCCCATTTGTAGTCCTGTTGTTTACTGGCGTTCGATTGGTGTGGTGTTCAAGGAAATCTACTTCTCCCTCTGTGAATATACATACACGTCATGTGTACTCTATTTGCGGAATTTGTGTGAGCCCGAGGTTTCGGGGTGGTCTTGACGGGTTGGTGGAGTGGGAACGCTTCGTGTGTACGACGGTGAATGAGAGAATTTACCCAGTGGAAGCACCATTGTTGCCCGTGTAAGAGTAGGCACAAGGGAGAACGGCTTTGGATAGCAGAAGCAATACACATGGATCGTGCCACTAGGTGACAGGTAGTATTTCCTACTAAATCGGGATATGGCCTGCTGGAGCCATTCGAGTCGCACGCCCCTAGCGCGTACTAGATTCAATTGATCGAGCCACAAGGAGGCCTCCGATTTTCACGGAGTACTTAATACCATTCAAAAGAATAATTATACATCCTTCGATATCAGAAAAGAGACGATGGACTCCTGTTCTGTTAGAGCATATCATGGCACCCCAAACTGGAACTATAAACGGTAGTAGTGAGTAGGGAAAATAAATTGTTCTACTCAGAGAGCATACGTTTGTGACCTCTTTGATGCTTCAGGAGCTAGTCTAGACATCGATATCTTGAAAGGAATGCACATCTGTTCACCTTTTCTGAAACTCCGACTATCATCAGTTTATTCCTTGTAGATTCACGCAGGTAGCTTGCTATACTGTGCTCCAAGCCCATTTATTTATCCATCGAGGCACTTAGTATTTATGTATCGAATTCAGGAGATGGCAATGGATGTCACCATCCTCCTTGTCTGCGATTACGCTTCCTGCAGAGCTATGATCGCCAATTCTTGAGGAGAGCAAACCATACAATTGGACACAATTGTCTCATCTCGAACATGGAGGAGGCCCCAATGGGATGCATATTGGTACCAGAGTGAGAAACAATAAGTGGGAACTGCATTAGCCAACAAGCAAAGAATACACCAAATGACAAGCACAGGGTTCACAGGAAAAGAAGGCTAGGGCTATGAATTGTTGAAAATTTGGATCCAAGAGGTTCCAAAGGCAAAGTCCTCTACATCAAGAGAAGCGGGACGAAGACGGGACGTCACAGGGATTGTAAGGAGGGCAGGTGAATGGAGGCCTCCACGATAGTCTGGGGATACCCAATATAGCAAGCCACCCTCTGAGTCTCTCACCCAACCCTCTGAGTCTTGCTGCGCACCCTCAGTACACCCCTGGTGATGCCTACTGACTACAGCATCTGTATCGGCATTCCAGATTTGAATGGTCGTGTCGTCAGATCCGGAAATGATGTGCCGCCCACTGGCAGAGTAGGCAACGGACCTTACTGGCTCTGTGTGCACTTTCAGAGGCTCGCCGACTACAGCACCGGTCGCCACATCCCATATTCGAATGGTCCCGTCATCGGACCCGGAGGCGATACGCCGTCCATCGGGAGAGCAAGCAACAGCCCGCACCGTGGCAGTGTGCCCTTCTAGAGGCGTTCCCACTGCAGCACCAGTCTTGGCGTCCCAGATTCGAATGGTCTGGTCACGGGATCCGGAGATGATGTGCCGCTCATCGGGAGTGCAAGCAACAGAGAGCACATAATCAGCATGTCCTCGTAGAGGGTCGCCAACTACAACACCAGTGTCTGCATCCCATATTCGAATGGTTCTGTCATCGGATCCAGAGATGATGTGCCATCCATTCGGAGAACAAGCAACAGCCCGCACCCAGTTAGTGTGCCCCTCTAAAGGCTTTCCAACAGCAGCACCAGTCTCTGCATTCCATATTCGAATGGTCTTGTCACCGGATCCGGAGATGATGTGCCGCCCATCGGGAGTGTAAGCAACAGAGAGCACATAATGATCATGCCCTTGTAGAGGGTCACCAACTACAACACCAGTCTCTGTATCCCATATTCGAATGGTTCTGTCATCGGATCCAGAGATGATGTGCCGTCCATTCGGAGAGCAAGCAACAGCCCGCACTGCGCCAGTGTGCCCCACGAAAGACTCCCCAACAGCAGCGCCAGTCTCTGCATTCCATATTCGAATGGTGTTGTCATGGGATCCGGAGATGATGTGCCGCCCACTTTCAGAGTATGCAACAGAAAGTACACCTTGAGTGTGCCACTCTAAAGGCTTTCCAACTGCAGCACCAGTCTTGGCATCCCAAGTTCGAATGGCCTTGTCACCGGATGCAGAGACAATGTGCCGTCCATTCGGAGAGCAAGCAACAGCCCACACCCAGTTAGTGTGCCCCTCTAAAGGCTCCCCAACAGCAGCACCAGTCTCGGCATTCCATATTCGAATGGTGTTGTCACCGGATCCGGAGATGATGTGCCGCCCATCGGGAGTATAAGCCACAGAGAGCACATAATCAGCATGTCCTCGTAGAGGGTCGCCAACTACAACACCAGTGTCTGCATCCCATATTCGAATGGTTCTGTCATCGGATCCAGAGATGATGTGCCATCCATTCGGAGAGCAAGCAACAGCCCGCACCCAGTTAGTGTGCCCCTCTAAAGGCTTTCCAACAGCAGCACCAGTCTCTGCATTCCATATTCGAATGGTGTTGTCATGGGATCCGGAGATAATGTGCTGCCCATCAGGAGAGTAGGCAACGGATGACACACACCCGGTGTGCCCCTCTAGAGGCACGTCGACTATAGTACCAGTTTCAGCATTCCAGATCCGTACGGTGTTGTCATAGGATCCAGAGATGATGTGGCGCCCATCGGGAGAGTATGCAACAGAGGCCACACCTCTCGTGTGGCCTTCTAAGGGCTTGCCAACTGAAGTACCAGTCCCGGCATCCCACATTCGAATGGTTTGATCATCGGACCCGGAGATGATGTGCCGTCCGTCGGGAGAATAAGAAACAGACAAAACGATGCGGGTGTGTCCCTTCAGAGGCTCGCCAATTGAAACACCACTCTCGGCATCCCAGATTCGAATAGTCATGTCATCGGATCCAGTGGCAATATGGTACCCATTGGGGGAATAGCTTATGCACCTGACATCACGAGTGTGGCCAATCCACTGCAATGGCGGTACTGGCCATGACAACAATTTCCCTCTTCGCACCTTGATGCTTTTGGGAAACCATGTGCTGAAGATCGTTGATAAATGCGACTGTGATGGTAGGAAAGGGCCCGTAGATATGTAGGTGTGTGGGGTGCTAGTGGAGATGGGGGTGTGGAAGGCGATGATGAAATGACAAATATCTTGAATTCTCTCAAGAAGCGTCGAATCCCCACCCTACGGCGAAGATGAATGTCAATTCACGGCTAGCTGGAGTTGTACTCACTCTCATCCAAGATATCACTCGTCGAAGGCTTGGAGCACCAACCGGGACCATTCCCATAACGCTCAATACTTCAATCCAAAATAATGGGTACAATCCTTCAAAGAATTCTTTCAACCCTCCAGACACGCCCCGATTACCATCATCGGGGGTGGAGCAAAGATGGTTGGACCAATAGCGAGAACTATACTGCAACGGGTCGGAAATGTTCTCGTTGATTCGTGATTGGAGATCGTGAACGTGTGCATTGGCGAGCCGGGAATCTTCAAGCTTGCAGATATTGAAACGGAGTTGTCGAATCATCGTCTTGAGGCAAGAAATTCCCAGTTGGACATTCGCGTCTTGCACGTTGACTTGATAGTCGCTGACAAAGAAATCCGAAATTGACAAATGCCGTACACGAACCGCTCCATTGGCTTTTTCGTCTCGATATAGCAAAGAGCTAAGATCATCCACCCATTTCTTCACATGTCTGGGGTCCACTCCGGCCAGCTCTGCAATCGTCTCGTCGCACAGTGGGCGGTACGGTGCTGTTATAAGAAGCACTCCAATCACCCGCTGACACTTGGCACTGCTGTGCACTATTCGTGCTTTTAGGATACTGGAGTAGAGTCCGTATGGAGATATCAACCCAGTATCGTCCGAGTCTCGCAAGGTTACTTTTAAGGACTCAGTAGGGTCCTCGCATTTCTCAAGGGCAAGAGCAACAGTCTTGATGAAGATGAATAGGCCATTTGCCCGAGAAATAACCCCTTCGAAGAGCGACGGATCTGGCCAAGGAGATTGGAGATGCAAATTTAAAGCCAGCTTCTCGAACCTGTCTTGGGCGAAAATTCGTAGGTCGGAGATAGCCTGATCATCAGTGGCTAAATCGTATCTTAAATACGACGACCGGACGGGATCATCAAAGAATCGTTGGATATCGACTTCGGGTCTACTGGTGATGATGATTTTGAGCCACGGAGCATCTGCCGCTGCGTCGGTCAGAGATTTCAGGAGGACTCGACGGCTCTGATCGTCGCCACATTCATCAAGTGCGTCAATGACAAATACGAGCGTACGTAGTGGGTGGCGATGAAGGCTGCGGATGAAATCGTGGAAGAGAGTGTCCCTCATTGACTCTGGTGTCAGATTTATGTCGCTACGAAGGCGCTCTGCAACAATGGTTCGAAAAGGGGGGAAGGTTTCGGCGAGCTTGTAGATGAGAGTCGGGAGGACATTCCTAGGCTCACCCAAATTCGGATCGTCCCTCCGACAGAAAAAGCCCCCAGCAAGGTGGTTTTTGTCATGAAGGCTCGCACAGATCGAATGAGCCAACGACGTTTTTCCAATTCCGGGCAAGCCATAGATCCAGTACATATTGCCTGCATCCTTCTTCCCAGATCCATTGGTCACCCAGGCCATGATGTGACTCAGAAAATATTCGCGAGTGCCTTCCATACAGCAGAGTGTCCAGTTATAGCCGGCCTCGACACATTTAAGCCGTTTAAGCAAAAGTTTTTGCTCTACATGCAAGTACTGAGAACGAAATTATCTCCAGATTGAGAGAGTGAGCTCTTACCAATTTTTTTGGCTTGGCAGAGAGCCTCCACATCCACTGCACGGTCGAAGTCTTCGATGACCTTAGCCAAATCTCTTTCCATTTCTTCAATAACCTCCAGGGGGACCGGCCCACCCACTTTTCTCGCTGTGATCATCAACTGTTAACAAGTTCAAAGCCAGAAGATGACCACCTACCACGTTTAACATAGTCGCATGAAAATTCCGCAACCCTCCGCATTACTTCAAACATTCGTGGGATGATCTTCTCCAAAATATCTGTTTCTTCGCAGACAATCTCATCTGCGACCTTGTCTGCCAAAGGCAAAATCCGCTGCAACTGATCCAGAAGGCCCAACGGAATCTGGTCGTATTTGTTTTGTTCCCTCAAGAGCTAAACGGTCAAAATTCACCTCTGCTTCTGACACGCCAGTAGCCAGCACGAACCTCAAACATGACAGTGGCAACACCGAAGATAGCCTTCGTGATTGGGTTCAACTAGAACCTGTTAACCTCTTGCTGATTTCCAGATGGGAGAACCGACCTCTGCGAACACAGAGCCGATTTTGATACCCTTCTCCACGGCTCTCTCCATTGATCCACTCATCAGTGGAGAGTACCCCTTTAGCAAATCTTCAAGTTTATGGAGCCATGAGCGCAGGGATTCCGCCTATGGGACCATCATTAGTTGGTTTGGATGGGTGGTTGCAAAGAGACGAACGGTAGTGTCCGCAGAGAAATGTAAGACTAGAGAACAATTATTCTTTCCAACAACAATGACCCCTGGACTTCTCTGTCAGAAATGAGCGAACTAGATGGTGAGCGCGACTGACTCGATACACGGAATTCGCGCTCATTGGAGTCCCAATACTTATTGAAAAGAGCTTGGATGTCGATCATTTCGCTCGTCTGTCGGTTCTTGGCCCAAAATAAATGACCCTTCCTCCTTTGGATCTCCGTGTGGATCTTGGAGGTTGGAAGAACACCTCTGCATACACGTGACTATCGGCTGATATACTTAGTGGGGAATCAAGGACATACGCGCGTTGAGTTGGTGTCCAGGTCCGGTTGTCTTTCGTCTCTACTTCTTTCTCTTGATTTTCTATGAACAACCTCAGCGTACACTCCCGATTTAGGTCGTCTTGGAATATGATCTCTATATGGTAGCCCAAATCAGCCGGATGAACCTCATTGACGTGAAGCGCCGCACGATCTAAGTACAGGCTTGGATTGGTTGTTAGCCATAATATGCCGCGCTACATAGCTATTAAGGGTACTCACAGTCTCCCTTTCTTGGGTCGTTGAGTCGCCATGTTTGATCAGTTCGAGGTCCAGACAGGAGATGGATGGAGACAACGTGGGATCGATTCGCGATGGCGTGATGGCGATGACACCGACAGCTGTCATCGGATTCTGGTCACGATTCCGGTCGCCCGGCACCCGCACCCGATCATATCTCCCTGCTACGACCTACGACGGCTGGGACGTTAACGTTGCCGTGCCTGCGCTCCTAGAGTCAAGGGTGAGCCCCGAACAGATGCTATGCTCTCATTATGAGCCGTTCCCATTCGCTGACGGCAGTGTCCATTCTAATAATTTCCATTCTTGAACCAACCCAGACGAAAGAATGGCGGGTAATAAGTTGGGATCCTGAGCACTGTGCTTCATGAGGGAGCCCAAGGGCATATAAGAGAGTTGCCAGGGGATGGCTTGCAAGCTACGGGTAGCCAACGAGGCGCTCGTCGTCCATCCGGGGGAGCTTGCCGACAGTCTCTTCAGACTGAAGACCGCCTTGAGCTGGAATACGAGATGGGTAGATCAATCCGAAATCCTAATGAACCTGATCGCTGTTATGGGTCAAGTTGGCTCATTCGAACGTTCTGGATTGTTGAAGTAGCTTCAACTTCAACTGGCAATTAACGTGAAATTGAACGGCGGTTTGAAATGAATAAAAACAGTCTCCGCGAGATGATATGGATTATTGGTAACAGTAAAAACAATTGGGTGCACTTCCATTCCTCGAACAAAAGGCTGCCTCTAATTCATACTTCTTGCGGGCTTGCGCTGAGCAAGTCCACTCCTACTTAAACACCGCCCACAAAGTAATTGAGAAGCTTGGTAGTACAACGAGGACCGCGTTCACAACGACTATCCTCACAGTTGTCCGCCTGGCGAGAGCTCGATCGCCGCACCTTTCGACCTCTGCAGCTAACTAGCGATCAAGGGAACCCCTGACGGAGCTACAAGGGTTTTATTCAAGATGAGCTTTGAGTTTCTGATAATCGGTTGCGAGTTGGCGCTTGTGTTCCAAATTTTGGCTGTTGGTAATAAGCACAGGCACAGTTGACAACTTGACAACCGTTAAATGAATGATTGGACCAGACCACGTGACCCTACGTAGCTCGTTGCCCCTTCACTCGTTACAACCATCCTCCCTCCCCTCTTAGCTTGGCCTCCACCTCTGCGATCCCTTTCTTCCTCAACACCAACCATGGCAGCAACCCGGGTCGACTGCGACACCTCACAAGACGGCAAGTACAGATAAGGGATTATCCACTCCTCAACAGTCCACCGCCTCCCAAACCCTTACATCCTCCTGGAATACAAACCAAATCACCCCTGCCCGTAAATGAAGATTGAAATAATCCTCGATTGCGAGCGGAGGTGTCGTCGGGTAATCGAATGAAAGCGTTCTATTCAACCTTGGTTAATCAAGCGGTGAAGGAGGGGTTGGATCAGACCTGGGAACAGCAAATCTTGGAGCAATTCAATGTGGGTGTCCGGAGGGAAAGTCTCGGATAAGGGCAAATTAGTCTTCATCTGAACCTGAGAAATTGCCTCAATCCTTTGTCTCGACCGACGGTGACCACGTCAGGTGGGAGTGAGCAAAGGTCAGGTGAAGCTGGACGGTAACTTCTCTACGAGAAGAGACCTGACGGTATGTACTATTCCTGTAATAGGTCCCATTGTGATGAATAGGCCCTCATCCCTTACTTATCAGGGTCGCTCCTGCAAATCGCCAATGGTCGTTTGGGTTACGGATCGAGGAACATTTGGGTTTCTAGACGACGCATTCGCCCATTCATGATATCAGGGTTCCGAGGTGGTGAATGGTTTGTCGCTGGCGTTCTAATGAAGCATATTGAGGCACTGAACCTGGCCATGAATTCATTGGGCGGGATTCGGATTACGAGGTTGACAGATTACTAAGTAGTGTATGGTTTGTCTAGATGGAAGCTGAATGAATCGTCATTCCTCAGCGGGACATGAAAAACGATGGATTGACTAAAAGTGAAATTGTGAATATACCCTTCGGTGGCATATACTGTAACAGGAACAGTACAAGAGACAGGCGGACGGAACACCGCCGTACCCATTCCGCAGCGCGAGCGACTGACTCATCCACTATGAAGCAGAGGCCATTTCCACATCCTCAGGAAGTACACTCGGCGTAACTGCTCCAGATCCAGGTTCATCTACAATCGCTGCCGCTACCAATGTGCCCTTCCCGACCTTCTCTTTCTTCGGCTTCTTCGGCGCTTTGGATCTCTTCCCCACCGGAGTAAGCGTCCCGTCGGCTGCGGCGGCTGCGAGAACTGCGAGCTCTGCCTT
>Ga0307515_10017820_pt1 | contig 12910 bp, 7 predicted proteins | sample 17_EM_MG_FD_194513 | JGI IMG/M metagenome (GOLD analysis project Ga0307515, IMG submission 194513) | Populus trichocarpa ectomycorrhiza microbial communities from riparian zone in the Pacific Northwest, United States - 17_EM | ecosystem: Host-associated > Plants > Roots > Unclassified | place...
ACGTGACATATCCCTTAGATAAATTCAATCATGCCAAGCTTAATGGATTAAAAAAAAAATTGCAAGTGAAATGGCGTTTTCTTTCTTGTTTCTTGAAGCGTCATCTTGTAATTGATTATTGTTTTTTTTTTTTAAATAGTTTTATTGTGTACAAGTTACAAAAATTGCCTGTCAAATTGATAACAAAAGACAAGTTACCAAAATTACCACCCAATTCCATGGGGCATTCAAAGCTGGTGCTGTAAAAGTAAAAAAAAATCTTGCAAAATCTACCATAAAGTCACCGGGGTTTATCCAGAACCCTGAGAAAGATGCACGGGTAGTAAAAGTTTTACTCTTTTTTTTCTGTCATGCTAGCTAGCGATGGCTGTAAATTTTGGCATCATTATGCCCACTGACATTGATCGCGCTGTGAGTAAGATTGATTTGTACTTGAGCCACTGTATAAGCATTTCCTCATCCCAATAGAGTGCTACGGAACTCTTAACAAACTTCGCAAGTACCGCCAGCCGAATAACAGATTGGCTCTTTGACCAAAAAAAAAAAAAGGGATAAATCAGGCAATTCGTATATAAAATTAAAAAAAAAAATAGATGAATTAACATGGTAACAAAAATAAATTGATAAAATATAATTTTAACTGATATTACGATTTTCAACCACGACATTAATGAATGAATTGTTGTATCTCTTATTCGGACGGAGTTTGGTGGAAGCTGCTGGCTTTTATTCAATTTGTACTCAAAAAACTTTATCAATGAAAGCTTCTTTAATGCAGCCACCTGTTGTATCAACAACATGCATAAGAAGTCAAGCTATTTTAATGCAGCCACCTGTTCTATAAAATTACTTGTGGTCTCCTTAAACACAATTCAAGAGAGAGGAAAGGGAGTCTTAAGAGTCTGTTTGTGTTAAAATTTCACTTTAACTTGTCGCGGGAAGCGTGAGATTTTTTGAAACGTTGTTATCATGCAATTTTTTTTTTAATAACTATGCTAATTTAAAAAAAAAATCCAAAAAAACACCAGGAAGAACAGAATGCCCTGATCCTGAACTCTATCAAGGACTTGAGGTACCGTACTTTTTCTTTGTTTTAAGAGGGTATAGCGAGTGATCTCATCTCAAGAAGAAAGATCGGTCTAAAACTAAATGATTGTGTAAGCTGGTTGTATTATATATATGGAGTGGTGATTGATTGTAGGAATCTATTTTTTCTAGAAATATTGTGTTCATGTTTTTTTGGGCTTTTTTTCATTCTTCTTTGGCGAGGGAAAGGAAGGAACTGATGCATCAGGAAATCGAGAAATTAGCAGTTAATAAGAAGAGAGGGAAGAGAGAAAATCTCTTCTGGTTTGAGTTTTGAAGTGCTCTCCTACCTCTCTTTTTTTCAATTTTGTAAGACTTTATGAAGTAAGATAACTATGACTTTCATCTTGAATGCTGCTAATGAGTTGACATGAAAATAACACTACTTGATTCAAACATGGCCATGAGCAATCACAATTTCAAACCATCTTGTAAGTATTAAATTTTTAGCTTGATGTGAAAGAATCAGAATTCCCATTTTGTGGAAGATATGATACAATTATGTAAGATTACTTATTATTGTTTACTGGAATCAGGAACTATCCCCTGCACATTCAGTAACAATCAGCATGGCTCACTCTCTCATGCACTAAAAACCTGTTTTACCTGATGCAACGCAGTGGCAAATTTGAAAACAGTACACAATGCAGACCATTCTTTCACCAAAGCCACAAGATATTTCCTTTGCAGATCAGATAATCAAACAGTACCAGTTTCCAGAGTCTTTATTGACCAGTGAAACTTTATATTCATCTGATCCAAAATGTATTGTGGCCTGATATGGAAAAACAGTCTGAATCATGCTTATTCACCGCTTGTCTGTCACATGTATTGCCCGTACACGGGCATTTAAATGAGTTGAATTTGCATCTGTTATGACTACCACATTGTTAGAAAAAGAGATAGCTCTGTGCTGTAAATGCTGAGGAAAAAATCTCCATGCTCTACCATTAGTTTCTATACATGGTCTGTGGATGAATGCTTAGCCGTTCAATCTGGAAGGAAAGAGTAGTGATGTAGAACTTTAGGTCTGCATATTACCCCCTCAATGCTGGATCATAAGAAGTTATTGGCATCATCGGAGTTAAAATGGAAAAACAAGGAATGAACAAGAATTGGGAAATTTATCTACACTTGGTGTTTCCAGAAGTTCAAAAATATAAAGAATGTCGCATTGTATCAGTTGTCTAGAAAGCTTGCCTTTCTGAAGTTTAATGCAAAGAAATTTAAATGAAATTATTTCTTGAAACTTGTGACACATACAAATGGAAATTTTATTTCTTACCCTTTCCTTCTTTTCGAACTTAAAATAAAGTCGTCATCGTCACTGTCATTGCTGATTTTCCTCTTGGCTTTAAGGTCTCCATTCTTTGATGACTGCTGCTGCTTTTGAGAACTCTCAGGTTTACTAGTGGATGGTTTGGTAGATTTAATGGGAGTTCCAAATCGTTGCATTTTTTGCTTTCTCTGTTTCTTCTCATGTGCCTTTTTGGCTCTCTCTGGGGATAGTAAGCCATGTTCCATCATCCTGCAGACTGAATTTTGTCACGCCTCTCAAACGAATTGCAGCTGAATTTATTAGTTGTTAGTGAAAATGAAATGAACTTCGCGGTAGCATGAGATATCTAACGCAAGATATCCAGCCGAGGTGGAAAGGAATATCATTTTAGTATAATTGTGTTCTTTAAAGGTACTGACATTTTTTCTTGGTCGTATCTTTCCTCAAAAAAACGAAGTCGAAGAAATCATCACAAAGGAAAGTAAAATACTCATGGAGTAAGACAAAGTCGATACGAGAGAGGATAACATTACCAGAGTCTAAGAAACAAACTATTCCCTTAACAGCAGTTACCACAAGGAAAGAAAGTAGGTTCAAATGCTTTACTCACCGTGTACAGTTGAAATATTGAAAGAAGCAGGCCTAGGTAATTCACCTTTTAGCATTTAGGTTACCAGTCTTTTTCGACATATCTCAGTTTATTTCCAGCAGACTTCCATTCAAAGAGGGGATTACAAGCTCATGGGTGCAGAACTTCCAGCGAGGTATTACAATTCAGTACAGCAATATTGTAGGCTTAAAATGCATCTAAACACTTTATTGCACACATTTATTAACTGTATTGACGTAGAAATGCTTTCTTTGAAGGACATCACCAGCCTTTAATTAGCTGGGAGTCAAAGTTATGAAGATTATTGTAGGAAATCAAAATACCTTGACACAGTACTCCTTTTTATTGATTCAAGACGTTGCACTAACAGTGCACACGCATTTATTTGTTTAAAACCTAAGCTGTAACCCAGCTCATCCACACAAGTATTTTTAAACCACACAGGGAATTAGTGCTCTCTTAATCACTAGACAAACCTAAAACAAGACCAAGCCCCTGTAGTTACAGAAGCTCTAACCAACCAATAACGAGTCCAACATTTACTAGGAAACCAATTTTAACGAGGATTACTAACAAGTACTCCTATGTCAAGTAGGAAACCAACTCCTGCTAGGAGATCAAATCCTGAGGACATAAGGATCGATTTAATTCCAACAATAATGAACTTGCATTACAGCACGAGTGTGCATTTAATCAGACTCCACAGCATACTAGGTTTGCTAAAGGATTCGAAGTAAAACCAGTCAGATTTGGGTATAATATCCAGCCCCAACTCCATGCCTAAAATGTTCCAAGTCTTCTGACATGTGTATTCCTATGGATGGCTAAGAGTTCAGAGCTTCTATATTGTACAATGTAACAAAGAAAAAAGGGACACGGGGCCACACGAATTCCCAAGAACCAAACGTAAAAAAATTTAATCCTTGCAAAGGTTAATGTTATCATTAAAAGGGATTCCTATGTGCTAATATGCATGCCAACTAAATGTTGCGTAATCCCAACAAAGGCTATGAAACAAATTAACTGAACAACCAAGGTCCTATGAACACTTTAACCAAGGACGAGAACTGCTTACTTAAGACGAATAGAGGAACCAGAACGGGATGGTTAAAAATCCCAATGAAACTGAGCAATACAACAATAGATCGCAATGAGCACCAGGGTCAAGCTCAGGCCTCACTCCAACTTCGGGCAAGCACAAAATTAGAACAGCAACGGGATTTTAAGAAATTCATTTAGAATCAAGTGGTTGATGAGGGGAAACTCACCAAAATTCTGCCATTTCACTAGTTGGAATCTGTTTAGACAAAGACTCGTAGAATATCCTAAGTGGTTCTCTCTGTCGAAAGAAATCGGCAGCAAACATAAGAATTAAAGACACTTTCCACATAAAAATTATAATCAGATTATCCAAACCAACAGCTCAAAATTAAAAAATTTCAAAGCCAAACCTCTTCAGGAGGATCATATCTCTGGCCTGGCAAGGAGTATACTTTCTTCTGTCTCACTCTAGTGGTAGTGGTTGTCGTCGTAGTTTTTGACGAACTCGGTGCTGATTTTGATTTTACCTTGGTATTCAAACAAAATAGTAAACAGAACAAAAGATGAGATATCAGAACCAAACCGATCAAGAACCCAGGAAAAACTAATATCCCAAAAATTAACCAACTCACTGCAGATTAATAAAAAAAACAACACAGAAAACACCATATTCACATAAATCAATCCATTTCAGTTTCTACACAATCAACTAACCAGATCAAGCAATAAACCCATATCATTCAATTAACTGAAAACATCCTTAAGAACCTCAAAACGCACATTCCACATTCCATTACATAAAAAGTAAACCAACGAAAACCCAGATGCAAAAGCTCACCAAATTGTGAAACCAATAATAAAAATAGCCACTTTATGATAACAACATAGAAGAAATGAAAATCTCAATAAACACACAATAAAAGATAAAAATAAAAACAATTCGAGAGATGGGGTAGCTTAATTACCTCAGTTTTAGTTACAACTGAGATAGATTTATCCTTTGAATCAACAACAGATTGTTGTTGTTGTTTGTTTGAGCTCTCAATTTTCTTAGCTTTCATCGAAGATTCAATCTTTCCTTTGGAACCATCAAAATTACTACTGCTTGGCTTCACTTTCACCACGCTTTGCTTGCTTTTTGTTGCCATTTCTATCTATCTGTCAATCAATCACTACTTCTTCTTTATCCTTTTTTTGGTCTTTGATTTCGATCTTAACAATCAAGAACCTTTGAAACTCAGAATTACCATAAAAAAGAAAATTACAAATTAAAGACAAAATTAGGTAGATAAAGAAAAACGTGTGAAGTTTGCCGTTTATTGCCTTTTAATGAAACTGTTTTTTTTTTTTTTTTTTTTTTGTTTAAGGTTGTTCTGTAGATAAAATAAACCGAATTTATGCATTTGTCCCTGTTGATTATGACGTGGATGAGATTAACGGATGATTGTGAAGGTTAAAATAGTCATTCGGAAAGTCGCCGGTTTATTGGTAAGGTTATGATACGGGTGATGTCATTGTAAGAGTGAACGGTAATTTGGAATGTTATCAAAACGGTGTCATAATGGGAAGAAGATGTGATCCGACGGTTGTCAGACGGAGAGCTCACAGATTTATTACGAGAGTGTTTGCTTTAGAGTTTTAATGATGTTAGAGGTAAGAATCTTTTTTACACTGATTTTCACGTCAGTATAGTTACAACACGTGCTTCACTTACTTTCAATCGTAGATTCTATTCAAGAAATTACACATTCTCTAGCTCTTCTTTTCAAGGTTTATTTATTTAATTTTTCTTCAAGGCAGATGTGAATTGAGTTTTCATGCACTGTGATTCAATTTCTACCCAGCAAAATGAAATTTTGAAAATCATTAGCTTTATGAGCAAGCCGTCAAGAATAAATTAAAATCAATTTATGTAAGAAAATTAATGAGTTGAAAATATAATTATAGCTTTTTTATAACTAAAAACTCTAGCTCATACTCTTCAAATGCAATTGCTGCCAAGATTTTTCATATTGGATGATTTTTGGTCAGCATTTAAACCTATAAATTTATTTCTTTTCTTTTTTTTTATCATGGCGTGTCTGCAAGCATTCATTGTTTTCTTGAGACCTGTAAAATATGCAAGAAAAAAGCATGTATTTTATTTTGTTTATTATTGTAGATGAGAAGATTTTCATCACGAGTGTGTTTCTTTGCCACCTCTAACATGCATTCAACCATGATTATGCTGGAAAGCTGTAAGAGATGTTAAGGGACAAATTCATCAGCGTAAAATTGGATGCAAACAGGCTTCAACATGTCTCTTCTTCATCATTTAATTCTCCAAGCTTAGGTATTAATATGAGTGAAAACTGGCTGTAACTGTCCTTGATGATGTTGCTGGGACTACAAATTTGCGTCTATGGAAAGAGATGGCAACACTGTTCCAATCAGAGGAGGGATAAGGCATGGAAGCAGCAAGGTATCGTGTGCAGAAATAGAGATTTTAGGATCCGGCAACCATATGCTTTAATCACCTCAAGCCTAGAATAATGAGCCGAAACGATTGAAGTTCGTCGATATTTACAATCACAGTCTGTCTAAAGGTATTTTACTGACGGGATTACAGATAGAAATAGTCCATCAAAAAAACTCTCGTCTATAATTTTTGTTATGTCGGTGAGTCCATCAAAAATAAATTTACTGATGGATTTAAAAACGGATAAAGTGCGCCAAAAAAAACTTGCATGCTTCATTCCATCGGTATTTCCCTCGGGAAGTTTGTCATATAACCGACGAAATACCGTATGCAATTATGTTGGTGTTTTTATTTGTCTGTCGATAAATATAAAATATCACCGGCAGAATATCATCTGTAATTTCGTCAGAGAGTTAACAATAACAGTGACATTTGCAGTACATTTTTTTCCAACTCTCTGAAATATATCGATGGATGTGGTCCATCGGTAACCCCGTCATTAATATATATATATATATATATATATATATATATATATATATATTGAACAGAAGTAAAAAAAAAATCAAGTATTTTTGACAAATTTAAACATTTATACGTTCAAATACAATAAATCTAAAATAAAGGTGACACTGGAGGAGGAGAAAACTGGTCGCCGCCAGGACCGTGGGGCCAATAAGGAGGAGCATATGAACCACCCATGTGTGATCTCATCTCCATTACAACTTGATGGAGTTTTTCGTAATCCGCATTGGGTCATTTATATTTTTCAATAAGATTGGTCATCTGATATTGTACTCGTTGGTCTAACATCACCTCAAAATCAGGAGTTTGAGTGCTCGGAATCGATTGAGAGTATTCAACGGTCAAAACTCTATGAGTCGTCCGTAAGTTCCCGGCCGTAGTGCTACAGAATTTGTACACCTAATTTTTATCGGGCTCACCGAATGGGTCGAAGAATAGTCCTTGTATCTCTCATTCAAGCAGTTGTTATATGTATCCTAGAAAGAAAAAATAAATTCATTAAATTGAAGAAAATTATAACTTAATAAAAAAATAGTTGAAAACCAACATACCACAAAGTGCTGAGCTCGGCTATCCACAAACTGATGCACCCCTTTTTGGTAGTCATCGCACATGCGTTTCAATAAAAAGCTGCTTCAGGCTTGGCTCGCGTCCAAGAACCGTAGCCTGCAAGATAAAGATATTATCAGTTAAATATATTTATAAAAAATAAGAAATAAAATGAAAGAAATAAAAAAATCTTATCATCCGCTTCGCATACGAAACGAATGGAACGGAGTCGTCGGTGTGCTTGGTAAAGGAACGGTGAACACGCTAGTGTCAGTTCTCCCCACCAGACTGTGATCGTCAAGTGAAACGCGGGGACGTCACGTGCTGAATGTAGTCCACCCATACAACCTCCGAGATATATGGCGGTCTGAAATTCTTCCAAATTGCCACATCATTCCAAGCTGGAAGCTTGCTTTCTCTCGCATATTTTTATACTTTCTTTTGCACCTCTTACCAAAAAATCACGCAACCTATATGTTACCAATAAATTATATGTTAGTAAATAAAAAATAAAATTTTAATATTTGGAATAAAAAAATTATCCTGATTTTGATCTTATCTAGTTGCAGCGTGATTCTTCCAAACTCTCCTTACAACATTATTATCAGGTCTCTCTCATTCAAATTTTTCCTTGCAGTAAAAAACATTTCAAGTAATTTCAATAAACTAACCAAATTAACATAATAAAAAAATATTTAATTTAATACTAACCTTAAACCTTGAAACCATGCATCGACCGACCTGCGGTTTCCATTCAGCATGTTTGGAAATCTAACTTCATTGAAACAATGAAATTTACATCAACGATTTAAAGGTCGATGTTATTATTTTTGCAACCTCAATGTTTGTAAGCTTGAAAGTGCAATTTGTTAAATAAAATTATTTAAAAAACAATTATTAAACATGTCGTTATGAAAGCAAATCAAACTTACATTGAAAGGTCATCCTACCATTGGGCCTTATACTTACGGGTAAATGAATCTCGTTGTGAAGGGACCCCCCCTCAATATTGTGGCATGGCACTCCACGACCCCTCGTCGTAAGTCGATGCCTATGCCTCAAGTGCATGTTCTTGGTCGGCACCTAATGACTTGTGATAATCAACATCCCTGATAGAAAAATTCATCTAAATTAATTTAGATGAAATTTAGAAAAATTCATCTAAATTAACAAAAATTCAAAATAATAATTAAAATTAATCCTACACATTTGATTGAAATTGAATAGCAAAATTGGAAAAAAAAATAACTAAAATTCTTCAAAATAATGAAAAATTTATTTAAATAACAACTAAAATTTCAACAAAATAATGACAAAAAAAACACAATTAAAGAATAAAAAGAAATGAAAAATTCTTACATTTATGGCGTGCTTAGTGTCGGTTAAGAATTAAAAAATACAAAAAACAAAAACAAAAACAAAATAAATGAAAAGGGATTGTTAAAAAACCTGAAAAATAGAAAAATAAGGAGAAAAATGAAGAAAGACAACATACCTTAGGATGAGAAGAGAAGATGATGCTTGATTTCGGCTCAGGTCATGAACAAAAATAAGAGAATGAGGAAGAAGAGGAAAAAAAAAGGATGAAAGAAGAAGAATGAAGAAGATGAAGCCTCGTCTACTATGCCCATAGTCTTTTATATTAGGTTTTACCGATAGAATATTAAATATTAATATCTTTAAAATTTCTATAGGTGATTCCACTTGTGAAGTCAAGTTGAAATTTTCAATTCGCACGAAAAAATTTCAGAAACCCCTCCAAATATTACTTGTGGCTTTTCATTCCATCGGTAAAAGAGTAAACAGTTAACAGCCAAGAAGAACATTAATTACTAGCACCTTGAAATTCTCATTTCATCGGTGATATTGTTGGTAAAAAAAACATTAATTATCAACGTCTTGAGAAGTGAACAGCGCCTTGAGAAGTGAAAAGTTCTCATCACCACTAGAATATACCGACATAAATATTGTGTCGGTATATTCATGTGTAATTAACACCATGAGCAGTGCCAGAGAGAAGAGAAACAATTCTCATCGCCACTGAAATATATCGACGGACACATTATATCGGTATTTCCATCGATGTAAAACAGTGTCTGATGCCAGATTATATCTATCCATATCTATAATATATAACATTATAGTTTATGGCATTACAAATTCGTGTTGTGCAAATTAATCAGAATTGTCTTCTTCTTCGTCAATTGACTCGTCCTCATCTCTATCGCAATCTTCTTTATCGACTTGTATATGTTCATTGAAGCTCAATACATCATTCAATTCCTCAGCATTAACATCAACAAAAATATTAACGATAATGTGAAAATTTGAACCTTCTTCCAAGTTATTAGATGGAGCAATTCGATATGGATCAACTAACTCAAGTTGAAAGACATCATCTTCCATAGTTAATTCATTATCCCTATCTTGAACAACATCGACACAACCTTTATATTTGGTTTTCACTATGGATAGCCAATTAACTCTTGAACGATCCTTTTTATAGGAATGAATGTATGTGTAATAAACTTGTTGACATTGCTTGGCGAAAACAAAGACATTGTCAACATTGCAGACTCTAGCCTTTGAATTAATTTTGACCAAACCATGATAGGGATCTACTCTGATTCCTCTATCAGTGATGTCATACCAATAGAATTTGAATTAAAAAAAAACTATTTTTTGTTCATTGTGATATTGCAATTCAATTGTCTCTTCTAACTTCTCATAATAGTCATTCCAAACTCATATCCCTTAACACAAACCTCATTATTATATATCTTTCTACCTTGCTTATATTCTTCAGTATGAAACACATGTTCATTGATAAATACTCATTGTAGTACTTCACCTTTCTTTCAGGACTCAGACTTAGTAAAGACAAAATAACACTAGCATTCCTTTCTAATTGATAAACCTAGTACATAAAGTACAACCATGAAAAAATAACAAGAAATGTGTAATGAAATTAAGTATCTTGAGAGATAAGAATAATTAAACAATACTTACATGTGTTTAATCTTATTATAATTTTAATCAAAAATTAAGTACGAGATAAGATAACTATGTGTTTATCTGAATTCTATTTTAGACAAATATCTTCCTCTCATAATATTTTTTGATATGGTCGTCCAAGATAAGAGAATACTGACAAGTTCTCACTTGAATGCACTTCCTCATCATCATCATGCCTTGGAACGTGGTGGATTTTATTTTCAATTGAAACTCAAAATAATACGAGATAAATGTTTACATATCTCCAACAATATAGGCCTCGCATATCAAAATCTTAACATGCGCCTTGTTTTTTACTTTTCTCTTAAGGTTGAACAAATACATAAATGGAATTAAAAAGATGTTTTGAATTATGCAAAGAAAGACAAAAAATTATAATTATGAGGCATGTGTAAACCCTAACCTCTTGAACGGGCCTTTATCTTTTGCCTTAAATAGTAAATGTATAGGTAGATTCTCCATCGAGTCGAAAAACAATAGACGGTATATTATCTTAAGTTTGCATATTGTTTGGACGATATTTTTTTGAGACCTCTCCTTGTGTTATGTCTGCAACTTGTTGAAGCATATATCTCTAAAAAAATGACTGATCTTCATAAGTGCATCACATATCCCATTTGGAAATAAATCCTGGTAAGCTAATGGAATGAGTGTTTGCATAAACACGTGGCAATCATAACTCTTCATTCCATACAATATGTAATCCACCAAATTCACTATCCTTGGTATGTTTAAAGCACGTCCATGAGAAAAACACAGACTCTTAAGCCATTGGTAGACAAGTAATTGGTTATTCTTGTCTAAGACGAAGCTAGCTTTGGGTTTTGCGACCCGTGACCCAACATAAACCACCTCTATACTTTTACGGTGATAAAACAAAGTTATATACATTCTAGCCTTGATGTTGTCTTTTGTCTTCCCTTTTATGTCCATAACCATGTTAAAAATATTCTAAAACACATTATTTTTTATGTGCATAACATCAAGGTTATGGCGGAGGAGATTGGTCTTTCAATAAGGAAGCTCCCAAAAAATATTTCACTTAACCCAATTGTGGGTCAAACCAAAACTAGAAAACTTCTACTTATTGGATTGAAAACCAAACACAATGTCACCATACTCCAACATTATGTCATACAATTCCTCATCTTAAAGAAGTGGCAGTGCAGCATTCCTTTCAACTCTGCCAATAAAGAAATCCTTCTTGTTCTTTCTGTACTTGTGATCTGTTGGCAAGAACTGCTAGTGGCAATAAAAAAAAAGGTTTCACCGTCATTTATTAACGTAAATATCTTGTTATTTTCCATACAATATGGACATGCTAGTTTTACATGCGTGCTCCAACCAGAAACCATTTCATAAGAAGAAAAATTATTGATAGTCCACATCAAAGTTGTTTTCGTCAAAAAATTATATTTCCTTGATACATCATAAACCGAAGTCTTGGATGACCACAAATACTTCAACTCATCAATCAATGGCCAAAGACAAACATCTATATTCTGACCTAGACTATTAGAACCGAGTATGATCGTAGATAAAAAAAAAAGAATTTTTGCCTCATACACATCTTTGGTGGCAAGTTGTAAATCGTGAGTATCACCAGCCAACAGGAATAAGGAGCAGCAAATGACCCGAATGGATTAAATCTGTCTATATATAACCTAAGACACATGTTTCTTAATTCCACTTAAAACTAATGATGCACATTGTTAAAGTGTTTTGAGGCTTCACAATCAGAAGGGTGCATCATCACTTCATCCACCGCATCATGTGATTGGTGTCATGTCATGTGCTTAGTAGTCTTTGGTGACATAAATAACCTCTACAATCTAAGTGTGATTAGAAAGTATCTAAGTTTTCTGTATGCAAAAAGAGTCATTCCCCTGCCAGTTCTGAGTTTATAACAAAAATGTCCACATGTTCTACATTCGGTCGACTTTGTATTTTTAAGGTAATACAACATGTAGAAGTTTGGACACTTGTCAATTTTCTAGTATCCTAGACTGAGGGGTTTAATTATGGACTTAGCAGCATAGAAGTTATCTTTCAACATGTTCCCTTCAAGTAAAATGTTTCTCTTCCATTCTATAATTTTTTCATAACCGGCCTCACTTAACCTATAATCTGACTTGATGATGAACACATGTGCAACGACTGATAATTTATAGTGATTTATGCAAACAACCCATAATGGTTCATCAAAACCTTTCAAAAGATAAAAAAAATCCTGGTAGTGTCTGCATTAGGTTCTTCATCTATGATTGGATATTGATCGGCATGACCTTAATTCATTCTCATCGCATCCATAACCATATTTCTATAAGGATTATTATTGTCATTTACA
>Ga0307515_10017821_pt1 | contig 12910 bp, 18 predicted proteins | sample 17_EM_MG_FD_194513 | JGI IMG/M metagenome (GOLD analysis project Ga0307515, IMG submission 194513) | Populus trichocarpa ectomycorrhiza microbial communities from riparian zone in the Pacific Northwest, United States - 17_EM | ecosystem: Host-associated > Plants > Roots > Unclassified | place...
GGGGCAAAAATGCGGTAGCTTCCAGTTCTACTACTGGCAAGAGAGGAAAAAAAGCGCCACCACAACATCCCCAGTGCCCAGCAGAAGGCTGCACTAAGCAGTTCAAGGGAAAGGACCCTGAGAGGGCAATTACCTTGCATCTTAAGACTGTTGAAAAGAATGGGCACGATTTTTACACCAATATCAAAGTCTCTGGAGGAAAAGGGGAATCTCATTATGATGCACATATGAAGGAATACGCAGCTAGAGCTGCTGCACGAGGTATATTCCCTGGTACAGCACTATCTTTCACATCTCAGTAGCTGATATATGTAGCTACATCTGCGGAAAAAGCTAAGGCAGCTCAAGCAAAGTATAGGGAAGCCAACAGAGAGAAGAGAACAGAGTCTGCAAAGCTTTCACAAGTACGAAAGAAGGTACTGCAGACAGGCATCAGAAATGAGGTGGCGATTGCAAAGGAAGATCAGGAAATTTGTAAGCAGATAGGGCAATGAAAGAAAAGATAAATAGATACCTAGGAACATAGCAGTTGATAAAAGCCAGGCAAGTGACGCGACAGGCAATGCAATATTTATACCCAAAGCAGAATCTCTAGGCGAACAGGCAAGTGGTAGGAACTACTGCAGAATAGCCCTGTGTCTCTACAATGCAGCTGCTAATGTAGCGGATTTTGATGCATTACTCAGATTTGCGCTCAATGCAGTGACACGTAGCAGAGATACATGTAGAGCCGGAGCATGAGTGAATCGACTTTGAGTAATCCAAGTCCTGGAATATGTTGTTGCAATTGAGTTGGGATTGATTGCTCTTGTAAAAGCTCCTTATATAAGAACACAATCTGCTTCGTTAGAAGAGTACAATCCATCCACACACTCTCTGTTTCGAATTTCAGGCCACTCTACCTCCCAATTACGTTCCCCTAGCACGTCATTCTTGCCTCGATTTTCTGTACCTTTCACGCCTATACAATGTTGTTCTGCATTGCTGTTGAAGACTTTCATCATAGCTCTCTCCCTGTTGGAATGGCACAGTGTCCGTTATGCGGCCAATCCCTCCGGCTGGGTAGCAACCTGGGGCAATGACTAATTGTTAGCTCTGGAGGGGTTGGGGGCCCCGCAACGAGTGCCACCACATACTGAACTACTCCTGATGGACCTTGTATTATTGTTCTCGATTCAGATATAGAGAAGTTGCCAGCAGGCCAAGCACTACCAGGTCTACTACAGCAAACTCAGTCCCAAAACAAACCCCGCTCTCAGACTCAAGGTGCATGTTGGGATCCCTTCCAAGCAAATTGCCAGGAGATTGAACAAACCTGTGCAGAAGGATTCATTTCAAAGAAGGACAATTTATGTCCTAAGGGCAAATTCGAGATTGGAAATCGCCGTGAGCCTAAGGTTTCGGATAACCATACTGCTGTTATTTGGGTTGGTATTGATAATACCAATGCAAACCTCTTTAAGCTTCACAGTAACACTATCCTGTACGCTGCTTGGTGGCCGGCGCATAGCTGATTGAGATAGGTTCCGTTTCAGTTCACTTCCAAGATATCACAGAGGTTATTCAGGACATCGAGATATTCATAAAGAATAAAATATCGAACCAATCAACATCATTTCAAGCGTACATACAGAAAAGCCAGCAGGGAGCCGGATATACACCCTCATATATCGCTTATCTTGCCAAGGGAATCTGCAATGGCATATCTACTCGAATTGGAATATCATTTTTCTCGGAACCTATCACAATCTCGGAACTTCTCAAGCATTTTCCATCAAAGAAGAACATGCTTGTTGTTGTTGCATTCGAGGGTACAAAGGAGAGCAGTGATGACCTTGAGGGCTCTGGTTCCAGGTTGTCCTATCCAGTGAACGAAAATCCAAGAGGAGCTGGGACTCAGGAAGTAGCTCAGAAACGGTCCCGCTCTATGGCAATGAACAAGGTAATATATTTCCCATTATTCTAATCGTGTATATGATGTACTGATAAGACATTAGGCTACTCAATCACCTGAGAGTATACACACGCCCAGCCCAATCGGGAAATGCCTCCGTTCCAGCCGCAGCAATCCGGGACTGGCAAACGTGACGCATGATCTTGCCAAATTGATGTCACCGTCAAACAAGAAACCGATCAAGCAGGAACGTCGGAAGAGCCTAGACGGTATACGGCAAAGGGCAGATCCTCCTGCGTTGGCAGACGATGCAGACGGAAAAGGAGAGGGTAAAGGCAAGGAGAAGGATATCAAAAAGGAAAAGGAACTTCCGAGGGGTACGTGTATGAGGAACTGGGGCCTAAAGTAGGGACGGGAAGGTCCGGAAATGATGTGCAATGTGAGGGTGATTGGACCACTGAGCTCGAGGAATATGAATCTGAAGCAACGGAAATTGATGAGTAGCATGTTCTGGGGTAACAGTCAAGTATATTTGTTGTTCAGAATATACTAGTAATGTAACGTCGATTACGCAATCTGAACATGCCCCGCGAGATCCATCTCCTCGATTCCATTTTCTGCATCTACTTCTGGACCATCTCAATTGTATGCACCTGTGGGTGGCTCGAGACGCCTCAAGACAGGAATAATTCCGGAACGCATATGCTGCCAGATCTGGTCTCTAAGATAGCTGATATCTGTGTCAACAGCACTGACAGGATTTGAAAATTTGAAGCATTATAATAACTTCATCTCATGTGGAAAGGTGATTCCACGTACATGTATGCTTAGTGTTGGCAATGGGTCCGGGTAACCCACCAGCAGTCCGGGTTTGGACCACAAAGATGGGTCGGTTCGGTTCCAGACCAGTCCAAAAACCCGACCCTCTGACTCTTAGTGGGCCAAACCCGGACCCATACCCGTCAACCTGCGGGTTTCGCCGGGTTTGGCTAGACCTGTCGGTTCCAATCTCCGGTTCTGCGTTTTGGGTTTCACATTTATAGTCGCATTCAGATATGCTACTGTTAATCGTAAAATATTGACATTGGTATGTCACGGTTCATTTTGGACGTATTAGCCGCCTTGATGGTCAAAACAAGCATACTCACATGCCCAACCACATCCTGAAAATGAGCATCAACAGAGCGTCAACAGAGCATCAACAATATTTGGTCTTGCAATCTCTTTTGCCTATGAAGGCAGCCAATAATTCCTCTATGACTGACTAGAACCTATCGGAGGTGTGATTTCCGAGGACGCATGACCAAAAATCGTTGACGCTCCGTTGACGCTCATTTTCATGATGGGGCAGGGAGGGTATTGGAATCTGTTTTGCCTATAAAGACAGCCAATAATTCCTTTATGACTGACTACAACCTCTCGGAGGTGGGATTTCCCAGGACGCATGACCAAAAATCATTGACACTCCGTTGACGCTCATTTTCATGATGGGGCAGGGAGGGTATTGCATTCTGTTTTGCCAATAAAGGAAGCCAAAAATTCCTGTATGACTGACTACAACCTATCTGAGGTGTGATTTCCCAGGGCGCATGACCAAAAATCGTTGACGCTCCATTGAGGCTCATTTTGCCATGGCTGTATCCGCAATATGGAATCATTTAATTCCGCACAGTCCATCATTCACATTGTTTTGGCTGCCTTTCTGGCGTTTTGGTTTACTTTCTTCTTGATCACTACGTTGTTCTTTAATAATACATAGATATATTGAATAATAATCTCCAAAATCCCGTGTCTTTCACTCAATGCTAATCATTAATTGCAGGATCGCTCAATCCGCTGCTCTTATCTTCGAAACGATTGTTAGCTGCATTACCACACCACAGAGAGTGTACTCACCTTCATCAGTCAGCATATCTGGATCAAAATCGGTATCGTGCTCGGTTTCCTCATCATCGAAAAATTCCATACAGGGAAGAGCTGTAATCGAATACGTATATCCGGCGGGTAAATTGACGATGTGAGAAGGTTGAACTCCGGCAATGTTACTGGTTGGTGAGGGTGGCATGCCGGGCAGTGGTGGAGTCGGCTCTGGAGTCGGCTCTCTGCGTTGGTCAGGTGGCGGTGCACAAGTTCCTTTGCATCTCCAGCGTGTCTGCAGATTCTTTGCGGTGCCATTTTGGCAAGCAAGGCAGCCTGACGTTTGGTTTTGACGAAGCATTGCCGGGTGTCTTTGAATCGCAGCCTTCACCTTTTTGTGCCCAGGAAACTCAACACCCCGCTTCTTCTCTTCTCGGACCTCGGCGCGTGGTTTCTTAATGAGGTATTTCGTTTCCTTGATTGCGGCGCGCGAAAAGCCTTCTTTGGCCATTTTGGCCATATTCAACGCCAGGCGCATGTCGGACTGTTCCAGCTGTACCCGACCTCCTTTCCTTGCCATAGTTGCAGACATGTTGAAAACCTACAAGACATTAGTTGCTGCATCTAACAATGAAATTCGGCTGTTACCTCCACCATATACGCTTCCATGGCCTCCGCTAAGGTGATTAATGCCTGCTTCGTCCACCCACGGGGATGCTTATCTGGAAATTTATCTGCGATAATCCCAGAGCTGACAACATCATGATGTTCGATTGCGCGGATTGTGCAGACAAATGCCTTTGTCGACAATGGAGGTTTCCCATTACGGGCAGCGATAAATTCGTTACGTAGCTCTCTACGGACACCCGCTGTACGTTATACAGTTAATTGACCGCCCTTTGCCTCGATATGGATATACTCTTATCCCACTGCATGCTGCTTCTTATTTGTCCTGCTTCCAGTCTTGCAGACGATTTTCAAATGTGCATCCTGGGTCATATGTTTGGTGGCTGCATTGGCAGCGTCGCGGTGAACTAACTTGTGTCTGCGCTCTTGTTGTGTGCCAAGAATGTTCGTATTTGTTGTAGCGCCTGCCAATCGGCCGGTATTAGATCCGCTCTCACCTGGGAGAGGTGGTTGTGTATCCATGATGTGCTGGTGAGGAATAGGAGAGGAAGATGATAACGAGAGGAAGTGAGAAGCCCTGAGGACTATATAGTCAGCTTCTTGTCAGAATGGAATAAGTAGCAGCCAACATGATCGTTATGCTCAAGATGAATCCTGCAGAGTATGGCTGCAAGGTGCAGGGATTTCCCACCGCCCCGCAATTTGCAAAAAGTCAGTCTGATTTTGTTTGTTTGGTCACAGGGATAAACTGCGGTGTACGACCGCCGGTATCGCCTCATCGCTATATATTAACAGGATGTTCTTTGAGGGATAGGACGTCTGCTGATGTTTGTCTCGAATAATCCCCGGGATATTGCATGGAAATGACGCTAACAATCATGTCATGTTGTACGGTTAGCGTCACTATTCCTGATTTATTGACAGTCAAGAGGGAGATTTTGCTTTGTTCAAGATGAGTAAACGTACCAACCTTGACATAAAAGACGCAGCTTGCCTCCATATTGTCTATAACTTGCAACATCCAACATCTCGCCCAACAACAAATTCCAGGCAAACTACAATGGTCAATGCTTTGAAAAAGAACTTTTTGCCACTTCCGGCTGGGAGATACGGCAAATCGACAAAGCGGTCAACCCAACGATGTCACTGGGTTCCAGCACACTCCGGTATCCCCGGGAACGAAGAAGCGGACCGCCAGGCGAACGTAGCCCGTGAGGCAAGGGGGGACACTGAGATAGAGCGGCCATACACCTTGGCCTCGAAAATGGCCAGACGGATCTCCGAGGGAAGGTCATCAGCCAAAGCGAAGTGGGAAGCCGACAAGTGCAGCAAGCACTTCGGCTACAGACTCAAGGGCAAGGCGGGGGCCAAGAGAGCAATCCCAATGACAAGCGCGAAATCGCTGGCCGCCAGGTTCTACAGACTAAAGTCCGGGCATGCACCCACTGGAGTCTACCTAAAACAGTTTGGCCATCGAGAGGACGACAAATGCTGGTGGTGCGGCGGTGTAGGCAGGACGGCGGCCCAGACGCGGGAACACCTCTTCCGCCACTGCAGCCGGTGGAGAGACCAGCAATAAATGCTATGGAAGGCGGTGGGAAAGGCCACGGGCTGGAAAGCGGGCAGATGCCGACACGTGCAGGTCTCTGAGCTGTTTTCTAGGGATGAGTGTGATCAAGCGGTGATGGACTTCCTGGTGGCTACTGAAGTCGGGAAGTTCCCGCCCAAGTGAATGGAGGGATGGAGCGGGCAAGGAGGCGGACTCGGGTGCGGGGAGTGGCAGCTGTGGGCATATATCCTGTCTTTTCTTTTCCTTCTTCTTCTTGTCTTTCTGTTCTGGTTCTGGTCTTTCTTTGAGATTTCATTTGTCAGCGGGGATGAAGGGTAGCGGAGGGGAGCTCCGCCATCTAGCCGGCTAGCCCGGAGGCGGAGGGGAGATCAGGTCCTGTCATACTCTATTAAGAGTGCATACAGTATGAAAAAACAACAACAACAACCCAACGATGTCATTATGCGAATGAAGGCAAGAGCGGTCTGGAAGCAGAGAGAGTCCGAGCACTTGGTGCATTGCGCAGCTTGAGATCCAAAAAGAAGCTTGCGGTGGAGAAACGACGAGAAATGCACTTCTTAAGTAATGAAGTGAAAGAGACATGGATTGAGGATCATGTTGAGAGAGAGACCGCTGAGGCAAGAAAGCGAGTTGAAGATGCAGAGGCAGCGGTTCAGCAAGAGCAGGACGAAATGAAGCATGCTGAAATCGTGGGTTTGACATATAAAGAGCCCGAAAAAACGTTTCAGGAGATGCTGGTTGCTATCGGAGACAGTCTGAGTGATCGTGCAAGTTCTGACGATGGGGAGGATGGGGAAGATGAGGATGATGAAGAGACTGAGCAGGGCAAGCTGAGCGAAGATGACGAACCCGGCTAGGTGATGGGCACAATCACCATCACGATACATCAGCACATGGAGAGGTTTTGGCAGATGTAGATGAAGCTCGACGAATTGACACAACCAGGATAGGAGGATGCAGCCGACTACTTCTGTTAACGAGATAAGGAGTACGGCACATTCGAATTGAGGGTTCCGGCAGTCGTACAGCCGCACACGAATGAGGACGCTCCGGCACCTCCACCGACAACATTTGGAGAGCTTATGGAGAGTGTTGACATTGTCCTCGGAATATCGGAAAGACCGCAAGGGACTTCTCGACTAGGAAGTAGTCATATCAGGCTAGGTTCAGTGAAACCGCAGTCAAAATTGAGCATACCTGGCGGTGAACCAGCTGCGGAGCCCCATTCGTCAACGTTGCTGAAAGCGAAGCCAGTTGAACCTGTAAGCTCTGTTGAACCAGTAAGCTGTTACCCCTGCATATAGCCTCCAGCTAATTACCATATAGATATCGGATTCCGACGAGGAGATGGTGACGGCTACTGCGTCTGCGGAAGAATGGATATGCAAACTGTAATTTTTGATGTCCGATCGGGCTGAAAAGCAAGTTGTTTACCAATTTCGCTACCTGTCAGCTTTTTCTTGATTTCAGTGACAAAATTGTGAGTCATGATAATTTGTCTGTGCATGTGCAAGGGTCGAACGCACCATGTGAAAGTTCTAGAATTCAAATCGCACTGTAAAACGGCCAAAACGTGTAGTTTCTTTCGGCAAGTGACTGTTAACTGACAATGCAAAAGCAATATTAGTGACAAAATGTGCTAACAAAATTTAGATGAGTGATGTCATACGTGTCATAGAAAGAGCGGCCAGTGCGTATGACGAATCGATCTGAACGACAACCGTCATGCTAAATTCATCCATCTATCCAACAGCATAACTCTCCACTCAGATCTGGTGGACATGGTTGAGATATTTGAAATTGCTTGTGGTACGTCATGGAAATCGAAGAGAAGGAGCTGGATAAGGAATGGTGAGGAAGTCGAGCTATATTTAACAAAAACTAGTGAAATGAACCACATGCCGTCAATTGCCGGCCGAAAGCACGGGAATGTGATTGGGCCACGTCATTTCTCACTCAGATAGTGTAGATAGCAGTTGATCAGAAATTGAGAGGTAACAAAACTCCTGGATGCAAACGATAATACATACAAATGCACTGATGGAGGTCAATAATGAGTATATGATTGGTTGCATACAATTATTGAGTGCACAAAGGCTGTTTTGATGTGATTAATGTGAGCGTTGACAGAGTGTCAACGATTTTGAGTCTTACACATTCAGCAATCAATGGGCTGCATTGTCACATCCTTCCAAAGCAGATGTAGAGGTCGGAGTTATGGCGAAAAAGGTAAATGACACGCTCGATGCCCCATGATAAAAATGAGCATCAACGGAGCGTCACCGATATTTGGCATTGTGTCATGAAACATCCAGTAGGCTGCACGGTTCCAGTACGTCTTAATCGAAATATCGGCCGCCTTTCAATTGAACAATGGTTGTGGCAGCATTTCTACTATGTTTTAAAAATGAGCGTCAACAGAGCGTCAACGACTTGCTGTGTGGCTACATTGAGCCATAGTCAGATTATTGGCTGCTTTTCTAGGCGAAAACGGTTACTACGACATCGTGAGTATATCCTAAAAATGAGTGTCAACGGAGCGTCAACAACTTTTGGCCATGCATCTTGGAAAATCCGAGCACACTGCGGCGACATTAACACATAATCGAATTATCGGCCGTCTTTCTAGGCAAAAATGCTTTCGATGACATCGCCACTATGCCCTAAAAATGAGCGTCAATGGAGTGTCAACGACTTTTGGCCATGCATCTTGGAAAATCCGAGGGCAGTGCGGCGACATTAACACATAATCGAACTATCGGCCGTGTTTCTAGGCAAAAATGCTTTCGATGACATCGTCACTATGCTCTAACAATGATCGTCAACGGAGCGTCAACGATTCTAGGCCTTCCATCTTGGAGAATCAATGGGCTATGCAACCACAATGATCTACAATCGCACTATTAGCCGCCTTTCTAGGAAAATATCCTTACGACAAGATCGTAACCATGTCCCAAAATGAGCGTCAACGCAGCGTCAACGATTTGTGTACTGGCACCTTAGATAATCAAACCGGAATGGAATGCAGATAAACCACAATCATTCTATCGACAGCCTTCATTGGCAAAATGCAAGTGACGATATCGCGTCTGCCTTCTACAATTCTGCGCCCACGGTGCGTCAAGGTTCCGAACGCTATACAGCAATAAACTGCATTATGCCGATCCTAAATGGAGTTTTACCTGGTCAGTCGTTGCAATCTGTCCTTGTATTCAACTTCACAAATATGCATGCAATGTCTTACTGATTTGATTATTTTCCGTGTAGCTGTGGAGTCAGTATTTAAGAACCCGCAGTCGGCTTTACTGTATCGTTATTTTCGGCAGTCTCTCGAGTCAGAATACCCAGCATCCTGATTTCTACCGCCATGTCTGGTACAAAATCTTTGAACACATCATTGCTCGAGGTTATGATCTCTTCCAAAAATGAACGTGTCTTTATTCGTGATTTGAGTGACCTTACATTGGAAATTTTCTTCGATGCTTGGTGGGCTTCAATGAATGAAGGGTCCGAGGGGCCTATTGCTCGGAACGATTCTAGACATGCGCCGTCGTGGCGATTCTATTTACACTGCGGAATTGAGGGGACCGGCAGCCCTGGCATCATTTGTATCGTTTGTCATCAAGTTCTTTGCCATCCATTAGAACATGGGACCAGCTCAATGGGGAAACACTTGCTGGCAAAAGCTCACATCACAAAATTAAACGAATTAACAGAGTCAGAGGTTACTGAATTGACTAGTTCAATGGTCGATGAAACACCTTTGGCCATCCTGACGAGCCAAGGAAGTCGAGGAATCACAATAGTAAGTTTGCAGAGGAAAATCAGAATCGATGTTCAGTTGAATCCATATTAATCGAAATGACAGACAAAACGTTCCAAACTGGCAGCTAAGGACTTTGAAACTTCCGAATTTCACCAAGACACATGGAATCGCTACCTCATGTTAGGATTTGTTATGGCACACATTCCATGGAACGCTATATCAAATATTGAGCTACGACAGTCATATAAGGGATTACGCGATGACCTAGTCCTACCGTCGGCTACGACCCTTAGTAACATTTGCCGGAGGGAATGTGCACTGACTGTGGATGCAATCAGGAAGACATTGCCGTCACGAAATAAAGTTAGTTTAGCTTTGGACTGATGGAATTTAACAAACAAAGTAGCCATAACGTCGGTCATTGCATACTATATAGATCGAAATTGGGCATTGTGTGAAGTTCAACTCGCTTTCGATGAGGTTTATTGCCTGTTCTGTTCCCGTTTTGAAAGCTAATTAAGGATGATAGGTCAAGGGCCAAGATACTGGAGCAAGGCTAGCTGTACATTTGAAGAACGTGCTGGATCGTTTTGAGCTTACCGATGGCTGTTTACTTGGTATTGCAACAGATAATGCTTCCTCAAACTACTCGATGACACGCGAGCTGCAATCATCACTGCAGGCCTCTGGAATCGAGTGGCCGGCATTCAGGAACCACATACCATGCATGGCGCACGTCATACAGCTGGCTTTAGGTGCATTCATGAGCAGTCTTGGTGTGAAAGGCTGCACCAAGTCTTGGGAAGCCCATGAGCACGATCAGCAATTTGGAGAGAATGAAAGCATAGACATTGGGAAGAGTCAGAGACTTCGAAAAGAGGGCAATGCTAGAATCAACAAGGTGTCGGCCATGAAACCAGGTTTAGCAAAGATAATTGAGAAAGTACGTATTTCATGATATTTTGAATGTTCTGAAGCTGACCTTCATATAGCAGAGAATGTTTGCTGTATTAATTACGCCAAGACCTGGTCGCCGAAACGAGTTCATTGACTGTCAAAAACTTAAAGTCCGCTTTGCAGTACTTCCGATTATGGATGTGAAGACACGTTGGAACTCTACACTGGAGTTGCTCGAGTGTGCCTACCGATTATGGAAATTCACACGCGAGTGGCTTCAAAATCCAAAATACAGTGAATACCGGCCACTGTTCACAACTCAGGATGAGTGGACGATTATCAAGTATGTCATCGAAGTATTGAGGCCATTTCGATATTGGACCCTTTGGATGTCGAAGAGGCATACTGTCACAGTGCATCACGACATCACAGTGTACAATGACATGTTCGATCACATGGATGGCATAATGCGAGCTTTGGCTAAGAAGAAGACTGAGTGGAAAGATAACTTGTTCTTCGCTGTGAAGTGAGCTCGACAGAAGCTTTCCAAATACTACGCTGAAGTGACTCCAACGACTGGCATGCTTCTTATTTCCGCACACATCTTCAATCCTTTCCGGAAGTTGCGATCATTTAGAAAGTGGGACAAGGGAATGGATATTCATCCTGAGGACGAGACATCCTACACTACACAATACCAAGAGGCCTTTCGGAAGTATGTGGAGAATGAATACTGTGCAAAACATCGACGTGTGCCTGTCAATAAACTCGAAACCGTACCGAGCAACAATCTCCTCCCCTCTGCAAACACATTAGGGTCCTATCACTCATCCTTTGATCCATATGATTTGTCCAGCGATGATGAGGAATACTTAACGCCTAACAATGTGGCAGAGACAACACCCGGACGAAGCGATCGCTCAGCCCGCTTATTGAACGCCACCTGGCTCTCTTTGAATTCGCCGCCTGAAGCACCAAAGAACTGGGGACAAATTAATCCAAATCTCAATGATTACCACTCTGAGCCAATGGAGATTATTAGTACATTTTGGATACCGGACATAACCGATTGGTGCCACCAACAGGAAGGAACGCACTCAAAGTACGCCGATCTCTCCAATGTGGCGCGCTACATCTTCTCTATCATACCACAGGGTGTCGGAGTGGAGGGCAATTTTTCCCTTGGCCGAGATGTTATTGGATGGAGGCAGTCAAAAACCACAGGCGAGACCCTTCGCGAGAAAGTCATTGTAAGGAAGTTTGCTCGAGCCAATAACGGCATTTTGGCACGCACTGACCCAGCATTGGATACCTTGAACACAGAAAACAACTCGGAAATGAAGAAAGAGGAGGAGGAAAGGAAATTGCACAGAATGGCCAACATTCACCACTTTTTGGAGATGTTGCAGGGCAGCCAAAACCTACGTGCTACCCAGAAGAAATCTCGCGCTCAGAACAAGCAGATGACCGCAGTAGGATACATTTCGGATACGGAAGAGATTGTCAAAGCATCCTGGTCACTCTTTCAACATGATGGTGCGGCTGCATTTAAATTGTCAGAAAGATCACCTTTGCCACCAGCTTTGTCTGCAAAGGACCTCCCTGGAGGATGGACTCAAATCTTAAATGTCCGCCGAATCCGACGAATCAACCATCATCCAGTCAAAAGCGACGAGGATAGCGCACCTGAAAGCATTTCGGACACCGATGATTGGCTAAACTGGAATGGCGACTTGGATCATCCAATTGGCAGCGAAGAGGATTGCGCAGCGGACAATGAATCCGATATAGAGCAGAACAATGGCATCGATGGTCCGGAATGCCCAGAGCAGCAGGATGTGAGCGCCGCACCAAATGTGCCTGGATTGGTTCGGCCAACCCGGAAGTCAAAGACACCGGCTGAAAACTCGTTGGTGACGGTCAATCGAGCAGAATCGCGGAGAAATAAAGGAGGGAAGAAAAAGTTGGACATAATGCGTCAATGGTTCACCAGCTTTATGTACCATGACAGAGAGTTTCAGTTAGAGATATATTATGGGCGAATGGTAAAAAGTAACGTGTGAATATCGGTTCATAAATAGATATATAGCAGGCGCAATGAATCTTATGGCATGATACATCATTTCTAGTCATGTGAGAGTGAACAGTGCAAGATTATTATGCTGCTCGGCTTTGCCACAGGGCCGAGTCTTAATCACGCAGAGAGACAACCAATAAAGTCAAATCGGGATGAAAATAATTATCGATGGCAGCAGACGATGAATGGACAATACATTGAATTGAGCGTCGACGGATCGTC
>Ga0307515_10017822_pt1 | contig 12908 bp, 7 predicted proteins | sample 17_EM_MG_FD_194513 | JGI IMG/M metagenome (GOLD analysis project Ga0307515, IMG submission 194513) | Populus trichocarpa ectomycorrhiza microbial communities from riparian zone in the Pacific Northwest, United States - 17_EM | ecosystem: Host-associated > Plants > Roots > Unclassified | place...
TATCAAGTCACTTATTTTATTTAAAACAATATTTTTTTTTTAATTTCTTGGAGATAACTCGACTAGTTTTTATCCGAGTTTTACTGAGTTAGTCAGATTGTTAATTACTCTACTAGGTTACTCTGATTTTATTAAGTTAATATACAAAATGATTTGAAATAAAACTCAACTTAGACAAGGCTTCAAGTCATCGAGTTGACTTATCAAGCCGGGTTAGATTTAATAAATATGTATAATTTACAATAAAGTTGGTTGATGCACAAACTGACTATTACAAGATAAACATTCTAGTAACTCTTTACAGTTTGTTTAAAGATATGACCAAAAAGAATTTGAGTTCAGATGGATGAGAGCTTTCCAACATAAATGATCTGATTAAAGATGTCATTATAAATAAATTAGTTTTAGAGGTTTGATGATGGTGACAATAAGGTGATAAACTCATCCAAATTGAGAAGAATTAATTATAATTTATTGATAATTAGTTAAAAAAAAAGGGTCTCCAATGAACCCTAAAATAAAAAAATAAAAATAAAAAAATGTTGTTTTAATAAAATAAAAAAATCAACGAATTTATGACTGGTTGAGCCTGTTTTAGGATAAATTTCTTTTTTTTTTGCCTAACATCATAGAAAAAAGAAGAAGAATAATCTTCGGGCGATTCATCTTTGGAATTTTCTAAAGCACAAGAACGAAGACTTAGAAAACTCTGTAGGAGTTGGTCAATTAAAGAGTGCGATATATAGACTGGGTAAATATATCGATTTCTTGGTCATTAGCAAAATTTGAAGCTAAAATAATAATGTTGTGAGCAAAAATCATTAGCAATATATCGATATCAACATCTATGCATTAATTAAGTGACATTAGATTTTATTCTTTAATAATCTCAAGAATATACTTCCAATTCTAATAATTTTGCAAGAAAAAAAACTAATGTTTAATTGGGACTTCGATGTTGGAAGTTAATTAAAATTACTTTTTATTTTTGAATAATCTTAAAATATAATTCCAATTGTAGTCTTTTTATCAAGGCCATCGTTTTAATTTAAGTGATGCTACTTAATGTTTTGATAAATTTTTTAAAAAATCTAAAAAAATAGCTAAAACAACAAAAAAACACCTTAAAAAAAATGTTATTCACGTCTTTGCATGTCTCCTATAACGTTTTCATGTTTAATCTCTGAAACCAGTTAGAATTTCTAGTGACTAAAATACTAGACGGCGACTCTCATTCTCTCTTTCCACTAATAAAAAATAAAAAATCTTTGTCTACCTCATTTTCTTATTTACAGATTCATTTTAAGAGTGGACGATATCATCGTGACGCCACACAACACAACGTGCAATATTAAAAATGATGCTTATATAATCCTGAATGATGTAACTCAACTGGTCAAGCTTTAAGTTTACTCCCTAAAGGTTACCAGTTTGAGTCCCACAAATCTTAGAGTCACTAAAGACTTACATGGTCGTTAATTTCAGGAACAATAAGGTATACCTACAATAATCATTAATTGAGATCGGATTTTAGTTACTCAGGGAGGGAGGATTATTATTTGTCGCCAACATTTTAACTTCTTTTTATAAAATTATAGGATCGAGCAGTGTCTTTTTTAAGCAATTTTGGGTGTATCAAATCCTGTTCGTTGGAACGGAAGCCATCGGCACCGTGAAGGGTCTGGTCAAGAGAGGAGATTCATTAGAAATTGTTTTCCAAGTTCCAAAGTCTGCTTTTTTTAATATTAATTAAAGCTAATTCAAAGTCTTTGCCTAGGTAGGAAAAAAAGAAGAAGCACCCCTTTCGACATCTTTTACGCCGAACTATAAAGTATCGGTATTGGGATAATATTTGTTTTTTAAAATATTTTTTATATATATTAAAATTAATTTTTAATATTAATAAATTAAAATAATTTAAAAATATATAAAAAATTAAACAAAAATAATTATTTTTTTAGCATTCATTCTGCATGTTTCTTATTTGGAACCTTGTGTTTGGTATTGTAATGTAGCGTATTTTAACAAAAATAATTAAAAGTAGAGTAGAATAATATTTTTTTAGATCTTTTTCATTTTCATATTAAAATAATTTAAAAATTATTTAAAAAACATTAATTTAATATTTTTAAATGAAAAATACTCTAAAAAACAGTTCAGCAACCCACTTTCTTTTATAATAACTGATGTTTTCTTCTTACACAAATCATAAATAATATGGGATTCTTGACAACCAACCTTTTTCTCTCTATTAGTATAGGGTATTGGATTTTTCCGGCCTAACCAATCACCATCGATTACCCTCATCATCCAAGCACGTCCACGAGTGCCCCAGACCCATCCATGAACGACTCAGGTTCATTCACGAGTTGAGATGATATTAATCCTCCTCTGACCTACATGGATATTACAAATCCGATCTCGAGTTGGACGAGATAAAAAGATTATTAGATATAATTATATATTATTATGTGTTATGATAATTGTGTATTGATGTATAATTAGTTTAATTTTTAATAAAATATCATGTTATTTAAAGTATATATTTGTCATTTACAATTTAATATATTATATATTATTTATATAAATTGTATTTTAATAACAGAAAACTGGTTATTTATGAATATAAAATTATTGTTTTTTAATAGGAAATTGATAACAGCCCATAAACAGAAATCACAAATACTAACTGTGACAGTTAAGTCGCATAGAGCTTCCTCGCATTTTATAAATTATTATTTTTAAAATGCGGTCACTTACCTAAAATAATGTTCTTTCCACCCTCTCCTCCATTATTTCCTTCACTCTCCTCTCCTTCCCTTCCATAGAAAATCCCCTCAACAAAACCGAACCTTCTCCACCTTAACTAACGGAGATGGCGTCACCGTTACCGGTGGAGCAAAACAGCGGGGAAACTCCACCATCCCCACTAGCAGCAGCAGCTGGAGGAGAAACATCAAGATCAATACCAACACCATTTCTGACAAAAACATTTAAAATAGTAGATGATCACACCATTGACGATGTGATTTCATGGAATGAAGATGGTTCCTCTTTTGTAGTCTGGAATCCAACCCTTTTCTCCAGAGATTTGCTCCCTAAATTCTTTAAGCACAACAATTTCTCTAGCTTCGTTCGCCAATTAAATACTTATGTATGTTTTATTTTTTCTAAATTTTTGCTAGGGAAAAAAAACGTAGTAGAAATTAGGCAAAGTTTTAATTTTATATTTAATTCTTCTTTTGGGTTTTTTTTGCAGGGATTTAGGAAGGTAGTACCGGATCGATGGGAGTTTTCGAATGAATGTTTTCGCAAAGGAGAAAAGAATTTGCTGTGTGAAATACAAAGGAGGAAACTGGTGGCGACGGTGGCGCAAGTGGTGGCAGCACCGGCGGCGGTGAAAGTGATAAAAACGTCGTCGAATTCCTCATCGGATGAGCAAGTAGTGATATCGACGAGGAGTTCTTCGCCGGGGTTGTCATTGGAGTTGTTGGATGAGAATGAGAGGTTGAGGAAGGAGAATGTGCGTTTAAAAGGGGAGTTGACGGAGATGAAGAGTTTGTGTGGTAATATTTTTAGTTTGGTGTCGGATTTTGAGAGTTTGCGAGAGGAGGAGGAGGAGGAGGTGAGGAAGGTGTTGGATTTGTTGCCGATGAAGGAGGAAGTGGGGGATGGAGCGAGGATTTTTGGGGTGGAGGTTGGTGTGAAAAGAGGGAGGGAATTAAGTGGGGATATGGAGGTGGAGGAGGATGGGATGCAATTGCGGTTGCGGCAACCGGGTGGCGGCAGTAGTGATGGGGTGAAGATTGAGGTGAATGGTAGTCGAAATGGAGATAGATAGTAACGGCGGCACGGTGGCGATGGTGAAGATGCACCGCATCATGAATTGAACAATGAATGCCACAAGGTCTAGTAATCAAAGATCTAATGAGGCCACGTCTCTCTCCACGCCATTCAAACTGCGTTCTGCCTGAAAAAACATCTTTTTACAACACAGCATTACTGTGTAGATAAACAGACACTCAGTAGAACAGTTACAAGTTATTAAACCCGACATGCGTCCAAGCGGCGCAATCCGATTGTTGTAATATTACCATGGGATAGCCATAAGCACACCCAAGAAGCGGCTTATTATTTATATGGGACACTAATGTATGTATTAGACGGAGATGGAGATGATCCAAGGCAAAATGGAACTGAACATGTTTTCTTCCATCTTCTATCAGCTTGACTTGCTCTCCATTTAGCCTATTACAGATTCTATCCTTTGATTTTGTAGAAATATACATGTTTACATTAAAAAACATTTTAAAAAATAAGTTTAACTGCACTTCAAACCGGTGTTTTAGAGCACTAGAATTGCGGCAACAAAAAATTGTTGCGGTTTGTGCCAGTGAAACTGCGCGAACAAAGCAAAGCTGCTGTTCTAAAGAAAAAACTCCGTTATCAGTCCAGGCTGGGCGGCACAGAGTACTAAGCATGAGCCCCCATGGTTGAAGGAGACGAATGCTTTCTATCTTGAAATTTCTGATCCATGGTGTGCGTTGATTTTGGCTGGCTTCAGTCAACAAGTTAGGTTGTGGCTGTGGTTGTATTGATGGTTAGAAACAAAAGATATTTTGTTCAAACAATTATGGCATGTAAGTTACTAATATTATTAAAAAAAAATATTGCATCAAGCTTATGAAAATCCCTAAAATGAAACTTAAAAAAACTGGTTTTTGAGTTTTTGACATAAGATCCAAATATAACAAGCTTTTATTTGATTTTTTTTTTTGAATAATACAGTTGGTAACAGTTTTGAAAAAATAATACATGTTATAAAAGTATTTGAAAAATTGAACAATTTGAAATATTAGTTTGAACACAACCATGAATATTAGAGATAAGTGTTGTTTAGTCACAATCTAAAATGCATGTCTTAGGTAAATTAATTAAAATGTACAAGAGTAAATTTAAAATTTTATGAAGATTTGATGGTTAAGAGATGACATTCAAGATTCAATGATACAAAAAAAGAAAAAAAAAAGAGATGAGCTAATGTAGTATTAGAGAGAAATAAAAAAGAAAAAGAAAGAATATGGGATATATTAGCACTCTGTTTCCAACGCATTCGATGCTTTTAGATATAATAATTGTAATTATTATATCTGACTCGAGATATGATTCGAGTAAGAGTTGGATTGTAGGGTTAACCTTGAGTTTGATCAAGTCGTCGAAACAATATAATTTCAATAAGTTTTTAAAAAATAATATTGTTTCGGATAAAAGTAAAAAAAAAAACATTAAAGTTGTGTGTTTGGAAGTGTGGTTGCGGTTGCTTTTTACTTTAAAATATATTAAAATAATATTTTTTTTATTTTTTAAAAATCATTTTTTACATCAGCTCGTCAAAATAATCTGAAAACACCAAAAAAATATTAATTTTAAGCAAATAAAAAAATAAAAAAAATTTAAATTTTTTCAAAAATATTTTTAATACACAAAAACAAATAAGGTCTAATTTGATCAATCAGATCCAGGGACTTGTAATGAGTCAATGTCCAATATAAAATATTGTCCAAGTTAGGCTCTTGATCAACACATCACCAAATTAACCCGCTAGATAAGTTGAAGTTTAATAACTATACTCTAGCCAAACAAATACTATATTGTTGCTTCTAATAATAAATGGGTTTTCAAAATATATTACCTCTCAAGTTCAAATTCAAGAAAAGACTGCAATAAATTATTTTTCGTTAATACATTAATCTAGATATGTAAGTAAGGTAGATACTCTTTTTTTTTTTTTTAACATGGGTGTCCGGGCCAGCTTACGCGTACCTCGACTAATCCCACGGCTCCAGAAATTAACGACCATGTAAGCCTCCAGTGGCCATCATATGAGCAACCACATGGCTCGAATCTAAGACCACAAAGAAAGCAAATCTCTTAATCCCAAACTCTTATCACTAGTACACCACCTATATGGTTTAAGGTAGATACTTAGTCTTAATACATTATATATATATAAAAATCGATTCGAGGATAGCGTGACTATTAAGAACCTATTACCATCTCAACATCAACTGAATAAAAGTATCATGCTGCATATTTGAAGGACTCCACCCGCCTGCTACACAAATCATCCTGCCTACACTTTTAATGGCAGTATAAATTTAACTTCGGCGGAGAAAATGACTGGAGATTGCACATTTTCTAAGGCTGCAGTACCAAATGGTGTTTGTTGTTCATCAATGGTCTCAAAGATGCTCATTAAGTTCTTATAACATTGACAATCAACTCTGAAACTGAAACTATGGACTGAACTAAGATTGGACTAGGAAACATTAAACTCTTAACAGCAACTTCAGATTCTAACACGTCTTCCTACACATGTTAGGGGGTTATTATAACAACTGGTTTGATATGAACACGGGCACTGATAATTTTCACCTACTCATCTTTGATCCCTTTCAGGAACTTCAACACTTTGAGCATGGTAGGTCTATTTGCAGGATTATCAGACAGGCAAATAGCAGCAATCTGCAGCACTTGAAGCATCATCTGCTTGGAATCTGCACTAAGAACTGTTGGATCAAGAACATCAGCAGCCTGACCCTTCTTAATCTTTTGAAACACCCAACCGACTAGGTTCCCACCTTCAACCTCTTTGAAATCCGGTCCTGTTGGCTCTTTCCCAGTCACCAATTCAAGCAGAATTACACCAAAGCTATAAACATCTCCTCTTGTAGTAGACCTCCCACTCTGACCATACTCTGGTGGTATGTAACCAAATGTTCCTGCTATGTCCGTGCTAACATGAGTCTCGCAAGCACTGATCAACCTGGCCAGCCCAAAATCAGCAACCTTTGGCTCGAAATCCTCGTTAAGTAGGATGTTGCTGGCTTTGATATCCCTGTGGATAATGTGGGGGGTGAATCCATGGTGGAGAAAAGCTAGCCCACGTGCAGCACCTGTTGCAATTTTGACGCGCTTGGGCCAATCAAGGACGTCAAGAGCCCTGCTTTGATTTCTTAGCCAAAGATCTAAGCTCCCATTTACCATGTATTCATAAACAAGGAGCTTTTCCTCCCCAAAAGAACAATATCCCAGCAACGGAACAAGATTCTGATGCTTAACCTTCCCCAACGTTTCCATTTCAGCAATGAATTCTCGGTTGCCCTGTGTCTTGGCTTGACTCAACTTCTTGACCGCAACTGTTTTTACATCAGGTAGAGTGGCCTTATATACAGTACCAAAACCTCCATCTCCAATGATGTTTGTCTTGCAAAAGTTGTTGGTGGCTTCTAGAATATCAACTAAAGTAATTTTCAGAAGAGGCTGCTCAAACATGGCTATGTTGATACTCAGAGGCTCCTTCGATCTGCTGCTGCTGCTGCTCAAGAAGTACAAGTTTTGATCAAGAAAACTGTTCAGTTTTCTTTCCTCAAGATCACCTTGCCCACTGTCTTTCAAAATCCATTTTCGCAGAGCAAAGGCTATACTAAGAGTGACAATCATACATCCAACTGCAATCCCAGCAAGTCCCCAAGCATTCAAATAATACGACTTGTCAAAGCTTTTGATCCTGCAATCTAAACCCATGATTTTCCCACAGAGGTCTTTGTTGCCAGCAAGTGAGATTTTTGACAGGTTTAGGCAAATACCACTTCCTGGTACGGGTCCTTCTAAACTGTTTTCTGCCAAATTCAAATAAAACAGATTAACCAGGGCACATAACTTCTCCGGAATTTGCCCTGATATCCTATTCCCTGAAACATCAAAATATGCGAGTTGCACCAAATTCCCAAGCTCTAGAGGAATTCCTCCTGTGAATTTATTTCCATGAAGATCCAAATATGTCAAGTATGAAAGATTGCCAAATGATCGCGGCAAGTCTCCATCAAAGAAATTATTACTCAAATTCATTGTTTCAATCTTCCATGCAATGGACATAGATGAGAGCTCATCTACAGACCCAGATAGCCGGTTCTTCTGGACATAAAGCCCCACAAGATTCAGCATTCCTGATAGAGAAGAAGGAAGCTCACCATCAAGCTCGTTATAGCTCAAATCCAAGTGAGTAAGCTCTTTCAAGTCTCCAAAACTACGAGGAACTGGACCATACAACTGATTACCAGTCAAATTCAGCTTCACCAAGCTGCCTAAGACACCTAGTCTCCCAGGGATGGTTCCCGAGAGTTGATTATTCCCCAAATACAGGCCCTGAAGCTTGGAAGAGTCACCAAGTTCTGGTGGAATGGAGCCGGTTAGCATATTTCCAGACAAATCCAAGGTTGTAAGATTTGTCAACCTTGAAAGTGACCCTGGAATTTCACCGGAAAGCTTGTTATTGTTGAGAAGAAGATCCACCACAACCATAAGGTTCCCCATCTCCTCAGGTATTGAACCGGACAACATATTATGTGACAAATCAAACACACCAAGGTGTTGAAAGAAGCTCGAATCAGGAATACTAGCCTCACGAAAATACAAAGAAGGCTCCGATGGAATGGGCCCTGATAACTTATTGTGAGAAAGAACCAAGCAATGTAATTGAACCAAATCTGCAAGTTTCTCCGGTATTGAACCAGAGAGTTGATTATTTCCTAGGTCCAACGTGGTAAGTGCAGCTGAGTGTCCGAGCTCCACAGGAATGGTTCCTTCCAACAGATTGGAGTTCAAGTTGAGAACTGAAAGAGCTGTGAGATTGCCAATCTCCTTCGGGATAGTACCCCCTAGCTGATTGTTACTCAGCACCAGCCTCTCCAGCTGAACAGCATTGCCAATCTCCACGGGCAGAGAACCCTCTAACAAATTATTTGCAGCGGAGAATTCCATCAAGGTCATGGAGTTCCACAAACTCACAGGTATGGTACCCGTGAAATTGTTAGAATCAAGATCAAGCACCGTCAAAGGAAGCCCTGCTAAATACTCCGGAATCGAGCCGTCAATCTGATTATCCATCAAAACCAACTGGCTCAAATTAGTACACTTCAAGAACACATCCTCAATACCACCAGTCAGGAAATTCACGTCAAGATCAATCTCCATAAGATCAACTGCCTTACAAAGCTCTCTTGGTATCTCCCCACTCAGCAAGTTACTACTCAAACTAATCACCCTCAACGCCGAACAATTCCCAATTTCAGGTGGTATTTTCCCTGAAAACCTATTATTTGAAAGCAAAAGTGACTCCACCTGGTTCCACTTTCCAAGCCAATGAGGCAATGGCCCTGAAAGCTGATTCTTATCAGCAGAAAATGTCAACATAGGCAACATAGAAAGCTCTTCTGGTAACACTCCAGACAGAGAATTGAAAGACAACATCACAGTCTTCAAATTTTTGCAATTTCCAAGTTCAGCAGGTATAGAACCATTAAGCTCAGAGTAAACAAGATTCAAAATTGACAAGCTCTCCATTGCGCCTACAGACTTCGGTATTGAACACCTCAATGGATTATAAGAAAGGTCAAGTTTATTCAATGACTTCAAATTGGAAATTTCTTCAGGAAAAGGACCTGTGATTGAACATGAAGGTGCAAAGAAGTTTTCAAGTCTTGAAAGGTCACCAATTTCTGGTGGAAAAGGACCAGAAAACAAGTTGATACCGATGTAAAGATCAGACAGGTTCTTAAGGTTGCCTATTTCAGGTGGAATGGGACCAGAAAAGGAATTGTTTGATATATCCAATGATTTCAAGGATTCAAGTTTAAAGAGATTTACAGGAGAACCTGATAGAAGGTTGTTACCAAGGTCCAAGAACTGAAGCCCGGTCAACTCACTAAGTTGACTCGGCACTGACCCAGTGAGCCCATTGCTTGAGAGGTCAAGGGTGTTCAGCTGGGACAACTTCCCAACCTCCGGTGGGATTTTCCCTGTGAACGAGTTGGGACCGAGTTGTAGGGTTTGGAGCCGAGTCAGCACACCGAGTTCACGTGGCAACTCCCCTGATAGCAGGTTACCACCCAGAGAAAGGTGTTTCAAGCGTTTAAGATTGGAAACTTGATGTGGGATTTCGCCAACAAAAAGGTTATAGGACAAATCAAGAATGGTTAAGGAAGAAAGGGAGAAAAGAGAAGGGTGGAGTCGGCCTCGAAGGCTCTGAGTTGAGAGTATCAAGGAAACAACACGGCCGAGATGGCAAGAAACGCCAACCCAGCTGCAGTGACGACTAGTTATGTTCCATGAAGAAAGGATCTTTGGGTTTCTGAGTGCATTTTTGAAGGAAATGAGAGATTCCCTATCTGTATTTTGATCTTCAGTGTACTTTGAAACCAAAATGAGAGGCTTTGTTAACACTAGAAAGCAAAAAAACACAAGCTTGAAAGACATTGCCATTGTTCAAGAGAAAAGGAGGGTTCTTTTTGATGTTTTACATAGAGAAAATGGGAGGAGGGAGCTAAGAAGGAAAACCCGTTTTGAGAGAGGAGAAGGTGACAGGAGTGAGTAATGGAGATGGTGAAAGTGAGAGCAAGCTAAGACGCCATGGCCCTATTTGAGAGGGAGAAAGGGAGTGTCAGATAGGCATGCAACTCACATGACATGAGGTGTTCTGTAACTGCTTTTCTGTTTCGACGAGTCAATTGTAAATTTTCTGTTTAAAACTAAGGTTAATCGAAGCTATGGATTCTTTGTTATCGGGTTCATACTCGTATAAATATCAAACTTAATTTTCAAGATGAGGTTCAAGTTTTTGAGTGATGATTCAGAGTATCATTACTCGGATACCATGAACTCTCCTGCATGATAATCATATGACTGTTATGTTCGAAAATTTATACAAGTTTGTTGAATTATAAAAAAAAAATGATCAAAATCAAGATGTGTGCAGTCAAAAAGATGACTTTGATATGTAATCTTTAGTGTTTTACGAGCAGTAAATGTGTAAAACATGACAAGGCATGAAATAAGTAAGGCACCGTTTGTTTTGTGTTTGAAAAATATATTTGATTTGTAAAAAATATAAAATTATCTCAAAAATATATTTGTTTTATATCTTCATCTTCATCTCTTAAACACGTTCTTGCCTTTTCTGTATTTGTTTTATGGGTCTTGAAACACCAACGAAATATAACCTATATTGACGAAGAAGGACGAACTCGTTCTTGAAACCATAGGACTAGCTAGAAAAGCCTCTAAAATTAAAGGATTAATTTATACTTTCACTTTATTTTTTCGCTCACGAGAAACCCAATGCAAGACCATGGCTTTCGAAGACTTTCTATGGAATTTATTTTCAAGGCGCCAGCAATCTTTTCGTACATGGAAGGAGCACCTAGTTAAGAGCATATATAGTTTAATAGAATAAAGCACGAAGGAGTACCGGCAAGGCACAGCCTCCTCTACTTTCTGAGAATCCGGGGATTGTCTCTTGCACATATATTCTCTCCTTTTTGCTTTTATTCTCCTTTTGAATGTTCTTAACCTAGTTTTATTTGCACTATGTATGATTGTGGCTTCAAGTTAAGAAAAAGGAGGAAGATACTGCCTACTGTGTAAATATATTAAACAGGGGAATGATATCCTTCTATGAGCATGGTGTTTTGTGCTACCCAATAGCCATTATCCATGGTGCATGTTGAGAGTTTCGGACTTTGGATCATACCTATAGCCTAGCACTCTTGCCATCGTCTTTTTTTTTTCTTTTTCTTTCTGCCATAGAGAAGGGATATATTCATTTACGAAACCATGGTGATTCTGTCATGATATGGTGAAAGCATCTTAAATCTCTGTCCTTTTCTGGGTTCGCCATTTGTTCTCTAAATTCAGAGCAATTAGGGGGCAAAATAGGTCTTGCTGATCAAGATTTGGAACTGCACTGCTCTATTTTCCAAGGAGAAAATTGCAAAAACAAATCTATACTGCTTCAAGACTCAGATCAGTCCAGCAGTTGGATCTAGGATCTAGACCGATCTGAGACCTGGAACAGTCTATATATGTTGAAGAAGAAAATTGAATTCTGTAGCTATAATGGGTTTTACAACTATACTGTATATTGCTGAATCGTACCTTATCTAATTAGCTAAAGTCTCGTGACATTTCAGGAAGATCAGGGCATTAATTACAGTTACACAAAATTAAAGATGGGGGGGCCAAAAGGTGGAGACCGAGGCTTTGAAAATAACATGAATTGTGTGAGTACGAGTGTCCTTTGATGCCTTGACTGGAATCCTTGATATTGAAAGATCATGGATTGGAAGCATAAATTGAACACCAAAATCCAAAAAAAAATAGTATTAACCTTTGGTTAGATTATCGAATTTGTTTTTTAGAAAATGAACCTTCTTAGAATCCAAAATCTCCTTTTGTTTCCTATGATCAAGGCTTGTTACAATCAACACCTGCAAAAGGGAGAGTTCAATGATCCACAAGCTTGCTTGCTTCTTCTTTTTCTTCTTTTTTTTATCTTGCCCTCCGTTGTAAATATAATATTACTTGTTAATAATTACAATATGTGAAATCTGAGGGGTGTAGTTTAACTGATTAGATTCTAGGTTTATTCTCTATAAATCACTGTTTGAGTCCTCCAAATCTTAAGGTTACCGTAGATTTACATGATCATTATCTTTAGAATCTTAAAAATTAATTAAGATACGTATGAGAGGTATCAAAACATCAATTACAAAAACAAAAAATTCAATAGATAAATACAAGGAACATAAAAGAAATATTAAGACTGCAAAACTTTGCATGGTAGCAAGGCATAAAGAGAATCTTGGACCAGAGGGCACTCCATGTATTGTGAAATGACCAAAGCGTATATTTTCTTCAGAGAAGGTAAAGTCCAAAACTCCAGATCCGGGCAGGGGTAGCGTTGTGAAGTGACCAAACAGCCCCTTAGAAGGGACATCTTTAGGATTTGGCTCTTTGTCGCGTAAGCAGCAGCCTCTCTGCAACTCAATTCTGCATGCAGAGGGAGTGAA
>Ga0307515_10017823_pt1 | contig 12908 bp, 4 predicted proteins | sample 17_EM_MG_FD_194513 | JGI IMG/M metagenome (GOLD analysis project Ga0307515, IMG submission 194513) | Populus trichocarpa ectomycorrhiza microbial communities from riparian zone in the Pacific Northwest, United States - 17_EM | ecosystem: Host-associated > Plants > Roots > Unclassified | place...
TTCTTTACTATACTACCTTAGCTATTTCCGTAAGGTTCTTATAAAGATTTATTAATGTCTCCATCCTTTACTTAGCTGTACTACTTATCTTCTTTACTTAACGTGGCGATAATAATATTCTTAGCTTATATCTATAATTTGCCTTAAATAGTAACATACCCATTCCTTCTTATAGTGTTATATTATATATAAATTATATAACTAGTAATAATAATACCTAATTATTCTATGCGTAATTAATATAGTGCCTTAGATACTGTTTTAGTGTCTAGTTTAGTCTTTTTATTTAACCGTCTGTCTGCGGATAATATACGGTAAAAGTTACTGCTTAAACTCCTTACTCTGCTAAAAATACCTCCTAGAATACTGCTATAAATCTTAGATCTCTATCCGATATAATCTTATCTAGTACTCTATATCTTATAAATACTTCTTTTATATAGATTCTAGCGATATCTTTTACTAATATCTCTTCTGTACACGCTATAAAGTATCCCCACTTTATAAGCTTATCTACTATTACTAAGATCGCATTATAATCCTATCCGGTAATAAGGTCTTTTAATTTTAGCAACTTAATAATAAAGTCCTATAATATAACCTCCTATAGTCTCTCTAGTGTTTTAATAGGTTATAGCCCTCCATATAGCTTATACCTCGTTATTTTATTCCTTTAGCAATCTAAACATTCTCTTATAACCTTTTATACTAGGTTCTAGATTCCATTAATAATATATTCCTCCTAGAGTCTTAATACTAAGCCCGTAGCTCCGTTATATCCTTAAGTTAGTCCTTTATAGAATTCTTCCACAAATTACTTTGCTATACTTTTTAGGATATACTTTACTTCTCAATTTTCGTATATATCCATCTATAGATCTTCTAGCTATACTTCTAAAATTCTTTATACCTAAAAGCTTTCTAGTAACTTGTAGACCTTCTTTAGTTCTTCCTAAGTTGCTATAATTTTCAGATAATTATATTTAATCAATCCATCTATATCTTTTCGCAATAAAGCCCCTAATGGCTTCTCATCGTTTTATAGTTTAGCTTTTTAACTTAGAGCATCTGCTCTCGTATTGTCTATACCCTTAGTATACTAAATCTTAAAATAGTACTCCGTAAGCATCTCTGCCCATCTAACCTATCTTTAGTTAAGTTCCTTTATTATTAGGAATCCTATTAGGTTCTTATAATCCGTTTTAACTATAAATAGTTTCTCTATACCTTATAAGAATACTCTCTATTCTTTTAATACTATAACTATACCTAATAACTCCTTATTATAGATATTATAGTTTAACTCTAGTAGTATTATCTTTCGACTATAATATACCACTAGGTACTATCTATCTAGATGCTTTTATATAAAGCATACCCCTAGTATAAAGTTTAATACATCTATTTTTATAACCGTCTTTAGACCTAGCTGATAGATCTTAAGAACTAGCTCCTAGGTAAACAACCTCTTAACTTCCTTAAATAGTTTTTATTACTCCTTTCCCCATACCTATAGTTCTTCTTTCTTTATTAACCGCGTAAATAGCTTAATGTCCTTTAACTATTATGCTATAAACCTTCTGCAGTAATTACAAAACCCTAAAACCGATCTTAACTGTATAACGTTCTCTAGTTCCTACCAATTCACTATAGCCTTAATCTTCTTTAGATCTATGCTAAGTTGGCCTAGTTTAATAATAAATCTAATAAAATCGGTCTTCCTAGTAAAGAACTCGCATTTCTTAATTACTACTAGCATCTATTCCTTTTATAGTCTCTTTAAGACCCATTTAACGTGTTCTCCATATTCTTCCTTAGTTATTAAGTAGATAATAATATTATTAAAATATACCATAACAAATTCATCCAAGTATTCTCCTAATATATTGTTAATACGCTTTTAGAATATTACTAGTGCGTTTATAAGCCCAAATTGTATAACTAATAGCTTATACAGTCCTTCCTTTAACCTAAAGGCTGCCTTTTATTTATCGCCTTTCTTAATTCTAATCTAATAGTATACCTATCTTAGATCTATCTTTATAAAGATTTACGCGTTGCCTATCCTATTTTAAATTTCGCTAATTAAGGATAAAGGATACCTATCCTTTCTAGTAATGCTGTTTAACTATCTATAGTTAATACATAGCCTTAGTTTGCTATTTTTCTTTAGTATAAACAGTACTAGATAACCCGCTAATAACTATAATAGTCTAATATATCCCTTTTATAAGTTTTCTTAGATAAACTCTTTTAATACTCTACCTTTTTCTTCGGTAAGCTTATAGATTAGAAAGAACCTTAAACTTATTCCTAGTTCTAATTCTATCTTATAATCCCATACTATATACTCTAACAGCTTTTTACTTTCTAGCGACCACAGTTTTTTGCCATACTTGTAGTATCTTTTTAGTATATAGCTTAGCCCTTTCTTAGTTTCCTTATATATCGCTCTAGCTTAGTACTATACCAACTTAGCTTATTATTACATCTTACGGCGTTAAGTATCTTTAATATCGACCTAACCCATAACCCAATTAATCCTTAGATTGTATTCCTATAACTAAGGCATTCCTAATACTGCCTTATTATTTCCTAATAGTAATATATTAAAAGACATCTTAATTTATCTCCCTTTAATAGTTATCTAAATAGGTCCTGTTTTAAGATTAATAATACCTCCTCTATAGGCTATTAGATCTCCTAAAATTATCACTAATAAATAAGGATATTCCTTTTTCCTATATAGTAACCCCATTCTTTTAACTGCTACTAGTAAGATATAGTTCCTTATTGCTCCACTATCTATTAATACCTTAAACTGTTAATCTTGCCACTTAACTTATAAATTTAGGTATTGTCCTTAAATTCCTTTAAGGGTCTAAGGCTCTACTACTAGTTCCCTTTAGTTCTATAGGCCTCTACTTTTCCTAACTATTAGCTGCTTAATCCTATTTATACTTAGTCCAACTTAGGCTAATACTTAGTTCGCTTTTTATCTTTAATATACTATAGACAGGTATTCTCTAGATATTCCCACCATTATCGTCCATTTAGGTATTCTTCCGTAAAGAATCTTCCTAGCTAAAGTATTAAGTCCCCTTATTCTTAAACTTCTACTAGGTGCCAACTATGTATATATTTAGCGTTTTAATATTTCGCCTTATCTATTAACTAATACATCCTCACTAAATATTTTCAATTCTTATTTTTTAGTGCTCTATATATATTACACGCATTATCTATATATACTATTTACGATAGTATATAATATACTTAATGTCTTAGGTTAACTCTTAGCTCGTCTTTATCCTTAAGTTTAAACCTTTCTTATATTAATCTAAGCGTTATAACTTTATTTACAGGTATTAAGATTCGTCTTTTACTTCTCCAGTCCTCTAATTACTCCTTTAGATCTTTTAACGTTATAATTAAGGCTCCTTTAATATAAGTTATGGCCTTTTCTATAATCGGGTAGTTTTAAATAACTTTCTTATCTAACCTTATATAGAAATCTTCCTACTTGTCATTATATCGTTGTCTATACCACTTTTAGTATAATCCTTTAAGTGTATACGGCTCGTTTGTAAGGAAGTATCTCCTTATTACTATATTGTAATAGCCCTTTATATGTCGTTCTTTGAACCTAGTTAGAATCCCTAGATCCTCTTCTTATTCTAGTTTAGTAAGCCACTTAGTTCTTAGTGTGCCTACTTTAGGCCTATTAGTAACCTTTTATATAGGTGCTCTGTCCCTTATACGTCCTAATATACTAGATCTCTTATCTAGTTTCTATTTTTGCTATAAGGTAATTCTCGCTCTAAATTCCTTTATAGTTTCCTTTCTTTCGCGTCTTATAAGTGGATCCTTAAAGTCGTCATACTTCTTAATCTTAGTATTAACTTTTCGATCTTTAGGCTGAACACTATATTCCCCTAGTAAGTCTTCTGGGTCTATATATCTATCTCCTAGTCTAACTACTATTTATATCGCAGATTCTCTAATCTATAAAGAAGCTCCTTGCCTCTTGCCTATAGGTATCCTTATTTATACTCCGAATTCTTAGTTCCTTAGATTCTTTAATCCTAAGCTTACTTCTAACTTAAGCTTAGCTCCCGCCTTAGTCTAATTAGGCATCTATAGTGTTCTTATCTCGTCTTAAGAGTCTTAAACCTTATCTATCTCATCTTAAGAATCTAATGCCGTTAGGAATTCTTGTCCTAAGCTCATTCGTATATTTCTAAACTAAGTTACTACTCTACTTTATCGGTTTTCGTCCGTTGTGGGTCCTTAAACTGTCCTTATCTTATCTACGGAATCTTAGATCTCTTTTATCTCATCTTAAGAATCTTAAGCCTTTGGCCTTTTACCTTTATTAAGGGGTAAGCTAGCACTAGCAGTCGTCTGCTTACTTAATCTTCTTTAGATATTGCTCCTTCCTTCTTATAAAGTAATGGATGCCGTATCTAACGGTGTTATAATGCCCGTTACTAAACCTTACTTTATAACGGTCTTAGTCTTTACTTCTATTATAACTTCTCTAAGGTTTACACGCTCCTAGTAAGCTACCTTTATTACCCCATTATCTGCAAATGTTTCGCCTGTATTAAACTTATTGTCTTTAATATCCGATCTACGCGATAGTTCGTTAATTCCTCTACACTCTATAGATTTTAGCTCCTATGGCCAATAGCTTACGCCGTACTTAGCGTCTTTATAAATTTGGTATGCGTTATTATAACAAAACGCGAAACTTCTAATTAAACACTCTTTTGTTCCTTATAGTACACTATTGTCCCTCTATACGTATATACCTTCTGCTAGTTAGGTTCCCTTTATTATATAGTAACTCTAACTATCTTTATAATCCCTTATAAAATGACCCTATTTCCCGCAATTTATATAAGCTCCGTCTCTAAACCACTAACTTTGCTATAGAGTCCGCCTAAACGTCTTCTGCTACTAAGATCCCTAGTTTAACCTCTGCTCTTTAGTCCTATAATCACTAGATCCTTAACCTCTAAGTTTCTATAATTTCTTACTCCATCTCTTATAGGCTTCTTTAGTACCACTTAGGTCTATTAGCTCTGCGCTATACTATAGTTTTTAACTTAGCTTTAGTCGTTACGTACTCTACGTCTTATATAACTATAGAACTCTATCCTAACCTCTCTTAGTCTGTTCCATTTAGTAGATCCTATTATTAATCTTTATTACTTAATCTATTAATTCCCTTAGGGTGTCCGCATCTTCCATCAGAATAATTACGTCCTAGACTTTAGCCTTAAGTCCTTACTTATACTATGCCATAAGCGCCTTATTATTCCACTTAACTTATATAGCTAGCGTTTAGAACTATATTATATACTTAATTACTAAGATTCGTTACGTAATATCTTAAAGTTTTCTTTCCGCTATAGTTACTACCTTTAAATCTCTAAACATTTATATAAGTCGCTCTATAAATCCTTCCTAACTTAAGAACATAAACCGCACCTCTTAGTTAGTGGTTATTATTCCATTTGCCTGTATTTCTATAAGGTAAGGCTTAAACTACTTAAGTGCCCTTCCTAATAGGAATAGTCCTATATAGGCTATCCGATCTATAGGTATTACCAGCTTTACTTCTTCTTGCGTAATCTTAAAATACATTTGCGTAAGAAACCCTTTAAGCCTTAATCTCTCTCCTAAGAATCTCTTAATTAATAGTAACTTAACCTTTACTGCCCCTATCCCGTTAATCCTTTATTTAAGTATCGCATTATTTTCTATTAACTAGTTAACTATCTCTTATAGTTATCCGACCGTCACAGGTTGCTATAAGTTAGTATCTACTATACTAGTATCATCGGCTAACCTTAAAGTAGTTACCGCCGTTAATAGCGTCGTGGTAGCTGCTTTTGGTGGCATATTATTTAACTTTTTATATTTAATACTATAACTAGGTAGTAATTATATAACGGAACCTTGTAGCAAGAACTACAATAGGCTTATTAATAGGCTAGGTATATAGGTGATATAAACTAAAGTTAACAACGTAATAATAACTGGTAGAGTAGTTACCCAATAGATTAACTCTAATTATATTCTAAGAATCACTATAAGGAAAGAACTATCTAGAGTAGGGACTGTGGTCCTTTAAATATATAACCATACTCCTAGGAAACCCTCCTTATACATAAGGTACGTGTGCTCTATTTACTTTATTGCGGATTATACAAATTATACAGATTATACAGATCACATTACGTAACTCGGTTACTATTCCTTATTATATAGTTCTACCAGATCCATCCTAAACCGTGCCTATATTAACCAACTAGCTTCTTCTAACTCTTCCCCAAGTAGTTATAACATCGTACTTAAAGCGTCCGTAACACTTAGCTAAAGGTAAGCTTAATTAACTGCGTTTAATAGAGCTAAAAGCTAACTCTAACTTATAGGCCTCATCTACTTCCTCCTCGTCCTCGTCCTTATCCTTATCTTCCTTATTTACCAAACCTAACGCCTACGAGGCTACCGCCCTAAAAAGTTTAGGGTCTATACAGCTCTTAATTACTTTATTAATTAACCTTGCATAATTGCCTATTGCTAGGATACCGTTAAATAACTTCTGTAGTAGATTTAGAAAGATAGGCGGTATATTATAAAACTTCTTAGTAGCAGGATTAGCTTTAAAGTAGGCCTCTATAACTTCCTTACTGGTAATAAATACACCTTTATCTTCGCTTTACCCCTAGCTAAAGAGGTAATAGAGCTCCTTCTACAGCTTCTAATCCTTCTTATAGTTATTATGCTTGCTTTTAATTTGCTTAATAGTAATAAGCTACTAGGTAATAGTAAGCGTATAACTAAGGGCAATCTTCTAGCCGTTAGCTTTGTAGGAGCTATCTATAAATATTCTTTCCAAACGGCCTTAACGAGGCCTTCTAACATCGCCTCTTCTATCTTATCTGTCCATCTTATATGCGTATTCCTGTGCCCTATAGGCGTCGCGGGCGTCGCGGGCGTCGCGGACGTCGCTATAACTCTACTATGGCTCATACAGGAGGTGGGCAAAGATGTAGGAAACGTCGATTATAGAGAAGGCGTTGGCCAAGGAGGAGGCTCTATTATTATACTAAAGTAGGGAGTCGCAATAGAGGCCTGGTGGCAAAGAGGGGCTTATTCGAATCGCTTACCAACGTTAGGCATTATGCGAAGTCAAATATGGAGCCTTATCTGAAGCGTAACCGAACAGTTAACTCAATTACATATTTAAATGGTAGCTGCCACAAATTACAAAACGGGTGACACTAAAAGACGCACGGATTGACCGATTATAAATATAGAGGCGATTTGTAACCGAACAGCCCCTAAGCTAATATTTAATAAATATAGCAGATAATAAACGATTAGGCGCAGATAGTAGATTATTTTAGAAAATCCGTAATTAGCCCCCACCAGCCCATATAGGAAGTAAAGTCTAAGTTAGAGTTTACCCCCCTACCTAACTAGCAAGGCCTAGGGTTAGATTAATTTCTTATACTAAATTAAGTATAGCGTAGTAATAACTTAGCAAGTATATAGAACAAGTCTTAAATTCATTTATATCTTAAGTGGTTATATTACTGCGTTACGTTAGGGTTTTTTTTATATAGTGGTTTTTATTAGCCGCTTTTTATATAAACCATAATTAGAATAGCCGAGAAAGCGTTAACGCTAAGCCGCGCAATAGGCTCTTTCCACCATTACTACTCCTCTAGGCTTAATATTATAAGCAGCTTTTAATAAAAGTCTATAAACCTATATACTGCCTTAGACCTATTTAACTACCTATATATTAAAACTGTATTAATTACCCTAGAGCGCCTAGTAGTCCTACTACCTAAATAAAGCATTAGTAGAGGTAGTTTAAGGGATACTAGGTCTATAGTTAATATCTATAGAACTTATAAAAGTCTTTAATCTCTCGCTAGTTCTCTTAATAATACTAAGGGCTATACTTTCTTAGGCTGGATTTAGGGGTTAGAAGAAGTTTTAATAACGGCCGCAATAGTAGGGCAATCTATAATTTAGCGGGATGCTTAAAGATAGGATAGGCTAGAGTATAGGCTTTTAGACCTAGCAGTTAGGAAAAGCGCTAGAGATAGCTGTAGTAGCTAGATATACTACAACTGTTATTATAATCCTTAATAATATTAATATGTGGAGTTTACCTATTTAATTTATACTTAAGATAGCTATAGCTACTGGGCATACTAAAATTGTTATAATAATACTCTATCGCATAGGGGATAATACTAACTACTTCTATAAACCTTTATAAGCTACGCGTAAAGCAGCTAAATTATCTAGGTATACTATAACTATTACCGCTATTAAGAGGCATAAGGCTTAATACTAAAGAGGATATTTTAGTTAAGTATAAGAGGTATTTTAGGTTTTAATTAAGCTTAGGGGAGAGAAAGTAGATTAAGTAGGAAGTAAATTAGCTATAAAGGGGCTGTATTATAGTAAGGTTAAGTTAATACTTAAGCTCCTTATAAATATATGTCCTAAGCTTTATATAGCAGTAGATATTATAACGTACCGTAATAGTTTAAATATAGAAAAGTTAAGAGGGTATTAAGGAGAGTGCTACTTCTAAAACAGGTATTATATAATAAGTTAATATATATATATTATATATCCGATTTTTTATCTAAAGTTTTATAATATAAGGTAACTCTTATATTATAAACACGTAGATTGAACATTATATAAAATAAAACTATAAGAATAAAAAATATATAAATTGGTCTTTTATTAGTCTAATAATGTTAAATCCACAATTTCTAAGGTTAAATACTCTTTTAGTATAATATAACCATACAAACCGATAGAATGGCTAGGCACTAAGCCTATAGACTATTATCTTAAACGTAGATTAATCTTATCCTTATTAATCGTATCTTTATTTCCTAAAATCTTGGTTTTAAAGGCCGTGTTTAATATATAGAGGTCTAAGCTAAGAAGACTCTAAGAACTCTTATCGCTTATAACACTTATACTATAAGTGTTATGCCCAAGCCCAACCCACTCGGCCATACAAACCACCAAAAAGGTAGCAGCAGTGTCTCGCGACTGGACGGACTGCCGGTTGGAATGCCTTATAAGCTCTCCAGCCCATACCGCAGGTATAGGTAGCGCATCGCATGACAATAAGGTAGTATAGAGACGGCCTTAAACGCTAAAGTGGGGTATAGACCTATACTTTTGCTCTATAGGTTATTAAACTAGAAAGGGTGCTATTTAATAAAATGTATAGAATCTATACCTACCTACTTTTTTTTATCTGGAGATTCTAACCTCTATTTGCTTTGGCCTTAACTTATATTACTCCTTTTACATTTTTAAGCTATCTTAATCTCGTCTTTAAGGTCGTCTTTTACCTTATCCTTTTTAAGATAATCTCTATTCCCGTAACGGTTTAAGATATACTACTAAAAACTATAAAAATCGCTTAGATAATGTCACGGCACTAATGTGCCAGGTGGCTGGCTGAACACGTGATTTTCCGGCTAACCGACGATCAGCCGAACCAATACAATATGTTCAATACTGAAAGATATTAAATATTAAAAAAATATATATATATACACGCTAGCCCTATAGCTTTAAGGACCTTAATAAGGCTTTTACTATAGCAAATTTCTAAAAAAAATACTGTATTATATATAATATGGCATAATAAGGTATATAAAGGTTATCCCTTACACCGTCGATATGCTCACGATCGTGGCCCGTGCATGACGTTCAAGAACATCGACTATTCAACCTTTTAGGATAGCCTCGCGAGCTTTCTTACTGAGCAAGATCAAGCAATTTGATTGGCTCGCACGGGCCACAGCTTTAAGTACATCCGACAACGGTGCAAGGGATCCCTTTGTGTGGCAGAAGAGACTTTTCATATTAGGCGCTTTGGGCGCTCCTGCCTGGGTTAGCATGCTGCAGGCACCCTAGCTAGCGTGATTTTATTAGCAAGCCTCACCAAAACGCGTCAATATTGCGATGCCCATGAAATGCTGCAGAAGGCCACCACGAATAACACCTATATATTTTTTGAGGAAGTTGGGCAAAAAGTTAATATATAACGTCATAACTGTAGGTTTCTGTCCTTCCTACATTAACCAGCTGCTGATTATATAGGAAAATCCTCCATTAGAGTCCTCCCCCGAATTACTGCCACCTATCCACTTTATACGCGTTCTTAACGTCGATAAAAATAAGCCGGTAAAGGACCAGCTTAAGGTTATAAGGGAGGATATGCCGTATACGTTAAATAAGGTGTACCAAGTGCTACAAGTAGTTGAACGGTTTAATTAGCGGTTATTCGATATAGAGGATTAATTAAAGGCAGTAGAGGAGGGCTTAAAGGACGCTAAAAAGGACGCTGCAGCAAAGGCTTAATTAGCTTTAGAGTCTTAATATTAGAGGTATAAGGAAGTAGAAGACCTACCTAGTCGTTGCCTACTAAATAAAAGTTGTCAAAACACCAAAGGCACAGAGGAAGCCTACAGGCCTCGCATTCATATACCATTTGCCTGATTTTTACTATAAGCTTCCTTACCTCTTTCTATCTATACATCTAGCACCTTAGTAGGGTCTTATAGCCTTGCTTCCTTATAAAGCTTTTAATAGAACGGTAAGTTCGCGTCTTACACCGTCAAATTGCAGGTAGTAGGGTTTTGGCAGTGACGTAGGTGGTTTTTTAATTTGTTTTAATATTTTTATAACCAGGCCCAATACCAGGTTAATATTGCCCATATTTTAGTAAGCTTTAACGAAGAAGACGCTTAGTATCGTGCTTATCTAGGCCCATCCGCTAACTGCCTATAATAACGAGGTTCCATGCCAATCGTATACAGAAACGGCGGTGGGTTTAGAAGGGCTTCCTTAACGTCCAGAAGATCTTCTTACTAATAATATAGGCGTTAATTATAGCCACATTAAGCGCCTAGAAGAATAAGGGCAGCTAGGTGCATACAGTAGTAATCTAGGTAGTATAGTAGCTTTAAAGTTGATCGTAAATATTAACGCCGCCTATCCAGTTATTGTAGTCGATAGAGAGCCTAGGAAGCGTTAACTTCTTAATTAAATTATCGCCCCAAACGTAAGCTACCAGTTTCTTAAGGAATGAATTATATACCCGCGGCCAACGCCAATTAACTTTGTTAACGTCCTTATTACTGCATAAGTAAGCTATCGTCAAAAACCGTACCAAATTCTTATCCTGCCATATAATTAAAAGCACCAAATTAACTACGCTAACAACTACTCCTGTAATAAAATTAAACGGTAGCCTTTCCTTCCTTTTATTAGCCCTTTTATGCACCTCTAAATAGTCCTTTAAGTTTAATCGAGCTGTGCCAGCTGCAGCAATTCTAAGTCGTTAAAGCACCTAGAGCAACAGAACATTCGTAAAGTAGTTATCCAAAAATAGACAAAATTAATAAGCCTAAAGAGGAAGCTGTCGGGTAAGGTAGAGGACGCACTTAGAGGTCTTTAAAAGGACAATATCCTAATAATCTATTCAAGAAGGAAGCCTAAAAAAGCAGCTAGGTAAGGTAAATATAAAGCTATAGCAATACCCATATTAACAAAGGCTTAATATCTTAAAGCCCTTAGGTACTGGCTTACCAGGCAATTTAATTATAGCCGTAAATCGTCTAGTAAACCTCACCATTATCTTATTAAAGCTAACTATAGATCTAGGTATAACGTACTTCCTAAACGCCTCGCCCAAAGGAGTTATTAACGGCTTAATCTTCTTAAAAACCTGACGTTTAACGCCCTCTAGTGGAGGTAGTAAGGTATAAAAAAAGCGCTTAAGTTACTCCCATCTTTTTTAGCCCATAAATAAGCTAATTAGATGTTTAGGATATTCAGGATCTATAGCCCAAAGGTCTCGCACCTAAGTAACTTTAAAGACGCCTATATAGATAATAAGTCCTACCCAAATTATTAATTCGCCAGCAGAGGTCTCCTTCCACGTCCGTAATCGTTTACTAGTATATCATCCTAATTAGTAATATCCGCTAGCTTTTTAAGACGCTATATATAAGTTTATATTAACCGCGAGCTTCTTAAATATACTAACACTAAAGAATAGTAGAAATACTTAAATCGGCAGGTCCTATCCAGATCTACACCTACCAGACGCCATACCCATCTAATCTACTAGTGTATAGTAAGCAGAGCGCTTACTACCCTCTTAATTATCTTAATTATTAGATTCAGCCCCCACGTTAAAGCTGCCAATAGGCTTACCAGCACGCCGAGCGGTAAATATTAACTTATCTAGAAGGTTAATAACTTCAAGATCTAGTTCAGGAACAGCGGCCATAGGCTCCCATGAAGTAGGGACGGCAGGAAGGCCCATTCTTATAACTTCTTCAGCTAATAGCTCTGGTAGTTCAGTCTTATCTACCTTATCTATCTTATCCTCAGCAGTTTCGCCACGGGCCTCAAAAACGGCTCCTCCTTCGTCCTCCTTAATATCCTTAATCTGCACTACTGCCTGCACTTCTAAAGCCGCTAAAGCCTCTAAAGGCTGTATAGCTACTGCTAATAAGCTATCGTGTGTATACTGCGTCGCTTGAAAGGATTGTGAATAGGACTCCTAGGCTTAAGGTGCTTTTGGAGGCTTCAAAGGCCTTGGAGGCTTCGGAGCTAAAGACGCACGACGTTTTTTGGGCGGCATAAAGACGATATTTTACTGACAATTCAATAATTAAATAGACGGCGACAATATTGAAGCTTTTTGATTGACTACACCAAATATTATAGGCTTCCTGGCCACGTCGCTGCTGTTCACCGCAATATCCAAGCGTCAAAATGAGGCGCCAGCACCCTTGCTGACTGACTCGAGACTTCAACACCAAGCT
>Ga0307515_10017824_pt1 | contig 12907 bp, 13 predicted proteins | sample 17_EM_MG_FD_194513 | JGI IMG/M metagenome (GOLD analysis project Ga0307515, IMG submission 194513) | Populus trichocarpa ectomycorrhiza microbial communities from riparian zone in the Pacific Northwest, United States - 17_EM | ecosystem: Host-associated > Plants > Roots > Unclassified | place...
GTAATCCAAAAATAATTCACTCTGAATCTGGTAAATGTCCCTATCCAAATACATGGCAAAATGACTGGTAGTTGATGATGGATAATTTCAATCTGATGTGCTATCCAGATGTCTTTGTTTTTATTCTCTGCCTGCTTCTTTTTGAACCATACTTAAAGAGTTTCTCATCTTTACTTTCTCTTTACAGTTGGTATTGAGATGTGGCATCTTGAGTTGATTACAGGATTGGTCATACTGATTTCATCATGCAGATACTTGCTACTGAAGACATGGCCAGATTTTGCTGAATCAACAGAAGCAGCCAATCAGCAGGTACTCTACTCAATTTTCTGATTCAATCTCTAATTTAATCAATTATCATCTCTATCACTATCTACAGAAAGTCATCTAGTTAGAATTAAATGTGGAATGATTGGGAGTTTACATAAGTTCTATCTTTCAATATTCTCTTCTTATTTATTTTTTTATGGTTCAGCTACTGAGTTGGACCTTCTTAGTTTTTCCAACTACCTCTAAATGCTAGCAATTTTTGTCGCTGAAAGCCCTCACCAGTCTTTACTTCTTTATTTTCCATGCAGGTCCTTACATCATTACAACCTTTGGATTACTTAGTTGTTTCATTCTTGCCGGGAGTTACTGAGGTAAGTGAATGTATAATCTCAGGTCTCTAAAACATGCATGTATGGAAAATAAAGGCGTATAATCTCTTTCTCAGTAAAACCAACTGATAAATTTTTTATGTGAATTCATGGATTGCCTAGGAACTTCTTTTCCGAGGTGCGCTGCTACCGCTCTTTGGAATGGATTGGAAGAGTGTCCTTCTAGCTGCCACCATATTTGGTGTTCTACATTTGGGAAATGGTCGAAAGTACTCCTTTGCTATCTGGTATTCACTTCTACAGTTTGTTAACTGGAATTTCTTTCGGTGGGCATATACATGTCTATCCTGTCCATGCTACATTTATTATGCGCTTTGACCTTCTCAAGCTCTTCTTCCTTTTATTCTGTTGCTAAATGGAAGGTTTTAGCTTCCATTTCTCATTTAGATCAATAATGAATCAGTAATCACTTTTTATGCCCCAATATTCCATTAGGTACACATCAACTTCTCAATGTCTATGAATACTATATTTGAAGAATACTCCTGAATCTCTGTTTTCTATTTCCATGTTCTTCATTTATTTACAGCTGGTTTATCCGAACGACAGTTACCTTTACATAAAATCATAGTTTTATTGTTTAACTTCTTTCAGGGCAACCTTTGTTGGATTTGTCTATGGCTATGCTACCATTGTATCCTCAAGCTTGGTCGTACCAATGGCTTCTCATGCACTGAACAATCTAGCCGGTGGGCTCCTGTGGCGAAACACATCAAAGCCAGCAAAATAGAAATCAGATGATCATTTTTTTATTACCTGTTTTACAACATGAACACTACCTAATTTGACCAGTGAAAAACACGACTGCAAAGGGATCCATGTACAGGTATACGCTATATCCTAGCCTAATATGGCTTCAGTATGCTGCGTAGTTCTTTTGCCGAGTACATACATGTGCAGCCATCTTAATGTGAATGAGTTGTAGAGTGTGAACAATGTCTCTGTTTATCCAACGTGATTATCTCTCCAAAGAGGCATAGTTATCCTTTTCTTCCTTTCCAGTTTGAGAACTTGAATACAAAACTCCAGTCTCTCAAGTCCAAGCTAGAAGCACATCATCAAGATATGGTATGGTTGCACAGCAATGAGAATCCCAAAGTCAGGAGATAGAAAGACGCAAAACAGCAAGAGTTTCAAGTTTCCCAAGATCAGAGTAGAGTAAATCCAGAACGATATCGTTCTGGATTTGTTTTAAAAAAACCTCAAACGACATCATCGTTTATCGTTTTCCCTAGAATAAATGAGAAAAGAGAGACACCTCTTTTATGGCTGCCATTCCTTTTTCTTCCTCCTCTCTCTCCACCAACGAATCACAATGGCTGCCACCGATCTCTAACCCACAAAACCGACCACCTCCAAAGCGCTGCCATTTCCTCTCCCTTTTCCCGCCTTCCCTTTTTCTTGCCATTATCAAATTATCCAATAGAAAAAAAACACCAACAGCATGGCACCAATTTGTAGCCACACGATGACGATGACGATGCTTTTACTAGGGAAGCGTCCATGATAGGTCCGATGATGAAATAAATCGACAAAGCTTTCATTGTCAGACACAAGTGCAATTCATTTTTCCATGAATTTCAGTAACAATAGCAGCGATCGGAGCTGACAGATACATCTTCAAACAAAAAGCTACTGTTGAGAATTGAGATTATCGGATATGTATTTTGACTAGTCTAGGAGTTCCTTTTGGTTTAGTTTTCGAGTAATTAATTTTTAAAGTATTTTTTTTATTTAAAAATAAATTAATAAATTTACTTTATATTTTTTTTAACCAAATATTTTTTTTTCTTTTTATATTTATACTTTCTATAATGAGAAACTATAAAAATAAGATTTATGAACAATGAACAACGAACAACGTACCATTCATTAAATAAACAAGAACTAAGTAAAGATAAATTTAAAAATAAATAGAAGATTGAGTACAAATAAAAATGAGAAAGCAAATTAATACAAAATTAAGAGAAAAGGAACTATGAAAGCTTCAAAGTTCAAACCAAGACGTGAGAAATGGAGAATTTTTGTAGTATAATTAATTTAAAAAAAGGTCAAACTAGAACAGCGGCCTTTTGAAAGTTTTAAGGTCGACGAGTCAAAAACAGGAGAGCAAGTAAAAAGGTTTACTCCTAAAATCCCAAGAAAGATTGAGATTTGTCTGTCTGTGTAATTGAATCTGGAAAAACAAAAGCAAATGATGAAAGAAGAAGTTAATGGGAGTCGAAGCTGTGCTGTGCAAGGAGGTTGCCCCTCCGATTACATAGCTATTTCCATAGCCATCCTCGCCTTCTTCTTGTTAGTACCCATTACACCTTCTCCTTCTTTCTTTCTTTCTTTCTTTCTTTATATTCTCTATATATTAATTGATTCTTCCTTCTGTTTTCATTATTATTTGATATGGTTTTGGACGGTATAATTTTGTTATCATTGTACTCCAAATTATTTACAAAAGTTGATAATTTTGTCTCTTGTCTGTTTTTTTGAATATGGGGTTTCTTTTTTGTGATTCTCACCTGTTTGATGCTTTGCCTCAATGAAATAGAGTTTGATAACAGGAAGGATGCCAGGATTTTACCCTATCTCCCCAGTTGCCACTTTGAATCAATTAGAGATTACATAGAGTATTATTACTGATTGGTAATTAGTGAATCAATACGATTAATGAGGGAGTACTTCATCACTAACAGTATGGTTTCTACCGGGTGATTAGAGATATGATCAACCGTGCCAGATTAACGTCAAGAATGTTGTGGGTCATGATAATGGTTTTGTTTCCTTTACTGAGTGTTTTTTTTCCCCTTCATAATTATTTCCAGGCTTCTTTCAAGGTTACTTTTTCCCTTTTTGATCCACAAGATCCCTCGTACTAATGGCAGTGGCTTCTGGATTCCAGTTATTCAAGTGTTTGGCAGCTTTAACCTTTTGTTATCAATTGTGGTAGGCTACAGATTTTCATATGTTTCTTTTATGTTTTCAGCGCTTTCATTCAGTGAAGTCTGTTTTATGGGCATTTTAGCATTGCAACCCATATTAAGCTGTTTTTCTCCTTTTACGCAGATGTCTATCAATTTCCTGAAATTTGAAAAGAGTCACTGGTGGCAGTCTTGCTATGTTTGGGCAGGTTGCCCCCTTCTTATGATTCTATTAACAACAGTCATGCTGTTTCCTCACTTTGTCATTCACATCTGCTTTTTTGAGTGAATGCATATTTCTTAATACAAACAAGATTCTCTGAAATATCTTCTGCTTTCAGTTTGGATTGAAGGTCCTCTTGGATTTGGTTTGCTACTGAGTTGCCGAATAGCCCAAGCTTTCCAACTGCATCATATATTTGTCAAGTAAGTCCAAAGCGCAAATGTACTAATTGAAATTGGAGCGGTGGACTTTGTGAACCATCCATCGATAGCCATCTAGCTACACCTAATTGATCTAACCATTTGGCAACTAGTTCACTCTCTTATAATCTGCAGATTTCCACTGTCCTTATAGCATTATTGGTGGCACTGTTCTTTTAAGTGGGACAGTGGACTTGTTTCATTTTTCAGATTATATTTCTTAATCCCTGTGGCATTTAGTTGTTTTCCCTATTCTATAATTATTTGGTATTGATATTGCAGGAGGCAATTACCACCAATTAGATCTTATTTTTTTCTTCCTCTGATTCTCTTGCCATGGGTTGCCGGAGCTGCATGTAAGTGTTCCTTGAACATGGATCATATTACATATTTGAAAGTCCAATTTGTCAAGTTCAACTTACTGCAAAGAGATTTAAGTGGCATTTGTTTTCCCTCTAAGAGCAGTACATTTCCAAATGAGGTCATTGATTGTTCTACTGTATACCCTCTGCTGCAATTTCTTTTTTCTTACAAGAAGGCTGTCTTGTTATTTGTAGTCGTCCATGTGAAGAGACCTTTGAATGATCGGTGCCACATGGGGACTCATTGGATCGTTCCAGTTGTGTGCCTTCACACAATATATGTTGCTGCTCTGGTTGGATTCACATGGGCAATTCGGCATATAGAGTTCAGGTTTAATGAACTCAAAGACTTATGGCAGGGGATACTTGTTTCGTCTTTATCTATTGGTAAGACTTTTGTCTGAGACTCTTAGGTCTATGTAGTGCACTGTAATTGGGATTTCTTTCTCTACAAACTTTCATTTCTCCCTGCATAAGGCAAGAAGTCCCATAATCCGAGGACCAATCGCCTGGTGGAAATGATAAGTCATTTGATGATGGACAATATTTTGACATGATTAAGCTTGGTCATGATCTTTATGTTTTATCTGTTTTCCAAGGAACCAAATCCACCTATGGTATTTCATGGGTTGATATACCATAAGCTCATTTAGCTTTGTCTTGCTTCCTTGGGAAGGCCACTGTACACCCCAAAAGTTATATTTTCAAGTTTGCTTGTGTTAGCTCTCATAGGCATCACTGGCTCTTTACCAAGGGTCATAAACTTTCTAGAGAAATTTATTAAAACCAACATGGTGTTAGAATCTATTTGTTTAAAAAGCTCTATTGTTCAAATCTCATGATCTATTGTGTCTAGTAGATGCAACAATATAAAACTTTACAGTTGCACTTAGATTCCTTGTTGTGGTCCATGTGATAGTGGCCTGAATCTAATTCAAGATTAATGTGTAGGACCTGCATGTTTTTGGGTTGTCCGCTTGGCTTAGTCATGGGACTGAAAAGCAGCTACAAATTCGTTGGTTTCTTTTACGGGACTGCTACTGTTGAAGGTCTAGGTCTGCAACAAGTACATAAAATCTGGAATGGATTATACAGGGCTTTCATATAATGTTAACAAAAATAAATAGATACTGGACGAAAGGACCACACTAAAATTCAACCAGAATTGAAAATTGAGTAGTTGATATGTTATTCATATATGATAATGATTGAGTAATTGCTTGAACAATTAATCCAAAGGGTAATAAGACATTGAGATATTGGTCAAATTACCAACTAATTGTAAGCTGCTTGTCAAAGCAGTATATGGATGATCAGTTTGACCTCTCTCCATGGTCTTTCCTTTTAATTTCTACTCTTTTCTACTTGCAGGGATATGGTTTGCTGCTTATATTTCAAATGAAACTCGTGATGACATCTGGTGGCTCCAAGTTGCCTCCAGAATTTTGCTTTTGATAACAGTATGTTTCTGTTGTCTGGATCTTTCTCTATTTCTACTTACTGGTGGCATCACTGGTTGATTTGATTCAATTAGTTAGTTTTCTGCTTATATGTATTGCTAACATTCCTCAGGTATGCTCCACAGGCAAGCGTACTGGTTCTGTTTTTCTTCTCTATATCAAGTTCACAGCCTTTGCTCTCACAAATTAGCTTGAGGAAAAGAGAACCTTTAGAATTTCAAACAATGGGTCAAGCTCTGGGTATACCTGATAGTGGACTGCTATTGCAAATAGATTCTGTTCCGGTCATAGATCCTAACGAACCACTCGACAAGCTTCTTCTCAACAAAAGATTCCGCCAGTCTTTTATGGCATTTGCTGACAGGTATTTTGTGCTTCCTAATCAATTAGTGAAACCATTTTCTGGGGAAATGATTTAGATGTAGAGATTTATAACAAGAAAATTTAGTTTCTGAGATTGTTTCATGTGCAAACTTAAGTTCTCAATTCCCAGAAGCTTCATAATATTTCTTGAGCTAACTTAAATTTCTGATTCCCAAAAGCTTTTGCATCCCTAATAATGTTTTTCTGCAACTATTGAAGCAATTTGAAGAAAAATAGAATTTATTTTGGCAAAAAAAAAAAATCTCGAGTTGAAAGTTTACTTTGTATATTTTCACTTTTCATCTTAACTGCAGCTGCTTGGCGGGGGAGAGCGTGCATTTCTATAATGAAGTGCATGAACATGATAAAATTCCTGTAGATGACCCTGTAAGAAGGATCTACATGGCACGACATATTATTGAGAAGTATATTGTTGCAGGTTTGTGACGCATATAGGAAATTTGTGCTAAGTTTCATCTATTACATTCATTTGCATGCATTCAGGAACTTAATTATTTCCGCTCAATCTTCACCAACAAAAACAACTTGGTGATATGGCCTCTTCTTGGATATCTTAGTTTAGAGGTGCCAATGATTTCAACCAATTTTGTTGATTGGGCAGTTGAGGAAGTCAAATAAATGAAAAATGGTGTTTTACACGCTGCTTGCTGGCTCTAGACATGTTCATACATCCTTGCATATAAGTAAAACTGGGAATCGAATGTCGGTATGTGCTCCTTTGCTAGTAACAATCCACATATCAGTGCACATTTCCCTTGTTTGCAAATCAGAAACTAGAAAATCCCAATTAAGAGTCCACATTCTAACCCGATGTTCCAATATATGTGGTCTTTTTTTAAAAAAAAGTTGGTGTCACGATGATGTATCTAGGTTTTTTTGTAAAAAAGAAAAAATAAAATGAAAAGGAAATAATTCTTAGGAGTAGTGGCAAGGGAACAGCTCGGCTAGAGAAGCAAAAAATCAACTGGGATTTTGAGAGATGGTGTTCCTTTGGAATCCACCAAAAACTGTTGAGAAAAATCAAAATTTAATCTGGAGATGAACAAAGAAATAACATTCAGATTACAATTGCAAATAAAACACGGTTTCCAGCTCATCAGTGATCAGTCTGACTCTGATCCATTCATCAGGAGAGGTGATAGCCACCTAGCCTCTATTAATATTCTCAGGAATATTGTACAGTTAACCTTATTTTAGTCCAAGGAATATCAAGATAAAACTTCCCTGTTATTTAATCAGTCTACTGTGGTAAGGAAAACCTGGATAGCCATGCTAAAATTTGTACTTGAATTGCCTTAAAAGATTTTTGCTCCAATGGAAAATCTATTTCTGCTAAGCTTATTGGCTTTGTGGTGCACATAAGCATGCAGAGCGTGCTGTTATCTGATAGGTTTCCTGATTCTGTTATTATACAGGTGCATCAATGGAGGTGAACATATCTTATCGAACACGACAAGAAATACTGACCACCACCAATTTGGCACACCCTGATTTGTTTAATAATGCACTAAATGAACTGATGCAGCTGATGAAGACGGTAGGTGGCTTACTGTTGTTTCTACAGATGTTATTTATATATATCACTATAGAAGCATATCTGAAGTATACTGTTTTTCCTTTCTAAATTCTTGAAGAACTTGGTAAAGGATTACTGGTCATCCATGTTTTTCATCAAGTTCAAAGAGGCCAATATGAGATTCAATGGCCATGAGCAGGAATCGATGGCAGGGTGGAACTTCTCTCCTCGATTGAGTTCAGTGCGTGGTGCTGATGATCCATTCCACCAAGAACATGTTTTAAAGGGCTTCGGCTGTGATAATCGTGACTTGGACACACAATGATCGAAGAACACAAATTGCTTAAACTGGTGCACTTCGCATATGTTCCAGGATGCATTATACTGAGTGGTCATAATCAATGGTCTGCAAATGGATCGGAATCCACATATGCCCACAAAAAGACAACTAGGGTAGGTGAGCTAATATTGAGGTGGCAAATCAATTTATGCACTCGAGTTGTACAGATTAGGAATCCATCACATATTGCAAGGATCATACTTCTAACTGTAGCGTTCAAGGTTGTATTAGGTCAAAATGCATTACTTGGGCCAGCTCAAGCCCGAACTTGCATCAGATTTGAACAGTGACATCATGGAAGCAAGATATAGCTCATCAGATTCTAACCTTTCCCCGTCCTCTTTATTTGTTTACTGTGGTTCTCTTCCATCCGTCTCTTCTATATTTATGATCTTGTCTAGACACACTCCCTCTTCAATGTCCACAATGATGATTCGTCAACTTTGACAAGTGAATATTCGACCAAGACGTTACATTCAGCTACCTATTCAATTAGACACCTACCGCCGCAATAATGATTATTAGCTGTCGAGAGATTCCAAAGAGAATGTGGAGCTGCGTCAAACACGAGTGAACCTTCAGGTTTCCTAGGAAACCCTTTGCCTCTCTGAATCGGTGTGGCCTGAGAATGTGGATCAAAGATTCAAGACAGTGGGGCTGGATTTAGTGACGGATTAACTACTTAAATTTAGGTAGCCTAAAGCCAATAAAGGAATTGCTTCTAGGGAGTGACAGTGATTGATTAGTGGTTTCTTTCTCACAGGAAAGGAAAGGAAAATTTACGTGACTATAGGTGCTGTAATGATAATCAGGACGATTTCTACGCTAGGCTAGGAATCATTCACACTTTCTGGTGTGGCCACATGCACATTAATTGGTAGTTGCAGGTTTAGATTATTGCACGTTGCCATGGAAATAGATGTAGAAATGGAGCTCACTTAGCACCATCAACTGGCACCAGACGAGGGCAAACTACTTTGCCAGCGGATTAAAGCCACAGCTCCTAACGACTTCATCTGCAGCCCTGTTTTGAATATATAGGGTAACTCGTACAAAATTATTGCCTGTGCCTTGAGTCTGATACCGTAAAAACTGGTCCAAATTTTCTCTAGTTTAACCATATTCTGTCCATGATGGACCGTGTAAAATGTATTTTGAATCCGTTGTTACTTGTTACTAAATCTGCTTGAACACAAAATCAGACACTTATCATGTAAAATGTGTTAGGTGATTCCGAGCAGCAGATCTCCTCTTCAAAAACTAGCTTCTAAGTTGAAGTTTCCCTCACTCTTGTAAAATGTGGTCCAGAATTGGTAAACCTAGGCTTTGGTATTGAGCTCATCGATCTCCCTCTGAAAAGCTGGTTTACAAGGTGAAGCTTTTCCTCACACCTCCATCGGTCTCTTCCACAACGGATGTTGAATAACCCAACAAAATGTAAATAGATAGTTTTAGCTACTTGGGTTACTGACATATCAATTATATCGGTATAGCTATTATAGTTTTCTTTTATTTGATGATATCAAGGAGTACTTTTAGATAGTTTGCGTAGTGATGAAGAATTCAAGATGTTTGAGAATAAAATTGATGTATTAGATAATTTTTTAATTTTTTAATTTAAATAATTTAATTCATTCTTTTTAGTTAAGGTATGTGGTGATTAGATGTAAAAAAATCCAGAGAATTAATAATTGATAATAAATGATGTCTAGCAAATCAAGGTGACTGGTAGATATAATAGTAGAAGGTGATGCCTTGTAAGCCTGTTGACCTGTAGCTGGTATCTGTAAAAGGTGTCATTTGATAGACATGAAGATTTTCGATGGTAAAGTCAGTAACTTTATAGAGAGAGAAAATACAATATTATTTTAAAGAAATAAACTCTGAAAATATATATGCTAAAAATATTAAGAATAAAGAGATTATAAACTTTTTACTTAAAGGATTTGTAATGTATGTATAGTTTATAAATCTTGTCCTTTTATGAAAAAAAAAAGATTGAAATATAATTTTATTTTTATGATATTTTAAATTATATTCTACTCAAAATAACTTAGCATATGCAATAATTCTTAAATGTTCATCGCTAATTCATACATCACTTTCAATACCAGGGACCAGCCAAAAATCCTCATACGTGTTTAAATTCTTAGGAAATATATAGACATGCACACTCTCTCATCAGGAGTTCTTGAAAAGTAAAAAAAAAAAAAATGGTCTCGGCATGCATCAACCACCTCCTAACGCAGCCCATGTGGCTTATTCTTGTCTCTTCACTTGGTTTCCTCTCCTTCCTCAAAACCTCAACCTCTCTTCTCAAGTGGGTGTATGCAACGTTTCTCAGACCAAAAAAGAATCTCAAAGACTATGGCTCGTGGGCTCTAATCACCGGAGCCACAGACGGCATAGGCAAAGCCTTTGCTCACCAGCTAGCTCAAAAAGATCTAAACCTAATATTAGTCGGTAGAAAACCCACCAAGCTCGAAACAGTCTCGAGTGAAATCCAAGCAGAGCATCCAGGCACCAAGATTAAGACTGTGGTGTTTGATTTTTCAAGCAAAGCCTCAGCTGGTGTCCAGTCGATAATAGAGAAGGCCACAGAGGGGCTAGATGTTGGTGTGCTGATAAATAACTTGGGAATCACGTACCCTGCAGCCAGTTTTTTCCACGAGGTGGATGAGAAAGTTTGGATGGATATTGTCCGAGTAAATCTGGTGGGCACTAGTAGGGTTACTAAAGCAGTTTTGCCAGGGATGATCAAGAGGAAAAGAGGTGCCATTATTAATATTGGCTCTGGAGCTGCTAGTGCCATGCCTTCACATCCTCTCTTCACAATCTATGCTGCTACTAAAGGGTGAGCATATATGCCATAGGCATCGATAATCCCTCTTCTTTTTCCAGTACTGATTTTCAATTTTAAACACAAAATTTTATTTTTTCTATTCTGTCTTTTGATTTTGATAATAAGCATTCAAGGGGAGGGGAAAAAAAACGAGATTTAAAAGGGAAGCCTTGAATTAATGTATAAAACAAGCTCCTATAGATAACAAAAAATTAAAGTTTAATTAAGCGACTAAATAGTTAATTAAGGGCAGCACATAAAAAAGAAAAAAGACTTTTAGGTGTACTTTTGAGGTTGGCCAAATTTGGAGGTTTGGTAGGTTAGTGTATTAATTAAAAAGATTATTAATTTACTTCAACCACCCACAATTATAATACAATTAAGAACACAATTAAAATTGTGCTTAATTAATGCTCAATTAATGCTCTAAAACTACAAACATATTTATTAGAGAAATAGAAAAATAAACATAATAATTTAAAAATAAATTTATATCATTTTAAAATAAAAAATATATGAATATATATATATATATATATATAGTAATTAAATGCTACTTAAAATCAAGTGCTTGGCTGAAATCAAATGGGTTACCATCCTTGGTATTTTTTTATTTTTTTCTCACGTGGATTTATTATTTGCTTAAATCAAATGAAGTATGATTATATATACCAAGTAATTATATTTATGGCAAGTTTATAATGTCTAGTTTATTATTTAATTTAAAAATGTATAATGTAATTATTTTTACTGGAAAAAATATGTCTATATAATTACTCACATATATATTCCAGCATGTAAATTCCAGAAATATTCTAAGTAGTTATGATATAAAAAAAATATTTTGAAAAAAAAATATTAATAATGAAAATCTAAGTCAAATAGATAGATTTTTTTTATGGATAAAGAAACTAGATTTATTAGAATTTAATGGGCCGTTCAATTATTAATAATTAATGACCTAAATAATATTATTTGAGCTGCTGAGTCCTTGCAGTTACATTGATCAATTATCAAGATGTTTATACGTGGAATACAAACGCTGTGGAATTCATGTACAGTGTCAGGTATTTTAGCTTCCATCTCTGTGCATCGCCATAACTTTCTATTACCATATTTGTCTTTCTGGTAAATCAATGTAAAGTGTAATAACTTCATTACATGCATTTTCTGAATGAAGAAATTAAATGTCACTCCAACTACTAAGATACTCATTTGATATTGTTGTAACTTTTATTTAAAAATATAAAAAAATTATTTATTGCATAAAAAAATATTAAATTGATGTTTTTTATATGTTTTTATGATTTTTAATGTACTGATTATAAAATCTAAATATATATTATTTTAATATATTTTCAATTTAAAAAACACTAAACATCTTGCTATCAAACATACATTAATGAGTAGTTGGCTTAATCAAAGTAAAGTATAATAACTACATTACATTTTATGAAGAAATTAAATGGTACTTTGACTATTAAAATAAGTGTTTGATATTATAGTAGTTTTTGTTTTTTTATAAATAAATTATTTATTATATATAAAAATGTTAAACTGATTTTTTAAAAAATATTTTTATAATTTTTAATATGTTAAATATGAAAATCTAAAAATTATATTATTTTAATCCGCAATTATCTTGTTATCAAACATTCATTAATGAGTAAGTGGGTTAATGAAAAAACTATGAAGCCCAGAGTGCAGGTTTCCCTTAAATTTTGTTTTCCCCCTAACTTATGGGGTACTGATACCTTCATCTTAATTTCATCAAAAACCTTTGTTTTATCACATATTGATGGTGGGATGGGAAAAAAGAAGGTAATTTTCATGATGAATATATGAATATACCTAATTAATGTTATCAAGGCTCCCTACACATGCAGGTACCGCTATATGTTGCAACAAAAATGACTTCAAGAGTAGCTTCGATTCAGAAGTCATCCTTGTTCATACCATCACCAGAAGCTTTCGCCAAGGCTGCGATTGGTCGAGTAGGCTATGAAGCA
>Ga0307515_10017825_pt1 | contig 12907 bp, 15 predicted proteins | sample 17_EM_MG_FD_194513 | JGI IMG/M metagenome (GOLD analysis project Ga0307515, IMG submission 194513) | Populus trichocarpa ectomycorrhiza microbial communities from riparian zone in the Pacific Northwest, United States - 17_EM | ecosystem: Host-associated > Plants > Roots > Unclassified | place...
TTTTTCCGTCCCCTACAGCAACAAGGGTTTTCTTCTTGTCAATTTATAAGTTTCCCTTGTGTACAGAGTAGTCTGCGTGGGCCTAGATAGGATCCGTATCAGACGTTAATCAAAGAACTTACTACTAATTAGATAACTTTAACTGGTGGTTAAAGTTCCTTAACATCTTGCGTGTTACGTAATCGTATTATAAACGTTATAATAGATTGTCCCTAGTGGACGAGTACATATCACAAGTCCGATCCAGCATCTTCTTCAAGTGCGGCTGGATCCTGCAAGAATGGCTTCTCAGCAAAAGACTCCTGTGGTACACACCGCACGGCCTATTCTATGAATGTCAACAGGAGCTGCCTCGGGCGTACGATCAATCCCAGCTCGCGTTTAGTCGAGCGAACCCGGATCTTCGCGCGCATCTTCAGCTGAAGGCTTCATTCCACTTTTCCAACACGAACATCTTGGACTTCTGGTATCACGCCCTCGAGGTTTATTCCGGACAACATTTGACGAAACCGGAGAAGGACCGCATAATGGCCCTGTCAGGTCTGGCCAAAGAAGTTGGTCCGACACTTGCTGCGCAGATCGATCCGCAGAATGAAATATATGTGGCTGGGTTGTGGTTACGAGACCTCCACTACGGTCTTCTCTGGGAGCAAGACCATATTGCCCAAGCTTAGACCACAAAAGTTGAAAAAGCCCCGTCATGGTCATTTGCTTCGCTTATGACGCCGGTGCGATGGCCTGAGAGAGCAAAGGGAACACAGCCAGCATTCAACCTAAACGGCGTCTGTTTGAGATGTCAGGGAGAGCACGATAATCCTGACCATTTTGTTTTCGGCAACCACAGACTTCGTCCAGCGAACGCCGCGGTAGAAATGGCCTAGTTCAATCCCGAGAACTTCTTCTCCTGCCTTCATCTTCGAGGAAAATTACACACAGTGCACGTCCGAGGATACCTGGAGACCGAAGAAAATCTACAGAGCGCCGCGCTTCCAACCGCATACGACACTGCTCCAAAATCGTGTAATTGGTGCGCCATATGTTCTGCGTTCAGACCTGAGATCATCGCCGGTTGGGGTTCGCTCGAGCAAATGAGAACGGATCCGACAACGTGTGCAGATTTCGGAGTTGCTGTCTATACGCTCCATGTCTCGACGAGATATCTTCGCCACGGGATATGGTTAAAGACTTCGAATCCCGTGCTGGATGTCCTGTTCGTTAAACAGATCGATGGCAAAGGCCAGGTGTATCGACGACTGGGCGTTGGCGGAATCGCGGATAGCGATTTGATACGGGAATTCGGGGACGCTGGGGAGAGAAATCTCCAGCTGATTTGAATCTTTTAGCCGTCAACGCTATGCGGGCCCGTTCGATATCGGCACTTTACCGACGCCACTAGGAGATGGGCGAGCCCAAAGGTACGATGCATTCTCCTTATATTATCCCGACCCCCTTGACCTCTCACCACGATCGCTACGCTGCCCCACGGATGGGACAGCGCCTCGGGCATAGTCATCGTATATACCATACCGACCCTGTTTCTCTATCTCCATGGACCTCAGAAGGCATTTCAACCACAGCATAAGCATACTTCCCGCACTCCCCGAAGCATACATTACGACAAATATCATCTGCGGCCCCATAGACGCCAGCAAAAAAAGCTTCCAGTACCGAATCCGGTCCAGTCTGCGCCGGTCCTCGTCCGATCCACCAATGTCCACACCAATCGGATACGAGAGAATGCACCGATACCCATTCAAGAATAAAATGGTTGCTAAGCCTATGAACCCGACTCGGAAAAGAGTAGGTTTGGTCCGAAACGTCGATCTCCACTGTCGGCCCTGGTGACCCCAGTACTGGGGGCAGGATGAAGGGTGCGCGTTGTAAGCTTGCAGGTATTCCTTGGTTCGAATAGCTGCGGGATTAATTTTTGCGGTAGGCGGAAGGGCGCGTAGACGAGGGTCGGCATGGTTGACGGCTCGGCATAGGATCTTTTGAACCGCTTGCGTCTGAGGATTATCGAGGGGACTTGCATCCACGGGTCTGGGAGCGGCAGCTCAAATTTCCCAAACATGGACCTTCGGAGGCGGTGCTTGAGGGCGTAGAAACAGAGGAGGTAGCTGCCTAGGACTGTGTAGAGGCCTTTTTTTGCTTTGCTGATGCGGCGGTTAGTGGAGCTGTGGCATCAGGAGTGAGGTAGCACTTACGGGGAAGGGGTCTTTGAATGCCTGGTTTCATTTATGAACATTATCATGGAAATAGATAGTATCGAGCTGTAGGTGAAGATGAAAGCGGGTATGAGAGGGTAAGATAGCCAAGAGTGTGCGCCGGTGTTGTTCTTATCCATGTAGTCATATCTTGCTACCGTTGGACATCGAAGGGGCGTTGGAGACCGGTCTTCCGCAGATATAGGCGCGCCGGATATACTGATATCTTGATTTTCTAGCGCTCCTTCTCCGTGCTCTTGCTCTATAATAGAGCCGCGAGGGATATCCCGTTGATGGCTTCGCTCCGGATCTTGTGCTGCCGTTGATGCTTCTCTTTGCTGCTTTGCATATGCCGCTGTTCCTTGCCTACGGGAGACGGAAGAATGTGGAGTATCAGAATAAGGCTCCAGACCAGGCTCAAACTCTCCAACAGCTCTCCTTACCCCCCTTCCATCCAACTCGCTCTTTACACACGGATCATACAGTTCGTCTTCCCAATCCACCAAAAACCGCCAAACCATCCACACACAAACCGCACTCGCTCCCCCCCAGAGCCCAATTTGCAGCACACTCATCACAACCCCAACCCTCGCCACCATCAAGCCTGCCTCCTCCTCCCCCAGCCCTCGGAAGCTCCTCCCCAGCACAACCGCATGCACACACAAATTCGGCACCGTAGTCACCCCACACACGGCCAACACCGTCCACCGATACTTCAATCCCGGTCTCCTAAGTCCTGCAAACCGAGCCGGGTCTCGGAACAGGAAGATCCAGGTTAAGCGGGCGGTGAGGGAGAGCAGGATGGCGAGGAGGTGGAGAAAGGGCGGGCGTGTAGGCGAGGGACCGAGGACGAGGGCGGTCGTGGCCCAGACGATAAGAAAGTGCGCGAGTAGGATGATGAAGTGGCAACCCATGATTAGGCCGAGGACGTGTCGGCACTATTGTTGCTTGTGCCGGTAGAGCGTGCGCCAATAGCGCGTGTAGGATGGGATGTTCGAGTTGTTCATTTCTGATCACATCTCATGTCACGTCGGCGTCTCGTGCTACATGTAAATTGATATCACGTGCGAAACTAAAATAAATCACCATTGCCAAGCATACCTTTACGCTATATCAAACAAGGGTTAGTCTTCGCACCTCCAAGATATCTATCACAAATTAAAGACCTACTAGCCTACTAGGAGGCCTTTAAGATCTTAACACCCCAATAGTAATAATAGTAATAATAGTAATAATATTTATTTATTTTATAGCCATAAGCTGGCTTATTGCTGCAATATATATATAGTATTACGCTCTTTTAGCTGGCGCAGTGCTAGCGAATAGCAGGGTTTGGCTAATATGGCGGAAAGCTGGGCCAGGCCCCAAAAATACTTTTAGCGAAACTAAATTTCCTGCGTCACTCCCCGTTTTCCTGACGATATTTTTATATAGAGAAAATTTAATATGTATTTATTAGTATCTTATTCTTCTGATTAATACTATATCTATATATAAGAGTCTTCTACGAGAGTCTATAACATTTTATAATGTAATATTCTTCTAATAAGGTAGTATAATAAGCTTACTATACAACTAGGTAAAATAACTTTATCAAGATAAAGCTTGCAGCAGTCTTTATAACTTAGTTGCAATATTGCTATAAATCGCATAGACTTTGTAAAGGCTTTATAGAGACTGTCGCAAAGCTTGCTCGTCTTGCAATGGTCTACCACTTCCAATCGAGGGTCTTGCGGATAGTCCTCCAAGTGAACTCCTGCTGCCCACTGACAACCAACTCTCGTCGCCGTTTAGGGAGCTCCTGGCGGACCTTCCACCCAACGAACTCCTGGGAGACCTTGGCTCCGTTCTTCCAAAAGCGCTTTTAGTATGCATTGCCATTCGTGCTGCCGGATCGCTCTGCCCAGCTGTCAGAAAAGGTCTCTCCCTCCTCCTCATCTCCCAGCTTGTCAGGCCTGGTTCCTTAATCACATCCCCTTCCTCTAATTGCCCAAATTCTAATTCTAATTCTTCTGGTTTAGGGAGAAACCGCACAAACTCGACCTTGACATCCCTCGTCTTGCCCCCTTCTTCCCATGTCATCATAAAAACAGCACCGGAACTCCACGGATCTACTCGCGTACACCAGTCCTCAACTTGAGTGAACTGGGCGTTCATGATGTGCTTAAGTTTCCACGCCACGTCATTTTGTTTCCTGAGCATTGACATCAAAATGTGATCGTTGAACAAAACCGTCACCTCCCTCAACCCTGTCAATCCCGGCATCGTTACTAAACCCTCTAAAAAGAGTACTAGGCGCCTTGTCCCAGCATTGTGACCTGTCGGCCTGTACCTAGTTGCGAGAAAGTCATCTGTGAGATGTGTTGCAAGTGTGATGCTCCTAAGAGTGCTTAGTTTCTCTATGCGTAATCCTGAGCTGCCTATTCCGTCTTCAAGAGCTCTACGTCGCCAAAGTTTTGTTATGAAAGTTGTTTTCGAATAGGCAAGCAGAGCCGCTTCGTGATAGATTTGGTGACATGTTTGGAGGAGATAGAGGTTGTGTAGTGGTTTAGTGTCTATGAAGGGCAAAGCTATCGTATCGTCGACATGGCTCCGTGATGAAAATACGTAAATGTAGATTTCGTTCCGAATCTCGGCGGGAAGGCCGAGGAGAGATGCTGGGAGTGGCGGCATTATTGGGCAGTGGGATATCTCGGTATGCTTTGGTAAGGCCAGAGCAATTGGATTGAGAGATGGAAGGGTTGGGTAGCTGAGAGCTTTTATATGTCGTACGTTGACATTCGTTCTTGATCGAAAAGCGGAGGCTGTGTGATACCTAGGTAGGCACCAAATCTCGCTTGGCGAGTCGTCGCTGTTGGAGTTATGCACAGCTAAAGTTATGAATAGCTTCTAAAAATTCTTGTTTAATTCTTAGACAGGACAAGAGCCTATCCCTTGTAGGAGTTTTGACAAATGTTGGAATTTATCCGATAAATGCTAATATCGTAACATACATCAGCTTGAATCCCGCAAGGCCGGTGAGGAGGATTACGAAAGAGGATGATTGACACTTGTACACGGGTAATTCAGAAGAACATTTTGGGCTCTATATCGTTTTGCTAGCTATCCTTGCCATTCTTTATGTATCTGACGAGGTGCAACTAGATAACCCTCTCACAGAACTAGTACTACACCAGATAAATCCTAGCATCCCTAAAATACACAAAAAGCTCCATCCCTGAATCCCAAACGCCATAAGAAACGCCATAAAACCCGTTTGGTTTCTATTACCAACCAACCCCGGCTCCAATGATCCTCCCATACTTCAACCTTGTTAAACCTCATCACCATGCCTAAATCCCATCAACACCTTTTCCATTCTCTCCACCAAGTCCACCCCCGTTCACACTAGCCATAAACTCCCCATACCGGAATACTTCCCCACGCCCTGCCCCGCCCATATTCCTGCTTCCCTTTCCAAAGGCTCTCCTGCTGCTAAACCCCTCAACTACTTTCTCGATCTCCCTTTCCGTCAATCTCTTCTCACCGGCCTCTGGCACAGTGTGCAGTAACGCATCCTTCAGTTCCACTAGATCAATCTGACCAGAATCGTCGTCATCAAAAGCTGCAAATGCTGCATTAAGTTCGGAAGGCTGGGAAAGCGGAGCAAGGAGAGCCGACAGTGTGTGGAGATATGTTGCTAGGTTTATGGTTTGACTGCTAGGGAAGTAAGACGAGAGAGAGGAGGGTGAGCTGTCAAGGCCGAGCTGAGAGAGCATGTCTGCAACGTCGGCCGCCGTGATAGCACCAGCGTTAGACCGATCGAGCACGCTAAAAGACTCGCGCATGCTATGGAGGAGAGCAGGCGGAATCTGAGTGAGTGGATCACCGTTGGTAGCGAGAGTGAGCGATGATCGGCGCGGTGTATGTGTGTTTGTAGGCGTGGTGGCCGAGGCTCGGGAAGGGTTAGGGTAATTAGGGCTGGCGGTAATCGCGGCAGTGCCAGAGCGTGTTGGAGAAGTGGGAACTTCGGGTGTCGTTGTTGTACCACGGGTTGTAAGCCATGCTGGTGGTGGATTGTTGGAAGCACTTGGGGTGGTAGTGTGGCGAAGGGGAGTTTGCAAGGTCTTCTCTGGAGAAAGGTTTGATGGCGTGGACGGCTTAAGAGGCGAACTTGTGGGTGTGGTCGCGCGAACAGTTGATGGAGATGGAGCAAGAGGGGATTTGGGGCGTCGGAAGGGTGATGTGCGCGGGCTGTTGAAGGAAAGAGGGGACGGCTTATAGGGCGTCGGTGTCGATGACTGAAGGATAGTGAGTTGGCAGTGGTTAGAGGAAAAGCGGGTAACTAACCATGTTCCAAATTGAAGTCGTATTCTCGTTTCATAGGCTGTTATACGAAGAAAGAGCGTTGTAGACTTTCTTTCGGGGGTTGGAGACAACGTTCGTGGTAGTGTTGAGTTTGCAGCCATCCTTGGAAGACTTTGAGAAACATATTTCCGTTTTCGGCTAGCTCTGATCCGCCTCGCGTGGAGCCGCCTCGCGTGCTGCGACTTTGCACGCAATTACATGAATGGTCAAACGCCCCCCCTGCTAGTACAGTAAACAAAATAACCTGGTTCCGCTATGTCACTTTGGACTCGCTTATTTCTTGACCGGTACTAGCAGGAGGGGCGTCTGGGGCATTGATGCTACCCCCTTGTACAGGCAAAACTCCTTGGTACGATATGGGCTTTGGCGCCAAATGTATCGTAATACAAATGGTATTGTTGTATCAAGAGTCACGTGTAGGGTGAATAAGCAGCAAAAACTCAATAAAAGTGTATTTTAAAGCCTAAAAAGTATAGATTTTCTCCTTACGGGCTAGATATACCCCCCCATACAACTAGTTATACCGGTATTAGTAGTCGAGCTTAACGATACCGTCGAAAGTCAGATGATTGTTAATTACACTAAAAAAGTTCTTGATCAGGGCGTGTAGATCGTAATACAAAATATATCGTTATATACCCGTTATCGTAATAAAGAGTTTTGCCTGTAACTCATTCTTCGCTTCTCCACGATCCCCGTTACAATCGTCCTCGGCGGGTTTGCGTGAGGAAAAGAGCGTTTGGCTATGCCTCCATGATATTCCCAAGTGAAGGCGTATTCTTATATACTATTTACCTTACCTAGGCAACCTCACACGCAGTCCCATCTCTAGTCTATGCTCTGTGGGGCCTTTAGAACCCCACACCAAGATCCCTTCCGCCTTACGGAGCCAAAGCTGGCCTCATCCCATCCATCAGGGTCCTGGTGATTCTGATTGCATTCTCTGCTTTCACAATGGCCTCAGTCGTTGCTCAACGCCCCGCGACCAATGGCGTCACTGCTGCGCAGAATGCCCTCCAACGCCAATCCTCCTTCTCCTCCTTCCCTACCTCGCGGTCCCCCTCCTTATCAACGAGAAACAACAAATCAGCACGTTCCCCACAGCCTGCAACAGTCCGGGAGTCGGCTGGCTCACCTAATTCCTCCCCAAATCACTCTCGGCGCTCGTCTCTCTCTGCCACACGCACCGCAAACCAGCAAGAGAGTAGCCGTAAAATACGCTCTCAATATCCTTCCAATTCTCCTGAGAATCACGTCGAGTATATACTGGTTGCTTCATTCGATATTGACCGCGGGTCGGTCATGGAACACCAATATCCGGCTCCAATTAGTGGAGATGAACACATGCTTGCGGAACTCATGCTGCCAGATCAAGCCCATGTGCGGAGTCAGGATTGGACGATTTTCTTTTTACACAAAGACACCAGCGCCGAGGAGGAGGCCAAGGAAGAACGTAGAGAAAGAAAAAGACGTAGACGGCGGAAGAAGGACGGCCAAGAAGGTGACGATACAAGTGTCGAGCTGGAATCGCAAGATGAGGGGGATGGAGATCCCGAAGAGGCGGATGAGACTGACGATGACTTCGATGAGGAAGAAGAAAGCGATGATGATGAAGGCATCGAGGGGCCCCCACTGATTTATGTTTTAAACCTTGTGAATACCAAGCAAGATAATACAGCAAAAAGGTTCGTTCGATGCTATTTGGTTTCAAAATTATATGCTCATGTCTCGTCCCAGAGGTGCGGTCGTAAAGGCAATGGCAATATGTACGAGACATTCTTTCTTACATATATACAAGGTATTGTTTCCTCAAGTCCCCAATATGGTGAGGTGATGATACTAACAAATTTTAGCCTCTTCTTCTCTTAGCACTTGAAGAGTACTTCCGGGTGCCTGTTCCTGAAACGCTCGCTTCGCTGTACAATGCTGTTAATTCCATGGACCTATCGCTCATGCCTCGACTTTCCCTCCTCGAAGGTTTCATTTTGCAAGCCAGCGACGCAAAAGATATGTTCATTGAGAAATTTGAACAAATGATTCAGCAGCGTATGGCTGAGGACGCCGAGCAAAACTCTCTCCCTTCATCCACTTCCTCCAACATGTCTCCAGTACGTCAAAATACCCAACGCTACACACTCCCACGAGATACGCACGAATTCGAATCACGCGTCTTGTACAATGGCATTCCTATTCCTATCAAGGTTCCGACAGCCATCTGTCCTGAAACAGTTGGTGACTTCTCCCTTATTAAACTAATACAAACTTTCTCGGCACCCCATTCTACATCGCCTCAGCCCTTCGCCTTGCATCCGCACCTGACCACGAGTGGTGCCTATACTCATCCCATTATAGTACTTGTCAACGCTTTACTTACTCAAAAGCGTATTGTCTTCCTTGGACATAACCGACCGTCTGGGGAAGTCGCCGAAGCTGTTCTAGCAGCCTGTGCGCTTGCGTCTGGAGGACTCTTACGTGGATTCACTCGGCATGCGTTCCCGTACACTGATCTCACCAAGATCGATGACCTTCTGAAGGTCCCTGGCTTTATCGCTGGAGTGACCAACCCTGCCTTTGCACATAAACCTGAGTGGTGGGACCTGCTCTGTGATTTACCTACTGGTCGCATGAAGATCAGCCACCGGATCGAAGGTGCGCCCGTAACTGAAGGCCTCCTTTATTTCCAGCAACAACAGCAAGGTGGGCTCTCACTGAACAATTCCAGTACCGGTACGGGGGCCTCGCTAGGGGCACAAATGGCTGGCGCAGTGACTGGAGGAGGGGATAGCAAGAATGCAAACGCCGATTCGACAGCAGACTCGCAGTTTATGGAGAGTTTACTACAGAGCATGGCTAACCGACATGGGGAGGCCGCTATCCGTTCAAAATGGCGTTTCTGGGTACAAAAGTTTACTCGGATTGCTGCCGCATTTGAAGAGTGTGTTTATGGCGCGTCAGCGCTCTACATAGGTGCTCATGAAACTGATGCCGGAGCTTATGGTGTGCAAGGGCATGGTTTTGTATGGGGAGATGAGAGCGCTAGGATGCGAGAGTTAGCAGCGAATGTGCATCGTGTTGAAGGCTGGAGAAGTACAAGAAGTTATTACAGTTTTGTGCAGGATTTAGCAAGGCGTTGGACTAAGCGGCCAGTACGCGGGATCGATTTCTTGCATCAGCATGACCGGTTGCGTATGCTAAGGCTAAGTCACGAACAGAGTGCAGCCATTTACCTGGCGTTCTCGCGTGCAGTCGAAGAAGCTAGATCAGGCGCTCCCTCGACAGGCCTTGCGGATTCTGAAGCCGACCTTTCCACCAGCGGTATAGGTGCTATGGGCCTTGATGCTTCTTTAGAAATATCCCCACCACGTCCTCCAAGCGAGCAGCTGCAGTACGACACAATACTTCAGCTACTGACGGTTGTTCCGGAGAGTAACAGCGGGCTTTTTTATATTAGCTTAGGTTTGTTCCATCCCAGAGCGGATGTGAGGGTTTCAGTGGTAAGGTTGCTGGAGAGAATAGTAGAGCATCCTGCTGGGAGGCACTTTTGGGCAAGTCTGGGGCGGTTCGCGAAGCTGGCGTTTTTTAGGGTAAAGAGGGAGGAAGGTAGCATGGGAAGGTGAATATGTACGACCTTTGTTCCGCAGGAGATTTATGAGTGAGTGGTCTGGAATACATGAATGCATTCAAGCAAATAGGAAGGATATGATTGGTAAAGGAAACCTATCTATTCTAGCATTTAATCAATGAAGTACCCCCTGACGGTTTAATTGCTACAGCGTCTCTTTAGCCGTACTTGAGAAACATCCAAAGGTTCATCTTTTCTGGTGCGCTTTCTGGCGCTCACACTGCTTAATAAGGCGGCGAGTGTAAACATACCTAAGCTCGAGCATGACTGATATGCGGAATCGTCCTTGTTCATTGTGTCATTTGATTTCGCACGCTGTCACTCTACAGGCTGAGCTACTCGGTATTCCCGAAGACGATACATCAGATCTTCGGGTTCGCCTTACTCACTCAAGACCCATCGAATCGCTGCATGTCGATCGTGTGGACCTCTCACAAGCTAGTATCCTGGGTGCACAATTTCATATTTGGAGATGCAGATGAGCGGAGCTGGGATTCTTCCATTGGCGACAACCTTGTGCCATTGGATGTCAAAATTGCTGATACCTCCCCTTGGGTCGAATTGATCATTTCATCCTCGGAAGTCAGTCTTCAAGCACCGGTGAGAGGCCCAACTGTTGATTGGAATCTAGTGCGTAGCTGGCTGCATGAACCTAGCTCCGGTGAAATCTACAAAGGAATGCGGCATGTACCTTCTGTTTCGTTGCCTCCTAAGTTCCGCATGATTGACGTTGAAAGGCGGAGAGTGATTGTGGCCCCACCAGGGTGCGAAGCCGCGGCCCCTAGCTATGTCTGGGGAGTCAACCAAGATCAGCACAAACTGCTTGCAACGAATGCAAGTATTACTGAATTGAAGCATGATGGCGCTGTCTCGAACTCGAGCTGCATGCAATATGCCCCCACTTACAGAAAAAATACCTTTGGGTGGATAGGCTTTGCATCGTACAAGATGACATACGAAATAAGCAATGCAGCACAGCGTGGTTAGTTGCCCGACGTCTGGGTCGTTAAGGCCTGATTAATAAGGCCCGATTGCAAACGTCTACAGACGGCGGACCCCTTCGGAAGGCTTGAAAGGTTTGTTGACATGTCTGATTGAACGTTTAATATTTAATATTTAATATCAATAATCAATATTTGATACTGATAACACTACTACCGCAGCTCGAACTTCACATACCCTCTTTTTTGAATTTCTATGATCTAGTTATGAGCCACCAGTGTTAATAGGTACAAGCCGTAAATCTAATCAACACTACCCTCCCCACCTCCTGGTGCATTCACGGTCATATGCACGTTCATTCAATTCTCTCCATTCTTCCTCAATTTTGACGCAGGGTGCCTCTCGTGGGTCTCCCATCTCCATTTTAACCCCGGTGAACTTGCACCCTTGCACATATTCGCATTCAATAGTCCCGGAAAGTTTGGCTCCTCCCTGGCCGCTGAAGGTGATCGAAGTTGAGTTCTTATCCGAGCCAACTTCAATCTCTCCTTCTCCAGTCTCTCTTCCTCGCCAGCGGTAGTTGAACGTCGGCTGCTTTGTTGATGGTCTGTCACTCGGTGATAGATAGAACGCTTCGTTGATCTCCTCTTCATCCGAATCCGTGTCGCTCTCATGTTCGTATTCGTAATCTATTCGTTTGCGTTTCTGCCCAACTAAAGCACTCTTCTTCTTTCGCGATGCCTTACTCATTGCCGAACCTTCAAACCGAAACCATCCTTCGATAATAGCAAAATCGAACTTGGCAAACATCTGAGAGCTAGTCTGTGTGTTGATGCGATAGATCTGGAGAGCCATCTCTCTCATCTCTGTGTTGTATTGCCGATCAATCTCTGGACAGCTAATTTTCCAGGTTCCTGTGACGTCCCACGTCCCACCTTTCTCAGACATTATAGCGACTGCTCGAGCAGTGGCATCACGTTCAGCTTCTTTCTCCTTCTCCTTAGCTTCTTCCTCCCTCTCCTTAGCTTCGACATCATCGTTGAATTCCTTTCGCAGGATCGCAAGCTCGGTATCAACGGAAGCTTTACTTCACCCGACAACGAGACAATCGTAGTCCTTCTAATAAACTCTGTGAGGGGATCTAAAGGCCGCGCATGTAAGCTTTAAGGACTCTGCCGCATCCCATACGTCGCTCCAACGGTTTTTGATCCGGATAATATCCGATCCGCTCTTCTCGTCATGAAAGGCCTTTTTCAAGATGTCCATGGCTTCGTCAACCTCCTTCTGGTACTGAATTTCTGCTTCCCGCTCCTCTTGTAATCTTAATGCTTCATCCTTTACCATCCACTCAGAGTTGACTCTTCTCCAACTCGACCAACTCCGGAAGCATAACATTTAGACCCTTTCTCAAGCGATCCTGCAGTTCTGGCAGTTTACCTTTCTCAGATAGCCCTCGGAACGTGCATTGAGCTTTCCACCAGTTCGGTTCATATTGTTGCCTGCGGTTCGTCTCGCCCTTCTTAACCTTGCCGTTTTTGAAAAGTGTAGGGAGGTGGGGAGTTAAGTCTGCTACAAAGCGGTGGCCATATCTCTCTAGGCCTTGGCCCCGACATGTGTATTTCAGCCGGTTATATGTTACTGGGATATCGGGAGTCATGTTCATATAAGTTAATGGAGAAGAGGGGGTTCTTTGTTACGGAGGTGCGTTTCAAAAGTCTTCGCCGCCCCTTATTAGGCGGTCTTATGGGCGGTAGCCGCCCTAAGGTTGGTAGGGCAACGGGCTAGAAGCCGC
>Ga0307515_10017826_pt1 | contig 12906 bp, 10 predicted proteins | sample 17_EM_MG_FD_194513 | JGI IMG/M metagenome (GOLD analysis project Ga0307515, IMG submission 194513) | Populus trichocarpa ectomycorrhiza microbial communities from riparian zone in the Pacific Northwest, United States - 17_EM | ecosystem: Host-associated > Plants > Roots > Unclassified | place...
AAAAAAGAGAATTTGCACCACAATTGAACAGTTTCTATTACTGTGGTATTACAGCTATCACTATTACGCTTCAACTACATTCATTGGAAAATTTACGCCACGGAGTATAATATAGAGCCAGTATTCTGATTATTCTGTGAATCTTATTTTCTCATTATGTACTTTTAAATGATAAGTCAGATGGCTTATGCGATACCTGAATGCACAGGTGCTGTAGTATTGATGTTAATTTAATGTCAAATTGATCATAGACATTCCAAGCTTTCTGGCATTTATACATTCAATTGGATGGCATTATACTCCTGCCCATGATTTCATGTCATTCCATACAAACAATAATGGTCAGTAATCTAAATTGTAATATTAATTAATATTGATAAAACAGGGCATGGAAATATAACCCCTCCTAACATTCAAACCGCCTTTGGTGACCTGAGCATTTGGAGGGTATGAGTTGAAATCTATCTAAGTCCATGTTGTACTATTATAACAATGCCTCACAATGTACACGGAGTACAGCATGAACCAGAAGCTAATCCAAATCAATATCGGTTGTTGTCTGCTGGATCTGGGGTATTGCCAACTTGACCCCTCCAGTCTTGTTCACTTTATACTTTAATATTTACCTGACTTATTTAGCATTCCATGTAACATGTATTTTCTCTATGTAGACACTTCTGATTATACAAACTGAGTCCAAACATGCCGCGTTGGAATATTCAAAGTGCCAACCAGTCATCATTATATTATGTGATTCCTCCCAGCTTCCTCAGGATTCTGCTCCTCCACACTACTATTCTATTTTGGGTAGTTCAATTTTCATCTTGGTACCATTGATAGCCTGATTTGAGACCCTCAATGTAATTAGTTTTAAACTATTTCCAAAAGCATCAATCTCAAGTAATCAGACTACCAACACCTATTTAGTTTATAAATTGTGTATTGCTTAAACCACTTGCAGTTTCATTAAACATCTCGAGTGTGGTCTGCCACAATATTGATTTCACTCAGAAGCTGCTCATTGATAAACAATTTTGCAAAGTTATCAAGTAGACGAATTGTAAAATACTCAATTCGGTTACTTACAGATGTGTGATATAGTTGACATGAGCGGTTTAAGACTTCAATGATTGTATCTTCTACTAGATGCTCTATGATGGAAATAGACAAATATGATTACCATGGATGCAGGAATGTATTGGTACAATTGCATTTAAAGCAAGGGCCTTTAATGTAAAGATCTGTTAGTAGGGTCAGTATGAATCTAACCGCAGTATGGCACATATTGTCCCCATTTCGGTACCGTTTGAAGTTATTGAATCAATCTAATACGAACCTAGACACATATTTTCACTGTATGGCAAATATTCTTCCACTTTATTTCAATGGTTAGATAATATTACCAGGTATAGAACACTGGTGAGAAAGATTCAACTAAACATTGTTCAATGTACGAATACTGAGTACAATCTATACTCTAGCAGGATATGATTTATGCATACTAGACTACCAGTCTCATGGGTTGTGTTTACTGTATATTTGACAGTATTCGGAGTTAGAAATCTGAACATTTTCTAAATCACTCTGTAATTGAAATATTAGATATTTATAAGAAAGTAATTGTGGTTGAATAAATCCCCAATGTATAATATTTCGAAAGATATGAGGATCACCAATCACCCAAGAATGATTAAGAAGTCTGAAATCAATTTCAGAAAGAAATCCATACATAGTATTTTTTTAGTAAAAAAATTTTGATTTACAGTTTATACAGTCCATGTTTCAGATATTGATTGATCAACATCTCTGTTTGCTTCCTAAATTATCTGCCAGATGTGTTATAGTTAGTACAATTGTCTGGGAACGTGTGGGAGTTGTCAGACCAGAATCCAATAATTGTCAAAATGAATACTATAATAGTACTTTTCAGTAGCCATTAGCAATAATTGGAACCACAGGTGACACATCTGAAAGGATATTGAAAGAATGGCTACATTCTAAGAAGCAATGCAGAATACAGGCAACAATATTAGAAATGACCTGGAATGCATGTGTTTAGCTTTCAAGTTTCTTGGACAGCAGAAGGCAAGCTTGGTAGCATATTTGAATACTAGAGAGCAGTGAGGAATGATAACATATTCTTTGGGAATACTACTGGTGCACCTGGTAAATATAGTCAGTACTCTTCTTTCAATGATTTTAAAATCGACATACCCAGTATATATTCTCATCAGCATATCTAGGTGTCTATATATCTATGTATTTCTGTATGGACATATCAAAGCATCTATGCATCAATGTATCTACATATCTATGTAGCTGGGTATCTGTGTATCTATGGATCTACATATAATCTATCCGGAATGACTAGAGGTGGTGTAACAGCATTTTAGTAGAGATGCCTCACAAAGGGAATCAAGTAAAGTTAGAGATATGTTTTGAGGGCTGGGTTGAGTGAGCTTGGAGATATACATTCAGGACAGAATTGAGTAAACTTATACATACATTTGGATGCAATAATTGAGTAAACTTAGAAATGTATTTGAAGGCCATAGTTGAGTTAGTTTGGGGACACACTTGAAGACAGTAATCATGTTAACTGAGAAATAAACTTGGAGGCAATTTCATGTGAACTGGAAATTTGGAACTTGAAGATAACATGTGGAATATATACTGAGAGGTGAATAATCTGGAGGTGAGAGGTGGGACACAAGAGGAAACTGTATTCTTTGGCTATGTTCACAATTGTACAATTATGAGGCTAGTTGACTGGACCATGGTAGGTTATAGAGAGCAGGCAGGAGAAGTTCAAGCTGTAGACAGATTTACTTGATGAGAAGGCTATATTCAGTCGTTGACAATAAACAGCAAAAATGCAGAATTCTGACTAGAAGTGGTGATTTTGCAATAAGCTGTAGAGAGTATATCGTTGCTGGATATGATAGTTGGTATTAACTTACAATTCTGGTATGGTGAGGTAGCCAGTAGTATTTTCCATCTCATTATTACTCACATTCAGCCATAAGACTGTTATTGTAAATTGCCTATTCTGTGTAATTTTATATTGTATCTGATTAAAGGATTCTACCCATGTGTATTCAAGAATCACAATATATCTTTGCTATCATCCATTTCAAACTATCAGTGACTTTTCCCAGACTCCAGTCACATAACGAAACAATATATTGTCCATTTTGGACTAGATGAATTTCACCATGTCTTTCATATATTGAAATTATATTACTTACTGTTTTGAGATTTCTTATTGTTATTACTACTGCTACCAAGTTCAAATACATAATTTTACAAGATGGCTATTCAGATCTTGTTTAGCTGGTTTATATATACCAGGCCTTTCAATTGTTAGTTGGATAGCCTGTGTAGTAGGGTCTAATAAATATCACATCTACCCCATCTATGATAGTTGTATGTCAGTTGGGTTTCTGTAGATATTATAGGTTCAATCAATTTCAATTGCCACTGTTAGACAATTCAAATATACCACACTATATTGAGATGTTCTCATTTATATATTAATTCCCAAAAATAAACTGCTGTTCACAAATTTTGTATTCTTGGTAAGCTGTATTGACGGATAGTACTTACTATACAATGTGTATCCCAAGCCATACTAACATATACTCTACTCCTGACCTATACTATTCTCAATTAAGCGTGAATAGATGCAATGCATTTTTCCCGAATTCATCTTATAACAGCGTAAATGATCAGCCAATTGCCACTTTATATCATAATTGTATACCCCATATGATGAGAACTGGATGTGATTACCATTCAAAATCTCCACTCATACAGTCAGCAAGAGTTGCAGCATGCAGTATAATTGTAATTGCTATAGGGCATCCTACAATTCTTTTTGCAATTTGAAAATGAGGGTATATTATTCAACAACAATTTAATTGAGTTGAAATTGTAGAATATAGTGTAAGAAATAACTACAACAGGTACCTATCAATCGAACCATAGAGTCATCTGGAGATGATTTAGAAAAGTTCAAAATCTTAGTGAGTCTATAAAGCTGGCAGATTTTTGCCCTTTTTCTAACCCTCCTGTCTATTTCCCAAGTGTCAGTCAGATTTGCTGATAATAATATCAGAGTATATATGGTATACTAGCTTTCAATTTACATTTGTCTTGGAATGGTTAGTGAAGTAGTAGTAAAGATAGATACTATTTGTAAGTTGCAAAAGTGAAAGACCCACTACAATAGTATAACTCAGGAAATTTTGACCCCAGTGAGAATCTCCACTATCTACAACCCCCAAAGCTGCCTACAAACTGTCATCTCATATTTCCAAGAGAATCTGGCAGAGAGAGAATAATGTAGTCCAACTAGAATTGGTGGAAAAATTCGCATAGATAGGTAGTCCTGATCCCCAAGCAGCATATTTCCCTTGGTCTGTTGCCAGCAGATGATGTCAAACTATTGAGTATATTCTCCCCTCCATCGTACTGTATTGACTAACTAAATGTCAATTATACTTGCCTTATTGTGGGCCAGATACTGAAACCACCAGGTGAGATCCACTAGGGTGGGAAGTGGTTAATATACTCCCTACTACCAATTCACAACCAGTGCCAGTATGAGGCCATTGACATTCCAAAATCCATCTACATAGTATTGGCTTTTAATGTGGCAAAGGAAACTCAATTTGGCTGATAATTGGTAGAGCTACACAGAGTAGTATAATATTCTGCTCTTTTCAGCACCTCCCCTTACTATCCACTACTACCAGTCCACCACTTCTTAATCATATTCATTCACCAATGCTAATAGTGTATCCACTTTTGGTAGATTGTTTTCCTATCTATGAGGGCCTGGAACAGGCAGTCAATGTAGAATAATGGAATGGTGTGTATCAACTACCCCCACCCCTGCTAGTGGACCCTATCCAGTTGCCCTCAGTGTGTCCCAGTACCTGGCAAATTACACTGTAGAACTCAATTACATATTGTAGACTTGCTCTGCAACAATGAGTGTGAAATTTGAATACAAATTGGCTAACATATCATGGTAGATGGAAGAGTGTTTCATGGGGAAAAATAGGAGGGTATTGTACCGCCACAGTGTAGCTTCACCAATTCTCTGCCAAATAAAATACTCACTTACACAGAGTAGGTCTACTATATGTACAAAGTCATCAAGTAATTGTTGACCTAGTACTGGTACTTGGTGTTGATTGATAGAAGAGTGTATGTCAACTACCTTCTCATCCATTTGGTTGTCCTCAGCATATCCCAATACCATAACATTGATAATGAGAATTGCAATTACATATACTAGACCAACTATATGACTAACAACATTGAAGAGAACAAAGAGATGGTGAACATATAGGGGGGACTGGTAGAAGGAGCAAGGGGAAGGAGGAAGATATTATACGACCCCACTATAGCTTTCCCAATTCTCAGCCATATTCAGTACACTTTGATACAGAGTTGCTCTACCATATGTACACCAATTCTGGATTTTACATCGCAAAATACAATCTCTGGCTATGGTGTAGTGGGGGTGTCTACTTATGGGTTGAGTTAACAAGTATACATCTATAAACCCAGTATCATATACCCTCTGTATAGCAGGCAACTCTTGAGTAATAACAGTCAATAAGGACTCAAATGTAAGCTCAGTGATAGATCTACCACAGTTTATACACCAATCTCCCATTAATTTAGCTCATTTGTAGTATTAACAAATAGTGTTGCTATGCAACAAATTCAGCCAATGGAAGCTGGAATTCTGTGAGATTGGCATCCCACATTCCATCCTAGGATGGGATAACATCATATGAAACCAATCCTGTTATAATTGTGTCATACATAACATTGTATGAATCAATGTACATTGGAACAATTCCCAAAAATCACAATATTCATGGAATAGGCTATATAACAGTAATAGATATTGTTTAATTATATACCACATTATGTTTCTATACTCTGATATGATAGCTAATAAACAAGTCAGTGCTGAATATGATTTTTAAATATGAATATTATATATTTGGTATTGGAAATGACAGTAAACATTTTCAGTATACGTTGCATTCTTTTATATTCAGTATAAACTTATTAGCATGATGTATATCCAGCTACTTGCCATAGATATCTACTATATAATACTGTACAACAGTAATATTAATAATCTATAATATAACTACACTAATACCAAAAACAAATTTCAGTTGCAGTAAGACAGAAGCTTTTTTCATTTTATCCAACTTCTATTAGCAGCTTGGTATTGTGAAATATTAGTATGCAATAAGGAGTCCAATATATATTTAATATGAACAGTATTAGTATCTGTTTCATTTGAGATATATTGCTAATTAGAATCAACCATATAAGTTACCTCTATTTATATTGTTAAAAGCAAAAGAACAGTATCATCTTAACAATTGAAATCTGCCTGCCAGTTTCATCTTCTGTCAGAACATAGTCCGACTATTCAATCTACTATTCGGTATATCACATTACAGTGTATTATATATCTGCAATACAAAATTTCAGTAACTATATTCAAGTTTCATCAAAAATTTTCAATTCAATATCCTTCTAGATTCATACATTCTTTCCATCCAATATTATCAAACATGTAATCACTTTCATAATATAGTGTGGCATGTATTGTTATGAGTAATATGGTAAATATAGATTATAATGGTTACTCTTTGTTGCTATTGGTTACATAATTCTTCCATATATAAATTTACATTTATTCAAGCCATCTTGTTGTAGTTGTAATGAGAGCCATTAAGCACTTGATCTGAATACTGATGAATTTTCTTCAAATACTACCCAGTAATATTTATGATTTTCAAACATATCTCCATAATGTAATATGGCATGTAAACTGTTATAAGTTGTATTCTAAAGTAAGTATAGATTCAAATTAAACAATATTCTGATATTATACTTTAGACAATATTATAGAGAAATAGCAATAAGCCAAGCTGTAACAATATCAATCTTATTAGTATATGGACTATATATATTCCCATTGACATTGAGTCACAGATCATACCAGTCAGTTTATAAGGCCATTTTGAACTTACTTAGTGTAGATTACCTAGTATTGACTTAGTTGGTGGAAGTATCGTTAACTTAGTTTGCCACCTCAGCGTATCCCCAATATCATTTTACAATACTCTTCCAAACAGTGCTGTTATCATAAGTAACTATGTCTTCTCACATTCAATTTTATGTGTTCCTGCTTCCTATCTTTCTATTATTACTGCAGCCTCTATACATATCTTCCCATCAGGATGTAATTCATTGTACTAATTATATTCTCCAGAAGTCTCACATAACAACAATTGTCCATATCTGGTGTATATGAAATATTTTTACTTCAGTGATAGAATAGACAATGATACTATAGTACCGTAGTCCCAAATATTTAAATGAAAATCTATACTGCCTTTACGTACTTTAAATGTATTTAAACTTTTATTCTACAATCTCTATTATTGCAATATTTTAACAATTACTGAATAGTCAATTTAAAGGAAATTTGTTTTGGTCTATGCTTAATAGGAATACAGTAGATAGCTATTCTCCTTGGATTTTCCTTCTCATACATGTAATGTAGTAAATCATATTGTATAATTCTACCCAGACGCTACAGTCGAAGAACATTGTGTTATCGAGTATGCAGTTGGCAATAATGGAAGTCAATGACTGTACAGCTTCGTGCAATGTATACAATCCTGTTTTATTTCCTAGTAAATATATTCATTCATTTCATAACTGATTTTATATTACTCTTCTCAGTGATAGATGTATCTATGGGAATGTAGGTATATATGATAATAATCTATTCATATTTATATTGATGGTATAACCAGATCATGCTATATCATTGTAGTAATTGTGTAATATAAACTTCCAACTAAATATAGTAATACAATGCTTGATTTAACCCAATCATATCTATAAATACCTATTGATATAGTGAATATACTATTAAGATACTGATTACAATTAATTTGAAGTGCAACATTACTTGAATAAATTATTTATATTACAAATCATATCTGTTATAACTTTGAAAATTAAACTTACCAATGATAAGTATTGTTAATATTTGCAAAGAACTATTTAATTGACTAATCAATTCAATATATACTCCATTATTATGCTTTGTACTCTTCAGTGAATCATAGTAGTCATAAATCATACAAAGAGAGATGTAATATTTGAACTGGTAATAGATCATCCTATGTATACCATTTAATCAAAATAACATAGTGTTTCTGCTAGAAGTTTATCTTCTGTGGGTGGCAGATTAGACATTCTGCATACTTCGAATAATCATACTATGGAATGTAATTTAATTTCCATACCTAATTTTATGGCACAATTTTACACATAGCTGTTATTTTGGAAAGTATTTGGCAAATTCCAATCAAGCACTTCAGAATAATGAACCTCAGAGATTGTGTCATGAAATGTTTTATAAGTACCACAATTCGAAGAATAGATATCAATTTAGCAATAGAGAACGGTTGTAAAAGTCATAATTTTGACAGCTTTCACAATCTGGTTATACCAGCTATCTCAATTTTCTCTGCATGAAAATGGCTGTTTAAAATCTAAAAATATCCTCAATTGTAATACACTCCAGTTGGTTGTAGTATTTGATAGGCGGAATATTGGAGACTGCAATTCATACTCATAGATATTGTGTCAAATGTAGTTTATAAATATATTCAAAGTGAAGTCAGAGGATAAGCATAAGTATTAATTGCATAAATGAATAAACATTGCTTGACCTGATGCTACTGAGAGATAGTGAATTTAGCAGGATCTGTATCAACTGCTAATGATATCAACTTGACTTATATTTCCTAGTGATTTGATTGCTATCTACTTGGAGTTGTGGTCTTGAGGTGGAAAGAATTTACTACTATAGTCCTTCCATAGGCCAAATATGAAGCTTGTTAATACTACTAGACATTTCGAAATTATAGATTATTATACTCTATATCCAGACCGGAAATTTCTGTTTGATATTTATCATTTTTTGATACATTAATAGTTTACAGAGAGAAAAACATAATACATATAGCAATAATTTTATCCTAGTATTGAAATGTCAATATTAAATTATTTCTAGCATCTGAAGTTTTAAAAAAAAAATTGCATTGTCTAAATCAGGTTATATAATAGATCATTGAGAAAGTAATAACTTCCAATGATTCTGGGATCTGATTGATAGATGGTATCGATCTCCTTTCAAATATCCATCATTGACTGAAATTCAGAAAAGCTGTAAAATTGGCTGTAAATATTCAGTTACTTATTGACAATATCAATTGTATTTACTCTGGATGAAAATACAGCATAATATGAGTTAGTATTACCTTCATACGAATCAGCTCTCTGTTACCGGAAAACCAAGATTCGTGTAACTCATACAGAATTGATTCATATCAGTACAGCAGCCTATACATCAGCAAATTCCTCTTCGTGTCCAATATTTTGCCAATGGTACTAAATAACGACAGCAAACAACACATTGTGACTATTATTAACCTGTTTTCTCTCTGAGATAATCTTCTGGTATTCATGATAGTAATGTGGACTGGTGAAAATATATCAGTGTGGAAAATCTCTGGATCGGACAAAATTAGTTTGGTATTGCACACAATGGGTAGTGTTTTACTATTTCTCTGCTTCAATAATGAGATATATTATCCTACATATGGTGATTATATATCCAAATCCAGTTGTTGTCACTTCTTCTCCAGGCATTCACTAGGTAGCCTATTGTGAGTGGCTGTGGAAAAAGTAATAGTAGATAGATTGATGAAGAACCACTTTGTATATATTTGACAGCTAATATTCCCGTTGTTGATTGCAGATAGAGCTTATCCATCTCACTGCCCAAACAATATATTCTCCATATAGTGCAGTCATGACGAGGAAACTCTGACCAATGCTTATGTTTTGATATCAAGCTCGAATGATATCATATCTGCAAGCTGGATTTGCTAGCTCCATCAATTAGTCATTGATATAGCCATGCTTGCCTCTATGTTAGTGAATCCATGCATAACTGGTTTTAAACAGTTACTCTTACACAATGAGGCCGTCACTTGCATGATATTAACTACTACCAAAATGACTGATTCCAACTTCAGGTTGGACTTCTTGCCTTCTATTTCTACAGTTGTTGTTATTCTACTACAATATTGCTTGACAGTACTTCGTTGCAAGTTCATTCATATCTCATCTTAGAATCAATTTATTGGCACTTGCTTCAAAGACATCTTCAGCAACCAATTATGCCTTGCCAATCTAGATAAAGATATTGCAATGGAAACTTGCTCACACTAATGGCTAGAATTACTCCAGGCCTGTTATTATCAGCCAATACCACTAATTCCTCAGATACTGTATACTTAGGCATTGAATATTGGAGGATTCTAGAGATGTTTCTGTTTCTGAGCAGGTCAGAAACTGATATTTCACTAATTCACATATTGTATTAAGTCTGCTGTCAAGAAAATCATGCAGATTTACAACTTAACTCTAGTTGTCCTTCTTGTTTGAAATAGTAGATGTGGTTGATTATTATCTGCACCACTAATATTTCTTATTTTAAATACTACAGCTAAAGCAAAATCATTGTATCACTATATGGCTAACTGCTAGCATACCACATATGCTCTACTACTCAAGAAACATATAGCTCAAGTCTGCTCCTATACAGAATAGCTTCACTAGCTGACTAGAGATGTTGGCAAACAGTCTTATGCAATTGGTAAGAAGTTTTATATAGCCCCAATATATTTGTTATGTAATCCACTAGTAATATTACCATCATGTCTCTTCAGAGAGATCCCCTAAATGTTTCTTTCAGTATTCCAGATACCAAGTAGATTACAAGGTGTTGAATATAAAATAACAGCTAGCAATTCCATAATACAAAAAGATCAATCAGTCTGCAAAACAACTGTTAAATGGTATACAATGAAACGAGAAAGATATATCACATACTGAATCGAAGCAATATATACTAATGTGATACTATTTGTATATCGGTTAACTATTGATGTAAGCTAACTGTTAAACTTAAAAGATGTGAATATACATGCTCTAAACTAAAACTAAATGAATATATATACTGGATCAATACTTCTAGTAGGGTGTATCTGTGAGTACTTTTCCAATATTGAACACTATATGTTAGGGGTTCAGCCTAGCAGCAGTAATGATACAATGTGGATTGGTTAGCAGGTACTTAATTGCATAACACCTATCTGTGGGAACATCACATTGTTTGTCAGTCAGGTGATGATTAGCATGATTACATCTGAGCCGTGTGTCGATCAATTTGTGACAAGGCAGCTCGCACTAGCAGATTGAAATATGATGATGCAACTATGTCGCCAGTACTGGGAAGTGAAAAATCTTCAGCAATGCGGGTAGTGATTGGCCACATTTACTATATCTCATCTAGCGGGGCAACACACAGTTATATTGCAAATTTGCAGAATTGCGTGTGCGGCAGATGATAAGGAAAATGCGAGTATGTAGGGATTTACGGGCCCTCTCGCTCAGCTATAGGGATTTATCGTGTAACGCCCCTTGGTCTTTAGAAGCGCCAAGACCTAACCATGCTGTGTCTGAGGGATTAATGACATTGGCTGAAGATACGGGGTCAGAAGCACACCTGCTCTTTGGTTCGAGTCAGTATGCATTGGAATGTCATCATCAGCAACAACTCGAGTTTCCGTCATAAACACCCAGGTGTTCCGGACAGCTCTGACGGCTCTGATGGAACCTCATACCCTCTGACGGAGAATTACACGGTACCCGTTGCCCAGGTGACGGGTCGCGTTGCATCCCATCAGCAAAATGTATTTTAGTCACTGGAAGCCTCCAGGAGTGTCTGAGAGGATGTGGAGTGGAAACTTAGATGCGTCAAGTTCAGGAGTGTCAGACCCTAGGAGGGCATTCCTGCCGGCCTTCAGAGAAACTCGGAGCGCCGGCGACAAGCCTGGGAGTGCCGACGCCAAGCCTGGGAGCAGCTGGGAGCGCCGGCGACATGTCTGGGAGCACCTCGCATCACAGTCATGTATTTAGTTTGTATTCTCATCTATGTATCTATGTATCTATATCTCTACCCATCTACACACGGTATATCTGGACTGGCTGCAGGCTGTGCTTCAGAGCGATTTGAGGTGCGCCTGAAAATGACGATCGAGTGAACTCAGAGATATACTCCGAGGCTGTGATCGAGCGAGTTTGGAGATGCACTTGGAGGCGGTAATCGAGCATATTTGGAGATTCACTTGGAGGCAGTGATCGAGTAAACTTAGAGATGCACTCCGTGATCATGATCGAGCGAGTTTGGAGATGCACTTGGAGGCCAGGCCCATGCGAACTTGCAGGCTGTAATCGAGCGAGATTGGAGATACACTTGGAGGCCGTGATTGAGCGAGTATGGAGATGCACTTGGAGGCCGTGATTGCGCGAGATTGGATATGCACTTGGAGGCCGTGATTGAGCGAGATTGGACGAGTACTTGGAGGCGGTCGATGGATGGCGCACCGGGTGATGGGACTCTATTCATCAGTTAGTTAACTCGCAACTGTGGGAATGTGTCATTGTGACTTTACCTTTGAGCCCTCCTGGAGAGCTGGCTGATGGCGGTCAATTGTGAAGGGAGGTACGCTGGAAGCTGAAGCTACTTTCAGGGGTCAACTCGTAATCATGAGAATGAAGGGAAGACAAACTATCTTGGGTGGATGCTGTACTCGGTGTATGCTGTACTCGGTGTATGCTGTACTCGGTGTCAACTCATGATCATGTCATGGAGAGATAGAGAGGGATGACTTAACTTTGTGTTCTGCGATGATGGTTGAGTTGTGGACG
>Ga0307515_10017827_pt1 | contig 12906 bp, 12 predicted proteins | sample 17_EM_MG_FD_194513 | JGI IMG/M metagenome (GOLD analysis project Ga0307515, IMG submission 194513) | Populus trichocarpa ectomycorrhiza microbial communities from riparian zone in the Pacific Northwest, United States - 17_EM | ecosystem: Host-associated > Plants > Roots > Unclassified | place...
GCCGGCGCTGTATTCCGAGTAGCCGGAGACGCCGCCGCCGAGGGCGGAGATCTTCTTGGCCGCCGCCCGGACCTCGGCCCAGGTCTTCGGCGGGTTGCTGACGTCGAGGCCGGCCTTCTGGAACAGGGTCTTGTTGTAGAGCAGGCCCATCGAGTAGTTCTTCGTCGGGATGGCGTAGACCTTGCCGGAGTCGGTGAAGACCTCCTTGAGCGCCGGGTCGACGCTGTCCCAGGTGGGGACGGTGTCCTTGGTGACGTACGAGGTGATGTCCATCGCCTGGCCGGAGTCCAGCACCTGCTGGAGGTCGGTCATGTAGCCGTAGAAGACGTCGGTCATGGTGCCGCCGGTGAGGCGGGCGGTGAAGTCCGGCGGGTTGTCGCACTGCTGGCCGACGCTGACGCTCTTGATGGTGACGTCGGGGTTCGCCTTCTCGAACGCCGCGACGTCCGCGTTCCAGTTCGCCAGCAGGTCTTTCTGGGAGCCGTCCGGCTGACAGTCGACGGTGATGACGGTCTTGCCGGTGGCGTCTGTCCCTGAGTCGCTGCTCTTGGTGGAGCATGCCGCGAGGCTGAGCCCTAGGCCGGCCGCGAGCGCTATCGCCGCAACCTTCCGATGCTGCGGTACGGACATCTGTCCATCCCTTCGGGAACGAAATCTATGGAGGAACTTCACTGATCTGCGGGGCCAGGCGTGAGTGAAGTCACTGTAACGAGGCCGACTTATTTCGGCAAGGTTTCGATTTTTCTTTGAAAGGACACGACGGAAACGTCGACAGATGTGGACAGGACGCCCTGGTGGCGACAAAGAAGGGCGGGCCCTAGGGCCCGCCCCGCATCGCTGAAATGTCACCTACCCAGGCGTCGCCGCCCGCCGTGGCGCGGGCGCGGTCGAGCCGCGAACCACCAGCTCAGGCTCGAAGAGCAACTCGTCGGGCGCCGCGCTGGTGCCCTCGATCTGGTTCACCAGCAGATCCACGGCGGCCTGGCCCATCATCTCGATCGGCTGCCGGACCGTGGTCAGCGGCGGATCGGTGCAAGTCATCAGGATCGAGTCGTCGTAGCCCACCACGGACACATCCCGCGGCACCTCCAGGCCGAGCCGCCGGGCGGCCCGGATCGAGCCCAGCGCCAGCACGTCGCTGGCGCAGATCATGCCGGTGATGCCGCGCTGGATCAGCCGGGTGGCGGCCAGCCGGGCGCTCTCCATCGAGAAGTTGGTCCGCTCGACCGGCCACTGGAACTCCGGCCCGGACCAGCCCGCGACCTTGGCGACGGCGGCCAGCTTGCGGCGCGACGGCACGTGGTCCTCGGGACCCATCACCATGCCGATCTGCTCGTGACCCAGGCTGCGCAGATGCCCGTACGCCTGCTCGACGGCCACCGCGTCATCGGTGGAGATGTGCGGGAAGCCGAGGTCGTCGACGCCGCCGTTGACCATCACTACGGGCATCCGGCGATCCAGCAGCTGCCGGTAGTGGCCGTGCTCGGCGTCCGCGAGCATGTACGAGCCGCCGGCGAAGACCACGCCCGAGACCTGGTGGTCGAGCAGCATCTCGATGTAGTCGCGTTCCGAGACGCCGCCGATCGTGCGGGCGCACAGCGCGGGGGTGAAGCCGCGCTGCGCGAGCGAGGCGGTCACCACCTCGGCGAGCGCGGGGAAGATCGGATTCTGCAGCTCGGGGAGCACCAGGCCGACCAGCCGGCCGCGCTCGCCACGCAACTTCGTCGGTCGTTCGTAGCCGAGCACGTCGAGGGCCGTCAGCACGGACGCGCGGGTGGACTCGGACACGCCGCTCCGCCCGTTGAGCACCCGGCTGACGGTCGCCTCGCTCACGCCGGCCTTCTTGGCCACTTCGGCAAGTCGTTTGGTCACCCGCGGAATCCTACGCCGGGTTTCTGCAAGAAACGAACCTGTTCTTGCAGCGCTGCCCGATTCCGATGACCGGACTTGCAGAATCAGTCAGTTCGCGGTCGGCGAGTTCGCGTAAGCGTCGACCTGCCAGGTCCCGTCGTGCCGGGACAGCACCCAGGTCGCCCGGCGCTCCGGACCGGTGTTCGAGCCGGGCTGACGGAACCCGCTGCGGCTGATCACGACCGCCGCGTCGGCGCCCAGCAGCCGGACGCTCTCCGGCTCGTCGATCCCGCTCGTGCCCCGCAACGGGCCGGCAAAACCGGCCGCCATGAACGCGCGGATCTCGTCCCGGCCGCGCAGGTAGGTGCCGTCCGCCAGGGTGACCGTCGCGTCCTTGGCGTACAGCTCGGCGAACGCGTCGGGGTCGTTGTCCGTCCACGCGTTGACAGTGCCGCGCAGGATCTCGCGGACCGCGTTGTCGTTGCTCGTCATCTTCTTGCCCTTTCGCTCGATGTGGCTTGCGGCGGTACATACTTCGACGCGGCGGCGAACTCATCGGGGCGGCGCCTGGCTCATCGGGGCGGCGCTGGGCGCTGAGTTTCTCCGGCGGCGGGAGTAGGTACAGGCGTGGACTTCGAGACGATGACTGCGCCGCACCGGCGGGAGTTGCTGGCGCACTGCTACCGCATGACCGGCTCGGTGCATGACGCCGAGGACCTGCTGCAGGAGACGCTGCTGCGAGCCTGGCGCGCTTTCGATTCGTACGATCCGGACCGGGCGTCGCCGCGCACCTGGCTCTATCGGATCGCCACAAACGTCTGCCTGACCGCGCTCAAGGGCCGGGCCCGCCGGCCGCTGCCGTCCGGGATGGTCGCGCCGCTCGAGGACCCGCAGGCCCCGATGACCCTCGGCGTCGAGGTGCCCTGGCTGCAGCCGTTCCCCACCGACCCGGCCGAGGTCGCGGCGGCCCGGGGCAGCCTGCGGCTGGCGTTCGTCGCGGCGATGCAACTGCTCCCGGCCCGCCAGCGCGCCATCCTGATCCTGCGCGACGTGCTCGACTGGCCGGCCGCCGAGGTGGCCGAGGCGCTCGGCACCACGGTGGCCGGGGTGAACAGCGGCCTGCAACGCGCCCGGGCCCGGGTCGGCGAGTCCGGCCTGCGCGAGGACGACGTCGACGAGCCGGCCGGCGCCCGCGACCGCGCGGTCATCGACGAGTACATGACGGCTTTCCAGGCCGCGGACCTGGGCACACTGCGGCGGCTGCTGGTCGCCGACGCGGTCCTGGAGATGCCGCCGGTGCTCAACTGGCTCGTCGGCCGGGACAGGTACATCCGGTTCATCGCCCGCAGCTACTCCATGCGAGGCATCGACTGGCGGATGTTGCCGACCGAGGCGAACGGCCAGCCCGCGCTCGCCGCCTACAACCGCGCCGACGACGGCTACTACCGAGCGCACACCCTGCAGGTCTTCGCGGTCGACTCGGGTGCGATCACGCACACCGTGGCCTTCCAGGACAACAGCCTGTTCGAGGCGTTCAGCCTGCCGCTGAGTATTGCGCCCGAGTGATCGCGAAGACGTCGACCGGCCGGCCGTTGTCCGGCACCGTGGTGTGCCGGTCGAAGCCCAGCCCGAGCTTCTCCATCACCCGCCCGGACCGCCGGTTGTCGACATGCCGGATGCTGACCAGCCGATCCAGCCCACAATCGACCAAACCGAACCGCAGCGCCGCGCGAGCCCCCTCGGTGGCGAGCCCACCTCCCCAGAAGGCCCGCCCCAGCCGCCAGCCGATCTCCACGGTGGGCAGCACCTCGGGCAGGAAGGACGGCACCGCCAGCCCCACCCACCCGGCAAGCTCGCCCGTCTCGCGAACCTCGGTGGCGAACAGCCCGAAGCCGTGCTCGTCCCAGTGCCGGCGCATCCGGGCGATGTGGTCGGCGGTCTCCGCCCGGGTCCGCACGGTGCCGTCCGCGATGTAGCGCATCACCTCGGGATCGGCGTAGATCGAGGCCAGCGCGTCGAGGTCATCGTCCCGCCACTGGCGCAGCAACAGACGCGAGGTGTGCAGTTCCGTCATGCCGGCGAAGTTTAGATTGGGAGCATGCCGACCTATACCCCGGGCGAGGTTGCCGACAAGACCGGATTCACCCTCGATACGTTGCGGTACTACGAGCGCATCGGGCTGCTTGATGACATCGCCCGCACCTCCGGCGGGCGCCGGATGTTCACCGACGACGACATCGCCTGGCTGGGGATTCTGCGCTGCCTGCGGGACACCGGCATGCCGATCGCGACCATGCGGCGCTACGCCGACCTCTCCCGCGACGAGCAGACCGTCGCCGAGCGGATCGGGCTGCTCGAGGAGCACGATCTCGAGGTCGGGCGGCGGATCGCCGAGTTGCAGGCCCAGCGCGAGCACATCCGGGGAAAGATCCGCTACTATCGGTCGCTCGATCCGGCCGGTGCGCAAGAATAGCCGGATGCCGCGCCGGGAACAGTCGACCCTGGTCTGCCCGTGCGGGCTCGGCCAGCCGTACGCGGAATGTTGCGGTCCGGCGCACCGCGGTCACCCGCCGGCCACCGCCGAGGGCCTGATGCGTTCCCGGTACGCGGCCTTCGCGCTGGACGATGCCGCGTACGTGCTCAGCTCCTGGCATCCCACGACCCGGCCCGCCGCGATCGAGCCCGACCCGAACCTGCGCTGGGTGGGCCTGCAGGTGCTGCGGTCGACCGGCGGCGGGCTCTTCGACGCCGAGGGCATCGTGGAATTCCGGGCGCACTTCCGCGACGGCGGCCAGCCGGGCGAGTTGCGCGAGGTCAGCCGCTTCGTGCGGCACGGCGGACACTGGGTGTACTGGGGCCCGGCCCTGTGATCTCCTTCAGGAGGATCATCCGAGGAGGAAAACCATGTCGAATCAGCGCCCGCTGGAGGACGGTCTCGTCCGAGACTTCAAGGTCAATCTTTCGTACGGGCGCTACCTGCACCTAGACGAGATCCTTGCGGCCCAGCACCCGGTCAGCGTCCCCGAGCACCACGACGAGCTGCTCTTCATCCTGCAGCACCAGACCTCCGAGCTCTGGCTCAAGCTGATCCTGCACGAGCTGCGGGCCGTGCTGCGCCAACTGGCCGCCAACGAGCTGCGCCCGGCGCTCAAGGGCCTGGCCCGGGTCAAGCACATCCAGCGCACGCTGACCGAGCAGTGGTCGGTGCTCGCGACGCTGACGCCGAGCGAATACGCCGAGTTCCGCAGCTTCCTGGGCACGTCGTCGGGCTTCCAGTCGTACCAGTACCGGGCGGTCGAGTTCACCCTCGGCAACAAGGACAAGCGGATGCTCTCGATCTTCGACGACGAGCCGGCCGCGCGGGCGCTGCTGGTCGAGGCCCTGGAGGCGCCGAGCGTCTACGACGAGTTCCTGCGCTACCTGGCCCGGCACGGCCACGACGTGCCGGTCGAGATCCTGCAGCGGGACGTGACATTGCCGTACCAGTACAACGCCGACCTGGTGCCGGTCTTCACGCACATCTACGAGAACGCCGAGAAACACTGGGCGGCGTACGAGGCCTGCGAGGAACTGGTCGACCTGGAGGAGAACTTCCAGCTCTGGCGGTTCCGGCACCTGAAGACCGTCGAACGCACGATAGGCGTCAAGCGCGGCACCGGCGGCTCGAGCGGCGTGGCGTTCCTGCGGGCGGCGCTCGACCTGACGTTCTTCCCCGAGCTGTACGCCGTCCGCACCGAGATCGGAGTGCCCCGTTGACCGACGACCTGTTCGACCGGGCCGTGGCCCTGGACGCGGCGGATCCGCTGGCGGCGTACCGGGAGCAGTTCATCGTCCCGGACGGCTTCGACGTCATCGCCTACCTGGACGGCAACTCGCTCGGCCGGCCGCTCGAGGCGACCGCGCGACTGCTGGACGAGTTCGTCCGCGGGCAGTGGGCGGGGCGGCTGATCCGGGGCTGGACGGACAGTTGGCTGGACTGGCCCACGATCCTCGGCGACCGGCTCGCGGCGGTGGCGCTCGGCGCGGCGGCCGGGCAGGTCGTGGTCGCCGACTCGACCACGGTGCTGCTCTACAAGCTGGCGCGGGCGGCGGTCGACGCACGCCCCGGCCGTCACAAGATCATCCTGGACACGGACAATTTCCCCACCGATCGGTACGTCCTCGAGGGCATCGCCGCCGAGCGCGGCCTGACGCTGGAGTGGATCGACACCGACCCGCTGGCCGGCATCACGCCCGAGCAGGTCGCGGCCGTCGTCGACGAGGACACCGCGCTCGTGCTGTTCAGCCACGTGGCGTACCGGTCCGGATGGCTCGCCGACGCACCGGAGATCACCAGGATCGCGCACGCCGCCGGGGCGCTGGTGCTCTGGGACCTGAGCCACTCGGCCGGGTCGGTGCCGCTGGCGCTGGACGAGTGGGGCGTCGACCTGGCGGTCGGGTGCACGTACAAATATCTGAACGGCGGCCCGGGCGCGCCGGCCTTCGCCTACCTGCGCCGCGACCTGCAGTCCGAGCTGCGCCAGCCGATCTGGGGCTGGATGGGGCATCGGGCGTCGTTCGAGATGGGCCCCGGCTACGAGCCGGCGCCGGGCGCGCGTGCCCTGCTCAGCGGCACCCCGCCGATCCTCGCGATGGTCCCGCTGCGGGCCAACCTGGAGATGCTCGCGGCGGCCGGGATCGGGGCGGTCCGGGCCAAATCCGAGCTGCTGACCGGCTACGCGCTCGAGCTGGCCGACCGCTGGCTGCGGCCGCTGGGCGTCGAGGTGGTCAGCCCCCGGGACGCGGCGCGGCGGGGTGGCCATGTGACGCTGCGGCGGCCGGGCTTCGAAAAGCTCCTCGAGCCGCTCTGGGAGCGGGGCGTGATTCCCGACTACCGCCGCCCGGACGGGCTCCGGATCGGGCCGGCCCCGCTCAGCACCAGCTTCACCGAGGTGCACCGCGGCCTCGCGACCCTGCGCGAACTGGTCGAGCAGCACCCGTGATCGTTGCGGACTCGGTGTGGTGGGACGGCCGGCTGCACACCGGGATGGCGCTCGGCGCCGGCCACGAGCTGACGCCGATCGCGGAGATCCCGGCCGGTATGGCGCGGCGCAAGGTGCCGGGGACGGTGCTGCCGGGGCTTTGCGACGCGCACGTGCACTCGGCGCTGGTCGACCTGGCCACCGTCCGGGCCGGCGGGATCGCGTCGGTCTGGGACCTGGGTGGCGTGCCCGCGCAGGTGCGCGCGCTCAGTGAGCGGGCCGATCCGGGGCTGCCGCGGATCCGGTACGCGGGTCCGTTCCTGACCGCGCCGGGCGGCTATCCGAGCGACCGGGCGTGGGCGCCGGCCGGGTGCTGGCGGGAGGTGCATTCGGCCGCCGACGCGGCCGAGGCGGTCGCCGCGGTCGGCGCGGAGGGCGCGACGCTGATCAAGGTGACCGCGCACGCGGGCGGGCCGCTGCTGCCGGCCACGACGCTGACCGCGCTGGTCGCGGCGGCGCACGCGCGGGAGCTGCCGGTGGTCGTGCACGCGGAGGGCCCGGGCACGGTCGGGGCGGCCTACGAGGCGGGGGCCGACGTGCTGGCCCACACGCCGTGGACCGAGCCGGTCGACGATGGGCTGAGCCGGGCCTGCGCGGCCCGGATGACCTGGATCAGCACGCTGGACATCCACGGCTGGGGCACGCCGACGCCCGAGCGGGAGACCGCGATCGCGAACCTGCGGCGGTTCCACGAGCACGGGGGAGTGGTCCGCTACGGCACCGACCTCGGCAACGGGGAGCTGCCGCCGGCGATCAACCCGCGCGAGGTGCGCGCCTTGCAGGAGGCGGGCCTGAGCCCCGCGGAGATCCTGGCGGCGATGGTCGAGCCGGATGAGCCAGCGCTGAGCTGGATCCCGGGCGGCTTGGAGCTTGAGCCGGCGAAGTTCGCGGACGTCCTGGCCACGGCGCGGGTGCTCGGCCCGGAGGTCCGCCCCCGCGCGTGAGGCCGTGGGCGGGTGGTCGGGCTGGGGGTCCGCGCCTGCATGTGAGGCTGTGGGCGGGTGCTCGGGCCGGGGTCCGCCCCTGCACCTGAGGCCGCGGGCGGGTGCGTGCCGGCCCGCGGCCTGGGGCGCGCGACTCGGCGGTTCCGGCCGTGGTCGGGACACTCGGTTGGGCGGCCCGGTCGGCGGGTCCGGCTGTGTTCGGGGCGGGTTCGGCGTACACATGGGGGATGGGTTTGATCGTGGTTTCGGGGGCGAGTGGGCGGCTCGGTGGGCGCGTCGCCCGGCAGCTCGCCGCCGACGGGATTGGGCAGCGGCTGATCGTGCGTGATCGCGGGCGCGCGCCCGACCTGGCCGGCGCCGAGATTGCTGTTGCCGACTACGCGGAGCCGGATGCGTTGCGGCGCGCGCTCGACGGGGGCGGCACCGTGCTGATGGTCTCGGCGGCCGAGACGCCCGACCGGGTGCGCCAGCACGCGAACTTCGTCGACGCGGCCGTCGCGGCGGGCGTCGAGCAGCTCGTCTACACGTCCTTCCTCGGCGCGGCGGCCGACGCCGTCTTCACGCTGGCCCGCGACCACTGGGCGACCGAGGAACGGATCCGCGCGAGCGGCCTTGGCTTCACGTTCCTGCGGGACAGCCTGTATGCGGACTTTCTGCCGTTCATGGTCGGCGACGACGGGCTGATCCGCGGGCCGGCCGGGGCGGGGCGGGCCGCGGTGGTGGCGCAGGCCGACATCGCCGACGCCGCCGTCGCCGTGCTGCGCGACCCGGCCCCGCACGCCGGGCGGACCTACGATCTGACCGGGCCCGAGGCGCTGACGTTCACCGAGATGGCGGCGATCATCACCGATGTGACCGGCCGCAAGGTCGCCTTCCACGACGAAACCCTGACCGAGGCGTACGCCTCCCGGGCCTCCTACGGCGCCCCGGACTGGCAGGTCGACGCGTGGGTGAGCACCTACACGGCGGTGGCGGCGGGGGAGCTGTCGACGGTCAGCGGGGCGGTCGAGGAGCTGACCGGCCACCCGGCGACCGCCCTGGCCCGGCTGCTGGCCTAAAGGCCGACCGTCTCGCCGGTGGTCGCGCTGATCCGGGCCGCGTCCAGCACGTCCATGTTGCGGACCGCGTCCCACGGGTCGACCGGCACCGGGGCCTCGCCGCGGATCGCCGCCGCGAACGCCGGATAGAAGCTGTCCCAGCGGCCGCGCTCGCTGCGTACCGGGGCTCCGGTCGCGCCCCGGTACAGCCGTCCCCAGGCGTGTTCGGGCTCGGTGCCCCAGCGGTCGCCCAGGTCGGCCGGGGACTTGCCGGACTTCAGGGCCGCCTCCTGGCTGTCGATGCCGTCCACGATGTACGTGCCCGTGGTGCCCGTCACCCGCAGGCGGGGGCCCGGCGCGGCCTGCCGCCAGCTGCCGGTGAGGTGGGACTCGGCGCCGTTCTCGTGGTGCAGCGCGACGAAGAACTCGTACTCCTGCTCGCCGGCGCCGTGCATCTCCGCGTACACCCGGGTCGCCGGGCCGGACAGCAGCAGGGCCTGGTCGACCAGGTGCGCGCCGAAGTCGAGCAGGGTTCCGCCGCCGGCGCCGGGCAGCTCGCGGGCCCGGTCCCAGCGTTCGAAGCGGGACTCCAGCCGGCGTACGTCGCCCAGCGCGCCCTCGCCGATCAGCCGGCGCAGGGTGAGCAGGTCGGAATCCCAGCGCCGGTTCTGATAGACGGTCAGCAGCACGCCGGCCTCCGCGGCCAGCGTCGTGACCTCACGGGCGGCCTCGGCGTCCAGCGCGAACGGCTTGTCCACCACCACGGCCAGCCCCAGCCCGATCGCCTCGCGGGCCAGGTCGGAGTGGGTGTCGGCGGGCGTGGTGACGGTGACGCCCTGCACCCCCGCGGCGGCCAGGTCGGCCAGCGAGTCGTACGCGGCGACGCCGGGATGGTCCTTCTCCAGCAGCGCACGCCGCTCGGCGGAGCGCGTCACCACGCCGACGAACTCGACACCGGGTGCCGACGCGATCAACGGGGCGTGAAAGATCCGCCCACCCGAGCCATATCCGACCAGTCCCAACCGCACCATGGTCGCGAGTGTACGGCTCGATCAACGCCGGGAAGCGCTCCCCCGGTCCGCCCGGATGCTTGTGGGAGCGCTTCCCGGCGTAGATTCGGCACGTGGCGAATCTTGAACTTCCCGACGGCCGGTCGCTCGAATACGTGGTCGGCGGGCCCGCTGACGGCCTCCCGCTGGTCCTGCACCACGGCACCCCGACCTCGGCGGTGCTCTATGAGCCGCTGGTCACGACCGCTGCCGCACACGGCCTGCGTTTCGTGCTGCACAGCCGGCCCGGATACGCCGGATCGTCCCCGCAGCACGGCCGGTCGGTCGCGTCGGTGGCCGCCGATGTCACGGCGATCCTCGACGACCTCGGCGCCGACCAGTTCGTCACGGCCGGCTGGTCCGGCGGCGGCCCGCACGCCCTGGCCTGCGCCGCGCTGCTGCCCGAGCGGTGCCTCGCGGCCGCCTCGATCGCGGGCGTGGCCCCGTATGCCGCCGCGGGCCTCGACTGGCTGGCCGGCATGGGCACCGAGAACATCGAGGAGTTCGGCGCGGCCGCGGCCGGCGAGGAGGCGCTGACCGCTTACCTGACCGAGGCGGCGGCGGGTCTCACCGACGTGCAGCCGGCGCAGATCGTGGCCGAGATGGGCGACCTGCTGTCCGACGTGGACCGGGCGGCGCTGACCGGCGAGTTCGCCGACTACCTGGCGGCCTCGTTCCGCGCCGCGGTCTCCACCGGCATCGCGGGCTGGCGCGACGACGACCTGGCGTTCCTCGCCGATTGGGGCTTCCGGCTCGCCGACCTCAAGCGCCCGGTCGCCGTCTGGCAGGGCGCCGAGGACCGGATGGTCCCGTTCGACCACGGCCGCTGGCTGGCCGGCGAGATCCCGGGCGCGGCTGTCCATTTGGAGCCGGCCGAGGGACACCTGTCGCTGTTCGTGGTCAACTTCGACGCCATCGTCGCCGAGCTGGTCGCCCACACGCGCTGACCCGGCCGGGTCTGAGGTTCGGGCTTTGGCCGGGTCACCGCCGGCGGTTGCGGTTCCCGCCGGAACGCCTAGACCACCCAGAGTCCTGCGTTGCCAAGCCCAACACCAATTACAGGAAAAGTGGGCCTTCGAGGGCGTGTGCAGGGCCCACTTTCCTGGTAGTCCGTCATCCAAGGACCTCAGGCCAGGCCGCCCGGCCCGGCCGCCCGGCCTCGGCCCGGTCGCCCCGCCCCCCCCCCCCCCGCCCCCCCCGGCCCCCCCCGGCCTCGGCCCGGTCGCCCCGCCAGGCCCCGCCCGGCCGCCATGCCCGGCCCGGCCGCCATGCCCGGCCCCGCCCGGCTGCCATGCCCCGCCCGGCCTGGCCGCTAGGCCCGATATTTCGGTTATTTCGGGTCAGCGGAGACGATCGCTTGCCGAGTTCGGCCATCGTGGGAGCTGCGGACAAGAGTCGAAGCATTTGCATAGCGACGTGCGGATCGCTCACGGCGATCCGAGCGGTTCAGCCCTGCGATTGCCGCATGTGCACATAGCCCGGGCAGGTGGTTGGCCTGACGAGATCTCGCATTCAGGCCTTGGGCGGATCAACTCCGGCGCTGTTGTGGTGCGTGGTTGGTGGCTCGTTGGGTGGGTGGGTTGGCCTGGACCGGGGTCGGCCCTGGCATCAGCTCGGTGGGCGTGGTGATTGTTTGGGTGCTTGGCGTGGAGTGGGGACCAGGGTGGCCAGTGGGGTTTTGGTGGGCTCGTCTGGCGGGTGGGTTGGCCCGGACCGGTGATGGGACTACACCTCGGCTGGGGTTAGCTCTGGCACCAGTTCGGCGGGCACCGTGACCGTTTGGGGGGCTTGGCGTGGGGTGGGGACCAGGATGGCCAGTGCGGTTGCGGCGGCGCCGACCATGGCCAGCAGCAGGAACGATGTCGTGTAGCCGGACTCGGTGGGCAGGCCGGTCGGCTGGGTGTGTGCCGTGATGATGGAGCTGACCACCGCGATGCCGATCGAGGCGCCGATTGTGCGGATGTTGGCGTTCATGCCGCTGGCCACGCCCGTCTGGGACGGCGGGACGCTCTGCACGATCAGGTTGACCAGGCAGGCGAAGACCAGGCCCAGGCCGAGGCCGAAGATCGCGCCGCTCGTCGCCACCTTCCAGGGCGCGTCGTGCTGCAGTGCGAACAGGGCGGAGGAGGCCGCGGTCAGCGTCGAGCCGAAGATCAGCTGGGTTTTGCCCGCTATCCGGGTGCTGAGCGGGCCGCTGAGCGAGCCGCCCGCGGCCATCGTGACCAGCATCGGGAGCATCAGCAGGCCCGAGGTGGTCACCGAGGCGCCGAAGCCGTAGCCGCTCGCGGTGGGCGTCTGCATCAACTGCGGCAGGAACGCGTACACGGCGAACATGCCCGCGCCGAACAGCAGCGCGACCAAGTTGGTGGTCCACACCGCGGGCAGTCGCATCATCCGCATGTCGATCAGCGGGTTGGTCGAGCGCAACTCGACCGCGAGCCAGCCGGCGATCAGCGCGGCCGCCAAGACGAACAGGCCGATTGTGGCCGGCGCCGCCCAGCCCCAGGCCGGGGCCTTGCTGAGCGGGAGCAGCAGGGCGACGAGCCAGCCCGAGAGCAGCACCGCGGCCAGCCAGTTCACCCGGCCGGGCGTGCGGATCGGGGAGGCGGGGACATAGCGGACGGCCAGCGCCGCCACCGCCAGGACGACGATCATCGGGATCCAGAACAACCAGCGCCAGTCGAGCGCGCCCACGATCGGGCCGGCCAGCACGACGCCGAGGCCGCCGCCGGTGGCGATCACCGCCGACAGGACGCCGACCGCGGACGCGACCCGCTGCGGCGGGAACTCGTCGCGGATGATGCCGAACGCGGCGGGGAAGGCCGCGCTGCCCAGGCCCTGGATCACGCGGGCCGCGATCAGCACGCCGATGTTCGGGGCGAGCGCCGCGACCAGGCAGCCGAGCGCGATCGAGCCGAGCGCGATCAGCAGCGTGCGGTCCTTGCCGATCATGTCGCCGATCCGGCCCAGCAGCGGCGTCGCGACCGAAGCGGAGAGCAGCCAG
>Ga0307515_10017828_pt1 | contig 12906 bp, 13 predicted proteins | sample 17_EM_MG_FD_194513 | JGI IMG/M metagenome (GOLD analysis project Ga0307515, IMG submission 194513) | Populus trichocarpa ectomycorrhiza microbial communities from riparian zone in the Pacific Northwest, United States - 17_EM | ecosystem: Host-associated > Plants > Roots > Unclassified | place...
CCGGGCGCGACGCCCGGCTCAGAGTTCCGGGCTCGCCTCGGCCTTGGCCAGCAGGTCGGCCATCCGCACCAGATCGGCCAAGGACCCAGCCTCCATCTTCTTCATGACCTGGCTGCGGTGAAGCTTGACGGTCGCTTCGGTGATGGCGACGCGATCAGCGATTTGCTTGTTCAGCAAGCCGGCCGCCACCAAGGCGAAAACCTGCCGCTCACGTTCGGAGAGAGTCCTGTATCGCGCGCGGAGCGCCAGCCCGCCCTTGGCCTCTTCCCGGCGTTGCCGGTCCGCGGCCAAGGCCCTGTTCACGGCCTCCAGGAGATCCTGCTCGCGCACGGGTTTGGTCAGCACGTCGATGGCGCCGGCCTTCATGGCCCGAACCGCCATCTGGACGTCGACGTGGCCGCTGATGAGTACGACCGACTGGGCCGCGCCGCTCCTGGCCAGGGCCTCCTGGAACTCAAGGCCGCTGCGACCCGGCAGGCGGATATCCAGCACGATGCACCCAGCACGCTCCATTTGGCCGGCGTCGATGAACGCCTGCACCGAGCCGTAGAGCTCCGTCACCAGACCCACCGATTGGAAGAGACCGCGCAGCGCTTCGCGAACGCTTTGGTCGTCATCGATAACGGCGACGACGCGCTCGCCCTCTCCGTCCTTAGCCGTTGGAGACATCAACGCCGTATCCTTCCGCCAAGGGCAGGGTGAAACTGAAGACGCCGCCACGAGCCCCGTTGCTGGAAGCCCAGATCCTGCCCCCGTGGGCTTCGATGATCGAGCGGCAGATTGAAAGGCCCATGCCGATCCCCTCGGTCTTTGTGCTGAAGAAGGCCTCGAACAGGCGATCGGGATCTTCGGCCCCCAGTCCCGGTCCGGTGTCCGCGACCGTCACCAGCGCATCGCCGTCGCGGATTTCGGCGCTGACGGTCAGGCGTCGTGCGCTCGCCGCCGCGCTGGCCATTGCCTCGACGGCGTTCATGATCAGGTTCAGCACGACCTGCTGCAACTGGGTGCTGTCGCCTCGGATGGTGATGCTGAAATCGCCGAGCTCCGCTTTGGCGACAACGCCGTGGCGCCTGAATTCTCCCTGCAGCAGGTCAAGCACCACCGGGATAACCTGATCCAGGCACACCCGATCCAAGCGCGGCGCGGACTTGCGCGCCAGATTGCGCAGGCTGGTGATGATGTCGCCTGCCCGGTGCCCGTCTCGCACGATGCGCTCGGCGGCCTGACGCGCCATGGCGAGATCCGGCGGGTCTCCATTCAGCCAGCGCAGGCACGCCCCGGCGTTGGTGACGACCGCCATCAGCGGCTGGTTGACCTCGTGTGCGATCGAAACCGCGAGTTCGCCCATGGTCGTCATCCGCGTCACGTGGGCCAGTTCATTCTGGCTTTGGCGCAGGTTCTCCTCCGCGCGCTTGCGGTTTTCGATGTCGACGTTGATGCCGAACCACTGGGTGACGTTGCCAGCGCCGTCGAAGAACGGGCTGGCTCGCCACAGGAACCACCTGTACTGGCCGTCGGCCCGGCGTATGCGCACCTCCGACTCCCCCTGGGTTCCGGATTGCAGAATGCCGTTCCAGACCTCCATGACCCGGTCGTGATCGTCCGGGTGCAGATAATTCATGAATCCGTAGCCAAGGATGTCCTCGATCGTGGCGCCGCCATAATCCAGGAAACCCTTGCTCCAGAAGGTCACATTGCCCTGGGCGTCGGCCTTCCAGGTCAGCCCGGGAATCGAGGAAACGATCTGCTGGAGCTGCCGCTCGCTTTCTCGCAGCGCCGCCTCACTGGCCTGAAGGGCGTCTTGCGCGCCCTTCCTGTCCTCGATGTCGACATTGACGCCGAACCACTGGGTGAGATTGCCCGCCTCGTCGAAGAAAGGGCAGGCCCGGATCAGGAACCACCGATACACCCCGTCGGCTCGGCGCAAACGCAGCTCGGCCTCTCCAGGGCTGCCCGAACCGAGCGTTGCGGTCCAGGTGTCCATGGCGCGTGCACGGTCGTCGGGGTGGATGTAGTCCACAAACCCGTAGCCCAGAACGTCTTCCAGCTTGGCGCCCGCATAGTCCAGGTACTGCTGGCTCCAGAAGGTCGTGGCGCCGTGCTCGTCCGATGACCAGGTCAGGCCCGGGATCGAGGAGACGATCTGCTGAAGTTGCCGCTCGCTTTCTCGCAGCGCAGCCTCGCTGGCGCGCAGTGCGTCTCGCGCGCCTTTCCTGTCCTCGACGTCGATATTGACGCCGAACCACTCCGTCAGCTGTCCAGCCTCGTCGTAGGAGGGGCTCGCGCGAAACAGCATCCAGCGGTAGCTGCCGTCCGCGCGCCGCAGGCGCGCTTCGTGTTCGTTCGGGCGGCCTTCGTCCAAGGCTTCCAACCAGGCCCGGAGCAGTCCTTCGGCATCTTCAGGATGGATGGCGTCCATCCAGCCGCCTGCCAAGGCCGGGTCGGCGCTTTGGCCGATATAGTCCAGGTATTGCTGGCTCAGGAACGTAACGGCGCCGTCCGCGCTCGCCGACCACACGAGACCGGGCACCGCGTTGATGATGTGCTGCAGCCGGCGCTCGTTCTCCCGCAGAGCGCTTTCGCTGGCCCGCAGTGCGTCCTCGGCGCGTTGCAAGTCCTCGATGTCGACGTTGCATCCGAACCAGCGGACCACGCCGTTGGCGTCGGTCAGTTTGCGGCCCGCGAAATAGAACCAGCGATATTGGCCGTCGGCGCCACGTATGCGCCCCTTCAGGGCGGTGTGGTCGGCGGTCGCCAGATCGCGCGCCCAGATCTCCAGCATCCCCGGCACATCATCGGGATGATAGAGATCAAGGAACCCCCATTCGAGTATCTTTTCGGCCGGCTCGCCCGCGTAGTCACGCCAGCTCTGATTGATGAAATCGGCGCTGCCGTCCGGTCGCGCGGACCAGACCAGGACCGGCAGCGAATTGATGATCAGGTTGAGGTTCTGCTCGCTGGCCAGCAGGGCGGCCTGGGCCTCTTCGAGCGCGGTCTCGGCACGCTTGCGATCCTCGATGTCGGCGCCGGCGCCATACCACTTGATGACGGCGCCATCCGCGTCGAACAGCGGGTTCTGCCGCAGCACGAACCAGCGGTACTGGCCATCGGCGCGCCGGATGCGGCCCTCGACGTCGCGGGGGCGCTTGGTGGCCAGGATCTCCTGCCAGGAGGCCAGCAGGTGAGCGGTGTCGTCCGGGTGGAAGATCGGCCAGAAGCCCTGGCCGCTGATCTCCTCGGCCGTCCACCCGACATAGTCGACGAAATTCTGGTTACAGAAGTCGATCAGTCCATCCGGCGTTGTCGACCAAGCCATGGTCGGGATGGTGTTGATGGTGAGATGCAGCCGCCATTCGCTTTCCGCCAAGGCCGCCTCGGAAAGGGGTTTGTCGCGGAAATCCGCGGGCGGCTGGCGGTCGCTGAGTTCGCGCATCTCGCGGCACGCCAGGCCGGCCAGTGATGCGGCGAGCCTGAGCTTCGACAGCTCCATCCGATCCGGGAAGGCGGCGCGGCGCGCGCCGGCTAGGATCACGCCGATGCTGGCGTTCTCGCCCAGGGGGCACGGGACCACCGACATCGCGCCCCCGCCCGCGGTCTGCATGACCTCGGGCGCGCCGCTGGCGGACCAGGTTTCCAGGGCGGCGCGGATCGCCTCAGTCGGACACGTGTCGCCGAAAGCTGGGGCCACGCGCAGGAAAATGTGTGTGGTGTCGTTGAAGCGCAGGCCCACGAAATCCAGCGCGAGCATGTCGAGCAGGGTGTCGAGCACGCCCTCCGCGATCGAGGTCGGGTCAAGGCCCTTCCACGTTTCAGGCAGAAGGCTCAGGCGCTCGATGTCGCGATAGAGCTGTTCCAGAATCTGATCTTTCGGCTGTCTGGGGCGTGACGTGCGGCGGCGCCACAAGGGGCCTTTGTCCTGCCTGTCCGGCGTGACCTTAAACTAGCGTGATCCAGGCCCTGCTTCCACCTGACCAAGGTCTAGGCGCATTCGACCTTAGGCTAGCGCAAACGCGAGCATTGGACGCGAGGCGGCCTAGAGACCGGGCTCTTCGGCCGTCGGTGCGATCCGAGAGGGGCGCCGAGGGGTCGCGCCGCGCGAGGCGCTAGGCCCCGGCTAGACGAAGGTCGAGCGCGACACGCCCCGCGGGGATAGGAGCGCGACCATGGACGAATTGAACCCTTCCGACGCAGCGCCCTAGCCTCGAAGCTCAATCAGAGGAGGGTGGCTTGTCGAACCTTTGGAAATCAATCCGCCGCCGCGATGCGGGTGGCGTGGGCCCGCGGAACGGAGCCGCGCGCTCATGACCCACGCTCCCACCTTCGCCTTCGGCGAATATCTGTTCATCCCGCGGCGCCAACTCCTGCTGAAGAACGGTCAGGCCGTTCGCATCGGGTGCCGGGCCTTGGATCTGCTGACCGCCTTCGTCCAACGTCCCGGCGAAGTGCTCAGCAAGCGCGAGCTGCTGGAAGAGGCATGGCCCAGCACCACGGTCGTCGAGGGGAATCTCAAGGTCCATATCGCCGCCTTGCGCCGTGCGCTCGACGACGACGCGGACCTCGCCCAGTACATCGCCACCGTGAACGGTCGAGGCTACCGGTTCATTGCGCCTGTCGAATGCAGCGAGGCCTCCACGACCCTGGCGGCCATGGCGTCGCCGCAGCCCCTCGTCGGCGAAGCCCATCCCGCGCCCGTCGGCCCGCTGGAGGAGCGGTTCCACAACATGGTCGCCTTGCTGACGCAGGCGATGCGCTCGGTGGTCGTCGACCTGCCCGGCGAGGCCGGGGTGGGCGCGGCGTCGGCGACGTCGCGCCGGGTCCTGTGCATCGAGCTGACCGCCCGTGACGAGGCCTGGATCGAGGGCGTTTTCGCCCAACCCCAACGCGTGATGTCCGCGGCGCGCTGAGCGCGTCGCGGACATCGGATGCGTAGCGCCCGGTCTAGTTGGCGACCTTGCGGTCCAGGAAGTCGTGGATCAGCGGCGCCATGACGTCGAGACGGTCCTCCAGGGCGAAGTGGCCCGAGTCGAGGATGTGGATCTCGGCCTTGGGCAGGTCGCGCAGATAGGGATGGGCGCCTTCCTCGGGGAAGATCTTGTCGTTCTTGCCCCAGACGATCAGCGTCGGCGGCTGGCGATCACGGAAGAACTTCTGGAAGTCCGGATAGAACGGCACGTTGGAGCCATAGTCTCCGAGCATGTCCAGCTGGACGTCGCGGTTGCCCGGGCGGTCGAGCAGAGCCTGGTCATGGACCCAGTTGTCGGGACTGATGCGCGCCACGTCGCCCATGCCGTCGGTGTACTGGAACTTGGTGATGTCCAGGGTGACCAGGCTGTTGAGGGCGTCGCGGTTCTTCTGCGAGCGGTCCTTCCAGTAAACCTTGATCGGATCCCAGAACGGCGACTGCAGGCCCTCACTGTAGGCGTTGCCGTTCTGGACGATCAGGCCGCTGACCCGTTCGGGGTGCTTCAGCGCCAGGCGGTAGCCGATCGGCGCGCCGTAATCCATGACGTACAGGGCGTAGCGCTTGGCCCCCAGCTGGGCCGCCAGCTTGTCGATGACGTCGGCCTGGTTGGCGAAGGTGTAGGCGAACTTGGTGTGGTCCGGCGCGTCGCTCTGGCCATAGCCCGGATAGTCCGGCGCGATGACCCGGTACTTGTCGGCCAGCAGCGGGATCAGGTTGCGGAACATGTGCGACGAGGTCGGGAAGCCGTGCAGCAGCAGCACCACCGGGCCATTGGCCGGACCGGCTTCGCGATAGAAGACCCTCACGCCGTCGACCGTGGCGGTCCGGTAGTGGATCACCGGCGGCGCGAGGCGCGTAACCGCGGCCTTCGGGGCGGGTGCGGCCAAGGCGTGGGGCGCCAGGGTGGTGGCGGCCAAGGTGGCGGCGGCGAGGGCCAGGGACGTGAACAGTCGGGTCATGGGAAGTCTCCTCAAGTTTCAGGGTCGGGGTTTTCAGCGTTTGGGAGGTCTCGCCACGCCAGGGCGCGCGGCGAGATCGGCGGGCGGCGCGACTACTTGGTTTCGTCGGCCGCCATCTCGATGAAGTCGGCGACGTAGCCGGGCTTGGAGAGCATCACCGCGTGGCTGCTCGGCGTTTCGACGAGCGTGGCCTTGGCCCGCACCGCCATGGCCCGCTGGGCCGCCGGCGGGATCATCAGGTCCTGCGTGGCCAGCAGGTAGTAGCTGGGCTTGGCCTTCCAGGCCGGCGCGGTGATCTTGGCCCCCACCGCGCCGAGACCCCACGGGACTTGGGAGGCGGCCATGAAATGGGTGGTCGCCGGATCGACGTCGGCGGCGAAAGCCGAGGCGAACTTTGCGGGATCGATCTGGATGAAGCCGTCCTTGGGCGGCAGCAGGGGCGCGGGCGGCGCGCCCGGCACCGGCGTGCTGGCCAGTTGCAGGACGGACTCGCCGGCGTCGGGCGCGAAGGCCGCCAGATAGACCAGGCCCTTGACCTTGGGATCGGCCCCAGCCTCGGTGATCACCGCCCCGCCGTAGGAGTGGCCGACCAGGATGACCGGATGCCTGGCCTGGGCGATGGCCTCGCGGGCCGCCGTCGCGTCGCCTTCCAGGGTAATGGTCGGGTTCTGGACGATGAGGACTTCAAAGCCCTTCTTCGACAGGAGTTCGTAGACCGGACGCCAGCCCGAGGCATCGACGAAGGCGCCGTGCACGAGCACGATCGATACCGGCTTCTCGGCGGCGAGAGCCGCGCTGGCGGCCGCGGAGGCGGCCAGGACCGCGATCATTCCAGCTAGGGCGCGCTTCATTGTGTTCTCCATCGTGCAAACGAGCCCAGGCTGGGCGTTGGTCAAATGGATAGTTCATCGAAGGTCGTCTTAGGGGTTATGTGTGGTAAAGCTCGGTCAAAGACTGCAGTTGGCGTTGGCGCAATAGAATGAAACGCCGAATGATGCGGAAACTATGAGGGAAAGATCGGCGCGAGACTGATGCTGTGCCGATGACGGGCCCAAATTTTACAGCACTTTACTGGATAATTCGGTTTGATCGACGGATTATCCGTTTGCACGGAGCGCCCAGCTGGCGCCGATCCGAGCGTGGAAATTCCGAGGAATCCGATGACGATATCGCCCAACCCGAAATCGAGCGTCCTGCCCACCGGTGGCGGCGCGGCCCTCCTGGATCCCGCCGACGCGGTGATCCTGCTGCTGGATCACCAGGCGGGCCTCTTCCAGACCGTCAAGGACATCGCCGTGGCGGACCTTCGGCGCAATGTCGAAATGGTCGCCAGACTGGCGACGCTTCTGAACATCCCGGTGATCACGACCGCGTCCGAGCCTTCCGGCTCGAACGGCCCGCTGATGCCGGAAATCCACGACCTGGCGCCCCACGCCGTCTACGTGCCCCGCAAGGGCGAGGTGAACGCCTGGGACAACGGCGACTTTGTCGCCCAGGTTCAGGCCACCGGCCGCAAGACCCTGATCATGGCCGGTGTCTGGACCAGCGTCTGCGTGATGTTCCCGGCGCTGGACGCGCGCGCGGCCGGCTACGACGTCTACGCCGTGGTCGACGCCTCGGGCGATCCCAGCGAAATGGCCTCGCGCACGAGTCTTGCCCGCTTCGTGCAAGGCGGCGTCAAGCCGACCTCGACCAATGCGCTCCTCAGCGAGCTACATCGCACCTGGGCGCGCCCGGAGGCCGCGGAGCTGGCCAAGCTCTACGGCTTGGCGGCGCCGAACTACGCCGCGGTCATGGAAAGCTTCCAAAAGGCCCAGGCCGTCGCCAGGGCCAGCGTCTAGCGGATCTCGAGGATCGTCCCTGGCGAGGTGGCCGTGGTCCGCCTCGACCAAGGGCGATCAGCGGCCCATCGCGCCCGGTCCAACGCGTCGCCGGGCGGGCCTGACCTAATTTTGAGCGGGAGGTCCCGGTGTCGCCAGCCCCTATCCGTCCCGATGTCGTTTTGCGCCGCGTCGAGGTTGACGAGGTCTCGGTCTTCTACCGCGAGGCAGGGGACCCCAAGCGTCCGGCGATCCTGCTGCTGCACGGCTTTCCAACCTCGTCGCACCAGTTCCGTGACCTGATCCCGCGCTTGGCCGATCGCTATCACGTGATCGCGCCCGACTTGCCGGGCTTTGGCTTCACGACCGTGGCCGAGGGTTTCGACTACTGCTTCGCGAAGTTGGCCGAGGTCATGGCCGCGTTCACCGACGCGATCGGCCTCACGCGCTACGCGATCTACGTCTTCGACTACGGCGCGCCGGTGGGCCTGCGCCTGGCGCTCGCCCGACCCGACGCGGTCACGGCGATCATCTCGCAGAACGGCAACGCCTACGAGGAAGGCCTCAGCGACGGCTGGGCTCCGACCCGGGCCTATTGGGCCGATCCCTCGCCGGCCAACCGCGAGACGATGCGCGGCATGCTGACCCTGGAGGCCACGCGTTGGCAGTACACCCACGGCGCGCCGGACGAGGCCCAGGTGGCGCCGGAGGCCTATTGGCTGGACTATGCCCTGATCTCGCGACCCGGCAACGACGACATCCAGCTGAAGCTGATCGCCGACTATGTCAGCAACGTCGCGCTCTACCCGCGCATCCACGACTACTTCCGAACCCGCAAGCCGCCGCTGCTGGCGGTCTGGGGCGCGGGAGATCCATTCTTCCTGCCGGCGGGGGCGGAGGCCTTCCGCCGCGACCTCCCGGAGGCGGAGGTGCATTTTCTCGACGCCGGCCACTTCGCCCTGGAGACCCATGGTCGCGAGATCGCCGACCTCATGCGAGACTTCCTGGACCGTCATCTCACCTAAGAGGGCGCGCGGGGTTCAGCGCTAACGTCACCCAAGACGCTCGCGCAGGGCCCGGTTCTCGGCTTCCAGCGCCTCGACCTTGTCGTGCAGCGGTTGGACGGCGCGCGCGATCTCGGCTTCGGTGAAGCGGGGGACGATGTGCTGGGGGCAGTTCCAGTCGAACGCCGCCAGGCGGAGGCGGAATATCCGCTCCGGCCTCGCGCGATAGCTGGGGTCGATGACCTTCTCCAGGAGCGCTGGATCGGCATCGGGCGCCAGGCGCTCGGCATGGGCCAGGATCTTAAGCCAGGCGCGCCGGGGATAATCCACCAGGATCAAGGCCTTGCAGGGCGCCGCTTTCGGTCGAGATCGAGCCCCTGCCGTCCTTGATGCCGCCGCTCCACGCGGCCGATCCGGTCCTGACGATCTTCATCGCATTCTCCTTGAACTTCGACGTCGCGCCGACAAGGGCACGATGGGGAACAGCCGGCTTGAACGAAAGCGATGCTCTCGGTCGGCGGGGCGAGTCCTCGGAGGGAAAGATGATTGAACGTCAACTTCCTGGAGCCGGCTCAATGTCTGCAATTGGCGCTTCTCGTTCCCGCCAACCCGCGGTCCTAGTCGCGTGACAGTACTGTAGGCTCTGGTTCGTCGATCCACTGAGTCTGCATGGCGTCACCCGTGAGCCGGATGCGAAAGCGATCATCATAGCCGTCGACCGTGAACCAGCCGTCCTGGGTCATGGGGCTCAGCCGAGCCGTCTGGCCGTCTTTGCGTCGCCAATAGAGCTCATCGCCTTGGAGTACGATAATGCGCCCGCTGTAGACGCCGGCCAGTTGCTTGAGGCGTGCAGGCTGCACGGTCAACGGAACCAAACTCGCCGTCGCCGCCGGTAGCGCCCACGCCCAGTCGGCACGATCGCCAGGATCGGCGTCGGACTTCGCCATCAAGGTCGTGAGCGCCAGCGTTTGAGCCTTCGCCAGGGCCTTGTCGGATTTAACCGGGATCTCCGGCGTCACGCCAACGCCTTCCCAATTGCCGCCCGACACCGGATGAACGGGCCGACCATAGGAAACGCTGAGCATGAATCCGGGCGCGATCGGAACAAAGGTGTTGTTGTTGGCGGCGCCGCCGGTGGTCTCACCAACGAGGGTTCCGAGCTTGAACTGCTGAACGTCGTAGGCGAAAGCCTCCGCGGCCGATCCCACCTGCCGATTGACCAGCACATAGAGAGGCTTGCCCTCGATGCGGCCCGCGGGAAGATGATTGAGCGTGTGCGACTGCATGGGCGGCTCGCCAGCTTGAAGGAAGGTGATGTCCAACACCTCCGGCTTCATGAAATGGCTCAGAAGATACCGTACGGCGGCGTGGGATCCGCCGCCGTTGTTGCGCAGGTCGATGATCACCGCATCGCCGTCGCGCAGGAACCGCAGCGCATCGTCGTAAGCCGCGCCGGTCCGGTCATCCATCCACGGAAAGGCGGTGATCCGCAGGTAGCGGATATTTCCTGGCAGAATGCGCAGCTCGGAAAGCCCGTGGTTTGCGCGTGTGGTCCGGCGCGCATAGAGCGCGTCTAGGGCGGCAGTGCTATCGGATCCCCCCGCTACGGCCGAGGCCGCGTACTCGGCGGGCGCATAGTTCAGGTACATGTGCCGGTCCTGGCTGGCTTGCCGAAGATCCTCGGTGACCTGTTCAGCGAACCTGGTCGCGCCGAGGTCGTAACGGCCCGACGTCAACCCAGCTCGCATCCGACTGACGATGGCCGGTAACCGCTCGGGAAACACATATTTGGTTTCAACGGCGCTGATGATCGATGCGATGGCGGCCTGCTGCTGCGCCGTGGTCAGTTGCAGCGCGGCGCCCCGCGCGACGGCGACAGGAGCGGCGCGTTGCGCCGCCACCGGGGTGACGGCGGCCGTGGCGAAGATGAACGCGGCGGCGAGCGCAAGGCGCTTATCGATCATTGAGGCTCCTTGAGAGGTGACTGTTCGAGAATGCGCTGCAGAAACGGCCGCTGATCGAGCGCGTCGAGCAGTCGACCCAGCGTGTCGGCGAAAGGCTGTTCTAGGTCCGCGTCGAGGGTGCGCGCAGCCGCCTCCGTAGCCGCCCAGCACGCTTGCAAAGCCGGAACCATGGCGAGCGCCGCAGGCGTCAAGGCGACCAGACGCTCCCGCGCGTCCTGGCCTCTCGTCAAAGAAACCAAGCCTTGAGCGGACATTTGTGAGACCGTCTGGCTCGCCGCAGGGTGGCTGACCCTCGAGCTTTCGGCTAAAGCCCGAACAGTCAGCGGGCCCTGCGCGAGCAGTGCCCGGACGACGGGTGTGTAGCGTGGTCTATAGTCTAGACCGGCGAGGGCATAGCTTTGCAGGACCGCGCCGTCCAACTCCTCGATTAGACGTCGCAGCAGGGTTCCTAGGGTCGGTCGGAAGACTGCCATGCGCATTTATATAAGCGCTTATATGATCGAACAATGCGCTACCAACGTTGACGTCTAGGCGGCCGCAATAAGGTTGGTCGAAGCGATAAGGGCCGAGCAGGGCGGGGGCGACATAGTCGGAGGAGGTCCGAAACTTGGAGCTGCTTTCAGGGTAGCTATTGGCGCGGCGGAGGCTGTGAATGGGCTTCGGCTTCGGCCTCGGCCGAAAGGCGACTTCCATTTAAGCCTTGGCCAAGGCGCTGGCCGTTTTGCCGTCATACTGGCCGCCGAAGCTGGTCTTCAGGTAGGCCATGATCGTCCCGACGTTGGCGTCGGGGTTCTTTGCCCGGAAGTCATTGATGGCCTCGCGCAGTTCCGATTCCGTCATCTGCTTTGGGCCATACGAGGACAGGATCGCCAGTTCGATTTCAGCCGCCTTGGTCCGCTCGTCCACCTTCGACGCATCGCCACCGGCTTCGGTCAGACGCGCACGTTCGGTCGCGAGGTTTTCCAGAGTCAGCTTCGTGTTCTTCAAGAACTTCGCGACGGTTGCGACAACCTTTTCGTCAGTGACTTCCGTCACGCCGCGTTTGAATTCTTCGGTCGTGACCTGCGTAGCTTCGCCGATCAATGTGGTGAGCAAACCAGCCTTCAGCCGGTCGTACAGCTTGCGCGCCGCTAGCTGGTCAGCTTTAAGCTCTTCGAGCAAAGCCATGTCGTCGTCCTTTCAGTTCACTCTATCTGATCGTGCTGCAGAGGGGCCACGCCTGATCCCTAGGCGTGAGCATAGACCGCCGCCGGTAGATTTTCCTCCAGCAGTCTAGGAATATCCTGGCGGGCGGCCGCTACGAAATCTTGATCAGCCTGGCTCGCTCCAGCCAGCTCGATATCGTCGCGGCCGTAGAGATGAAGCTGGATCCGGACATGTGATCACGTCCGTCTATCCAAGAGCGTCATGGGCCTGGTGGCCTCAAGCGCCGCGTCGATGCGGCCTTGTCGATCCTGGCGAGCTCGGTAGTCGCGGTAGCGGACGGACCGGCGCGGGCGATATCCGGCGCGGCGGCGAGCGCCAAAGACGCCAGGAAGGTCATGGCGAACGAGCGTTTCGTCATGACGGCGGCGCGACCTTCGTACATTTGATTTCTCCGTGCGACACGGCGGCCGCGAATACGGACGCAGCTGAGCGTGCTCGCGTGAGGCGGGGAAGGGATGACTCAATCCAAGGTGCGCGGTGAGCCGCCCTGCGGCGCGAGACCTCTCTTGTGGTCAAGTTGTTGTAATTGGCCGCCAAGGCCGCCACCCTACGAAACCTTGCCGGAGATGCTGCTTGATGACCAGGAAGCCGACCATCGACGACGTCGCCCGACTGTCTGGCGTAGCGCGGGTCACGGTCTCCCGGGTCCTCAACGGGGGTCCGAATGTCCGCGGCGCGGTGCGCGATCGGGTGATGCAGGCCGTCCAGACCCTCGAGTACAAGGTCAACCTTCAGGCCCGAACCTTGGCTGGCGGCGGCACGCGGCTGCTGGCCTTCGTGTTCGCTTCGGACCTGGATGCCGAGCCCAACTCCTTCTACCAGTCGGCGCTGGAGCTTGGAGCGCTGCGCGGCTGCATGGCGCTGGGCTACCAATTGCTGACCCATCACGTGTCTGAACATGGCGGCGATCGCGTACGGCAGGTCCTCGACCTGATCGCCACCCAGCGGTGCGAGGGCCTAGTGCTGACGCCGCCGTTCTCCGACGACATC
>Ga0307515_10017829_pt1 | contig 12905 bp, 2 predicted proteins | sample 17_EM_MG_FD_194513 | JGI IMG/M metagenome (GOLD analysis project Ga0307515, IMG submission 194513) | Populus trichocarpa ectomycorrhiza microbial communities from riparian zone in the Pacific Northwest, United States - 17_EM | ecosystem: Host-associated > Plants > Roots > Unclassified | place...
CGATTTTACTTTTTTTTTTTTTTTTTATGTTGATATTTTTTAATTTTATCATTTAATGTTTATATCATTAATGATTAGGCTCTTTTTTTACCTTTCTTTTTTTTGTAGGTTTCCATGTTTTTTTAGGTTGATTTATATATCAGCTTTGTTTTCTTGTTCGGATATGTAATCTAAGTCATATTTTTGTTCAAAATACGCTTTTGATGAACAATTTTTTTTTAATAAAAAAAATATTTTAACCCGCTGAGTAGCGCAAGCACACAAATCTAGTTTATAAGCTAAACGGTTTGTTAGTGTCAAAAATTTTTAATTCTGAGTAATCAAAAGCTTTTTATCTCAATATTGGTGTTCTTTAAAGTTTCAAGAATCTTAATCATATCCCCTCATTAAATTAACTAGGTTTCAGTGGCAAAAAAAAAGCTCAGGGCTACAGGTAATTTCTTGATTTCATGTTTTTGATCATATCGGGCCCGGCCGGAAGTCAAGCACTAAGCAATCATACTGATCGCTAATACTTACCACCACTATTAATGGTCTCATCACTCTCGATGGCTTCCACACAGCGTTGGACACCACTTTTACTAAAAAACGAAAAGTAATGGGTTTTGGATTTTATCAAATTTCTTATTTCTAAAATATGTGGATTCTCGACTTAATTTACTTTTATAAAAAATTAATTTTTTTTAATATTTTGAATTATTTGATGTATTAATGTTAAAAATAATTTTTAAAAAATAAAAAAATATTATTTTAATATATTTCAATATAAAAAAATATTTTAAAAAACAATCATAATCCATGAAAAAATAACTAACGAAAAATAATGAAGGCAATAGAATTTAAAGAATTGTATGTGAAAAATATGGGAAAATGAGCCCAGCCACTTTTTTTCCCCTCATAATCAGGGCCTAAAGGCCCTAAAAAAATTATATTAAATGATGTAATGTAAACCCAATTAGATCAATACAGACTCCTAGGAGGGCTGGAATGTTCGGGCTATTTTTTTAATGCTTAGACAAGTTGGGCTATCAGGTCCACCCTTTAGTTTTGTTTTTAAAATTTTTCTACCTTTCATATCTGGGTTAAAGAAAATAATAAAAAATAATTATTGTTTAATCAAATTAAGTTTATGAGTCAAGTTGCAAGTTTAACAGCTTAATCCACAATATCTGGGCTATTATTTTTTTAATGCATTTTCTATTTCTCAATTTAAAAGGAAAATACATTTTACCCTTTGTTATCAATTACTATTTATTTATTTAATTTAAACCTAAAAAAATACAATTTTATTATTTATTATTATGATTTACTTTTGTTATCTTGACCACACATGCCTATCACAGTTTTTTTTTTCTTGTAAGAAAATTCATACAAAAATTACCATGCACTTTATCATTTTATAATTAAATAAAAAATAATCTCTAGGATAAACACATTTATTGAATCTAATGACGTGCATAACTTGTATAATAAATTTGTTTTGTTGACTCGAGTTCACTTACTTTATTTTTTAAGAATGTTGTTTTATACCAATTTAGTCCTTCAACATTTAGTTAATTCATGATCAAACTTTCTAATTTACTTTTTTTCTTCTAAATTATCCCCTTAAATTTCACGAATCAACTCCAACAGATAAAGTATTTTTTTAATTTTAATATTAAATAAAAATATCATTTGGTCATTTAAAAAATAATCATATTACCAACACTTAATTAATTTTTTAGGCTTAAGGTTTTCACTAAATAGCACAAGCCGATGGGCTAATTACCTATAATCTAAATGGTATGGTGTTTTCATTGTGCATTGCCTCCACTGTTCATTCTCTCACATTTTACTGTGGATGAATTGTGCAAAATTTTATATTTTTTATATTTGGTTCTCAAATTTTTTTTGTGGCAATTTAGTCCTAATTAAAGAGTAATTGATTTCAAATTTTTATGAAAGGGTGAGATTGAAAGAGGGGAGACTGAAATGAAAAACGCAGCAAACATGAGTGACGTGCCATGAGTTTTGAAAACGATGCACTTTGGTCCTCCAACTTAAACAATCACACAAATTATATAATTCCGATCCTTCAACATTTTTTTTCAATTCCATTTTGGTAGAAAAGTTTATTTTTGTTATTTTTTTATTCTTGATTAAGAGAGGAGAAAGAGAGAGAAATTGTCGGATTTCAGCGGTAGAGAGAGAAACATGTCGTTGATATCAATTTAAGCCACCAAAATTTGCAATTTTGTGTCAAATTATTTCATTTGATGAGGGGGGTTCATATTAGGTGTTTTTGTTCCTTGAAAGTTCATGAAAAACATATCTGAGCTCAGGTTGATTTTTGGTTTTGGGTTGAGTTCGGTTTTTTAAACGGTTTTTTGAGGCCATAGATAGGTTTATCATGATTTCTAAGGTGTTTTATAAGTGTTTTTAGCAACAAATGGGTTGAAAATGGGTTTTTGGGATTAAAAGAACCTTGAGCCTGATTTTCCAGCCATTGCAGTGGTCGGAACCTGGGCAAAACAAATGACGCATTGTCTGCCTCGATAGGCGACGTGTCGCCTGCTTTTTTTAAAAGAAAAATTGGACGGACGATATGTTGTCCGCCCTAGTGCAGTAAAAAAAGGGGCCCAGTCGCGCGAACCGTGATAAAATGGGCTAGGTGGGCCAAACCCAACAATGCCTATCCCTTTTTTTTCCTTTTTTTTTTTTTATTTATTTCAATTAATGTAATACACCTTCTCTCTTTTATTTACATTAATATACATTCTCTTTTATTTTGTTTAGAGAATTTCTTTAAATGATGATGATTTTCTGGTTATGCGTTTAATTTTCCAATAGGTTTTTCTGATTCATCTATAATTTTTTTTATATCTTTTGTATAGATGAGCTATATTTTTGAAAATAAAAAAATATTTATTTTCAGATGATATTTTTAATATATGTAGCCTTGTATATTATTTATTTATTCATTTTATCCAATCAATTTAATATGTTTGTCTATTTCTATTATTGTTTGATTAAATAAAAAATATTTCAATAAATAAAAATTAGCAAACATAATCGAGTAAATGTCCCGTCTTACAAGGTTAAATATCTTAATCTAGATCTGTCTCTTGATTTTTTAAATTTTATTTTTAGATTTTATTAATAGTTTTTATATTTATTTATTAGCACAAATAAATTTTTATTCATTTAATTACAGGTATATATAAACTTTTTAATTTGCACTTCTTGAACTATAACTATAAAACCATATTGAAAAAACTTATATATATATATATATATATATATAAAAAAAAATGTTTTACCCAAGAGCGTGTTTGTTTACTACAAAAGCATGAACTTCATGTCTCCACAGCCACAATCCACAATCCACTGCCTCCCTTTTCTCTCAGTAAACCAAAATAAAAATAAAAATAGCAGGAATGCAAGAAGAAGGAGAGATGGTGACACCAGGAGAAGTATTAGGCAAAGCAACAGAACTAAAAGCAGGAAAAGGAGCCTACATAGGATCATATCGCGACACTGATATACAATACGTCTTCTCTTCTCTCACTGGTCTCCGCCGCACTCTATCTCCTTCTCCTGACTCTCCTGACCAGGTACTTCTTTTCCCCCTTTTGTTTTGTTAAAGTTCTAAGCTTTACTATCATTTTGATTATAGATAGTTGGTTCTTGAAATTAGAAAACAAAAAAATTGCAATTTTGTTTTCTATATGGCTACTGTGTATTGGGATTGCCTTTTTTTTTTTGTTGCTTTTTTTTAGGGAATTTGAGAAATTTAGATGTTTCGGTGTTAGGTTCTCTCCATTTTTCTTTTTGGGTTTTTGCTAGTGTCATGAAGTTTGCAGTATTTTTTTTTAATTTTTTTTAGTAGTGTTAGGGTAGGGAATGTAAGATGTTGAAAGTTCTGGGCTTTAGTTGTTAGGGATGAATAAAAAAAGTTTGGTTCTTTGTGCTTACTTTGGTTGCCCAGAAGGGAGAAAGTGGGATAAAGGGATAAATTATCTGAGTTATGCAATGCAACGAAAGGAAATCACTAAAATGCAAAAGAAAGGAGCCTAAATATCTGGTTAAGAAGCTTTTTTTCTTCTCTATGTCCATATAAAGCTCAATATTCTGTGAAAGAGGTTATCTAATTGACTAATTTCTAGTACTGGAAATGTGTATCGATTGATGCAAGGAGCAAAATTGTAAATTGATGTGTTATGCTGAGTAATGTCTTACGATGTATTGACATGCTATGTCAGCTGATGCAATTTCTCTAGTTTTCGAATGTTGTAATTAAGCATATGGTAATCTTGGTATGTTTGGTATTGTTGTTGAGAATTGGAATCGTTGCAGAGACCAACTGTTGAAGTAACTGGACACAAGGCCCATGGTGCTGTTCCGGAGCCTGGATCTGTTGTCATTGCCAGAGTAAAACTTACTCATTTATCCTCTTATTTTTTATTTATTAAGCTTTGTTATCTTTGTTTAATTTTTTGAATTGTGATTTTGATAGGTTACTAAAGTGATGGCAAAAACAGCTTCGGCTGATATTATGTGTGTTGGTCCCAAGTCTGTGCAAGAGAAGTTTACTGGCATAATTAGGTAAGATGACGTTGTGGTTTGTTATCTTATTTTGCTTAGTTGCCTCTTTTATTTGTGTTAGCTTAGCATGCTATACAGAGAAGTTAATAGCACATAAAAATTGAGGATAACTTCTTCTCTTAACAGACAACAAGATGTAAGAGCAACTGAGATTGACAAAGTGGATATGCATTTATCATTTCGGCCTGGTGACATTGTCAGAGCTCTTGTTGTATCCTTTATGCGTGAAGTTCTTATACTTTTATGCTATAAAGATCATTGCATTCACATGAATTGTGGTGTTAAATGCCACAATTTTGTATACCAATTCCCAATAAGCTTGATGTAACAAAATAAGAAGTTTTTCCTTGATGCAATGCTGTTAACAAGCTATCACTTGGAGATGCACGAGCTTATTATCTTTCAACTGCGAAGAATGAATTAGGTGTTGTGTCTGCAGAGAGCGCAGCTGGTAAGCTTCTACTAGATTTATTGTTCTAGAAAGTATTCATATTTAGGCGTTTGAAGTACAAATGAGACATATTCCTGACTGTTGCATTTAACTGTCTGTGCTACCCAGTACACGCTTCTGCTTTTCAAAACTCAGTGGTGCTTGTGTACCTGTATTCCATTAATGTGAACCTCTAGTCATTTTTCTCCCTATTTCTATTGTATTTCTCTATATTCAGGTTTCTTTCCCCTCTTGCCGAATTCATAGTTTATGGGTATATCAATCAAACAAAGTTACCATCATGTGAGAAGATAAGTGATAAACCACTCTTCAACCCTGTTAGCATGGACAAGTGGGACTCTGATGGTTGTTGTTTAGCATTCTCTCGGGGTTATCATATCAGCTTGTACTGATGTGTGTTTTAGATTTTGATGCCATTGCACTCTGATTGAGATGCAATTTTTGTCTTCTTGTGATATTATGGATGGGTAAGATGTCGTTCCTTCACCAAATCCTTTCTGTGTAACCAGGGCTTACTTCAAGTTCTTCTTGTTTACTCCTGTGTTTCCACCTTAGATGCATGCATCAAACACCTTTGATTCACTATTAAATTCTATCTTAGCAACTGTAGAGATGCTTTAACTTTTTTTTTTTGGACATATTCCTTGGAAGTGAGCCCAGGCCAGGTTAATTTGGTTTTGAGATTGTTATACTGTAAATTATCTAATATGGAACAGGACAAGGGTGTTAATTATCTAATGAAAACAGAATTCTTTGAACTCCAATCTCAAGTTTTGATGGCGTCTGATGTCTTGAAGTGACTTAAATCACATAAAATACAGCCAGTTCACTTTTATATTTGGAAAAAAAAAGTGCCATTTTTATACTACTCTGGTAATTTGTTATTCTACTTTTTACCAGAAGAAGAGATAATCCTAATATGCAATAAAGTTACTGTAAAGTGTCACCTTCAAGTCAAGCTAGTAATATCTATGGCATTGGTAATAATAGGGTGCCATGTCTGATTTGAAGTCTTCTTCTATAGTTGGGCTGCCAATGCCATCTCTGGTGACCAGAAAATACAAAAACATTCATGATCGAACTCACTGCTTAACTACTTGTATGTTTTATGTTGCATATTCTTCTAGCATGGCATGGGTTTTTTACCTTCTTAAGAAACAAATCAGATAGGTTAATGCATTGATTTTCTTTGATGTTTTGGTGATTGCTGTAGGTGCAACAATGGTTCCCATAAGTTGGACAGAGATGCAATGCCCATTGACAGGCCAAATTGAGCAAAGAAAAGTCGCCAAGGTTGGAAGTTGAATACACTGAGTAATCAAATAGCGTTAAATGTAACTTCTACTGAATTTTTCTCATAGAGGAAGTGCGATTAGAATTTGCAACTAGTGAGACAGCAGTGATTTTTGTGTTTGGTTCAAGATATATTGTTCTGGTTTAGGGAGTGCCCCATCTGCCAAATCACATGGTGTGGTGTTGACAGTTAGAAGAAAAGACAATTTGCCAGATCTCCTTACGCCGAGCCATTGTTATCAATGTAACAATTCACCAAACCAGTCTTCATTTTTCTTTTATATTATGTTGCTCTATGCTTTTGTTGTCTCCTCAATGCAGATGAAAAACTTGCAATTTTTTTTGATAATATCCGTTTATTTCATATAAAATAACTTATTTTTAATTTAGCAGAGGTGATTGAAAATCCACAAGGACTTGTTAAATCATGAATTTTTCTCAGCTTCTGATGCATCTGAAATTCAAACCCAGTATTCTGCAAATAGCTGATTCTTAGACCAATATCATGATGTAAGCTTGAGCTTTTTGTGCTGTTCGATTCGAGGTACAGTTACCAAAAGAATAAGAAAACAAGCTTCTGCTTAGACCGCATGAATGAAGGAATCAGACAGTATTCTGTGGAGAAAGGAACAGAAGAAATAATATACAAGGCAAACAAGTTGAACATGGAAGGTAATAATCGTCTCGTGCTTCTCTTAGCTGCCAGAGCAAAGGAGATGCATCTCTTGCTTGAAAGCAAATTTGGCACAATTTGCTCCATTCTGTTCTCCAAGGGAACTTGGAAGTTTTATTACCCCGCTAAGAACGGAATACTGTCTGATTGTGCCAATTTGCTCAAGCTCCCATTGGAATGGTGTTTGAGATAGCAAATGAACGGAACTGATTTTGTCGAATGATATGTTTCAGACGATGAAATCAGTGGTAGGGGGTTGCTGTAGTGTTTCGATCCTTTCGAAAATTTGGCGATGGATTTCGACAGAGAGACGCAATTTGATGTATTTTTAAATTGAAAAAACTTAAATTTTTTTTATTTAAAATTGATTTTTTAAATATTTTTAGATAGTTTTAATATGTAGATATTAAAAATAATTTTTTAAAAATAAAAAATATATTATTTTAATATATTTTCCAATAAAAAATATTTTAAAAATAATTTGTTAATACATTATTAAACTCAATTAAAAGACTAAGTTAAACATTTGGAAACAAATATTTTATTTTTCATTTTTCCTTGGAAAAAGAAAAAAGGAAACCGCTACAATCAATCCACCTTAGAAAATTTGAAAAAGAGAGGATAAATCTGCTTTAAAATGGAACAAAACAAGAACCCACCCAATCCAAAATCACATATATAAACTTCACAAATATCATCATGATTTTCTTCTTTTATTTACACCACAATTTAAGACACACAGTGTCAGTCCTTAACAAGCTCAAGCTCGAGTTTTTCCCTCTCTAAACTACCAACCAGAACATCAGTTGCTGCTGACACATTTATAACTGAACTAAAAAGACAATGCCTTGTCTTCCCCTCCTCCTTCAACCACTGCCAACTCTCTCTTCTTCCTCTCCTACCCTTCTCTTTCTCCAAAATCCACACCACGTCCCTTCTGTAACCTCTCTTAAAAAACCCAAGAAGATTCTCCTCTCAAAACCTCTCAAAATCCCACCTTTTGCCCTCACAGAATCACCAGACTCTCCTCAATCTATTGACCCTTCTCCACAACGCCTCCTTCAGGAGCTCTCTGTAAGCACCCACATACGCATTTAGATATATTTTGCATGTACTGTCGTGTTTTAAATTTTCCGAAATTGTATATTGTTCTAGTGATTTTTGTTGTGTTTTTGTCTTGTGGGGTTGCAGGACTGCTTTGATCTTCCGCCAGATTATTTCCAACAATTACCACGTGATCTTCGATTAGATGTGAGTTGAATTTGTGATTTTCTTTTTTAACGTACTTTAGTTGTCTTTTTTGTTTGTTAGATGTTGTTTTATTGGTCAATTGAGAGAATTTGTGTTGGTGTTATATTTGTGTTTGTAGTTAAATGATGCAGCTTTTGATCTTTCGAATGGACCGGTTCTTGATGAGGTTAGTTGTTTTGTTTTCACACATTTTTTTTTAAATAGAAATGAGTAAGCACAGCATGCCAAATGGCAGGACTCTAATCTACTAGGCCATTGAGCTCAAAGAATCTTTAAAAAAACCATTATGGGTACATAGTAAAGCTCCCATGGTTATGTTTAGGATGATCTGGTATGCTGGGATAGAGTGCTAATATTAGTAGAGTGTAAAATTTTAGAGGTTGCCTAGTGTGATTTGTATAATTCATTTGACTTTCGTAGTTCCTATCATTTTTTTTTCTACCAGTTTGTTGCAATAAGAACTGCAGGTGTATATCACCATTTTGCTGTCACCTAATTCTCATTTTAGGCGTCCTCTATGTTTGTAATGTTGTTGACTACAATGAAAAGAAATTTTCGCTGAAACTACTTTTGGATGTAACTTTTTAGTGCGGTAAAGAGCTGGGAGAACTCTTGTTAAATCTCTCTCGAGCATGGGAGCTGGGTGACACATCAACTTCCCAAGCTTTAGCGAGCAATTTGCCTATGCTGGAGAGCTCTTTAACAAACAATGCTAAATCAGGCAAGAATAGGAGTATTCATAACTGACATTGGGTGCATGGTTTTGAGTTTTTTTTCAGAATCTGAAGCTTGTACTTCATTTTATGCTTGTTTAGCATTTGGCAAACGTTTGGTATCTGCTGGAAGGAGGTTCCAATCCATGGGACAGTATGGTCAGGGTGAACTGCAAAAGGTACTTCATCGAACTTTAAAGCTCATCTTGTGCTTTCATTATTGTTATCATATTATTACTACGCAAAATGTATATTCAAAATCCTTTTGTAGTGGATACAGTATGTGGGATAAAAATCAACTGCCATATTAGCTGCACTATTTTTTACTTAGTCCAAATGGACTAAGATACTTTCACTTAGTAAATTGCTTGTCTGAGCTCAATCTTTTGCTCCATCTGGAGTCCTTTGATGAAAGAAAAATAGTAATATTCTAGTTGCTGTTGGAAATCTTTGTTAAAAGAACTAGGAATTGGTTTATGTCAATTGTAGTATACCGCATCTCAGATGTATCATCTATACGTAGCAAGCTCATCAACAATGTCATTCCTTTCTACGTGTGACATTAGTTACACTGGAGACTGTGTTTCTGAAGCAAGGCAATTGATTTATTACCACTCAACCATTATAGATTGCACAAACAATGATTACAACGGGAAAGCTTCTTTCTGCAAGTTCAATACCAATGGAAACTGATGAGGAATCAAAGAAAGAAACAAAAGTCTTCAAGGTAGCTGATAACCCCCTGTTTATTGAGATGTTACCTCAAAGAGATGTAGTACACATGAAATATATAATTAGCAATTTTAATCCCATCTGCAGTTTGGAGAACTACAGGTTGAAATAACACCACAGAAAGCTAATATTGGGGCTGTCATTGGACTTGTATTTGGGTAAATATTCCATATAAATTGTCATTTCCATTTTTCAACATTTTATTTTACAACAAAGAGGAGAAACATTTTTTGAACATCCAATTTTGAAATGTAGGATTGTTTCATGGGAACTAGCTCAAGGCATTCAAAGCATTCCAGAAAGTTCATTGGAGTATGCAAACGACAATGCTTTACTTCTGGCTAAGGTGTTAGAAAAATGCACCAAGGATTTTAATTCCCTCTGTTCCTCTTAGAACCTATTAATAATCAAGGCGTGCTAAAACCTGAAATTTTCTGGATGCAGTCTCTAAGAGGAGCTCTACTTGCCCTTTGCTACTCATCAGCCTTTCTGTCTGCTTGTACCACTGTGGCACTTTTTTTACTTGCAAGACAACTCAAGTCAAAGGAAGATTGAGGTTTTTCGGATTAGTTTACCTCGCCTTTTAATGTTCTTGTATTGAAGTGGCTAGAAGTCATCAGTTCCACCTAAAGTGATTACATCAAGGTTTTAGTATTTTGTCTAACAATGAAAGTACAGAACTGCTCAAGTATGATGTCATAATTGCCTAATCCTTTTTTATTTTTATTTTTTATGACCTACCTTTGGAAACTGTACTAGGTCATGAGTTAAAGAAGTTTTATTGTTTGCTTTTTGCCGTTTGCTTTTGTTATGTAGAAGTTTCAAGGACTTTGATATACAGGTTTACAATATAGCTGTACAGCCATTATTTATATGTTCACACCTGCCTTTTATTTTTGTAATTGATACATGCGTTGTGTTCTCTTTCATCATCAAACAATTCTCTTTGGTCTGAATTCTTTTTGTTTTTGGAACTTCATTGCTTCAACTCAAAGTTATAGAGGGACGGATGGTTGGGATGTAGAACTTGTGCAAGGATTTTTTTTTTTTTCATTTATCGAATTGATCCTTAGTTTTAATTTTTGTTACAGGCCTGAACATTAGCAAGTGAATGACTATTGGTTTGCAGAATAATTTTAATCTCTCAAGTACCAGGTCCTTGCCAGATATTGGCAAGGCCGTGACACGGTATTTTTAAAAATTAAAGCATTCATGCTCTCTTGAGCTAGACATCAGACCTGAAATTTCCCCATAATTGATGCTGAGTACAGCAAATTCTCTGTCTCTATACTTAAGTATCTGACGGATAGATGAGCATGCACGAGGTCACGTCTGTAAGATAGACAGATGGTTTATAAATGACAAGTTTAATTTTTAAATGTTCCAATTCTCTTTTATCATATTGATTATGAACTTCAATGGCAGTTAAGGAAGTTATTGCACTAATAGATGCGGCAATTAGCTGGCTAATGCTTAGAATAATGCATTTGCAGAAAGCCATCCAGGAAAATGACAGGAAATTAATTTGCAGAAGTTGAAATCAAGGAGTGTATGGGGTAAAATTAAAGAACTATGTTCCATGAAACCTTCAATTTTTTTTTATTTTTTATTTTTACATTGAATTGATGAGTCCCTGAAATCTACAGGACCCGAAAGATCCATGTTAGTTAACCTAATCTTCTCTTTATGACCATAGTGAACATGCTATTATTGTTCTTAATGTATTGACAGAGACAAATAAGAAGCTGTGTGAGTTGGCTGACATTTCAAGCCTTAGACTTCATGTGGTTCTTGTTTTTTGTAAATTTATTAAATAGGCTTCAGATTTTGAAGAGACCATTTGCGGGAAGAATTATGGAATAATGTTGTTTCAATCTGACCAGGCATAAACTTGCATCCAGGACATTTCTTGTCAAATTGGCTACTCACAGATTCTTTGGACTCCCTGAATTTGTTTATCATGTAAAATTCAGATTCTTCAGATCACCAAAAGGCATGCTGTCACAGGCTGATTAGGTGTAACCTTGAGGTAAGAGTTTTTTTAGTAATCTGGAGTTATAGTTGCCAATTGATTATTTCTGCTACAGTCTTGCTGATCCAATATTAAAAGAGGGAAGGGTTAATCGCTTAATTTATTTTCTTGAGTTGGCCCCAACTTCATTGAGTAGCCATGTACTTTCCTTGCCATTGACCTTGCATTGTTCTGATTTCCATTTGTCAAGTATTTCGTTGTCTACTTGCTATGTTTGCAGCTCTTAAACCATTTGTCATCTTATGCTAAACTTGTTGAATCTTCATTGAGATCCACTTAGTATTGAGAATCTATCTCAACATATGAAGATATGCATATTATTCCAACATGTTTAAGTTAGCACTACAGTTTGATCATTTCTGTTTTAAATTCAAAATCCAAAGTGATTAGCACTAAGAGGAAGAAAACCATTCAATTGAAGGACATGACTTCAACATATCTGCGAGATATGTTACATCTTTCAGTTTTGTTTCCCTGTATTGATAAATGGCCCATCTTATGTAAGAAATTTCTTGATATTCTTTAAATCTTCATAAATCATCATATTCTACTATTTTGATTTAGAAAATCAATCTGCATTTAGAATCTTTTAAATGTATGTTGGCTGAAAATATTATTTGGTATATTTGTAATCATAAGCTTCTTTTCACACAACCACTACTGTGATGATTTGTATGAGATACACTTTGAGTGTACAGATCATGTATCTAAAACATAATTCATAGACAGAGAAAAAAAAACTATAATAGTTATTTTCTGTCGAGAAGAAACAGTGGAAAATCTTCTGCACTCTATTAGGCTGAGATTAGTGATTGTTTGCAGTTTTGTTGTTTCAATGTCATGTTCTAAGTGGATATATGCACTGAAGATTCATGCAATTAATTCTTGGAAAAATAGCTACTATCCAAACTATAAACTGCTGCATGAAATGCTTTCAAGTACAATTATGTGATCTGTTCTAGATCTTGACTCGAATAATTTAGCCAAAAACCAAAGACAATATTGTCTTTAAGTGCTGACAATTAACAAAACCTTTCCTTGTCTATGCATCATCTCTCACGTCACTGAGGACCACAGTAACTTGATCGATTTGCTGCAGCCTCACGAAATATATAAGCTTTTAAAAATCCTTGACAATAAATAAACAGATTAACTACTACAAGCAATTCAATAAAT
>Ga0307515_10017830_pt1 | contig 12902 bp, 3 predicted proteins | sample 17_EM_MG_FD_194513 | JGI IMG/M metagenome (GOLD analysis project Ga0307515, IMG submission 194513) | Populus trichocarpa ectomycorrhiza microbial communities from riparian zone in the Pacific Northwest, United States - 17_EM | ecosystem: Host-associated > Plants > Roots > Unclassified | place...
AAATTTATAAGAACGCTAAGTACGGCGTAAGCTATTAGCCATAAGAGCTAAAATTATTAGAGTTTAGAGGAACTAATAAACTATCTTATAGATTGGACATTAAGGATAATAAATTTAATATAGGCAAAACATTTAATAATAATAAAGTAATAAAGGTAGCTTACTAGGAGTATATAGACTTTAGAGATATTATAAAAGAGGTAGAGGATAATTTCATTACAAAATAGGGAATATTAGTAGGGATTAAGACCCTACTAGACATAAGATAATAAACTACTTCGGCACTTAATAAAGGCAAGAAGCTATAAGCTTAAAATTCTTAAGACAAGATAAAAGACGCTTAAGATTCCTAAGATAGGATAAAATACGCTTAAGGACCTATAATAGACGATAACTAATAGAGCAGAGCAACGGCTTAGTTTAGTAATATATAAATAAGCTTAGGACGAAGTTTCCTAAAGGCATAAGATTCTTAAGATAAGATAAGTAAGATTTAAGGCTTTTAAGACGAGATAAGAATACTATAAAAGCCTAGTTAGACTAAGTGTTACGAACGCTTTAAGTACACTGTTACGACTACTTGGAGAAGAGTTGGAAGAAGCTAGTTAGTTAATACAGGCACGGTCCAGGATAGATCCGGTAGAACTATGTGACGAGGAATAGTAACTAAGTCACGTAATATAATCTGTATAATCTGTATAATCTGTGTAATCCGCGACAGATTAGATAAAGCATACGTACCTTATATATAAGGAATGTTTCCTAGAAGTACGGTTGTGTATTTAAAGGACTACAGTCCCTACTCTAGATAGTTCTTTCCTTATAGTAATTCTCAGAATACAATTAGAGTTAATCTGTTGGGCAACTACTCTACCAGTTATTATTATATTATTAACTTACTTATAATACCTATACACCTAGCCCAATAACGAGCCTATTGTAGTACTTGCTATAAGGTTCCGTTACACAATTACTACCCAATTACGGTTTTAATAAGTTAAATAACATGCCACCAAAAGCAGCCACTATAACGCCATTAACGGCGGCAACTACTTTAAGGTTAGTAGGTGATACCAGTATAGCAGATACTAACTTATAGTAACCTATAACGGTCGGACAACTATAAAAGATAGTTAACTAGTTAATAGAGAATAATGCGATACTTAAACAAAGGATTAACGGGATAGGCGTAGTAAAGGTTAAGTTACTATTAATTAAAAGATTCTTAGGAGAAAGATTAAAGCTTAAAGAATTTCTTACGCAAATGTACTTTAAGGTAGTATAGGAAGGAGTAAAGCTGGTAATATTTATAGATTAAATAGCTTACGCAGGGTTATTCCTGTTAGGAAGGGCACTTAAATAGTTTAAGCCTTACCTTATAGAAATATAAGTAAATAGAATAACAACTACCAACTAAGAGGTGCGGTTTATATTCTTAAGTTAGAACGGATTTATAGAGCGACTTATATAAATGTTCGGAGACCTAGAGGCAGTAACTATAGCAGAAAGAAAACTCTAAGACATTATGTAATAAACCTTAGTAATTAAGTATATAATATAGTTCTAAACGCTAGCTATATAAGTTAAGTGGAATAATAGGGTACTTATAGCACAGTATAAATAGGGACTTAAGGCTAAAGTCTAGGACGCAATTATTCTAATGGAAGATGCGGATACCCTAAGGGAATTAATAGATTAAGCGATAAAGATTAATAATAGGATCTTCTAAAGGGAACAGACTAAAAGAGGTTAGGATAGAGTTTTATAGTTATATAAGGCGCAGAATACGCAACAACAAAAGCTAAGTTAGAAACTATAGTATAGCGTAGAGCTAATAGACCTAAGCGGTACTAAAGAAGCCTATAAGAGATAAAGTAAGAAACTATAGAAACCTAAAGGTTAAGGATTTAGTAATTATAGGACTAAGGAGCAAAGGCTAAACTAGGGATCTTATTAGCAGAAGACGTTTAGGCGGACTCTATAGCAAAGTTAATGGTTTAGAGACGGAGCTTATATAAATTGCGGGAAATAGGGTTATTTTGTAAGGGATTGTAAAGATAGTTAGAGTTATTATATAATAAAGGGAACCTAACTGGCAGAAGATACATACGTATAGAGGGATAATAGTATACTGCAAGGAACGAAAGAATATTTAATTAGAAGTTTTGTATTTTATTACAATAACGCATACTAAATTTATAAAGACGCTAAGTACGGCGTAAGCTATTAGCTATAGGAGCTAAAGTCTATATAGTATAGAGGAACTAAAGAGTTAGATAAAGAATAAGATTGACTCTATAAGCTAGATTAAGATATTATAGTAATATACGGATAATAATTAGCAATAATAATAATAGAGTTAGAGTACTTATTAATTAATAGTGATAAGAACAGTAAAGGAACTAACTAGGGGTATCTAAACCTTAATAATATAATAGAAGTAGAGATTGAGACCGCTATAGAGCAAGGTTTAGTAACGGGTATTATAATACCGTTGGATACGGCATCTATCACTTTATAAGACGGCAGGAGTAGTATCTAAAAGAAATTAAGTAAGTAGACGACTGCTAGTGCTAGCTTACTACTTAATAAAGGTAAAAGGCCAAAGGCTTAAGATTCTTAAGATAAGATAAGAGAGATTTAAGATTCCGTAGATAGGATAAGGATAGCTTAAGGACCTATAATGGACAAAAACCGATGGAGCAGAGCAGTAGCTTAGTTTAAAGATATACAAATAAGCTCGGGACAGAGTTTCCCACAGGCATTAGATTCTTAAGACGAGATAGATAAAATTTAAGACTCTTAAGATAAGATAAAAACACTATAGACGCCTAGTTAGACTAAGGTAGGAGCTAAGCTTAAGTTAAAAGCAAGCTTAGGATTAAAGAATCTAAGGGACTAAGAATTTAGAGTATAAATAAGGACACCTATAGGCAAGAGGCAAGGAGCTTCTTTATAGATTAGAGAATCTATAATATAAATAGCAGTTAGACTAGGAGACAGATATATAGACCTAGAAGACTTACTAGGGGAATATAGTGTTCGGCCTAAAGATTAAAAAGTTAATACTAAGATTAAGAAGTACGACGACTTTAAGGATCCACTTATAAGACGCGAAAGAAAAGAAACTATAAAGGAATTTAGAGCGAGAATTACCTTATAGCAAGAATAGAAACTAGATAAGAGATCTAGTACATTAGGATGTATAAGGGATAGAGCACCTATATAAAAGGCCACTAATAGGCCTAGAGTAGGCACATTAAGAGCTAAGTAGCTTACTAAATTGGAATAAGAAGAGAATTTAGGGATTCTAATTAGGTTTAAAGAACGATATATAAAGGGCTGTTACGACGCAGTAATAAGAAGATACTTTCTTACGGACAAGCTATATATACTTAAGCAGCTATACTAAAAGTAGTATAGGCAACAACATAATAATAAGTAGGAAGATTTCTATATGTAGTTAGATGAGAAAGTTATCCAAAACCACCCGATTACAGAAAAGGCTATAACTTATATTAAAGGAGCCTTAATTATAATATTAAAAGATCTAGAGGAGTAATTAGAGGACTAGAGAAGCGAAAGATAAATCTTAGTACCTGCAAATAAAGTCGCAACGCTTAGATTAACACAAGAAAGGTTTAAACTTAAAGATAAAGACGAGTTAAGAGTTAACCTAAGACACTAAGTATATTATATACTATCGTAAATAGTATACGTGGATAATGCGTGTAATATATATAGAGCACTAAAAGATAAGAATTGAAAATATCTAGTAAGGATGTATTAGTTAATAGATAAGGCGAAATATTAAAACGCTAAGTATATATATAGTTGGTACCCTATAGAAGTTTAAGAATAAGGGGACTTAATACTTTAGCCAGGAAGATTCCTTACGGAAGAATGCCTAAATGGACAATAGTGGTAGGAATGTTCAGAGAACACCTATCTATAGTATATTAAAGATAAAAAGCGAACTAAGTATTAGCTTAAGTTAGACTAAGTATAAATAGGATTAAGTAGCTAATAGTTAGGAAAAGAGGAGGCCTATAGGACTAGAGGAAACCAGTAGTAGAGCCTTAGACCCTTAAAGGAATTTAAGGACAATACCTAAATTTACGAGTTAAGTGGCAAGATTAACAGTTTGAGGCATTAATAGATAGTAGAGCAATAAGGAACTACATCTCGCTAGTAGTAGTTAAAAGAATAGGGTTACCACATAGGAAAAAGGAATGTTCTTACTTATTAGTAACAATTTCAGGAGATCTAATAGCCTATAGAGGAGGCATTATTAATCTTAAAATAGGACCTATTTAGATAACCATTAAAGGGAGATAAATCAAGATGTCTTTTAATATATTACCATTAGGGAATAATAAGGCAGTGTTAGGAATACCTTAGTTATAGAAATACAATCTAAAGATTAATTGGGTTATAGGTTAGGTTAATATTAAGGATACTTAACGCCGCAAGATGTAATAACAAGCTAAGATAGTATAGTACTAAGTAAGAGCGACCTATAAAGAAATAAAAAAAGGGCTAAGCTATATACCAAAGAGATACCATAAGTATGGCAAAAAACTATAGTCGCCGGAAAGCGAAAAGCTGTTAGAGTATATAGTATAGAACTATAAGATAGAATTAAAATTAGAAATAAGTCTAAGGTTCTTTCTAATCTACAAGCTTACTAAAGAAGAAGGTAAAGCATTAAAAAAGTTTATCTAAGAAAACTTACAAAAGGAATATATTAGACCATCGCAATTATTAGCGGGTTATCCAGTACTATTCGTACTAAAGAAAAATGGCAAGCTAAGGCTATATATCGACTATAAATAGTTAAACAGCATTATTAGGAAGGATAGGTATCCTTTACCCTTAATTAGCGAAATCTAAGACAGGATAGGCAATACGCAAATCTTTATAAAGATAGATCTGAGATAGGCGTACTATTAGATTAGAATTAAGGAAGGCAACGAATAGAAGGCAGCCTTTAGGTTAAAGGAAGGACTATATAACCATTAGTTATGCAATTCGGGCTTATAAACGTATTAGCAACGTTTTAAAAGCGAATTAACAATATGTTAGGAGAATACTTAGATAAATTTGTTATAGTATATCTTAATAATAATATTATCTACTTAATAAACGAGGAAGAATATAGAAAACACGTTAAATGGGTCTTAAAGAGACTATAAGAGGAATAGATGCTAATAGCAATTAAGAAATGCGAGTTCTTTACCAGGAAGACCGATTTCGTTAGATTTATTATTAAACTAGGCTAACTTAGCATAGATCTAAAGAAGATCAAGGCTATAGTGAATTAGTAGGAACTAGAGAACGTTACGCAGTTAAAATCGTTCTTAGGGTTTTGCAATTACTGTAGAAGGTTTATAGCGTAATAGTTAAAGGATATTAAACCATTTACGCGGTTAATAAAGAAAGAAGAACTATAGGTATGGGGAAAGGAGTAATAAAAACTATTTAAGGAAATTAAGAGGTTGTTTACCTAGAAGCCAGTTCTTAAGATCTATTAACTAAGACTAGAGACGGTTGTAGAAATAGACGCATTAGACTTTATACTAGGGGCATACTTTATATAAAAGCATCTAGATAGATGGCACCTAGTAGCATACTATAGTTAAAAAATAACACTACTGGAGTTAAACTATAACATCTACAATAAGGAGTTATTAGGTATAGTTACAGCATTAAAGAAATAAAGAGCATTTTTATAAGGTATAGAGAAACTATTTATAGTTAAGACGGATTATAAGAACCTAATAGGATTCCTAACGATAAAGGAACTTAACTAAAGATAGGTTAGATGGGCAGAGATACTTATAGAATACTATTTTAAGATTTAGTATACTAAGGGTACAGACAACATAAGAGTAGATGCTCTAAGTTAAAAAGCTAAACTATAAAATAATAAAAAGCCATTAGGGGCTTTATTGCGAAAGGATATAGATAGGTTAATTAGATATAATTATCTAAAAATTATAATAACTTAGGAGGAACTAGAGAGAGTTTATGAGTTACTAAAGAGCTTTTAGGCATAAAGGATTCTAGAAGTATAGCTAGAAGATCTATAAATAGATATATACAAAAACCGAAAAGTAAAGTATATCCTAAGAAGCATAGTAGAGTACTTTATAGAAGATTTCTATAAGGAACTAACTTAAGGATATAATAGAGCTATAGGCTTAGTATTAAGACTTTAAGAGGAGTATATTATTAATGGAATCTAGAACCTAGCACGAAAGGTTATAAAAGAATATTTAGATTGCTAAAGAAATAAACTAATAAGGTATAAGCTATATGGAGGGCTATAATTTATTAAAATACTAAAGAGACTATAGGAGGTTATATTATGGGACTTTATTATTAAGTTGCCAAAATTAAGAGATCCTATTACCGGACGAGATTATAACGTAATCTTAGTAATAGTAAATAAACTTATAAAGTGGGGATACTTCATAGCGTGTATAGAAGAGATATTAGCAAAAGATGTCGCTAGAATCTATATTAAAGAAGTATTTATAAGATATAGAGCATTAAGTAAGATTATATTAGATAGAGATTTAAGATTTATAGCAGCATTCTAGAAGGTATTCTTAGCGGAGTAAGGAGTTTAAGCAGCAACTTCTACTGTATATTATCCACAGACAGACGGTTAAATGGAAAGACTAAACTAGATATTAGAGCAGTATCTAAGGCACTATATTAATCACGTATAGAATAATTGGGTATTACTGTTACCAATTATATAGTTTATATATAATGTAACACTATAAGAAGGAATGGGTACGTTACTATTTAAGGCGAATTATGGATATAAGCTAAAAACATTATTATTGCTATATTAAGTAAAGAAGATAAGTAGCACAGCTAAGTAAAGGATGGAGATATTAATAAATCTTTATAAGAACCTTATAGAAATAGCTAAAGTAGTATAGTAGAGAATAAAGAAATACTATAACGCTAAGAGATCTAAGGGACCAGATCTTAAGGAGGGAGATAAAGTGTGGCTACTATATAAAAATTTCAAGAGTCAACGACTAAGTAAGAAGTTAGACTATATTAGACTAGGACCTTTTAAAATTATATAAAGAATTTCACCGGTTATATTTAAGTTAAACCTACTAGCTAAGATAAAGATCTACCCTATATAGTATATTGCAATGCTAGAGCTAGTATATAGAAATGTTAAGCCACTAGTTTACGAAGTAGACATATATAGAGGATAAGAAAAAGACGAATGGCAAGTTTTAAAGATTATTAGTTATAAGGACGTTAACAATAAAATATAGTATAAGGTTAAGTGGATAGGCTATAATAAGACTACCTAGGAGCTACTAGAAAATTTAAAGAACGCTATAGGAAAGGTATAGGAGTATTAGAAAAAAATAGGTTAGGTAATATAGATAAGGAAGGATTATAAAAAAAATGAGTTACCTAAGGGGGACCTGGGAAGAGCGACTGCCGAACTATTTAGAGTTGTTCCCTTTATAGGAAGAAAGTCGGTTCTCTTATTACTAAGTTCCTGTAGACTTTATTCTATAAGTTTCCACTCCTTAAAACGCACCTTCTTACGAACCCGTTTAAGATATAGAAGATAAGTAAAGGCTAAAAGACGAGTTTTAAGAGCACGCTGTTAAGCAGCCGCAGCCTCTTATTCCGCCTCTCGCGATTAGCATAGTTTATTAAGGGCACTTAAAAGCTTACTATTAAGCTTTATAGCAGTAGATTAAATATAAAACCCTATAATAAGTTACTTAGGGAACTCGCAGACTATTAAGAGTTATAGGACGCGTATACTTAGCGTTAGAAATAGAGCGAATATTATAGGACAAATAAACGTTTACTTTAGTGCACTTTAAGTAAAAGAAAGGTTGCTAAGATGAAGGACTTGCTAGCGTAATATAGATTAACCCCTCTTTCGCATAATAAGAACACGGAGATAGTATTATTTTACCTAGTAACAGCACTATGGCGATAGTACGAGCGCAACGAGCTGTAGAAGAAAGAGAAGTTACTTTAGGTATAATAAGTAACGATATTAACCAAAATAATTAGACAGATATTATACCTCTAGTAAACGACTTAAAGATATTTGGGATCTTTAAGGACGAAGATAAAGAGGAGGGGGATAGTGTTACGAACGCTTTAAGTACACTATTATAACTACTTAGAGAAGAGTTAGAAGAAGCTAGTTGGTTAATATAGGTATAGTTTAGAATGGATCCGGTAGAACTATGTAATGAGGAATAGTAACCAAGTTACGTGATGTGATCTATATAATCTGTATAATCTATGTAATCCGCGATAGATTAGATAGAGTATACATACCTTACGTATAAAGAGGGTTTCCTAGGAGTACGGTTGTGTATTTAAAGGACTACAGTCCCTACTTTAGATAGTTCTTTCCTTGTAGTAATTCTTAGAATATAATTAGAGTTAATCTATTAGGCAACCACTCCACCAGTTATTATTACGTTGTTAACTTACTTGCAATACCTACACACCTAGCCTAATAACGAGCCCATCGTAGTACTTGCTATAAGGTTCCGTTACACTAAGGCTAAAGCTAAGCTTAAGAAAGAAGCAAGCTTAGGATTAAGAATCCTATAGGACTAAAATTTCTAAATATAAATAAGGACTATTAAGTAAACTAAGATTAAGAAGTAAGAAGACTTTAAGGATTTACTTATAAGGCAAAAACCAAAAGAAAATATAAAGGAATTTAGATAGACAATCCTCGTATAGTAAGAACAGAAACTAGACTAGAGATCTAGCATACTAGGTTATATAAGGGATAGAGCACTTATATAAAGAATTACTAATAGGCCTAGGGCAGGCATACTATAAGCTAAGTAGCTTATTAAACTAGAAGGTAAAGAGGATCTAGGGATCTCTACTAGGTTGAAAAAACAATATATAAAAGGCTGTTATAATATAGTAATAAGAAGATACTTCTTTACGGACAAGCTATATATACTCTAGTAGCTGTATTAAAAGTAGTATAGGCAACAATATAACGATAAGTGGGAAGACTTTTATATATAGTTAGATAAATAAGTTATCTAGGACTACTCTATTATAGAAAAGGCAATAAGTTATATTAAGGGAGCCTTAATTATAATATTAAAGGATCTAAAGGAATAATTAGAGGACTAGAAAAGTAAGAGATATATCTTAGTACCCATAAACAAAGTCGCAATATTTAAATTAACACGGTAAAGGTTTAAACTTAAAAATAAAAATAAGTTAAGAGTTAACCTAAAGCACCTAGTACACTATACGCTATTATGGATTATATATATAAACAATATATATAAAATGCATAAGAATCTAAAAAAAAGAATTAGAAGTCCTATATAAGAATATATTAGGCGACAGATAAGTAATAGTATAGAAATACTAAATATATATATAGATAGCATCTAATAGAAGTTTAGAAGTTAGGAGACTTAATACTTTAACTAGGAAGATTCCTTACGGAAGAATGCTTAAATAAATAATAGTAATAGGAATACCTAGAGAATACGTGTTTATAGTATATTAAAAATAAAAAGCGAATTAGGTATTAGCTAAAGAATAAGCTAAATATAATAGAATTAAGTAGCTAATAGTTAGGAAAAGTAAAGGCTTACGGAACTAAAGGGAGCTAGTAGTAAAGCCTTAGACCCTTAATAAATTTTAAAGATAACACCTAAATTTATAAGTTAATTAGCAAGATTAGTAGTTTAAAGTACTAATAAATAGTAAAGTAACGCGAAACTATATTTTACTAGTAGTAGTAAAAGAATAGGATTACCTTATAGATAGAAGGAACAACTTTATCTATTAGTTATAATTTTAGAAGATCCAATAGCCTATAGAGGAGGCATTATTAACCTTAAAATAGGACTTATTTAGATAACTATTAAAGGAAGATAAATTAAAGATATCTTTTAATATCCTACTATTAGGACGGGATAAGGTAGTATTAAAAATGCCTTAGTTATAGGAATATAATCTAAAGATTAATTAGATTATAGGATAGGTTAATATTAGAGATACTTAACAATATAAAATATAATAGTAAACTAAGTTAGTATAGTACTAAGTTAGAGTAATATATAAAGAGACTAAGCGAAGCTTAAGTTATATACTAAAAAGATACTATAAATATAGTAAGAAACTATAAAGCCTAGAAAGTAAAAAGCTAGTAGATTATATAGTATAGGACTATAAAATAGAGTTAGAACTAGGAATAAGTCTAAGGTTCTTTCTAACCTATAAGCTTACTTAAGAGGAGTCTAGAGCACTTAAGGAGTTTATCTAAAAAAAACTTATAAAAGGGATATATTAGACCATTACAGTTATTAGCAGGTTATTTAGTATTATTTATACTAAAGAACTTAGGCTATATATTAACTATAGATAGTTAAATAGCATTACTTAAAAGGATAGATATTCTTTACCCTTAATTAGCGAAATTTAGGACTAGATAGATAATATATAAATCTTTATAAAGATAGATCTAAGATAGGCGTACCATTAGATTAGAATTAAGGAAGGCAATAAATAAAAGGCAGCCTTTAGGTTAAAGGAAGGACTATATAAACTATTAGTTATATAATTTAGGTTAATAAATACACTAGCAAAATTTTAAAAGAAAATTAATAGTGTGTTAGAAGAATACCTTAATAAGTTTATTATAGTATACCTTAATAATATTATTATCTACTTAATAACTAAGAAAGAATACGGGGAATATATTAAATGGGTCTTAAAGAAACTATAAGAAAAATAAATGCTAGTAGTAATTAAGAAATGTGAGTTCTTTATAAAGAAGACTAATTTTATTAAATTTATTATTAAACTAGGTTATATTAGTATAGACCTAAAAGGGATTAAAGCTATAGTAAGTTGGTAAGAACTAGAAAACGTAATATAGTTAAGGTTATTTTTAGGGTTTTGCAACTACTATAAAAGGTTTATAGTATAATAGTTAAAGAATATCAAACCCTTTATAAGGCTTATAAAGAAAAAGGAACTATAGGCATAGGGAAATAAATAAAGGAAGCTATTTAAGGAACTTAAATAATTATTTACCTAGGAGCTAATCTTTAAAATTTATTAACTAGGATTAGATACGGTTATAGAAATAGATATATTAGACTATATATTAGGAGCGTATTTACTATAAAAGTATAGAAATATATAGCATCCAGTAGCATACTATAGTTGGAAGATAATACTACTAGAGTTAAACTATAACATCTATAATAAGGAGTTATTAGGTATAGTTATAGTACTTAAAAAAATAAAGAGTATTCTTATAAGGCGTAAAAAAACTATTTATAGTTAAAATAGATTATAAAAACCTAACGGGGTTCCTAATAATAAAAGAACTTAATTATAGATAAGTTAGATAGGTAAAAATGCTTATAAAATACTATTTTAAGATTTAGTATATTAAAGGAATTAAGAATATAAAAGTAAACATACTTAGTAAAAAGGCTAAACTATAGAATAATAAGAAACTATTAAGAGTAATACTATATAAAAATAAGGATAGATTAATTAGATATAATTACCCTAAACTAGTAATAACTTAAGAGGATAATAAACTAGAAAGAGTCTATAAGATACTAGAAAGCTTTTAGATATAAAGAATTCTAGAAGTATAACTAGAAGATCTATAGATAGATATATATAAGAACTAAGAAGCAAAGTATATCCTAAAGAGCATAGTAGAGCATTTTATGGAAGATTTCTATAAGGGAATAACTTAAGGATATAATAGAGCAACAGGCTTAGTATTAAGACTTTAAGAAGAATATATTATTAATAGAATTTAGGGTATAGCTAGAAAAGTAATAAGGGAGTGTTTAAATTACTAAAGGAATAAATTAACGAGGTATAAGCTATATAGAGGGCTATAACCTATTAAAATACTAGAGAGACTATAGGAGGTTATATTATAGGACTTTATTATTAAGTTACTAAAGTTAAGAGACCCTATTACTAGATAAGAGCATAATATAATCTTAGTAATAGTAGATAAGTTAACTAAATAGGGCTACTTTATAGTATATATGGAAGAAATCTTAGCAGAAGATATTACTAGAATCTATATTAAGGAAGTATTTATAAAATATAAAGTATTAAGCAAGATTATATTAGATAGAGATCTAAGATTTATAGCAGTATTTTAGGAGGTATTCTTAGCGGAATAAGGAGTTAGAGCAGCAACTTTTACTATATATTACCTATCCCATGCGCGGTCACGATAGGCGCAATAACTAACGAGCGTTGCCCATTACTTACTATCGCCAAATTTTTATGTTATATTTACTGAAAGCTCTATAAGAGGCTTCCGATATGCCTTCTTCTCTATTATAGAGCCTCCGCGCGCAGCAACGCAAGCCGTATAGCTTGGTTGCTTAGAGAATATCCAAACAGGCTCTTGCCTACGCCCCCCCGCCGGCGCCTCACGTATACCCTTCCCCCCTATCGTAGCGATGCGACCGGGGGTTCGCACAAGACCCGCATCGCCAAAAGCACGTTTGCGACCTATTGTAGCGATATAATTAGGGTAGGAAGCGATTGAGTTTCTATGGCGGAGACATTTGCTCATGTTTTGGTGTTCGCGCACGGGCCATATTTATTGCGCCTTGACCGCGCATGGGATAGACAGATAGACAAACGGAAAGATTAAATTAGATACTAGAGTAGTATCTAAGATATTATATTAACCACGTATAGAATAATTAGGTATTGCTATTACCAGTTATATAGTTTATATATAATATAACACTATAAGAAGAAATAGGTATATTACTATTTAAGGCAAATTATAGATATAAGCTAAGAATATCGTTATTACTAAGGTAAGTAAAGAAGATAAGTAG
>Ga0307515_10017831_pt1 | contig 12902 bp, 14 predicted proteins | sample 17_EM_MG_FD_194513 | JGI IMG/M metagenome (GOLD analysis project Ga0307515, IMG submission 194513) | Populus trichocarpa ectomycorrhiza microbial communities from riparian zone in the Pacific Northwest, United States - 17_EM | ecosystem: Host-associated > Plants > Roots > Unclassified | place...
ATCGGGACCGGCAGCAGACCCTGCGCGAGTTCATTGAAAGCCCAGCTCTGGTACGTGAAGCGGCAAGCCCAGAACGTGAGGTAGCCGACCGCGACCGTGCCGATCGCGAGCGAGATCAGTTCGAGCACGCGCCGCACGCCGGGCGAAACCTTTTCGAGCAGCAAGGTCACGCGCACGAAGTCACCGTGCTTGAACGCATGCGCCATCGCGAAGAACGAGCCGGCCGCGCAGCACCACGCGACCAGGTCGTTGACCGCGCCGGTGCGCACCCCGAACTCGCGCAGCACGCTCTGGCCGATCATCAGCACGCCGACCATCAGGATGAAGCAGGCGCCGATCGCGCCGGCGGCGTAGTAGAGCTTGTCGAGCGCGGCGCGCATCGGGCGCTTACTTCTTGCGGAATGTGGCGAGGGCGGCAGAGCCGTCCGGTCCGGCTTTCTTCTCCCAGTCGGCAACCATGATGCCGCCGACCTGGCGCATGTCGGTCATCAGCTTCGTCGGGGGCGTCATGATCTTCATGCCCTTCTCGGCGAGCGCCTTCTTGTACCACTCGTTCTTTTCCTGGCTCAGCTTCCAGCCGCGCGCTTCGGCCTCCGCGGCGGCCTTCACGACGGCGGCCTGCGTGGCGGCATCGAGCGCATTGAACGCCGCCTGGTTCACCAAGATGCCGTTCTTCGGCAGCCAGGCCTGCGTGTCGTACCAGTACTTGATGCTCTCGTAGGTCTTGGAGTCATAGCCGGTCGAGCCCGAGCTCATGTAGCTGTTGACGACGCCGGTGGCCAGCGCCTGCGAGAGCTCGGCGGCCTGGATCGTCACCGGCTGGGCGCCGATCAGCTCGGCGATCTTCGCGGTCGCCGGGCTGTAGGCGCGCCACTTCAGGCCGCGCATGTCGGCGACCGAGGCGATCTCCTTGTTCACATAGATGCCCTGCGGCGGCCACGGCACCGCGTACAGCAGCTTCATGCCCTGCGCGCCGAGCAGCTTGTCGAGTGCGGGCTTCTGCGCGTCGGCGAGCTTCTTCGACTCGGCGTAGCTGGTGGCGAGGAAGGGCAGGCCGTCCATGCCGTAGATCGGGTTCTCGTTCTCGAAGTTGACCAGCAGCACCTCGCCGATCTGCGCCTGGCCGCCTTGCACCGCGCGCTTGATCTCGTTCGCCTTGAACAGCGACGCGTTCGCGTGCACGGTGATCTTCAGCTTGCCGCCGGTCGCGGTGTCGACATCCTTCGCAAACTGGATCAGGTTCTCGGTGTGGAAGTTGCTGGTCGGGTACGCGGCGGGCAGATCCCACTTGGTCTGGGCCGAGGCGGTGCCGGCGAGCGCGAGGAGGGCGGCAGCGGAAAGAATGCGGCGAGTCAGATTCATGAACACTCCAGAAACGACGTTGTTGGGCGGACAGAATCGTCCAAAGCGATGCGGCGTGAAAAGCATAGAGCGTGCCGAGCCGAGCCGCATCGGTTGTTCCACCGGCTTGCAGTGTCAATGAAATTTCGATAAATTGTCAATAAATTATCAACGTTCCAGAAGGATCGCCTTGAAGGACTCCCGTGCAGCGGCGAAGCTCGCCTCGAAGCCGAAGGCGCGCTCGCGCGGCATCGTCTCGTCGTCGCATCTGGTTTCGCCGAAGAGCGTCGAGCTGTCGGAGTTCGAGTTCGGCATGATCGTCGCGTGGAACGCGTTCTCGCGCTGGGCGATGCGCTGCATGGCCGCCGCCGGCTGCCCCGACCTGACGATCACCGACGTGCTGGTGCTGCACCACCTGGCTCACCGTGAGCGCAACAAGAAGCTCGCCGACATCTGCTTCGTGCTGAACTACGAAGACACCCACGTGGTCGCGTACTCGCTGAAGAAACTCGTGGCCGCCGGTCTCGTGCAGGCCGAGAAGGTCGGCAAGGAGGTGATCTACAGCCCGTCGCCGGCGGGCGAGGCGGCCGTGCGGCAATACCGCGAGGTGCGCGAGGCCTGTCTGATCGACAACCTCGACGCGGAGCGCAACGCCGACATCGGCGAGCTGGCGCGCTTGCTGCGCACGATGTCGGGGATGTCTGCCCCGGCGGCGCGCGCCGCGACGTCGCTAGGACGCCGGCGCGGCGCGCGCGGCCCTTCGGCCACCTCGTTGTGAATCAACTGGGCGTGCTGATGCTCGACACGCGCTTTCCGCGCGTGCCGGGCGACATCGGCAACCCGGCCACCTTCGACTTCCCGGTGCGCTTGCGCACGGTGCGCGGCGCCTCGCCGCAGCGCGTGGTGCGCGAGCGCGACCCGGCCTTGCTGCAGCCCTTCATCGATGCCGGCCGCGCGCTGGTCGACGAAGGCGCGACCGCGATCACGACCAGCTGCGGGTTCCTCGTGCTGTTCCAGCGCGAGCTGCAGGCGGCGCTGCCAGTGCCGGTGTGGACCTCGAGCCTGCTGCAGCTCGAGAACCTGCAGCGCGCGGGCGTCATCACCGTTGATGCGGCATCCCTCACGGCCGATCATCTTCGTGCGGCCGGTGCCCTTGCCGACACGCCGATCGAAGGTCTCAGCGTCGGCTGCGAGTTCCGGCGCACCTTGCTCGACGACCAGCCCGCCCTCGACATCGACGACGCGCGCGCAGAAACCGTCGCAGCCGCTTTGCGACTGGTGGCCCGCCGCCCGAAGCTCTCGACGATCGTGCTCGAATGCACCAACATGCCGCCGTATGCTGACGCGGTGCGTGCCGCGACCGGGCGCGCCGTGCTCGACATCACCACACTGCTGCGCCAACGCTTCCAGACCTGACCGGATTCCTTTCGATGACAAGCCTCTCCACCCCCAAGCGCTGGCAGTTCTGGATCGACCGCGGCGGCACCTTCACCGACGTGGTCGGCAAGCGGCCCGACGGCACGCTCGTCACCCACAAGCTGCTGAGCGAAAACCCCGAGCAGTACCGCGACGCGGCCGTCGCCGGCATCCGCCATCTGCTCGGCCTGAAGCCGGGCGAGCCGGTCACGCCCGAACTCGTCGAGTGCGTGAAGATGGGCACCACGGTTGCGACCAACGCGCTGCTTGAACGCAAGGGCGAGCCGACGTTGCTGGTCACGACGAAAGGCTTTCGCGACGCGCTGCGCATCGGCTATCAGGAACGCCCGCGCATCTTCGATCGGCACATCGTGCTGCCGGAGTTGCTCTACACCCGCGTGATCGAAGCGGCCGAGCGCGTCGGCGCGCACGGCGAGGTGGTGCAGCCGCTCGACGAGCTGCACCTGCGCGAGCGCCTGTGGGCCGCGTTCGATGCCGGCCTGCGCAGCGTCGCGATCGTGTTCATGCACGGCTACCGCTACCCGGCCCACGAACTCGCCGCGCAGCGGCTCGCGAAGGAGGCGGGCTTCACGCAGATCAGCGTCTCGCACCAGGTCAGCCCGCTGATGAAGCTGGTCGGGCGTGGTGACACGACCGTGGTGGATGCTTACCTGTCGCCGATCCTGCGCCGCTATGTCGAACAAGTCGCCGGCGAGATGCCGGGCGTGAAGCTGTTCTTCATGCAGTCGAGCGGCGGCCTGGCCGATGCGCATGCGTTCCAGGGCAAGGACGCGATCCTGTCCGGCCCCGCCGGCGGCATTGTTGGCATGGTGCGCACGGCGCAACTCGCCGAAGACGATCTCGGCACGTGGAATGACAACGAACACACGAGTGTTCGGGTCATCGGCTTCGACATGGGCGGCACCTCGACCGACGTGAGCCACTTCGCCGGCGAGTTCGAGCGCGCGTTCGAGACGCAGGTGGCGGGCGTGCGCATGCGCGCGCCGATGATGAGCATCCACACGGTCGCAGCCGGCGGCGGCTCGATCCTGTCGTTCGACGGCTCGCGCTTTCGCGCCGGGCCGCAGAGCGCCGGCGCGAACCCCGGGCCGGCGTGCTATCGGCGCGGCGGGCCGCTCGCGGTGACCGATGCGAACGTGATGGTCGGCAAGATCCAGCCCGCATACTTTCCGAAGGTGTTCGGGCCGCAGGCGAACGAGTTGCTCGATGCGCAGGTCGTGACGACCAGGTTCACCGCGATGGCGGCCGAGATCGAAGCGGCGACGGGCGTGAAGCGATCGCCCGAAGAAGTCGCCGAAGGCTTCGTCGACATCGCCGTCGGTGCGATGGCCAACGCGATCAAGAAGATCTCGGTCGCGCGCGGCTACGACGTAACGCGCTACGCGCTGCAATGCTTCGGCGGCGCCGGCGGCCAGCACGCCTGCCGCGTGGCCGATGCGCTCGGCATGAACCGCGTGTTCGCGCATCCGCTGGGCGGTGTGCTGTCGGCCTACGGCATGGGGCTGGCCGACCAGAGCGTGATGCGAGAAGCCTCGATCGAACAGCCGTTGGCGTCGGCGCTGGACGCGGTCACGGCGCGCGTCGAGGCGCTCGCGCAGGAGGCCGGTGACGAGCTCACGCGCCAGGGCGTCAGCAGCGGCCACGTCCATGTGCACAAGCGCGTGCACGTGCGCTACGACGGAACAGACTCGGCGCTGGTCGTGCCGTTTGGCGGCGTGGCCGAGATTCAAGCCGCGTTCGAGGCCGCGTACCGGCAGCGCTTCGCGTTCCTGATGAGCGAGCGGCGGTTGATCGTCGAGGCCGTCTCGGTCGAAGCGATCGGCGAGGGCGACGCGCCTGCCGAGCCTCGCCATGAGCTGAACGCCACCGGAGCGGCGCCATCGGCCGCTACCGTGCGCCTGTTCAGCGGCGGCCGCTGGTGGGACGCCGCACTCGTCGTGCGCGAGCACACGCGGCCCGGCCACGTCATCGACGGCCCGGCGATCATCGCCGAGAAGAACGCGACCACCGTCGTCGAGCCCGGCTGGCAGGCGCGCGTGACCGCGCTCGATCACCTCGTGCTCGACCGCGTGCAGCCGCGCGAGCAGCGCCGCGCGATCGGCACCACGGTCGACCCGGTGATGCTCGAAGTGTTCAACAACCTGTTCATGAACATCGCCGAGCAGATGGGGCTGCAACTGCAGAACACCGCCTACTCGGTCAACATCAAGGAGCGGCTCGATTTCTCGTGCGCGCTGTTCGACGCGGGCGGCAACCTGATCGCGAACGCGCCGCACATGCCGGTGCACCTGGGTTCGATGAGCGAGTCGATCAAGACGGTGGTTTCGCGCAACGCCGGCACGATGCAGCCGGGCGATGTCTACGTGTTGAACGACCCCTACCACGGCGGCACGCACCTGCCCGATGTGACGGTGGTGACGCCGGTGTGGGACGCAGCGAACGCGACCATCCTGTTCTACGTCGGCTCGCGTGGCCACCACGCCGACATCGGCGGCGTCACACCGGGTTCGATGCCGCCGTTCTCGACCCGCATCGAGGAAGAGGGTGTGCAGATCGACAACGTCAAGCTCGTCGATCGCGGTGTGCTGCGCGAGGCCGAGATGCTGGCGTTGCTGAACAGCGGCGAGCACCCGTCTCGCAACCCGGCGCAGAACATGGCCGACCTGAAAGCGCAGATTGCCGCGAACGAAAAGGGCGTGCAGGAGCTGCGCAAGATGGTCGAGCAGTTCGGCCTCGACGTGGTGCAGGCCTACATGCGCCACGTGCAGGACAACGCCGAAGAGTCGGTGCGCCGGGTCATCACGAAGCTGAGCAACGGCGCGTTCACCCTGCCGCTCGACAACGGCGCGCAGATCAGCGTCGCGATCCGGGTCAACGCCGCTGAGCGCACGGCCGAAGTCGACTTCAGCGGCACCTCGGCGCAGCTCGTCAACAACTTCAACGCGCCGACGGCGGTGTGCATGGCCGCGGTGCTGTACGTTTTCCGCACGCTGGTGAACGACGACATCCCGCTGAACGCCGGCTGCCTGAAACCGCTCAAGGTCATCATCCCCGACGGCTCGATGCTGAACCCGCACCCGCCGGCCTCGGTGGTGGCCGGCAACGTCGAGACCTCGACCTGCATCACCAACGCGCTCTACGGTGCGCTGGGCAGCATGGCGGCGGGCCAGTGCACGATGAACAATTTCACCTTCGGCAACGCGCGCTACCAGTACTACGAAACGATCTCGGGCGGCACCGGCGCCGGGCCCGACTTCGACGGCACCTCGGTCGTGCAGGCCCACATGACGAACTCGCGGCTGACCGACCCCGAAGTGCTCGAGTTCCGCTTCCCGGTGCGCCTGGAGAGCTACGAAATCCGCAAGGGCTCGGGTGGTGCAGGCCAACACAAGGGCGGCGACGGCGGTGTGCGCCGCGTGCGTTTTCTCGAAGCGATGACCGCGTCGATCCTGTCGAACGGCCGCCACCACGGCGCGTTCGGCATGGCCGGCGGCGCAGCGGGCCAACCCGGCATCAACCGCGTCGAGCGCGCCGATGGCCGGCGCGAAGCGCTCGACCACATCGGCTCGGTCGAGATGGCGCCGGGCGACGTGTTCGTGATCGAGACGCCGGGCGGTGGCGGCTACGGCGCGCCGATCTGAGGGAGAGGGACGACGCCAGCCCGCCTCAAACCGGCACGCCGCGGGTTCAGCCGCGGCGGCGACGCGCCATGAAGCCGACCACGCCCAGGCCTGCCAGCATCAGCGCGTAGGTCTCGGGTTCCGGAACGGCAGTGGTGACCGCCATGCTGATCGTGCCCTGTGCCAGCTGGCCCGACGCGAGGCTGTAATGCGCACCCGAGTGCGGATCGTTGATGTTGCCGGTGTTCCAGCCGAAGAGGTAGAACTTGCTGGTGTCGGCAACCTGGTTGTAGACGATCCAGTCGAAGGAGTTGTCGCCGCTCAGGTGGTGCCAGGCGGTCACGTCGGAGCCGTTCCAATCGAAGGTGTAGGGGCCGCCGGTCGAGAAGCCGCTGGCAGCGAAGGTGCCGTCACTGACGCTTCCGAGCAGGCCACCGGTGGTGCTGCTGGTCAGGGCGAAGTCGCTGATCGTGTAGGTGCCGGGTGCGCCCTCGCCGGCCGACGTGGCGAACGTGCCGGCCTCGCCCGCGAACGACCAGGTCCAATCGGTGGCGTGGCTCGCCGATGCGAACAGGGCGATTGCGGCGGCGGCAGCTGCTTTGAGGATGATGTTGCTCAAGACTTTTCTCCAACGTGAGTTTTGGGTGAACGAAACCGAACGAGCCGAGCGTATCGAGGCACCCACCGGGCGCCACCCTCGAACCCGGGGGAGGAGCCCGGCCCGCGCCCTGGGTCGTGATAATCGGCACGTGTCGGCGTGCGAATCGCCCCACACCGCTCTGGTGCAAACTCGCGTGTAAGGACGTGTCGCCCCCTTCGACAGAGATGCGTCGCCGGCCAATCGGCCGGGGATCTCGACACGGACCTCAATCGTTTTCAGGAGAACCTCGCCATGAATACCCGCCTCATCGCCTCCAGCGCCCTCGCTTCCGTCCTCGCCCTGGGCGCACTCTCGGCCGCGCACGCCGCCGATCCGGGCAAGGAGAAGGAAAAGTGCTTCGGCATCGCCAAGGCCGGCACCAACGACTGCGCCAACCTCTCCGGCAGCCACTCGTGCGCCGGCCAGTCGAAGAACGCGATGGCGCCGGACGAGTGGAACTACGTCGCCAAGGGCACCTGCGAAAAGATCGGCGGCAAGTCGGAAGCCGAAGCCAAGGCGATGATCGCGAAGAAGTGATGGGTGCGGGCGTGGCCGCCGACAACGGAGTCGGCATCGATCTGCGCCAGCCTCCCGCGCAAGTCGGTATCGGCTTGCGCCAGCCTCACTACGCGGCGCTGTTCGAGACCGCGCCGGCGCTGGGCTTCGTCGAAGTCCACTCCGAGAATTTCTTCGCCGACGGCGGCGCCGCGCTCGCGGTGCTCCGCCAGGCGCGTGAGCGTTACCCGGTGAGCCTGCATGGCGTCGGTCTGGCGCTCGGTTCTGCCGCCGGGTTGGATCCGTGGCACCTCGATCGGCTCGCGCGGCTGGTGCAGCGGATCGAGCCGGTGCGCGTGTCCGACCACGCGTGCTTCGCGCGCGCTGCGTTCGCGCCCGGCGCGCCGGTTGTGCACGCGAACGACCTGCTGCCGATCGCGTTCAGCGACGCCTCGCTCTCGATCATGGCGAGCAGCGTGATGCAGGCGCAGGAGCGCATCGGCCGGCCCATGCTGGTCGAGAACCTGTCGTCGTATGTCTCGTTCGCCGATGAGTCGATGAGCGAGCCCGAGTTCTTCGCCGCGCTGTGCCGGCGCACCGGCTGCGGCATGCTGCTCGACGTCAACAACATCATGGTCAACGCGCTGAACGCTCGCGTGGCCGATCCGCTCGCCGCGTGCTGCGCGTTCGTCGATGCGCTGCCGCTGGGCATCGTCGGCGAGATTCATCTGGCCGGGTACTGTGAGACAGGCGGCGAGACCGATGGCATCGTCATCGACGACCACGGCAGCCGTGTGCGGCCGGCCGTGTGGGCGGTCTACGAGCACGCGCTGCGCCGCTTCGGCGCCGTGCCGACGCTGGTCGAGTGGGACACCGACCTGCCGGCGTTCGATCTGTTGCTGGGTGAAGCAAGCCACGCGGCGGGGCTCGCCGCGCGCGTCGCGGCATGAATGAAGCGCAGCGCCAGCGCGACTTGCTCGCGGCGCTGGCCACTGGCGCGCCGTCGATCGCCACGCTGCGCGAATCCGGCGAGCGTGCCGCACGCGGGCTCGAAGCCTATCGCGCGAACGCCGAGGCCATTGCCGACCGTGCCCTCGCGTCGACCTTCGTGACCGTGCAGGCCATGGTCGGTGACGAAGACTTCAAGCACCTCGCGCGCGAGTTCTGGCGCGCGCACCCGCCCGAGCACGGCGATCTCGGCGAGTGGGGCGATGCGTTCCCGTCGTGGCTGGCGGTGCACGCCGGATTGACCGCCTGGCCGTGGCTCGCCGACAGCGCGCGCGTCGACCTCGCGCTGCACCGCAACGAGCGCGCTGGTGACGCGTCGCTCGATACAGACTCGCTTCACCTGCTCGAATCGACCGATCCTGCGCAACTGCGCCTCTTGCTGATGCCAGGCACCGCCGTGCTGCGCTCGCCGTGGCCGATCGCGGCGATCCACAGTGCGCACCAACTCGCGGGCGAAGCAGCGGAGCGTGCGTTCGCGGGCGTGCGCGAGAGCCTCGCCGCGCAGCGCGGCGAGCAGGTGCTGGTCGCGCGCCAGGGCTGGCGCGCGGTCGTGCATCCGCTCGAAGCGCCCACCGCCGCGTGGACGCAAGACCTACTCGACGAGGTCGACCTCGCCACGGCGCTCACGCGCGCCGGCGAAAGTTTCGACTTCGCCGCGTGGCTCGGCATCGCGCTGCGCGAATCCTGGTTGAAAGGAGTGGCCGCGTCGAACGACTGAGACTGCATCACCGTGCCTCGCACTGACTGGAGCCTCCATGACGCTGACCACCTCGACCTCACTGCCGGCTCGGCTCTGGCTGCTCGGCGAACGCGCGATCGGCGCGCTGCAAGCGCTGCAGCCGTTCGCGCTGCTCGCAGCACGCGTCTACATCGCTGCGGTGTTCTTCCGCTCCGGCCTGACGAAGCTGCACGACTGGGACACCACGCTCGCGCTGTTCGCAGACGAATACCACGTGCCGCTGCTGAACCCGAGCGTCGCCGCCTTCATGGGCACCGGCGCCGAACTCGCGCTGCCGATGCTGCTGGTGCTCGGGTTGTTCGGCCGCTTCGCTGCAGCGGGGTTGACGGTCCTGAACGTCGTCGCGGTGATCAGCCTGATGGACGTGCCCGATGCGGCGTTGATGGGCCACATGTTCTGGGGCAGCCTGCTGCTCGCGCTGCTGCTGTGGGGGCCGGGCACGATCTCGCTCGATCGCTTCATGGTGCCGGCGCTGCGGCGCCGGGTGTTCGGCGAGCGCGCCCCGTCGGCGGCGGCGCCGCGGATCAGTCGCGTGGTCTGAAGCCGATCTCGAACACCGGCGGCGCGCGGCCGTTGTCGAGCGGCAGCATCTCGGTGCGCTCGATCGCGCGCAGCACCGCGTCGTCCCAGACCTTCGTGCCGCTGCTCTGCACCAGGCGCTTCGCGATGATCGTGCCGTCGGGCGCGAGCTTCACCTCGACGACGGCGCGCGGGTTGCCGTCGACCGGGTCGGTCAGCAGGATGTTCGGCTTGATGCGCGCCATCACGCGGCCGGCGTAGTTGGCGGAGGGCGCGCTGCTGCGCAGCGCGGTGCCGGTGTCGGTCGAGCCGCCCGTGGCGCCCGCGAGGCCGGCCATGCGCTTCAGGTTCGCGTCGCGGATCGCGGTCTGCTTCGCCGCTTCGGCCTTGTCGGCCTTCTCGTTCTTCGCCGCTTCGGCCTTGGCTTGCTCGGCCTTCAGCTTGTCGGCCTTGTCCTTCTCCAGTTTCTTCAGCGCGAGTTCCTCCTTCTCGCGCTCGGCCTTCTCGCGCTTCAGCTTCTTCGCTTCTTCCTGCTCGGCGGCGACGCGCTTCGCGTCTTCCTTCTTCGCCTTCTCGATCGCGATCTGCGGATCGGGCAGCGCGGGTGTCGGAGGTTTTGCGGCGACAACGGGTTCGGGTGGCTTCGGCGTCGGCTTCACGACCGGCTCGACCCTCTTCACCTCGGGCGGCGGCGGTGGTTCGATCGCACGCGGCGCGGCGGCTTGCGGCGTGGCCGACCAGAGCTCGGCGGCGACGGTGGCGGGCTCGTCGCTGCGCCAGTTGACGCCGAACGCCAGCGCCAGAATCAGCAGCACATGCGCCGCCACCGCAAGCGCGATCGCCCGGCCGCGCACCTTCGGCGTTTGCGGCATGAACGGGTCACGGCTGAGCGTTGCGGCGTTCATCGTGCGCGCTCAGGAAGTTCCGTTTTTCACTGAGAGACCGACACGTTGCACGCCCGAGCGCTGCAAGGTGTCCATCACCTTCACGACGGTCTCGTACTTGACGTTCTTGTCGGCCGAGATCACGACCGGCGTGTTGGCGTCGCCGCCCTGCAACTCCCTGACCTTCGCAGCCACGTCGCGCATCGCGACCGGTGCGCCGTCTTTCCCGTCGATGCGCAGCTTGACCTTGTCGTCGCTGCCGACGACGAGTTCGACGACGTGATCGGGCCGCTTCGAGCTCTTGCCCACGCTCGGCAGATCGACCACGCCGGTCGTGATCAGCGGTGCGGTGACCATGAAGATGATCAGCAGCACCAGCATCACGTCGATGAACGGGACCATGTTGATCTCGTTGATCGTGCGGCGGCGCGAGCCGCTGCCTCGATGACTGACGTTCGGCATCTCAGTGCGCGGCGGCGGAGCCGACGTTGCGCTGTAGGATGTTCGAGAACTCCTCGATGAAGGTCTCGAGCTGGATCGCGATGCGGTCGATGTCGCGCGCGAAGCGGTTGTAGGCGATCACCGCGGGGATCGCCGCGAACAGGCCGATCGCGGTCGCGACCAGTGCTTCGGCGATGCCGGGCGCGACGGTCGCGAGCGTCACCTGCGTCATGTTGGCGAGGCCGACGAACGCGTGCATGATCCCCCACACGGTGCCGAACAGGCCCACATATGGCGAGACCGAGCCGACGGTCGCGAGGAACGACAGGTTGGCCTCGATCGTGTCGAGCTCGCGCTGAAAGCTCGCGCGCATCGCGCGGCGTGCGCCGTCGAGCAGCGAGCCGGCATCGGTGACGCGGCGCTCGCGCAGCTTCATGAACTCGCGCATGCCGGAGGCGAAGATGCGCTCCATCGGCGAGCCGTCGGTGCGCTTGACGGCGTCGGCGTACAGGTCGTTGATGTTCTTGCCGGCCCAGAACTCGCGCTCGAACTCTTCGTTCGCGCTGCGGATGCGCTTCAAGCCGAACAGCTTGCCGAAGATCACGGTCCAGCTCGCGAGCGAGGCGATCATCAGGCCCGCCATCACGAGCTGGACGACGAAGCTCGCTTGTGTGACCAGCGTGAAGATCGAGAAGTCTTGATTCATCCGGGGCTGCTCTGTGAAGTTGACTGTGTGGTGGAGATGAACGATTCGGCGATCGAATTCGGAATGCGCTGCGGTCTGAAAGTTCCGGCATCGACACAGCCGATGCGGATCGTGCCTTCGGCAAGCAGTTCTTCCGTGTCGCCTTGTACGACAGGCACGCGCCAGGCCTGCTGCGCGATCGTCATCTGCGCCCGGCCGGCGTGCTGCACATCGACCGTGACCGCGATCGAGTCATCGAGACGTGCCGGCCGAAGATAGCGCACGCTCGTGTCGGTGACGATGAAGACCACGCCGCTTTCGGCACGCATCTTCTCCTGCTGGTGGCCGAGCGAACGCAGCCACTCGGTGCGCGCGCGCTCGAAGAACTTCAGGTAGTTGGCGTAGAAGACCACGCCGCCGGCGTCGGTGTCTTCCCAGTAGACGCGCAGCTGAAAGCGGAAGGGCGGTGAAACGTTCTCTTGCATCGGCCGCGATTATCGCCGCGGCACCAAAGCCTGAGGTTCTACTGGCCGACCTTGCGCCAGACCGGCCCCCACTGCGGGTGGCCGGCCTCCGACTTGCTCAGCGCGAACGCCGGGTCGTCGGCCCGCGCGGCGCGAAACTCGGCCTCGCAGGCCGGCATGCGATTGCTGGTGCAGTAGATGAACGCGAGGTGCTTGTGTGCCACGGCGCGGTCACGCGGCGACGCGAGGCCGGATTGAAGCGCCTGGGTCAGCAGCTTCTCGGCCTGCGGGTACTGCGCGTCGTCGTAGGCGCGCATGCCGGCGAGCAGGGCCTTCTCGGCGGGGCGCTCGGCCACGTCCATCAGGCCTGGCGGCGCGGGCGGGGGCAGCACGCAGCCTGCGAGTGCGGTCATGAGCACGAGGGTCGCGACGGCGCGCGGAGTTTTCATGGTCAGAACTTGTGCTTGAGGGTGACTGGCTGGTCGGCGGTGACGTTCACGGTGGTGCTGAACGGCGGCAGGTCGGTGTTGCGCACCACGATCTGGTGCCGGCCGGCGGCCAGATTCAGCTCGGTCAGCGGCGGCGAGGTGCCGACGCGTCGACCGTCGACCTCGACCTCGCCCCACGGG
>Ga0307515_10017832_pt1 | contig 12901 bp, 13 predicted proteins | sample 17_EM_MG_FD_194513 | JGI IMG/M metagenome (GOLD analysis project Ga0307515, IMG submission 194513) | Populus trichocarpa ectomycorrhiza microbial communities from riparian zone in the Pacific Northwest, United States - 17_EM | ecosystem: Host-associated > Plants > Roots > Unclassified | place...
CGTCGAGGTATTCGATCTCATGGTACAACTATTTTCGAGTCGTTCATCACCCAACCTAGTCAGTTATTGCTACATTGAAGAGTAGAGAGCCTACATGGTCTATAAGCGGATCAATCATGCTCTCCAAATAACTCTTCAGTTTCTCTCCATCGTAGTTCGTCCGTTCGGCATTGGGATCAGGATTCGGGATTGGAGCACTCTTAGGGCCTTTGGTCAACCCCGTAACATTCTCCAACCATCCCTCGAGCTCTAGAATAGTGTTCGTGAACCGTGCGTGTTCTTCCACGGCGGGGGTTTTGTACTGTGGTTCCATACCAGGGACTGCAAAGCGATTGGAGGCATGTTAGTTTACGCAGTCTAGGGAGTAGAAATAAAAAGTGCAGTGAACGAACAGAATATTGTCTCCTCGTGCCAGTGGTGATGGTGAACAAAGTTGGCCCACTGGAGTGCATATCCCGCGAGGTCAATCTCGTCAGCCTTGCGGATCGATAGGGCTCTCTGCGAGTATGATATCAATACATGGAGACATGAATGGCTACCAACACGCTTTACGTACAAAATACACGGCAGCAAGTCCCTCAACGATGACTAGGTGGCTAGTAATTTCGTCACGGAGCAATTCAGGAGTCTCAAAGCAGGTTGTCGGACTTACCAACCGCACATGGTCCACCTCGCTTTCTTGTACAGGTCTGAAGGTGGTGCACCTCGCCCGCCGTTTTCCAGGAAGAACGTCCGCGCATTGGAAAGACGAGAAGCAACATCCTTGGGACTCTCCCTGTGCTCTTGAGTCGCCATTTTCCGCTACTGCTTCTGGTTTGTCGATTTTGCCAACGCAGGTAAGACGGGCGGTGGTCGTTGGATACCTTATTGTACAACTCGATTCAGAGCACGTATAAGGTAGCCATGGTATAACAAGACCTTTATTGTGACTCCGTCAAGGGCGGTCGTGGAATGGTTGGAACGAACCGTCGGGAACCTCAACTACCGTAGTTGATACCCTTCTCTGGAAGCATGCAAGAAGCCTCCGGGTCGCGGCCTTGAATATTTGTTCACACTCTTCTCACCGAGGTGCTGCCGGGTACGTGTCAACGGCGATTCTCACGGCTCTCGTCGATCGATCGAGTCGAGTGACCAATGAAACCATCCGGTTCACGTAGTTGCTGTGTTGTAAGAGGGGTTAATTTAGGTGCTAAGGGCAGGGCCGCTCGGAGTGGTCATGGTTTACGATACGTTTTGACAACTCGCAACCAAACAGATTCAGCGCGCGATCATTTGGCAGTAATGAACCCGCCGCTGGGGAACTAATCCACACTTCCAATGAATCGCCCATCTTCTTCTATGCTCCAGTGTTTGAGCTTTCACCTAGCTATTTACATGATCAACCTGACTGACTATATATATACCTTCTACATAATAGGGTGGGAATATTTGATAGAGCCACCGAGCACTTACTGAACCATCAGGACACTGCAACCGGATGCCTAATGAACTGTGTGAATTTACCTCGCAGCATATACTCGTCCGAACATCTTCAGTAAGTTCTCTCACCTCAAGTGTGTCAACCTCCTAGTCGAGTCTGACTATGGAAATAGCTATGATCTCTGGGTAAATATCAAGGGCCATTAATATAAAATGAGAAAGCACACCTCTACAGTTCTCTCGTACCCCCCCTTGCGCCGCGGTCGTCCCATGGTGGTCCAGAAAGTAGAGTAACCTGTAGAATCCGTAGATTTCTGCATACTCCCGCAATCAAGTTTTTCCTAGCAGCCTCTTTCGGCATATCCGTTGGCCATTCATTTTTACATAGCGGCCTGGAGAGACTCCGATATCATAAAAAGGGCTCAGTTCACGATAAAGTATCATTCCGGTTGGGCCCTCGTTGGAAGGGACTATTGTATGGCGTTGAGAACTGGTTTAGGCCGTAGAATGAGGCTGCACTGGTCCGCAGAGCGGACTTGCTCGCCGCACAAACTGATGGTGTACTTTTGAAATGACATAGGGTTATCGTCGGTGGCTTACAACTGGATCAACCTATTCCTTGGGGGATCACCGATGTAAGTAAATTTTTCGCCAATTCATACCCAAAGGAGCCTGACGGGAATGATTGACGTTCCTGTTGTCACCAAGCTATTCAAAATGTCTTCCACTCCCTTTCTGGTTCCGGTCGTATTTGAAAATGAACTTGACTGATGGATTGCGTCTCCGTAGAGCTTCAGCTGAATGCGGCTTCTTTGGTCAACTGATACGCAATTAAAATATTACGCTTTTTACTCAATGCGTCAATACGCTAAGCCCTGTACCACTCCTAGGGGGTTATCTCCTGTTCGGGGTTCGAAGGTGAATCGCCATTTAGATTGTGCGGCAAGCATCACCCTCTCATTGCTGTAGCCCCCGTAAAAGAAATTCCATCTCTGACCGTACTCCCAAGGATACTTACCTAAAAGTGGAGTCTAGTTAGAGACTCATCACTGTAATACAGCGACCAGAAACGAACGGGCTATAAGGTGGTACGAAGCGCCTTCGACGACGAAGTCACCCGGGAGAGCAATGGAATCTCCCTCGAGGGCTTGGCAACTGTGCTCCTGGTAGTCGCCCTTCTCTGTGATGTTGGAGAACAAGCGCGTGGCACTCGAGGTCCGTTGAGTGACTGTTGCAAGAAGTTCGTAATTTATAATGCGTAAAATGATCTCCTGCAGTTCCGGTCAATTGGTCGCCTTTAGGTATCACTTTCGATTGGGATTGAGTTTGAGTGAAGCGAGAGGTCACGGTCAAGTCATATTCCTAAGGTGACCTCCTACAAGGGGTAGAGCTGATAGAAGGAACAGAGCCTTGCGAAGGAAGAGGCGTGTGCAGACTCACCAAGATCTCTGTTTGAGCAAGATAATAAGCGGCTAGGTCTTCCACTCGAGAAGCTCCACTGGGCTCAGAACTCTATCAGAATGTGGCCTGGATGTTATATATGTCCTGAAGACTCACGATCTCGTTTCGACAGTGACCTGCACAATGTGCGGCGGCTCGTTTCGAGTTCCAGGGAGAATAAGGAGCACAGTTTGGTCAAGGAACAGGTATACTCGATCATTCATAACGATGCCTAGATAAAGGAGGGAGTGGTCCGAAGTGGTGGATGGTCAAGAGGCAATTTGACCTCGATATCTCCATGAGGCTGCGCTATTGTTGGGTCAGATTTTGGATTTCCCTATATTTTTATACTGCTTCAAGTCCATCCAGCCAGGTTATTTTTTGATATACGAGTTGCGCCCGATTACATTTGAACTCGATGTTGTGTGGAACGCCAGGTTGACATCGAACTATGGCAGCTGGTGCACATAAAAGAAGTCTGATTACCCACTGAATGGTCTGGTGATGATGGTCGAGCACGGTGGCCAGCGGTGACTGTTCAAGAAGAAATGGTGGCGTAGGTAAGAGGGTCCTATAGAGGTTGGATGTTTAATATATATTGATGGGCACACTTAAAGCGCAAGTCGGTTCATCCAACTTGGCTTTGCTGTGGATGGGCCTCAGGTGTAAGGGCTCGTTTGCGGCTATTCTCATTTCCTATTACATAATACAACCCCCTCCTATATAACCTTGTCGCTTACAAGTCCTGTACCCATTCGATTTTACTCCTCCACCACAGTACTGTTACCATCACACGTTCAATTAGTACACGCTTGTCTCTTTCAGTAATAAAGGGATTCGATTGTACTCGGACGTCACAGTAAGAAACAAGGTCGAAGAGGAATCGGATCCTTACAACAGGCCCTATGTAGTGCGCAGATAAGTGGTATTTGGTGTTCTTCGTTTCTACACAGGTCTGTCTGGGCACTGAGAAGAGAACTAACAAAGTATCTTTCGCCTCTTCATAATAAGACGGATTATGAAGGACCTGTGCGACTTCAAGATTAATCGAGGTCTAAAGTACAAGCCAACTTTACATTCGGCGGGTTTACTTAAATGCTCGGGCCGATTGTACTTCTACTCACTCCCAGCAGGCTCGATAGGTCCGTTCACTTCGTGATGTTATTGAGGCTTGAATGGCAGGCGATAGTCGCAATCAAGTTGAAACCGCACCGACCAGACTTTCTCGATCTCCACAGTCGGTTCTTAACTTCACTTCCTACCAATCTCCCCACATGCTTATACCCAGTGCGGAAGACACAGCGACGGTGTCGATCTTGAAATTACAGACCGGCCAGGCACTTTGCGTTGCGACCTCGCACGGCCACTCCGAGTTACCCCATTTATAATAAAAGCCGCGCGTCGAGCATATTACGCCCAAATGGGTACCGCTTACCAGAAGCAAGCGTTGTGAGGCCGGGACACGATGGTAAGCGCTGACAGCAGGTATTTTTCCCATACACCTCATTCTGCCTCCATGGCAAACTTACTCAGTCTCACTGAAAAGATCCTCCCGCTCATCGCAGTTACTATCAAGCTCGTAGACGGTGCAAATTTGGCCAACAAGTCGGTTCTGACTCACTGCGAAGCCGCCGACGGGCTCAAGATATTGGGTGACGATCTGAAGGGCCTCGAGAAGCAGATATTACAAATAAAGGCAAAGGTCGGTGAACTGGTGAACCAGACTAAGGGTCGGGGTTTCAAGAAGTTGCTCCGAGAGTGAGTCTACGTCCCACGCTCGAAATTCCTAAGTGACTGATACCCCCGTCTATACCCTTCAGTAAGGATGGTCAGATTGCCATGGGGGCTCTCCGTGGCGCCTTGGAAGAAACATTTGATTGTCTCAAGCGACTCGCAGCCGGCGCAGAGGACGAACATAGTCCATCGACTGAACTACCACACAACGATGGGTCCCTAGTGCTTATTCAGGCCTTTCTCCAGCATTCCCCGACGTCATCAAAGGTGGACAACGCAGTAAGCCGCTTGCAGAGTATGCAACCAGACATCGAAAAATATAGAGATAAGGTAGACGATGCCTTCCTGAGTGCTATGGTGCTGTACAATCTCATCAGCAACCAACAACCGAGCACCTCAGCAAGGTCGTCAGCCATGATGACCATTCGAGATAAATTCGCCCACCTTCTCAAGCCGCGAAAATCTAGGAGCACTGGGGTGTGGAGTGAAAATGTAGGCCTGAATGGAGAGTTGACTCCCGCAATTGCGCCAACCATCAGGGACGCTCAGGAAACATCATCTCCTGATGTTCCCACAAGTAGCCTACTTCTCCAACTGCCACCTGAGCTGCTAATTCTTGTCGTCACTGTGCTCAATGACGACTCTCTACAAGATCGAACCAATCCTCTTCCCACTTTGCGACTGTAAGTGTACTTTCTGTGAACTTGTACACACTCTAACGTGCAAGCCCCCTCTAGTACATGTAAAACCCTGGCTAACCTCTGCGCCCCAATTCTGTTTCGATCCATATCTCTGGAGGAAGTTGACTCCAAGCGCCAGCGCCGGCTCGCAGAAAATGTTCAAGGACTTGGAGAGCTTGTTCGCGAGCTCAGATTTACCCTGGAAAGTGGAGGTACCGATGGTAAAGAATCCCGAGTATACCAGATGCTTGCGAAGATGCCAAATATCCGAGCTATAACCGTGATCCACGAGCGGGAAGATATAGCAAGTCACACTGCCCTCTTAACCACCATCAACCAATTTTACCAATTCGAACGCCTTACGTTGCAAGAGAAGCACCATAACCCCACTTCCGCCTACCTACCACCCCCACATCTGGAAGTACCCCAAACTTTTTTCCATCAATTCCTCCATAACGTTGTGAAATTCCATGGGCACCGTTTAAAATCCCTGCATTTATTCACACTTCTCCGCCTAAGTGGAGACCTCTACATCAAGATTCGGGACTCCACTCCAAATCTTCGGCAGCTTACCCTTGGTTGTGGAATTGGTGTGGAACTGCGTGCTCAGTTCTTTAAACCCATTCTTTGGGCTAGCGGTAAAACTGGGTCGCTTGAAAGTCTCACGCTACACAACTTTCCGGGTGTTTACGTTGGCAGCTTCGCTCTAAATGTTATTCGTGGAGCTTATGGGAATCACCTCAAGTCAGTTCGTTTGGTCGCAAGTGGCGTCACCAAAACCGACATACCTTCAATCCCTACTGCCTCGTCTCCAGCGCAAGCCACAGTCGATTGCCTTCACGTTGACTATATTTCTGGATGGGAACTCCAAGGGCTATCTCTCATCCCAGTTCAAGATCTCTCTCTGAGGCTATTGTTTCCCAGTGATATTCTGGAATTGCCCGCGTTACTGGCGATAGGGTTTGCGGGGATGAGGAAATTGAGATTGAGCCCAGGAATGGACTCGCTTGAAGCCTGGGAGAATCTTTCGAAGGAGGCAGGAAGGGCTTTTAAGGAGGTACAGGAACGCTGCTTGCATCGAGGTGTACAATTGAGCTTCGATGCGGTCACCTGGCCAAACGCCTGCATCGCGCATGTGCATATATGAATATATTACGGTTACCTTACACTTCGCCTTCCAAAAGCTTCCAATTTCAGTCACCGTCCAAGCGGAGAAATATATTAGGGCCGATGTATGGAGCACCAACTCGCGGACTGGGCACGGGCAAACTCCAGCACTGCATTAGCACTTTGCGTGTCCCCGGGGCTATTGATGTCGAGGCTCTGATTTTCAAGTGGAGCTGCGGTGGGATCTGTCATGACACACCACCATCAGTCTCGTATCCGGCGTCTTCAAAGAGGTGGCTTAACGTATTGCCGAGTTCATGAGTTCGACTACTGCTTCATCTGTGAGATGACGAAGATTTCCACCCTTTTACAAGCACAAGCACCTCAAACACTGGCTGTAGAAGAGGCTCTTGGGTATCTTCCGGAAGGTTCTTGACACGCAGGAAGCGAGCAACCGCGTCTTGGTGAGAGCCAGGCACAATGAATAAAATATGGAAAATCAGATACGGTTATCCACAGCCGACGAGAATGTGCCACCTCTTTTGACACTGGCATCAACGAGAATGACGGGTTGGTTATTCACAGCATGCGCGACCTGCGCGTTTTCCTGCATCAGAGTTTAACACATATCCGCGGAGGGTTCTGTTTGAAATACCAACCTCCTTGGTAAAATCAACATGCCCGTTTGGTTACCACCAGCCACAGGAACCAATCGCACCTCCTCTACTTGACCATACTGCAAAACTCACCTTAGTCAAATTTGGCACCAGTAGGACTCAGGCTTACCTTGAAAACAGACTCTTCAGACCAGACCTTTTCACTGACTTTGCGACGCCGGTGACGCGAATCTCCTTCGAGCCTGCATCGGTACACTTTTTTTACGCCCAGGATCGGAAATACAGATGTTCATTGCCAATCCAAGTTCCGTCTCTAAACCATTCAACGACAACGCGGCTTGAGCATGGCCCTATCAACAAGCTTCAGTGGGTTTCAGAATAATATTAACAAGAAAACCGACTGGAGATGTGTACTGAATGTAGCAGAACCTTCTGGTGGATTTGGTTCGCTTTGAGGGCCAGCAAACATCTAGGATCGTACCAAACTTAAAACCGAGACCAGTCGGAAAACGAACTTGGTGAAGTGACTTAACGCACCTGGCTGAACATCTCTCGTATCTGCGCGTCGTCCGTCCCTTCCCTGAAGTTAGTGACATAGAGTGTCGGGCTCCAAGTGACACTAGCGGCGATTTCCTCGTCGGGAATCCGGTTCTTCTCTTTGGTCAGGTGGGAAGGACCAATTCCTGAATATGAATTTGAGATTGAGTAACCACCATTCGCCATTCTGATTACATACTCTGGGGTAGAATTCGACTGTTGCAACGATTCCCGTCACCACGTTTTCCAGTGCACGTCACGGATGGTACTACACTAAAAACGATTTCAATATGTGATTTCTCCTCATCAGGTCACTCACATCCTTGAAGCGCTTGCTTAGATCCTCTGCTGTGGTACCCGCGGGCAACTGAGTAACCATCATGGTCGCATTTTCTCGATCCCTGATAAACGATGAGCGTGAGGAATCCTAAAAATAATGACCTCTCACAGATTGAGGGGCTCAGCGGGTTGCGCTTGTGCCTCAATGCCCCAGGCGTAAGAGCGGTCGCTGGGACAGGCGGCGGATATGTAGGTTCCTCAACAATCTTGGCCCCCTTAGACGGTGAATCCTTCTCCAACATCCTCTTCCTCTCTCTTGCGCTTGACGCCTCCGTTTCCCGCAGCAGAAGCGAGAGCGCCAACGTCCATCGCCTCCTGAGTGTGGACCCTCTGAGCGGTCTCTCCGGCTTGCTGGTGGACATATGGATAACCAGCTGTAGCCTAAGCATTCCTCCGCTTCTGCATGGCAATAACGGCGAGGCACTTCTGCACATCGTCATGTCTACCCAAGAGGTGCTCCAGCGAGATCCACCGGCCCCAGATCGTCTCGGACCAGTCAATCCCTTACGTTGGCTCAGGTCCTTGAGGACCTTACGCGTATTGGAGGTTTGTTCTTCTTTTCTGCATGACTGGCAAGTCAGGATTCAGATAAGGAGTTGGAGGATGATAGAGCTGACATAAGAAGATCAACGTAGGTCGGCCACCCGAGGTAGGACTTGCTATAGAACTTCGTTGCATCCCTTCACACTTGGAGTGCTTGATCGGGCATGGGCGCTGGCGGGAATGTAAGGTACTAAACACCTCGTTTCAACGTCACATTTCCCGTTATCATTGAATAGGGTGCTCACGAAGTCCGCCAAGAAGCCTTCAAGTCGCATCCGAGGACCGCTTCCTGGGTGCTTGCGAATTGGATTGATTCCTTCCTGAAGGATGTGAAGCACATCGATAACACCATCCTCGTTTGCACGCTATGTTAGACATTAGACTGCGCGACGGCGAACGAAACACCAGTTGCCTGTCTTCCTCACCGAAGCACTTCCGACGACGCCAGGCGGTGTGAGCCATGCCCACTAGCCCAAAATCATCCAAACTCTTGTTGGAGGACGATCGCATGTTCGTATGCCCCTGAGAACAGACTCAGTACAGATTAAGAATTTCATTCAGCTCACTCACCAGGCACGGTTTCAAGAGCCCCAATCCTCCACTCATACTGCTGAGGTGGGAAGTGGGCAGTCACAAAGGTCGGATAAGAATCGCTGGTCGCGGTGTAGTCTATTGTAATATGAGGAACCGCACCTACAGCAAGATACACTAGAGATTGACCAATATGGATCTGACGCATACGTTCAGGGACGTCGCGTCGACTCTTGCAATAGCTTCAACTCTTGCCGAGGCAGTTTGTGAACCCTCGATTGTCTCCACTCCCCACTCTCGCCATACCATCCATATTTTGTGGCTCTGTGCCGCGGGAGCGATTAAAAACGTCAAAACATGGGGCTGTAGGCGCACAGACCTTCGAGATGTGGGCCGCACTAACTTTTGAATACTTCCACGCATACATTCGTGTCCATATATCCCTCACTTCTTCGGAGAGATCGTCACAAAATTTCAGGTCCACGAGTGTCTTAATTTGCAGTTTGAAAATCGGAAACGCTGATGGTGTTCATGTTAATTCTGATAATACCCGTTGAAAAACTACGTGCACTGACAGGGATAGTCGTCCTTTGCTTGTCTATGGAGCTCCAGCAATGTTCCTGCGCTGTCTCTAGTGTTCACGTCGAGTGTTGCAATTTTTTGCCGCAGTAATGGTGACCATATCTCTATATATGAGTCAGGTTGCTAGGGTGACTCTAATACACGCTTGATACACGTATGGCTTGCCGTCAGTTGGTGGCACTGCGTTTACCATCTGAGACCGCGCGTCTGCAGCCATTTCTCCACCACCTTCCATTTGTAACGCAAGCCTGATATACACCGCATAGTGCTTAAGATGGAAGGGTTCGTTCGCGACCGACTTCAACGCTTTCAATAATTCGTCCTCCATCGCGGTCAGGTTCAAGGCGCAACACGAACCACAACAACAACACGACTCCTGGAAACCTGCGAGCCAATAGGATAGGAGTAAGAGTAGTATTATCTGTCACCAAACGACACTATTCGCAGGCGGTCTTCGCTGGACATTACGTGTTCCTCCCTTTCAAAGAGTACAAAATATTTGGGAAGTACCAAAGAAAGTCGTATTAGTAGGTTTAGAGCAGCAGGGACGTAGCTAGAAAGTAGTAAGAGTCTCCGCTTCCTTCCGTTCTGGAATCAACGGCGATTTGGAACCGACAATTAGGAGCGGTCCGATAGCATACCTGTTGACTCCCAACTTCTGGTGTTCGCGTTAAGACAAGGTAGTTACAAAATACATTTCGCATTGTTAGGGAATGAATGTGATACTCTATTGTCCGTAAAGAGGTGCTTTGCCAGTGGTAATCTCCATTGCAAAGAGATCGGGGCATAGTGACGAACCAACGTACTCCTGGCAGGTCACATTGCGATGGTGTCGTGCGTGTACTTCTATTTGCGTTCACTGGTGATTGAAAACTTGTGGGGTTCAAAATAGTCACATTGCCGAATATGCAACAACGCGTATATTGCATTTCAGTCAACGGAACAGTGTGGAATCGAGGATGAGCAGTGCTGGCGGCATATGGTATCTATAGATGAGCGCTGCGAGCCCCAGTATTGGGGAAAATCGGGTAATAGTACGAGAACTGTCAAGCAGGATGTGGCCGTGCGAATGCGCTGTGTATGTTTGCAAGATCTGGGTGAATGGTGGATGGTGTGGAAGGATGGTGCTTCGTGCCTATGTCGGTTTTCAAAAAGTGGTTTGAACGGCGGCGATGATACGAACATTGTGCTGCTGCAAATACGGATACGACGTCGGTAATCATGGTTTCGGTTGACCGGCTTTTAGCTCTTCAAGAGGAGTCGGAATATTGGCGTCTTCGCGGCCCAAGGCGGAGAGATGGGACACGTACTGGAGAAGTAAGGAGCCATCCACCAGATTCTCAACTGAAGCTTGGTTCCCACGCCTCCTGGCGCCTGTGCTCGGGGTTGGATCCCTTTGAGGATGGCGTTCATCCGCTTGAAGTCGATGGGTTTCAGGATCCAGCCATCCATATCAAGCGACTCCATATACTCCTGTTGAAATGGCTCCAAAGGAGTGGAGACTGCGAAGATGGGGTACGACCATGGATGGCAGTGAGTGAGATTGCAAGGGATTGACGCCTCGAATCCTCGAATGGCTTGTATAGCTTGAAAGCCATCTTTTATAGGCTTTCTGAAGTGCCCTTTGTCAATAGACCTCCAGCATCGTGACACAATGGATGCCCACTGAAGGTGCATTAAAACGCAGTCGAATTCTCGTTCCGCAGAAATAACGTCGATGGCTTCTTGTCCGTTGTTGGCATGAGCTACTTGGTGGCCGTCAGACTGGAGACGCTTTTGGAGCACCTTGGCATTAATTGGATTGTCCTGCACTAGCCATCAGGATTACAAACGACCAAAAGTGCAGCTGATTGGACGGACCTCTACAATAAGGATGCGGAGATGGTGACAATTTTGAATGTGCGATTGAAGAGGTTGGAAATGAATTCGGTGAGTCGTGCTTGTTGCTGCCGCCGGCTTCTCGGGCGGAATCACACAACCGGTATCGCTGACAACAATCTCAATTGCAGCGTGCCCTTCAGCGCAGAGTCCATCCGGTTCGTCGAATATGTGTGCTGTCACTGACGGATCCGCGCGGAGTATACTTGACATCATTTGCGGTGAGGTTGGAGACGGCAGTTTTAACCTTCCTTGGATCTCCAATGACGTGTTTCCAGGGTCCACGTTGAACTCCAACTCGTGCCAGACCGCTACCAGCCTAGGCGAGCATTAGCAGGGCCCAGCGCGTTCGTATCATTTGTACACACTGACAAACATAAGTCATCTCATGAAGGATGCTATGAAAATCGAACGGTTCGTGGAATGCCATTTCCTTGCCAGCCTCTAGTCAAGTCCTAAAATAAAAATTGGATGCTTTCCGTGTGATTGGAGCAGATCACATACGAGGGGCTCAATGGTGAAGAGGAGTGCCTAGGTTCATATAAATGAGAAGAAACTGGAGGAAACTAAGAAACCTTACTTTTGAAGCCGCATGAGACCTCTCCAAATTCACCTGAGTGCCGGGATCGAGCTTTTTACCGTCAAGGACTAGCTCCAACTAGCTTGGGTGATACGTTGAGTATAAATATCCAGTGAATAAGGAGGTCGCCCACTTGATGATCTGGTTTAGCAGGGTTCGTACTAGGGGCCGTGAGCATACGGAAGACGGGTGGAGGTGGTGAGAGATCCTACCTTGTCCAGGTTTGCAGCCTCCTCGGATCGACTGGGCTGACTCTCCCCTCGCCCAGGCACGGCCCTGTGGCGTTGGGTAGTAGTTGATACTCGGGTTGCTTGTTGGTGCTGGTAAACTCACATTCGGCCGCAGAAAGGGCAGGAAGGTCGAAGTGGGTTCGGTGTTGAGAGACGCAGTGCGGTTCCAAGGACGGGACTGCTGCGGTCATTCTCGTGGTTTCTTCCACATGCGATGTTGACTAGATGTGAAAACGTGGAAACCACAGCATCAAGGCGACACGAAGGCGGATTCGCAACGAGAAGATGGCCAAAGGCTGGCCTTTTACTACATGAGAAATCGTAGCATGTAGCGCTTGCTCACTTTGGCAAATTGGTGTAATGCATACCTCTGACCGAAATCATTTCTCAGATCTCTTCACTCTTCAGACGCAACCCTTCCTCCTTGTCGCGAGAGGACTCATTCAAGTGAGTCGAAGAGTGCTCTCACTTGACGATCGCTGGTGATGAGAGGCTGGGCGTATTTCAGGGTAGACCTGGACTTGACTGATAACCTCTTTTCTTTGACCACATGGTCAATGTTGGAAGAATGACAAGGGGACGCAAAGTCCTCGTTTTCGTCTTTGTCAGCGGAAGAGGCAAACTCGAACGCGGCGTGGGGGAGTAGCTTCAAGCCTGGTGCGTCACCTTGGAAGTGGCGGGTGG
>Ga0307515_10017833_pt1 | contig 12901 bp, 5 predicted proteins | sample 17_EM_MG_FD_194513 | JGI IMG/M metagenome (GOLD analysis project Ga0307515, IMG submission 194513) | Populus trichocarpa ectomycorrhiza microbial communities from riparian zone in the Pacific Northwest, United States - 17_EM | ecosystem: Host-associated > Plants > Roots > Unclassified | place...
AGCCTATAGTCTAAGTTGTATCTCAAATACTTGAGTACCCTTTTTATTGCCTTATAATGATCCATACTTGAATTACTTGTAAATCTACTCAGTTTACTAATTGAGTAAGCAGTATCAGGCCTTGTACAATATATAATGTATATTAAGCATTAAATTATTCAAGAATATTCTAATTGGTTTATTCTCTTACCTATATTCTTGGATAGATATACACTTATATCAATTGGTGTTTTGATAGTGCTATTATCATCTTTAGAAAATTTCTTGAGAATTTTCTCAACATAATAATATTGAAATAATACCAATCAATTAGATGTTTTAGAAATTTTTATTGCTGATATGATATTTGTAACACCTAAGTCTTTCATGTCAAACTTGTTAGTTAATATATTTTTAGTAGACTTGATCATGGAATCATTTTTGCTAAAAATTAGTATATCATTCATATAGAGATATACGATGATATAACTTAAATTTTAATTATGCTAAAAACCTCTTTCACAATTAATATATATAATTATTTTTATTATTTTTCTTCACAAGATAAACTAAACAAAGTCTAATATAAAAAGAAAATAAAGCCTTAAGATTGTTAAACTAAAGTTTGTAAATATATACATTAAACTAGTGATCAATGATGTTTAGTTTATTATAACAAGACATGTTAAATATAATAAAATTTTCAAGAAAAGTCTAGAGTTCATACAAGTTTAAATTTATAAGTTTGCACAAAATAACTTATGGAAAACATGTTTTCAACACAAATATAATAATAGAATGCATACTCAACATATATCCAAACTTACAATTGATACTAATTAATTCAAAGTCCTAGCATGTGTACTAGAAGGGTACTTATTTATTGAAGCATTTTAAAGTAATGAGACTTTTATTATTGTCAATGATGAATCATTTGTTTTTAAAACTTTATTGCTTCTTACATGTGCAATTAGAGTGTTTAGAATATGTCTTTCAAGATTCCAACAACACGACATTGGTTTAGATACACTTCTGAACAAGGTTTTTGAACTAAAAAATATAAAATTCAAATATATCTCAACAAGATGAATCTAAGATCTTGATTTGGAAGGAAAAACAAATTATAAAAGAGAATTAAAACACTAAAAAAGAGGTGAGAAATAGTATGAGAAAAATCTAAAAAGTTTAAGTTATAAACTCTTATTTCACCTCCCCTTCTTTTATAGTAAATTTTAAAAATTAAAAAGTTAAAGAATTAATAAAAGTTAATTTTTATCATTATCAATTATTGATTAACCACTATAAATCTAAAAAATCAAGAGTTTTTTGAGTAAAAAAAACAAGTATATATTCTTTAATATTAATTTATTATTCACTCTTAAATTACCAACTATTTCTTTGCCTGGCTAATACATTTGTACGTGTGTAAACAGCAAGGATTCCAAAGCAAAGGACCTTTACACATGACCTTTTATTCTAAAGCAATATTTGTCAAAACTGTTTTGCATAAAATCTTGCAATCCCAGGGAAAGGTGGGCAGAAAGCTCCTCTCCATTTTCAAAAGGGGTTTTCTTGGGCTTTGATTTCCACTCAAAACATTCCGCATTTCCTCTCCAAGAACCTCCCAAACCTTTTTTTTCCTCACGTTTTCACCACTTTGCCCTTATTGTTTCAAAAGTTTTTTTTATTATTTAGAAGGAAAACCAATAAAATAAAGACAAATCCCTACTAATCTCCTTCTATTATGTTCTAAAGCTTATCACCTCCAAACACTTTCTCACATCTTTTCTCTTTCTTTCTGAACTTGTAGTGAGAAACCAAGTCTGCATTTTTTCCTCTCCCGATACCACACACAAACACCACTCAGAATCCTGAAAACCCCTGCATTTCAGGTTCCAAAGGACATGAAAACCACCCATTGAAGTAAACCCGCTCCTAAGTTTCCATTTTCACCTATCTTTAATCCGTTTTTTTCAAGCAAAAAGAACAAAAAAAATAATAAAAAGCCCAACTATCAAAAACCCTCAAAAAGTGCACCTGCTTAGAAACTACTTCTCAATGTCGACACCATTAGACCAGCAGCAGCAGCAGCAGCAGCAGCAAGAAACACCATCCATGGAAGTGAGCCAACAAGCTGCCTACACCCACACTGGTCATGGGTCGGTTGGACCAGTGATAGCAGTTCTTGCAGTGATCACTATATTGGGAGTCATAGCAGGAATGATTGGCAGGCTTTGTTCAGGTCGTCGGATCTTGGGTCATGGACAATACGATTTTGAGGGTTGGGTAGAAAGAAAATGCTCCTCTTGTCTCGATGGCCATGTTGACCCGCCTCCGACCCGACACGCAGATATTCCGGTGGCAGCTCCGGTGGTGGAGGAGGGTCCCCAAGAGATTAAAGAAGAAGAGCAAGAGCAACAACAAAGTGAACATAAGCCACATCCAAGTGCGAGTGGATCTTGATCCCTCTTTCTCGATACTAGTAGTATATCATCGAGTTTCAAGGGATTTCTGCTTCTTGATTTCGTTTAATCAGTTTTCTTTCTTTATTTTTATTTTTTCATTGTTCTGTTTAGGGTTTATTTTGATGGGATAAGCGACATCATAGAATGAAAATCCTGAGCACGAAAACATTTTCACGTTAATGAAATACAATCCATTTTTGTTTTGTTCTACTTTGAACTGGATTGGAGTTCATGATGAAGTTCTCAAGTCTTGAAGGCTTTGTCTTGATTTGTTATTAGCATAAAAATTAATAACAATGAAATATTGATCATATGCTCATTGAGAAAACACTCTCGTTTTTTTTATACTTGAGACTCAAGAGAGTGGTTTGGTTTTAATATTATCCGTAATCAATTAACTTTGCTAATTGCTAGTGATCATGTATAAATGGATCGATGCGTTAATAATCTTGTTTTCATGGTTATTTTTATACAGTCCAGAGCCCAGGAATTGCTGGTTCTAGAGCCTTTTGGTTACTTTATTTGCAAGATTTTCATCAATATCGCCCATTTTTTATTTACTGTTGTTGGCTACATAGGATTCTCTTCTCTGCGATTGCATTTTAAAAGAAGCATTCCTTTGTTATGCATACGAGACAAATGTCTCATGCCACTTCGGAGATTTCGACCCCCACCGGACAGACAGGTGCCGTTATCTTTTTTTCTGATGTTGTATGTATGGCTCCCGTTATTATGTGCTTTAATCCCTTCAGACTAGTTTAAACTGGTGATTGATGTCGTCATTAGACCTATATTTCCGCATGTCACTTTCCATTGTCGATGCTGAGAGATAAGGAAAGCCCTCGTGCTTTTGCTAGTAGTCAACTTTTCTTGCTCGTTAAGGACCAGTGACAGTGGGCAAGCACTCTGATCTATAGCGGTCGCAGCATCGTATTAGAGGAAATCTGCAACTCCTGTTGGCTTTTAGATTTAAGAAAGTAGTAACTGTTGTTATTTTTCTTCGAGAATATGATGGAAAAGGTATTATGGAGTAATTATTGTTCAATTCAAGATATATATATATATATATATAAAAGTTTAGTTTAAGGGTTAGATTATAATACTAAAAGACTTTTAGTATCAATGTAAAAAGAATTCAAATGTCTAAGGATCAATGCGTAAAAAAATAAAAGTTTGAAAATGTATCTTTTGGATCTTTATTTTGAAAATTAGATTGAAATGTGTACTGGATGTTCAGACTTAAACCGCACACTCTTAACATATTGCTCAAGCTGAAATTCATTCAAAATTATTACTTTATAACAATTTTAAAATAATCATGCCACCAAAACATATTAACCGGATGTTCTGAACATAAAATTTTAAAATAATCATGCCACCAAAACATATAATCAACAACAATTAAAAATAAAAAAACTTATTTGGGTAATGATTTCACTGTGCATATAGATTTTATGCACAGTAAAGAAAAATAGTGTAATGACTATTTTGTTCTTCTCCAAAAACTTATTTGTTAGGCTTCTAGGGTAGTTTTGTAATTGCATAGGGACTAATAGTAATATTTATGAGGTTGAAGAAGTTTTTTTACTTTTTAAGTACATAGTGTAATGGCTATAATACCTTTGAAATCAAAATAAATCTAAGATGGGGAAAATCATCTTTTGTTTAAAATACATAGTCAATTTACTTAGTTACCCTTTAATCCATAATTTTTTAAATTTAGATTTAAGGGCTTATTCATCTTTTCAATGTAGTCGTTTTGTAATTATAGGATAGATACAGGGGAAATTTTATATTTTAAAATGAATAATTAATATTTTAGAAATAAATGCACGTTGAAATTACTTGGTTACACCTAAAATCAGAAATTTTTAAGCTTGAGGTCAAAGGGCTTATTTGTCCATTCATTGTGGTTTTTTTATAATTATGGGGTTAATATATAGAAAATTTTGTATATTTAAAATGAATAATTGATGTTTTTTATAGAAAAGTTGTTGGAGCGTGCAATGCACGTGCCAGCGCTTGAAACTGCTCTGCACGTTTAAAATAGCGCATGTAACGGTGTTAGGAGGTGAGAATTATGCAATTGCGACAACTTTCAAAAGCTCGTAGAGTCCTCGCCTATATAAGGTAAAGCGTATGGTGGGGCATGTAGAGATTTGACTTTGGCAATGTTTTCTTTTTTCTTCTTCTTTTCTCTCTCTTCTCCTAAAAAAAACAAGTTGTCCAAGCAAAAAAAATCCATGATGTCCTCTTATTGTTTTGAGATATCTGATTTAGTCCTCTTTGTTTTTGTTGTATGATTTTCATTTTGATTTATTTTGTAAACTTTAAATTTGTTTTCAATTTCATCATTGATTGAAATGCTATTTGCTCTTTTATTTTGTTTTGTTTTCATATTTGATCCTTTTTCTTTTGATTTTGAGTTTTTGCTTTGATTTTTTTTATAAAATGTTTGAATATTTTTAATTTTGACCTTGAATAAATGAATGTTATTTTCCTTCTTTTACCTGAATCATGATTATTATTATTATTATTATTTTGCTTTTTTAAAATACACTTGTGGTCTCTTGACATCCTTTTTTGATGTTGAGCTTTATTTTCCAACCGGTGGCAAGCTTAGATGATGGCAATAGTTTCATATAATTATTAGAATAATAAAATAGTAACAAATTAGTTAAAGATGCCATTTTGCCAGCTTTTCTTTTCTTGATCAACTATGTGCAAGTAGTCAATTATGTAGAATTAGAGGTACTTTGAAATCACCATAAAAATAATTGTCATATTGACCAAGAGGTACCCATTTTACAGGAGAAAGGTTTGGTAAAACTTTACAGCTGGGAGACGTGATATAGTTGGCATTACTAAAAATTTGGCAAATATAAACATAAACACTGAAAGAATTTTTACGTCGGTAAATTGTGGTGAATTTTACCGACGAACTTTTCCATCACTATATCCCTCGGTAAAAACCGAATGAAACATTCTGTTGGTATATACCAAAGGAATTGCAGTGGGAAAAGAAGAAATAAAAAATGCCAAAAAAGTACGATGATGTGTAACTTTTACCAACAGCTTTACCGACAGAATTAACTCGACGGTAAAGTTTGTATGTAAATATACCGATGAAAATAGTATCTCGGTATATACCGATGGACTTACAAATTGTATTACAGTGGAATTCAAAAAGGCAAATCGTACGGTGACATGACACATTTTACCAATAGAATGACCGATGGAATGCCCGACAGAATAATTTTATCTGTAATATTTAAATTTTAACCTGACGATCGACCCTTCTCTCCCTTCCCTCATTTCTTTTTTTTTCTTATGCATTTTTTTCTGCAACAAACAGTCACCCCCTCAATCTCAACATAATTCAACCTCCCACAACAAATTTTTCCACCACAAAACTCGGTTTGTCAACATCCATATTCTTATTTAAATTTTATTGAGGATTCTCCACCTTAAGAAAGCAAACCTATCCTTTTTTTCTTTTAAACATAATTTTTAAATGTTACTTTTTTTATATTTTTATAGTATATGTATTTTGTTTGGGTGTTAACTTATTTTATAGTTTTTTCTCATACAATTTTGTTGTGTGGATTTATGATTTGTACATGTTATGGTTTGTTTTGGATTTTGTAAAATTGTATTTGTTTGTAAATTGATGAAACTGATGTTGACTTTTTTACTTCAATGTTTTATGATGAAATAAATAATGGTTTATTTAACATATTCATTTTATATTTTGTCAATTTTATTGTTAGTTGTAATTTTTGGTAAATGTGTAGAAATGTTAATTTATATAGATATATAATTGATAATGAATTAAAAGAACTCGTAAAATAGATTAAATAAGATTGAGCTAAACCAATATTTTTGCAAATTATTTAGTTAACATAATTAATTAATGCATGTTGTCATCATTATTTAAATAGGTTAGATATAAGTAATGGATGATCGTTCATGGATGTATCGAAACTCACCCCAAGGGTTGCAGATGATGGATGATGGATTATTGTAATGGGGTTCAGGGTTTTATTAATTACACACTATATAATCTGAGAAATATTAGTGGAGGTCGTATTAGATGTCCATGCAAGAGATATAAGAAAAAAAAAATTTATCGATCCAGATGTTGTAACGATGCATCTTCTACAAAAAAAAGTTCATGGAGAAATACATATGTTGGTATGCACACAGAGAACCATATGTTCTTCATGATGTCATAGTATAGAGGATGGTTGGGTCAATTTCTAGTGCTAGCAACGTGCATTGAGTTGTATATGACAATAGTAATCCTTATAAGAATATGGTTATATATATGATGAGAATGAATCAGAGTCATGTTGGTCAATGTCTAATCGTAGATGAAGAACCTAATACAGACACGACTAGGTTTTTTGATCTTTTGAAAGATTCCAATGAACCATTATAGGATGATTGCATAAATCACAGTAAATTATCGATCGTTACATAAGTGTTCACCATCAAGTTGGATCATAGGTTGAGTGAGACTAGTTATAACAGAATTGTCGAATAGGTGAGAAGCATTTTACCTAATGGGAACAAGCTGAAAGAAAACTTTTATGTTGCTAAGTCCATGATGAAACCCCTTGGTCTAGGATACCAGAAAATTGACATGTGTCCAAACTTCTACATGTTGCACTACCTAGAAAATGCAAAGTTAACCTAGTGCAGAACATATGGGCATTCTCGTTATAAACCCAGAATTGGCAGGGAAGGACTCTTGTCGCACACAGAAAACTTAGATACCTCTCAATCACACCTAGATTGTAGAGGTTATTCATCTCACCAAAGACTGATGAGCATGGCACCAATCAAGTGATGCAATGGATGGAGTGATGGTATACCCTTTCGATGGTGAAGCTTGGAAACACTTTAACAGTATGCATCATTAGTTTTCAGTGGAATTAAGGAGCGTGCCTCTTGGGTAATTAGATTCAATCCATTTGGGTAATTTGTTGCACCTTATTCTTATTGACCGGTGATACTCATAGTTTACAACTTGTCATCGGGGATGTGTATGAGGCTAGAGTTCATGTTTTTATCTACGGTCATACCCAATCTTAATATTCTGGGTTGGAATATAGATGTTTGTCTTTGGCTGTTGATTGATAAGTTGAAGCAGTTGTGGTTATCTGGGGCTTTGACTTATGATGTATCGAAGAACAGAATTTTATAATGAATCATGCTTTGATGTGGACTATCAATGATTTTCCTGCTTATAGAATAGTTTTTTGTTGAAGCACGCATGGAAAACTACCATGTCCATACTATATGGAAAATAACAAGGCATTCACGTTAACAAACAATGGTAAAGCATTTTTTTTATTGTCACCCGTGATTCTTGCCAACGGATCACAAGTACAAAAAGAATAAGAAGAACTTTTTTATTGGTAGAGTTGAAAGGGATATTGCACCGCTGCTTCTTTCAGGCGAGGAATTCGATTACTTGGTGTTAGAGTACAATGACATGGTGTTTGGTTTTCAATCAAGTGAGCAGAAGTTTTTTATTTTGGTTTGACCCACAATTGGGTTAATCAAAGTATTTTTTTAGGAGCTTCCTTATTAGAAGACTAGTCTTCTCCGCCATAACATTGATGTTATACACATAGAAAAGAACGTGTTTGAGAATATTTTCAACACGGTTATGGACGTGAAGAAGAAGACAAAAGATAACATCAAGGCTAGAATTAATATAGCTTTGTTTTCTCACCAGAAAAATTTGAAGTTGGTTTATGTTGGGTCACGAGTTGCAAAGCCCAAAGCCAACTTTGCCTTAGAAAAGAATGCATAATTATTTGTCTATTAATATCTTAAAAGTTTGTGTTTTTCTAATAGACATGTCTCGAGCATATCAAGGTTGGTGAATTTAGATGATTGCAGATTGTATGGAATGAAGAGCTATGACTACCACATGTTTATGCAAACATTCATTCCATTAGCTTGTCAGGATTTATTGTCAAAGATCATTCATTTCTTTAGAGATATATGCTCCAACAAGTTGCAGAAACAACATATAGAGAGGCTTGAAACGAATATTGTCTAGATAAAATGCAAACTTGAGATGATATTCCTTCCATTAATTTTCAACTTGATGGAGCATCTACCCATACATTTATCATTTGATATAAAAGTTAGAGACCCGGTCCAATATAGATGGATGTATCCATTCGAGAGGTTAGGGATTACACATGCATCGTAATTTAAAAAATTTTGTCTTTCTTTACATAATTTCAAACATTCGTTTAATTCCATGCAGGTACTTATTCAACTTTAAGAGAAAAGTAAAAAACAATGCGCATGTTGAGGCTTCAATATGGATGCCTATATTGTTAAAGAGATCTCAATATTTATCTCGTATCATTTCGAGCCTCGATTGAGAACAAAGTCAATCGCGTCCCAAGACATAATGATGGTGGGGAAATGTTTTCAAGTGGAAACTTGTTAATATTCTCTCATCCTGGACAACCTATACCAAAAAAAGCTGTGAGGAAAAGATATTTTTCTGAAATAGAATTCAGACAAGCATATAATTATGTGTAATTTAACTGCGATGAATTAAGATGTTTTATTCAGTAAGTATACTGCTTAATATGTCATTATTTTTGAACAATTTATCTCTTATAATATCATAAACTGATATATTGTTGAATTTCTCGTAAGCAACATCGTCAATATTTACTGTCTCAAGACTCACAACTGACTGAATCTCAAATCTTTCGATTATAAGAAGAATAATTTTCTGTGTGGTTTAGAACATATGTAAGTACTGTTTAATTATTCTTATATCTCGGGATACTTAATTTCATTACACATTTCTCGTTAACTGTTCATGGTTGTACTTCATATACCAGGTTTATCAATTGGGAAGAAATGTTAGTGTTACTTTGTCTTTACTAAGTCTGGGTTTTAAAAGAAAAGGGAAGTGCTACAACGGGTATTTCATCAATGGACATTTGTTTCATATTGAAGAATATAGGCAAAGCGGAAAAACATATAAAAGTGGGGTTTATATTAAGGGATCAACTTCTAATAAGTTTGAATTTGACTATTATGGGAAGTTGAAAGAGGTCATTAAATTGCAATATCATAACAAGCAGAATAAAATATTTTTATTTAAATGTTATTGGTATGACACTATTGACAGAGAAATTAGAGTAGATCCCTACCATGGTTTGTTCAAAATTAATTCAAATGCTAGACTCCGCAACGTCGACAATGTCTTTGTTTTTGCCAAACAATGCCAGCAGTTTATTACACATACAATCCTTTTTTTAGAAAGGATCGTTCAAGAGCTGATTGGTTATCTGTAGTGAAAATCAAATCCAGGGGTCGTGTTAAGGTTGTTCAGGATGGCAACGATGAATTAACTATAGGAAATAATGTCTTTCAACTTGGTGAGTTTGTTGATCCATATTGAGTTGTTTCGTCTAATGACTTAGAAGAAAACTCAAATTTTTGCATCACCAATAATATTTTGGTTAATGTTGACGCTGGGAAATTGAATGTTGTTTTGAACTCTAGCAGACATACATAAGTCGATGAAGATGATGATAGTGATGAAATCAACATAGAAGTTGCGATGGAGATAAGGATGGGTCAATTAACGAAGAAGAAAACAATTCTGATTAATTTGCACAACACGAATTTATAATGCCATAAACTATAATGTAATATTTATGGACAAAATTCACTTCAATGTAATGACAACGATGTTAATATATTATTGAATGACAAGAAAATATTTATTTTATTATTGTGATGTGAACTGGTATTATTGTGTTGTGCGTGCAGCTGTGAATTTAAGTATTTACAGGATAGATAGATAGGGAATACAGATACAATCTGACATCAGACATTGTTTTACACCGATGGAAATACCGACAAAATGAGTTCATCGGTATGTTCCAATGGCGATGAGAATTGTTCCCCTTCTCCCCGGTACTGTTCATAGTGTTAATTACACACGGATATACCGACAAAATATTTCTATCCATATATTCCAATGGTGATGGGAACAGTTCACTTCTCAAGGTGTTGATAATTAAAGCTTTTTTTATTAACAAAATCACAAACGAAATAGAAATTTCAATGCGCTGACAATTAATGCTTTTTTTTATTGTGGTACATGTTTCCTAATGGAATCACCAAAGGAATGGGAATTTTCAAGGCACTAGCAATTAATGCTTTTTTTTACTGTTGATTATTTACTCTTTTATAGATAAAATCACGGATGGAATGAAAATTCATCAATAATATTTGAAGGGGTTTCTGAAATTTTTCACGTGAATTGAAAATTCTAACTTGACTTCATAGACGAAATCACCAATAAAATTTTTAAAGATATTAATTTAATATTCCATCAAAAATTTCATCGATAAAACCTAATATTAAAAATCACGGACATAGCAGACAAGACTTCATCTTCTTCATTTTTCTTCTTTCATCCTCTCTCTTCTTCTTCATTCTCTTATTTTTGTTCATGACCCGAGCCGAAATCAAACATCATCTTCTCTTCTCATTCCAAGGTATGTTGTCTTTCATCATTTTTCTCCTTTTTTTTCATGTTTTTTTTAACAATCCCTTTTCATTTATTTTCTTTTTCCTTTTTCTTTTTTCTTTTTTTGTAATTCTCGGCCGAAACTAAGCACGCCATAAGAGTAAGAATTTTTCATTCCTTTTTCTTCTTCATTTATGTGTGTTTTTTGTTTTGCATTATTTTTGTTTTTTTTTTGTCAATATTTTTTTCCAATTTTATGTTGAATTTTAGTTGTTATTTAAATAATTTTTTCATTATTTTTTAGAATTTTACTTATTTGTTTTCCAATTTTGTTGTTCAATTACAATTAAATGTGTGGGATTAATTTTAATTATTATTTTGATTTTAAAAAAATTTAGATTAATTTTTTTGTAAATTTAGGGTTAAATATATTATCACTTAGAAAATGAGAATTTTGTGCAAAATTGAATTATTCTAATTTGTTAGAAGAAATTGAATAAAATCAATTGGTTTGTGGTATATATATATATTATGTATTTCTAGGTTTAAAAATTTTGAATAGTCATATAGGAAAGCTGTTACCGAATGTTTTAAAAAAATAAAAGTCATTTAATTTTTTTTATCCGTTAATTTGTGTAGATGTCTAGGAGAAAGTCTATTGCATGTCGCGAGAATAAGATCGCTGCTAGTTCTTCTAGCAGTGATGCTGACGACAATGAGTCATTAGGTGCCGACCAAGAACAGGCACAGGCATTTACTTACGACGTAGGGTCATCGAGTGCGATGCCACAACGTCGAGGGGGGTCCCTTCATAATAGGATCCATTTACTCGCAAGTACGAGACCTAGTGGAAGGACGACCTTTCAATGTAAGTTTGTTTTGCTTTCGTAATGACATGTTTAATAATTTTTGAAAAATAATTTTATTTAACGAATGCAATTTCAGATTTATAAACATCGAGACTGCAAGAACAATAATATTTTCTTTTAAATCATCGATGAAAATTTCATTGTCTAAATGGAGCTAGGATTCCAAACATCATGAATAGAAACCGCAAGTCGATGCATGATTTTTAAGGTTTAAGGCTAGTATTAACTTAAATATTTTTTTATTATGTTAATTCAGTTAGTTTATTGAAATTACTAAAATTTTCTTTTTATAAATTTTTACTGCAAGGGAAAATTTGAATGGGAGAGAGCTGATGATAATGTTGTGAAAAGGGTTTGGAAGAATTACGCTGCAACTAGGTAAGATCAAAATCAGAATAATTTTTTTATTTCGAATATTAAAATTGTATTTTTTATTTACTAACAGATAATTTATTGGTAACATATAGGTTGCGTGATTTGTGGTATGAGGCGTAAAAGAAAGCAAAAAAATATGCGAAAGAAAGTGAGCTTCCAGCCTGAAATGACATTGTGGTCTGGAAGGATTTTAGACTGCCATATATCTTGAAGGTTTTTTGGGCGTACTACATTCAGCATGTAACGTCCACGCATTTCGCTCGATTGTCACAGTCTGGTGCGGAGAACCGGCACCATCGTGTTCACTATTCCGTTACCACGTATATTGGCAGCTCCATTCCGTTCATTTCGCATGTGAAGCGGATAATAAGATTTTTTTATTACTTTTATTTTTTTTATTTTTAAAAAATATATTTAGCTAACAACATATTTATCTTATAGGCTATGATTCTTAAATGCAAGCCAAGTCGGATGGAACATTTTGTTGAAATGCATGTGTAGAGTGATGACTACCAAAAAAAGATGCAGCAGTTCATGGATAACTGAGCTCAACACTTTGTAGTATGTTGGTTTTCAACCATTTTTTTATTAAGTTATAATTTCCTTCAATTTGATGAATTTATTTTTTCTTTTCAGGATACTTATAACAACTGTTTGAATAAGAGAAACGGAGACGATCCTTC
>Ga0307515_10017834_pt1 | contig 12900 bp, 6 predicted proteins | sample 17_EM_MG_FD_194513 | JGI IMG/M metagenome (GOLD analysis project Ga0307515, IMG submission 194513) | Populus trichocarpa ectomycorrhiza microbial communities from riparian zone in the Pacific Northwest, United States - 17_EM | ecosystem: Host-associated > Plants > Roots > Unclassified | place...
GGATGAATAAGGAATCCTTGTAAGAAAAGGATTCTGAACATTTATGAATCCTTGCCACACATGGAAACTATGTTGCAGCCCATTAAAGATCTTTGGAGAATTAGGAGATTCCCAAAATAAGCTGCCACATCCTTTTAGGAAAAGAATCCTAGCCAAATAGGAAGTCCACAAGTCAAAAGAAAGTAAATAACAAAATTCGTACAACCTCTGTTGACCCGTATTTCGATGCCTTTTCGAACTTCGATTGACCTGAAATTTAAAACCAAGGTAGGACAACATGTCAGGAGACTCCACGTAAAATTTTAGCTCGATCCAACGGTCGGATTGAGAATTATGACTGTTGCCGTAAAACTGGATAGGTGCACTTTTTACGTCAAAATTTGACCTTGCATGGATCGTATCAAATACTTTGGTTTTTAGTTAAGATTCAAGGCTTGTTTGGATCAAGGTTTGAGCTTACTAGTAAAGGTTTTGAGTCAATTTTTGTAAATAGATTAATTCAGCCCATAAGGGTAAATCCATTTGGGTTAATTTCTCAGAACTATTTAAACACATGTAATGCCTAAATTTTAGAACTTTTCAGTTTAACGTGTGAGAGATTCTTGCATTCTTTGGTTTTTGAATAAACTGAATCTGACTTATTGAAGATTAACTGGCTTTGTGGTGTCATTCTATTTCATTCTAATAGTGTTAGTGTCTTGGGACAGGTTTCTATTGTGTCACATTCCTATCAGATCTTTTTTTGCTTTCTAAGATCAGATTTTAATCTTAATTGTGGGTTGCGTTACCACGTAATCATGAGTTTCGCATTATCTAGGATCTAGACGCATCCTTCTTGATTGGGATGTTGTTTGAAACTGCACAAATAAGTTTGCATAGTAGCAAAGTGGTGTCATGTCATTTTTGCATTGTGTGAAAAGAAACAATAAATATCAGGAATGATGAACATGCGAAAGCGATCATTAAAAGAGAAAGGTAATAGGTCAAGAGGGTGTTAATGTGTGTAGTCTATAAACCAATGCAGCGCTAGATTAGAATCAACTAAAATGAAAGTAAATAGAAGTGAAGATAAAAAAAAATAACATGTTTTTTATGAGGGATTGCAAAGTAGGTTTATATACATGTGTTATCAAGCCCAAACAACATCTTTCTTTTTGCTTAAGAAGGGCATGCAGTGTGAAGTTCGCTCTAAACCTAAATTGGCATGGTCAGCAAGGAAGCATGTATGCTTATGTGTGCCTAGGAGATGTTAGTTAGAGTTGGCAAGTTGGATCTTCTAGAACCAAGCTAGCAAACTAAAACCTCATCTCTCTTTTCAAGAAATCTTGGGACATAATTGGAGCTGATTTTTATGCAGCAGTTTAGGATTTCTTTTCTTTTGGCCAAATCCTCAAGCAGATTAATCATTCCATTATTGCTCTGGTTCCAAAATCTGCTAATGTCAACTCAACCAATGATTTTAGGCCAATCTCATGTTGCAATGTGATTTATAAAGTGATATCCAAGATTCTAGCCAGTAGATTGTGTCGTGCCCTGGAAGACATTATTGGTCCGGTTCAGAATGATTTCCTTGGAGGGAGGAATATGATCGATAACATTAACCTGGCCCAGGAGTTCCTCATGCATTATGGCAGGAAGAGAACCTCTTCCCGGTGCCTCATAAAAATAGATTTCAGGAAAGCCTTTGATTCGGTGCAATGGGTCTTTCTCAGAGAGCTTCTTCATCTTCTGGGTTTCCCCCACCGTTTTGTTAATCTTGTAATGTTATGTGTGGAAACTTCTTCCTTCTCTGTTGCTATCAATGGCAACCTTTATGGGTTTTTCCTTGGGAGGTGTAAAGTTCAGCAGGGTGATCCTCTATCTCCCTAACCTTTTCTCATCTGCATGAAATATCTCTCATGCATGCTGAAGATAACATCTCAATAACCAGGCTTCCATTATCACCCAAAGTGTGCTTTTCAGAATATCTGTCACCTTGCTTTTGCTGATGACATTCTTCTATTATGTCGGGGGGACAAATCTTCTGTTCAGATCCTTCTGGATCAGCTGCATGTCTTTGGCTAGTCCTCTGGATTACACATCAATGTAGGGAAATCTTTCATATATTTTGGTGGAGTTGGAGACAGTATTAAGGAAGGTATCCTCCAAGATTCTTATTTTTATGAATGCAGCTTCCCCTTCAAATACCTTAGTATCCCTCTCAGTCCTCACAGGCTCATTGCTAGCCAGTTTTCCCCTCTCTTGCATAAACTTGAATCTGTTATACAAGGCTGGATGGGCAAGCACTTATCCTATGCTAGGCGGCTGGAATTAATTAGATAGTTCTCTTTGGCACGGTGCAATTTTGGCTCAGCATTTTCCCCATGCCCGATACTGTCATCAACCATATTACATGCATTTGCAAGAACTTCTTATGGATTGGTAACACAGCCAGAACAAAGTCTGCCTTAGTAGCCTGGAAGCATATTTGTTTGCCAAAGGATGAAGGAGGCCTAGGGCTCTATGACATCAAGGTAAGGAACCTCTGTTTCATTACAAAGCAGCTATGGAATATCCATTTAAAAATTGACTTGATTTGGATTAGATTGGTGCACCATTTTTATTTGCAGGATAGTTCCATCTGGTTGGTCCCTTTATAGAGAACCTCCTCTCCTCTATGAAAGTCCCTTCTTACTCTTCGAGATCAGCTCCTTGCAGATTGTGGGGGTCAATCAGAAGTGATCTCTATGATGCAAAGTTGGGACAATATTTCTGAGCCTTTCTCGGGTCATGCTTATGAGTTTTTGAGATTCAAAGGAACCCCGGTGTCATGGGTTAAGGTTGTTTGGGAACCTTGGTGTTTACCAAGGCATAGTTTCATCCCTTGGCTTGCTTTGCTTGGGAGGTTGAGAACAAGAGACAAGCTGCACTTTATTGATACTGATGCTAGCTATGTCTTCTGTCCGAATAATGAGGAAAGCCATAGTCACCTCTTCTTTGCTTGCAGTTGGACATCCCTCTTGTGGTCAAAGGTTAAATCCCGGCTTTGGCTATGCAGGGGTATGGCCTGGTTAGTAGTGATGTTCGGGGCCTTAATATTAAAGGGAAAAATGTTGTTACCAGAATGAAAAGAGTCTCCCTCAGCATTGTTGTCTACTTGATATGGGAATAAAGGAATCAAAGAGTCTTTGAGAACTCCTGCTCACTGGTTGAATCTCTATTTCAGAGATTTCAGGTTTTATTCTACATGATATTGCCCTTTCATGAGCGCAATATCCCTCACCTTATTGTTAGCTGACTGCATGGTGGTTGTCTTGGATGAACTTTCTTGTGGAAGTTGTCTTCTCTTCGGTTTGCAGTCCTTAAAATGCATATGCTTCTTGTTAGACATTGTCGTTGTTGTCTCTCTTGCAGATTTGGTATGTTGCATGATGCTCATGTGATTTTGCATCCTGGCTTTTTTCATACTCCAATTGGCGCCCATGATAGCTACTTGTCTTAACTTTTGCTTTGTGTTAGGTTGGGAACCTTGTAATTTATGGTTCCTCACACAACCATTATCTGTTAATTTTAGCTTGTTAGCTTTGGCTTTGATGTAAAGTCTTTTCAGGGAGTTTGTTTCCCTGCTTTTGTAAATCACAGTATAAGAACTTGATGGTTCTCCGACATTGTAAATTTTTTATCTATTAATATACTTATATTTTGACAAAAAACAAAAGACGCATAAACAAAAACAAGAGGAAAAAAAAAGAAATAAAAGGGAAAAAGTTCAAGCAAAACATTAAATGCAAACCAAAAACAATTGGATTTCTTAGGAATCAGAGAACCACATCATTTTTTTTTAAAAAAAAGGAAGAAGCATAACACAACTTAAACCTAATTTGTTTTTAAAAGGCAAATCCTAACAACTGGTCACTCCAAGCATAAAGAATAATGTAACTTGTGCATCATAAAAGCACAACATAAAAACAGTAGGATCAATCATGCAATGAATTTTTTTAGGTCGATCTATAAAAGCATGATAGCCTGTAAATTATCAACAACAATCAGAGCAATTAAGGCCACATGGGTAGAAAAAAAATAGTCTTAAAGGCAACTTAACATGAGGACAAAAGCAAATAATTTTTTTTGCACGAAAGTATCCACCAATGACGTCAACAACCATCAAACCCCCACTAACAAATCTAAGAACAAATAACAAATTGAAAAAAAAAAAGGAAACAATACTGCAAGAAACCACATAAAGATATGAAAAGTAGACACAAGCAACTTCAAAACATCAAGATTGGTAAAAAAAATGTGGACATATAATTAAAAGAAAAGGGAAACAAAAAAAGCAACAACAAAAAAATGAACACCAACAAAAAAATCATGGTCAAATATCCAAAACAATCTAGTCAGAACAAACATATAAAAAAACCACATGAACATAATCATTAGGTAACAATTCCAGAAGGCCAAACCTAACCTGAACATGAGTTGTTAAGAGACGTTTAACAGGCTCAATAAGCACTTTGCTCAGACACTTTTATAAGAAGGGGAACCAATGGATCAAAAGGAAAAAAAATGTTACTCCAGTAAGACATAAAATATTAGCTAAGCCAAGAAAAGGATGAAAAAAACAACGAAAGAAAACACAAAGAAAAGGGAAAAAGAAAAGGATAATAATAAAAAAATAAAATGAGTCAAGGGGACAAAAAAAGGTCACATGAAGAATGAAACACAACTTTGACAAAGATGAATCAAAGGCTCAATCAAGCATCAACCTCTTGAAAATGAAGGACCAAGTCTATCAAAGCTTGTAGCAGGGACAAAAATAAAAGAAAGAAAAATGTAAAATTATGAGGAAAAATAGCAACAACAATGGAGTTCAAAAAATTCAAAGAAAACATTAAAATCGCAAACGAAGAGGAGTTGGGTCAATTGAGAATCAAAAAGCCATTTCAAAGTTTTTAATAGACAAAGCAAGCTGGACAATACAATTAATCCCTAAGGTAAAAAGGTAGAAATAAAAAACTGGCTATTCCAAAGCATTAAAGAATGTAATATGCACATTTGAGTAGCACAATTTTCGTGGTTGATCCTTAATTGTATACATAAGTCATGGCAGCCAACAAAAACTAAACCACTAACAGATTAATTGAGGCTATACGTGAACAAAGGAACAGTCTAAAGACCACTGAATGCAGAGACAAAAGTAAACAAAATCATTTAGCATGAAACATTCGCTTAGGATATTAGCAACAATCGAACCCCTTCTCTCAACTATATAAGAAAAACAAACAACTGAACACAAAAAAATAATTCATACTCTATTCGACAAATAAGAAATTAAATTAACATCAAAGTAATTAATTAGACAACTGAAAACCTTAACTGATAAAAAATGCCTCTTGAGGTTTATAAGGGCACAACACGAAGCTAAAGTTGCCAACAAGAAAACAAACACAAAAGAACATAACTAAAGGGTAGAACAACCAGTAAAAGCAAAACACATAAATAGGGAAGGAGTAATTACAAGAAAATAGGTTGAATGCAAGCAAGATTAAAAAAATAAGTGCAAAACAAAAAAGAATATGCATAAACAAAATCACCAACCAAGAAGCATAAATAACATCAATAGAATCTCAAAGAAATAAAAAAAATTGAAAAAATTCAGTATTCTAAGCAAATTGGCTCATAATCTTCAGAAAAGCATCCATGTCTACATCTTTTCAAGATAATAACATCGAAATTGCACCTCAACATAAGGTCACAATAAAGATTAAAACTTGAAAAAAAAAATTCAAAACCCAAAATGAACCACAACCAAAACCCATTAAAACAAAAACATGCAACATCATAACCAAAGAGGTAATTGAAAAATAAAAGCAGAGAGCAAGGATCTTAGATGACAAACCTTTTTTTCTTTTCTATTTCTATTACAACTTGAAATTTCCATGTAACTTTCATATTTCTAATCATCATGTCTGAGTATAATGGGTAAAATGTTTTTTTGTGTAATCTTTCTAACAATACATTCCATTATTAATCCTTTAGTTTACCAAATTTATAGCAGAGTTTTCCCTATAACACAATATCAAATAACTCTATTACATACACGTAGTAGCCTTCAACCACCCACTAGTTCAATTATTTCTCCATTTGATTCTTTCACATCGCTTCTCACAATTCATCTTATATTCTTTCCATTTACTTAAAACATACATGGAATTGATACACACACGTGTACACATAACAAAAGAGATTCAATAACCAAATACTAGAAATACAATCATATCATTTAGTACATTTCAATGTGAAGTTATTAACACAATTTTAAGTATTCATAGTGGAATGACACAATTAGCGCTGGCCCACTTCGTGACATAGACCTGCAACATATGTAGCATAATAAGAGTTATTAGTCATCAAGAAGACTTATGCTCATGATTTTTCATGAGGGAAATGAATCATTATGTCAATTAGCAGTTTTAACACCTTTGCTTAGAACATTCAACTCAAGTTCAATAATACCTCAACTCATATGACAATACTTGTGCTCATCATTACAACTAAAATAACATTACAAATTTAACAACTAGCCAATATATATATATATATATATATATATATATATGCGGTTTCCATAAAGGAGAAAGAACAATATGCTTATCTAGAATTCTTTTAACATCGATGACATGATCAAAAGATTGATGTCTTATCCCAAATGCAGGAGTGTCGAAGTAATAAATAACCCGACAAGACCGGGGTCGAACCCCAAGGAGGTGAACTATATAAAATTATAAACAATAAATGAAAATGAATTGAAGAGAACTTTTGAGATGTGATATTGATGTAAGGATTAAACAAGGATTAAACAATTGTCAAGGTTAGAGGATCCACTAATGGTATTTCAAATAAGTATAGTATAAACTCTTTTTATTACTCAACTGGAAATAACACACAAAGGAGGTTCCAATCGGATTATAAATTATTAACATGATTATATTAATTATCTTATTTGAGTAATGTCAATACTTGTAAATGTGGTCAAGTATTCATGGTGATAACTTATGTTAACAACAAATCAAGTTCCTTTCATAGCACAAGTGTCGGTTATATCATACAGTAGGCTATGAAAGTGCCAAGTATTTGTTGTACCAAGAGTTGTTCAACACAAATCTAGATTAATCATTTAACAAGCAAGGTATTAAGAGTGAGTAAGATAACAAATATAAAACATGTTAGTATCAAACATTAAAGTCCATATTGAGTTTATATTATATTTATTCTTATACTATTAGTGTACCCTTTTCACCTTGATAAAATTAACTTAGCTAAATATAATGAAGAAGAGAAACATAAATAAACATAATAATGATATACAATAAATAAGTAAAGGAAATGAAATGAAAAGTATAAACAAGAGATTAATATAATATAAAATAAAACTTGAACATTAAAGTACAAAGAGAGAGAGAGTGATCTTGATCTGAACACCAAGATGTCTAAATGTATGGCAAATACATCCTTTTATAGGCTAAAATTCAGAACTATTGATTTGATGACTAATTATTGAGTGGGTGGTCACCTCTTGACTTGGTGACAATCATTATCTTCTTGTCTAAACAAAACGTCATTGCTAACATTAGAATTTGAACATATAGTCTTCATGAAAGTTCTGGGAATTTGTCTCATCTTTCCACCAAAACAAAAATGAGCTCATTTGGACTTCTAGAACTCGAGATATGGGCTGAACACTGAATAGTATCTAGGCTGCAGAACAGATTCTGACATCTCTTTGGTTGCTACAATTTGAGCTTGAAAACGGCTGTTTTGAGTCTTGGACTCTCATGAAAGTTTTAGGCCTATGTCTTAGCTTTCCATCCATATAACTCAGACCTAAATCCAAGTTCTACAGCTTCAGTTATGATCCAATAACCGAATGGTGTTCCAGTTTGAATTAAACCATCATCTCTTCTCCAAGCTTAGCCCTCTCTTTGTCTTCTCAATTTCAATAGTTAAACAAATCAATCAATCCTTTGAATTATGAAATATGCCTACATTTGAAATGAGCAGTTACCATAAATTAAAGATATCTTATATTATCAGACTTGTTATTATAAAACATGCTCAAATTAGGGAATTTAATGATACTTTAAGTGCAATATGATGATATAAAACCTTAATGAAAATGCACTTTTGAGTACTAATCAATTGATTATATCATATACATATTGAATTACGCTCTAGCTGTTGTGGCTTCGAAGTTCATATTTGTCACTTTCAACGCTGCCTTTACGATGAATTATATAATACATTCAAATCTAATGTTGTTGACTATACGTCACTACATAGCAACTCATTTTCTTGATTTTTGATTCCCCAATCAATAATTAATATTTCATTTCCTTAGTCTCTGATTTCCTTGGGTACAATCCTTGAAATAACTACACGTATTAATCTCATGTTTACACATCACCATCACCGCTTAACATAATTTGCTTGTAACATTACTATATTTTCTATTTTCTAGGCATCATAATCGTTTGTTACATTATCACCCCACTAACATTTGCTTTGACTTAGTAGTACATCAAACGATATTAAGTCTTAAGTTGCCAATCAACCCCCCTGTCATATACACATTTAAGCATCGATTAATCGTCTTACAAAATGGTCTCCATTCAAAAATTAAGACAACCATATAAATTCTATTTTTATTAGGAACAACTAACAAGTAACTTTCATTTTCCACAATTTAATTTAAAGGACTTATCAACTTACATGGAATCATAGGGAAAGGGAACCTACATCATCATCCTATAATTAACCAAATCATATTTCAATTCCTTGGTCATCGTTCTTTTGGGCAACTAAACATCAAAAGTTGCCATATTCATAGATATCAATAATTGATTATCAACTATCAATTTATATCTTGTTCTTAGTCACTGATACTACGATCATTAAGTATCGTTCATTTCTTATCCTTACTCACCGATACTACGGTCACTAAGAATCATTTCATATCTTATCCTTAGTCACCGACACTATGACCACTAAATATCACTCCTTTCTCATCCTTAGTTGTCGATACTACAACCACTAAGTATAATCCAGTCATCCCCTCATGGATACCAATAATTCAGGTAAACCCATTTGATTGCCAATAAATCTAGCTATTAATAACTTCCTACCGAGTCTATCTTTAATATTTTACTTCACATCTTCATGCAACCTCATGCCGCATTATTTTATTTAAGTTATGTTCAATAAACAATTGATGACATGTATTATTAATGTGAACATTAGCGGAATTTAATGGAATTCACGAATCCAAGATCTATCTAACCCAAGTTTGTTGAAATTAGGGTGAGCTTATCACAATTGAAGACCTTCTCCAAGGCAACAAGACTATAAACCAACTCAATCACAATGCCTACACCTGGAGACGAGCAAAAAGAAGTATAAATTCACAACAAATATCGGTCAATTCTTTGAAGAGTTGAAAGTTCAATCAAGAACTACGATTGACAACCAAAGGTTAGCAAAAATCAGAATATTATTAGCAAAAAAAAGTGTGCTGAAAATTATTCTCAAGAGTATTTATACCCCAAGCCAAAACCCTAGTTTCCCCAATGGGTCATATATAAACTCAATTTAAATAATAATCAACCCAAGTTAAAACTAGCCCAAACTAATTAAAATAAATAAAATAAACAAGTCTGAAACCCAACCAAGTGTTTCCTCATAAAATAAAGAAAGTTTAATAGCCCAACTAATTTAATAAGACAAGTTCGGTTATTTCCGCATTCTGTCTGGCAGCAGCAAAACTCAACTTCAAACGGATGGTTCTCTCTGGTCTTAAAGAATTAGTAGGCATGACATATACGGTTGGAAAGGTATTGAAGTCTAGTTTTCAGCCCAATTGGAATCAACTCAAAATTCTATCTGTAGCTTTTGTTATGATAAAAAAAGGTAGGAAAAGGTCAAGCTATCCGAATCTAGTCTTCTTCTCCCAATCCTTATGTAATGGTCTTGGTTCCACCAACAAGCCCCTCTTGAACATGAATAAGATTTATTATGGCTTGCTCCTCATTATTTAATATCCTCTTGAAGGCCACCTTAGCCCATGTATCTTGAAGAAGTCCATTGAAAGCCTCTTTGAACCTCTTAACTCTAAGCCTTGTAACTGGACCAACCGGAACCTCTAATGAATCATTTGGTGTTGGGATCGCATCAATTATAGTCTAGGAATCCTTGTATATATAGAATTCTTCCATGCATAACTATTCATTCCTAACTACGATCAATTTTTTTGTATATGGTTCTTTAAACATTACTTTCGATTGTGAATAACACATTATACTTTTTATTTCATCGTATCAGTAAATGCTTTCAAATGAGATAGTTTGCAACACATTATTGGTGATCCTAGTATAGACCCCATTAACCGGAGTTAACCTTATCCTTTACTCCCAGCTATCTAACTTGGATATCTAACTTGGATATCATTAGCTAAAGCTAATCTTCAATGCTTATTCTTGGCTATCCAACATGGATGCCATTAGCCAAAGCTAATCTTTAACATTTATTCCTGACTGTCAAACATAGATGTCATTATCCAAAACTAACTTATCATTCATTCCCGACTATCTAGCATGAATACCATTAGCCAAAGTTAATCTCATCATTCATTCCCAGCTATCCAACATGGATACCATTACTCAAAGCTAATCTCATCATTCATTCCTGGTTATCCAACATGGATACCATTAGCCAAAGCTAATCTTAATATTCTTTACAATTCACGAATAAATTAAGCAATTGAATTCGGATAGCAATACTATACAAGAGTACTTCGAGAATTTAATAGAATTAGATGAAGGTGGGAATCACTTACCTAATTTAACTATTTCATCAAATTTTCCATGCATAATCTCATCCCAATCCAAACATTTACCATGCCCATGAAATCTACATCTATTGTCTCATCGTATCCAATTTAAACTCACAATCACATTAACATACAGTTTCCATTGTATCCAATTCCATTCACAAGAATATTAGTACACAATCTCATCAAATACAATATCAATTCACAATTACATCATAACATAGAAATTCTGAATTTCATAAATTAAAATTGAATTAATTCTAAAAAGATAAGGTGTCGAGCACCCATCTTGATCCTGTGCATGTGTAGTTGCTCCTTGCTACTGTCTTATCCCCTCAGCCTCCTCTATACCACTAATAATACATTTTATCATCAATAATGCAACCAACATCAACATTTCATTTTAATTCTCATTCAATCATCATTTTCATTCAAACCATTAGCAAGGAAAATCCTTAAAATTCCTTACACATACACATTTTCCATGTTCATAATTATTCTTATCAATCCAAATGTTAGAACCCTCAATCAACAACAAATTCAAGTAAAGATTAGAGATTGATTAGTCCTAGCTAGTTTAGTCCACCCAACCTCGAACACTGTTTGGTGTTTTAATAGTAACTAAAGTTTCAGAACTCATTTTTTAGCGTGGTTTGACTCTATGAAGAGCTAATACATAGGAATACAACTTTCATGAAGGACACAACACCTAGTTTTTCCATCTACATGTCTAAACGCTTATTACAGTAGCATAAGAAATTTGTCCAGTATTATATCAGTCTGGACAAGACTCTGTTTTTTACTCATATGTGGAGCTATAAAAGTCCAACTAAGTCAAGACCAGTTCCATTTGAAAGGTAACATCCATACCTACAACTTTTATAAAGATACCGGCTCCAAATTACATTAGTTTAAGGCTCCAAATTAACAATTATAGTAGCACCTAAAATCTGTTCAATATTATGTCTGTCTAGGCCTTTACTCACTGTTTTTCTCATATATGGAGTTATACAACTCCAAATAAGTCAAGCTCAATTGCATTAGAAATATAACATTCATACCTACAACTTTCATAAAGACACCAACTTCAAATTACATTATTTGCAAGTTGTAATTTCATATAGAAGTTGGCTAGTAAGACTATCAAAATTTTAATTACATGAGATAAATTTCACAAGCACACTAAGTGTTTTCATGCATCACGACATCCATTATCCTTACTCCATGTTCATCCTTCCACTTGTACAAGAACATATAATTAATCAACCTAATTAAAACTCATTTTAACCACCACTTCTCTTTTATATGGCTTGTTCAAAAACATAATATTACCACTTCTAACCCATTTTTTCCACCTCCTCTTAGGTTAAAATCTGTCGCCCTATAGGTAAGATTTTCTTCTCAAAGTTTTCAATTTTCTTCCATCATTTTTTTTTCTTAAGCCTTTTTATTAACATCCTCACTTAATTGTTCAAAGAAACTCTCATTTTCTACACATTTTTAAGAACCCTAGAATCACAACATTGGGGGTTTTTCAATTATCTTTTACTAACAATGAAATCAAAGAGGAAAACTAAAGAAGAACACTTTTATCAATAATTTCAAGTTCAAATTGAAGAGTTCTTACCAATTTCTTCTTCAATTGTTCTTCCTCTTCATCACTCATACTTGTCCCTCAAGTTCCTCTCCTCCAACCAAGCTTTCTAATTTAAGCCTAAATGTGTTTCTCTCCTCACAAACATATGTGCAAGCTTTAATCTCATAATTTGAAAGGATTTCTCAAATTGTTTTTGAAGAGAGGCAAGAGAGAAGCCTTTTCCACTCTTTTTAACTGTTGTCTAGTGTGAACAGTAGCAGCTACCATATTTACATTAGGTTTTTTTGGGTCAATTACTAGTATATCCCAACTTATCCCCCCCCCCAATTTTGGTTTATTGCATAGGTCAGACACTGTGTCTTTATTTTCAAGACCTTTTCAAACTTCGATTGACCTCAAATTTTAACCCAAGATAAAACAATGTCTTAAGACCCCATGTAAA
>Ga0307515_10017835_pt1 | contig 12900 bp, 15 predicted proteins | sample 17_EM_MG_FD_194513 | JGI IMG/M metagenome (GOLD analysis project Ga0307515, IMG submission 194513) | Populus trichocarpa ectomycorrhiza microbial communities from riparian zone in the Pacific Northwest, United States - 17_EM | ecosystem: Host-associated > Plants > Roots > Unclassified | place...
CGGGGTTCAGGTCTGTCTCGAAGACGCCATTGGCCGTCTTGTGGGCGATTTTGAAGAACCTGACCCCCTTGGGCGGAACTGGGAAGGGGTTTGTCGCGTGATCAGAGCGCCAGACGAGCTCGGGAGGATTTGCGGAGACTCCGCGGAAGAAATGGAGGCGCTCGAAATCACTGATGAGGTTCGGAGCCACGGCTTGATAGTACGACTCGACAACACTGAGTTCGGAGAGGAACGAGCGGGTGTCGCTCATGGGCGAGGTAACGAAGTGATGGGTCGAGAGCGCCTGGCAGTTTAACAATGCAGAAACAGAAGACTGCAGGAAACCAACTGAGAGCATAGACGCGACACATCGCGGTAATACTTCGATTTATCCAGTGTTATGTAAAACAGGTTTTATGTTCTAAAAACCTCACAAAATCCAAGAGCGGCAGTTTTCCAGATGAAGGGGTCCGGAGCTGTCACCGGAGCCCACAACTCTTTGCCGATCATGTCGACTACGGCATGGGTTCGGTAGTATCGAGTTCCAACCCCACTCCCCACCGGATAACGACCGCCTCCATTGTCGACACATCTTCCCCTTCCCCACCCGAGAACCAGTCCTGCATCCGACCTTCCTTGCCGACTCGACGATGTTGCCGGTCCTTCAGCGCCATTGTGGACCTTACGTTACCTCGCGTTGTCGGCTGGCGTTTCATCACTCAACAATGTGGAGAGGTTGCGCGAGACGGCGACTAACTTCTTAGTCTGCCGCTGCTTGATCTAAATTAACACACGAATATAACAAGACGAGAAATTACATGCCGTGAGGCAGATCTACGGCGAACAACGGGAGCAAGAGGTACAGAAGGATGACTGTGCGTAGAGGTGGGCAAAGGGGATAACGCCCGAAGATACAGGAAGTAGCGGTATCAAAGAAAAGAGGAAGGGGGAACAAAGGGACGAGGCTTCGACGACTTTCGGAAGGATTGATCTCAAGAATTCACCCTATTAATCATTGATACCACCAGTTGACTTTAACGGAGAGTTAGCACACGTGGGAAATAACACCACCTATAGCGGCTCACGATTGGATTCTGATTGACCAGAGGCAACCGCAGTGTCCAGTTCCATCTGTATATCCCGGAGAAGCGTTCTGCAGTCCTCCACATCCTTCGCAGCCCCAAGCTTCTCATAAACATCAGCGGCACACAGAACCTCGGACCTCGCCTCTTTGAGCTTGTGCTGCTTGTACCAAATCCGGGCCTGCATCTCCATCGCATAAGCCAGGTTGTGCGCGCTATTGGCTGTGTGCAACTTGGCGCGCTCGACGTGGGTGGCTGCCTCATCGAACCTGCCTTCATCGTGAAACAGCAACGCCAACTGGTAATGAACCCAAAATGGCTCCTCATACCAGTCGAAAGAGGACGCGATCCCGAGAGCAACTTCGAAATGGTGAACCGCCTTCTCTGTCTCGCCCCTGGATCGATATATGTTGCCAAGAACACGATGAGATCCGCAGACCCGGTATTCTTCGCCTTTCTCTGGGAAGAGATCAATTGCGCGGAATGCGGCTTCTTCTGCAGCATCGAGCTGGTCGCCTTGGCGTAACAACCGAGCAAGCACGACCAGACACTGGGCCTGTACTACCCGGTCACCGAGCCGTTCACCAATCTCCAAAGCTTCTTCCGCAGATCTTATTCCTTCTTCGGGGTGCCCCATTCTTCCATTTGCATCAGCTAAGTGCCTCAGTATTTCAGCAACCCGACGGCCACCCCCCTGCTCCCTCTCAAGCTTCAAGGTACAAGTAAGGAGTCGTTTGCGCTCCACTTGGTTTTTAACCGTTTCGAGCAACCGTGAGAGCTCGAGGAGGCATTCCGGCTTGGAGCTATGATTGTCTGGGAGCCTTTCGATTTTTGACTTCAGAATGACGAGTCGATTTTTGTGCCAATAGAGGTGCTGCATGAAACAGGCGCAGGCCCGCCAGACTCTGTCCGAGCCTGCATCCATCGTCGTGAAGACATCGAGCAAATGTTCGACATTTACGTCCTCCGATCTGATCCACCATGTGTTGATGAAGTCAGGCTCATTCGGGTTAATGGTGACCGACATCCGGTCGAAGTATTATTCCTTTGTTGTGCACAGGAGCGAGGATGATGTCGGATCCTTCGGGCAAAGATAGTCCCGGAGTGGCGCCAGCATCGTCACGAATCCGCCGCTCCGGTAGGTCAAGGAGAGGATACAGAACCTGTTGAAGATATTGGTTCTGTTGGGGATCGCGGGAAACAACCACTGGAGGTTATCTTCGTCAACACCTTACGGGAAGAACGCGATGACTCCCAGAAGCGCCCGAGCATCAGGGCCAAGTTCTTGGAACAGGGGAGAAGCGAGTGAAAGTTCGATTGTGGCAGCAAGGCTCATGTTATGCTCGGTCCGCAACACATCCGTTCGTTGTTCCTCCCATTCCCTGGCCAATCGGGCAGTTTCCCACTGGTTGTGATGTGCTACTGTGGCGAGTAAGGTGATAGAGAGTGGGTGGAAGTCGAGTTGCTCTAGGATGGCGTTGACGAGGTTCGACCGATCGTCGCCGTCGTAGATGCGATAGAAGGTATCGTGTGCAGCGTCTATTGACAGCGTTGGCACGTTAAGGTGCTTGTAATCCGGCGGAGTGGTGGAGATCCGGGACGTGATACAAACACAGACGTTTTTGAACCAACTCAGTTCCTCTACAACGGCGTAGATCTCCTGAGCATCCGCTCCCCAGGGGTCCAGGATAGATTCTGCATTATCCAGGACGATCAGCATCTTCTTCGAGGATAGGAACGCTCGTAGGGGAGTTAGGTCCTCGGGGTTTTCGACACCCGCACCGATGACGTTGGAGAGCCGCCGGAGGAGGTGGGCACGAGAGGCGGGAAATTTATCGCAGCGGATGAATCGACGATCGTCGCCAAACCGCTCCTTGATGTGATTGTGGTGGAGAACAGTCAGGGCAATAGAGGTCTTGTCGATCCCACCAGGGCCAATAAGAGCGATTGGGATGAGGTTCTCGGCGAGATCGACTATCTTCTCGATCAACTCGTCGCGTCCGAAGAAGGTCCTTGGTGGCAGCGGCGGAGATTCCCCGACTATGCTAGACTCAAACGTAAGACAGGGAGCGGATCGGGAGTCCAGATTGCTGACCTGGTTTGAGTCTGAACAACAGCGATTATTATTCAGCGGTGGATACAGCCCATGTGTCACTCACCGACGGATCGTTACCATTGCCCCCCTGTTTGCCCTTCACCACGATTCGAGTACTCGTCAAATTGTGCTCGAGCTCGGAAACGATAGCTCGGGCTTTGATGACGTCGCGACGAATGTTGGGAACTGTTCCATCCATACTTCTCGGCGGTGGAAGCAGCGAATCTCCAGGTGCACTAGATGCAAATCTCAGATACTTTCCAGTCGAGATCGCTGACCTGGCATGAGGCTAGGCGGTTTTAAGTAGTTACCCAGTGACGGGTGGAGTACGCACAATACCTACCTTCTTATTTTGACCCCGCGCGTCCTCAACACTTGGTTTATAATGACTGCCGGAAACAACGGTGTGGGCGTCTACAACGTCATCCCGAACCGAAACGAGAGTGCGGGTGTTTACGACATTACGATTAAAGGCAGGAATAGTTGAATCAGCGTTCGTCATGAGTTCCTTCTAGAAGCGGAAAGTTAGCGATGACTATCATAGCCCAAGTGGCAAAACGCACGCGCAAGGCCTGAAATCTTTTCGAGGTGCAACCTCCAGGTGACAACCATTTTCCTGTCGTCCTTCGCGTGAAAGCGTCGAGATACCGCATTCCGTTTGCCCCACTTGACCAGGTTCCCCTGAATATCTGCCACCGCCCTGTGGTTGAGAGAATTTTAGTGAACGGTTTGGTACTGATATCGTTTGTCCAACTCACAATGTCAATTGATTTATCGCATCGTATACGGACGGACTGAGCTCGTCCTGTTTCTCTCCATTCGTCCCCCGCTCAAGTGTTTCACAGACATCGAAACAGGATAACCCGAGTTCGATGTAATCCGGTTCGTTGATCATTGAGTACTGTCCTGACGAGGTGTGAACTTGGGGTAAATCGTTGCGGAAGAGCGCGAACATACCCTGATCTTTGTGAGAAGAGTGATGACGGAACCAAAAACAGCCCTGGCTGGTAGGATACTCGAGGTCTTCGCGAGATCCAGGGTCTCAATGGCGGCGTTTAGGTCTGCCTCCCACTCCTTAGGTCGTTGGGAGCCTGCTTTCATGGTCAAAGGATGTGGTTGCGAGGGGACCACACTGCGCGAAGGCTGTGAGGATGTTATTGGACCCTAATGGGGATGAGCGATAATTTTTTCATGACACACCTCGTGTAGACAGACCCATTTGGTGAAGAGAATCAATTCATGGCCGCAGAATTCGAGGGGTGCGTGATCGGCCGATTGTCCAGAGTCCCGGCTTGCCCGCTCCCAACCCCCGCCCAAGGCACGTTTGAAGAAAGGTTCGATTCACTGACCGTTCGCGTGCAACATTATATGTTATTTTCGCCTTCATTTCGACCTGCTCTTCCTGGTTGTCCCACCTGAGGTACGCTCCCGAAACACTACTCATTTATCCCGTATACACCACATGCTTTCTCACTCTCTAACCACTAGACCGCATGATCCCCCGAACCTTCCATGTTCATTTCCACCCTGGCTCGCGATTTCTACGTCTAAAAGGTATTTAGTTAGCACCCTCTGTCCCCCTCTCACTCATTCCGGACCTCCAGTACTGACTCCGCTCTCATCGACATTACCGATTCCGCCGGACACCACCGAATTTCGATTCTGCGTAATTCAGGATACCAAGAATTTACGCCTAAAAAGCGGATTTCAAGGCCTCGATGACTACATTCAATGAGGGGAGGTCGTTATCCCGAAATCTCGGCTACGGGGTGTTAGGATCCACCGGTTCAAGAAATCCACTTAGCGGTGGAAAGCGAAAGAACGGGTCGAAACGAGCAGGTCGTGAGCAGGGTCAGAGAAGTGAGCGGCAACCGTTGTAGCACACGGTACAAGCAGAGCCATTCAAGGCCTCGACGCGATGGTGGAAATGTTCACGAGCGATCTTTGTTGAAGGTGGAATCTCAAGAGGAGGAATCCGTTGATGAAATCAGCCTTTTTTTTTTTTTGCTTCAGCATTTGTACCCCGCAACAGCTACCTAATACAAGGGCAAGATGCGGCTTAATAAATAGAGATGAAATCAGCCTTCGAGGAGGATCCACAGTTCACAAGACATCGATAAACTGACCCGGCGTGGCGCTCGACCAACGTTCACCCCTGCCCCCATCGATCATCGGCGAGGCTGAGCGGAGGCAGTTGTAGAGGCTCGACAGAGCACCCCGGACGCTCCGTTCGCTACTAGTATTCCCTGCACTCTCGGTCATCTCCCCCAGAAACGGTGCGCTGGCCATCGACGTAGCGTTGTGTTCCGATGAGTCATTCCTGCTGTCGAATCGCACTCCGTTGGAGGCACGTAGTCGAAATGTCAGTGCTCCTTCGTCGTGTGCCTCTCCTTGCGCGGCGACACCTGGCAAATCGACAAAGAGCAAGCATGTGACGGACTGGCAGTGATCACGAGTCTAAGCTCGGGTTTAGAGAGGGGGGGAGTTCTGAATTCGATCATCGTCGATGTCGTCGACCGTTCCTCAGTGAGTAATCGCCGTCATCAACGCTACCGCTCTCTTAATTTGTACGTTGTAAAAGTATGGCCTCGCCCCGTATGGCCCACCCTCCCGTTTATCACAACTGCGGGAACTACAGCATCTCCGTTATCTTTCCCTCCACTTCTACCCTCCACTGTGGATCAGCCCTCTGTCCGTCGTCCGCGCTCCCGACAGTCTATGGCAACCCTAGACCAACGCCCGTTTTCCAAGAATTACAGGCGAGCGACGATCCCTAAACTCAACCCGGCCTCATTTAACTATCTCCCTGCAGCGGCCTTATCAACCAATCCGCCTTTGCTTGCGGCTTGGCCCTGATATGCATTGCTTCTCATGACATTATGAAACGAATGAGGAGGGGGAGGGGGAAAAGCCCGAGATACGAACCGGGACGTTTGGGCAGCGTGGAGAGTTGGGAGTTCGGATAGTGAGCGAAGGACTTTATCTCCCCTCTATCTCTTCGTTGCTGACATATATTCACCAGTCTATTCCAAGGTCGATGTTGGGCAAAGTCAGTCGATAGCAGTGAAATTGAGACCGGGGCGTCAAGCTGACGTTATGCCGCCCACTCCCACCCCACGCAGTGACCCCTCACCACCCCACCCTCGAGGCTGGCCACTCGGTTGGGTCAAGCAGGTGCTCACTTTTCCTGAGGATAAAATGTTGGCGCTTCGGGGGATCGACGCTACCCTCTACGTTCGATTTCTTCGAGGATGCTGTATGTCATGTTCCACTCCTCCACGGTGGCGCTCATCGCGTGCTTATCCTCGATCTTCCAACAGGGTGGTTCGCTCTCTTACATACCTTCACCACATTTCCGGTCCTATTCCCCATCCACATTGTATTCTCCAAGGGAGACTCCCTAGCCTCCATGGCCGGAGCTTCGATTTCTTCTCTAACGGATACCCCGAAGGGCAGGTCTCTCCTCTGGGTTCACATCATCATCATATTCTGGATCTCTATCACTTGGATGGTGACGCTTGGGTGGATAACTATTGGCTTCATGCGGATGCGAGCCATCAATCTCCTTGCTGCCGCCGAGGATCACCCCAATCGGCCCACGACTCAGTATAGGCACCCCCACCCGCAATACTCCTTCCAGCCGGCCGTTGATCCGATGATGCGGATAGACGACCAGCATAAGGGGGTCCGCTACAGAACTGTTATGGTGGCCAACATCCCCGGATACATGCGGGACGAGCAACAACTCAAGGAGTATTTTGAGTACTACCTTGCTAGAAAGATCGCTAAACCGACTACTGGCATCAACACCTCCACTCAACCTGGCTTCATCAACCGATACTTTACCTACTTCTGGAACCGATTTAGGAGAATCCCTCTTGACGAAAGTGTCCATCCCGATCTCACGGCAAACTCATCAGAGGACGGACACAGTACGGAGTCCTCCGGAGAGAATAAACGGACCGCTATCGTGGAGCGGGTTACCGTCGTTCGAAGGATGTCCCAACTTGGTACCCTACTGGAACGCCGCGAAGAAGTCTTACGAGTACTGGAAACAGCTCATATTCGGCTCGCCTGCAAAGTCCTCACCGCAGTCGCTGCATACATGAAGGATCGACCTGGGGCTGTTCTCACGAAAGGCCATCACACGCGTCGCAATACCTTGACCCCTCTCCTTGGAAACGTCAAGTTTTGGAAGAACGAGAAAAACGGGGCTGACGTCGAGAACAATGCAGGGAGGGAGGAACAAGAAGGGGAGGGCCGGATGGACCTCTTGGTCAGAACGATCGGTCCATTTGTCATGGAGTTCTCTCAGGTGGGGCATCTAAACCCCCCGTCGACCGACGGGGAGCAGACTGCAGAAGAGAATGGGCGGGCTGGCTCGTATTCTTCGGGTGACCACCACGAGAAGCACAAGACGATTTGGGACGCTCTCCTTAGCCTCCCTCGTTCCGTCTTGGACCCTTACCAACCGCTCATTCACCTCAATTCGCTGTTCAGGGGAAAAACTGTCCCGACAATCGACTACTACACCGCAAAACTCCGAGTTCTCACCTCCCTGATCACCGAAGCAAGGTTGTTGCCTTTGAACGGGTACGACCCTGTATCGACAGCCTTCGTGACTTTCGAGACTCCGAAGGATGCTAGGAGGGCGTGTAAGTACCTTGCAGTGCACCCAGATAACCCGCTTGTGTGTACGGTATCCATGGCCCCTCTTTACGAGGATGTCGATTGGACCAGAATTATGAAGTTACCGTATAATCTCGAGGTTCGCACGCGTTTCCCATCCACCTCTTTCTGTGGCCGGCCAACTGACTCGTTTTCCCGAATCCAGTTCGTCAAGGACTGGGTTATTGGTCTCAGTGTCTGGTATGACTTTATGGCTCAACATCTTATTTCCTTTAACCGCGATTTCTCAGGGCCTTTACCATTTTCTGGGTTTTTCCGACTTCACTCTTTGTCGGTTTGGTCTCTATCCAAAACATTTTCGCCCTTTGGCCAAGTTTGGTACGCCTGCCGGTATGGGTTTTTTATGTCCCTCTAATTTTTGCCACAGAAAAGTTACTTGGACAAGCACGAATGGCAATCTGAAGTGATACAGTCCTTCCTCCCCACTTTTCTCGTCTCTCTTCTCGCTACCTTCATTCCCCTGCTCCTGTTACTCATTGCCAAGAAGGGACACACCATCACCACCCTCTCTGTGCTTCACGACCTAATCATGACGAGATACTATAAGTTCTTGGTGGTAAATCTGTTGGTTTTCTTTTGTGTTGGCACAGCGGCACTGCAAACGTTTCTGGTTTCCATCAAGAGCTACACGGATGGAAGTGTGATCGATATTGTATCAAAAAGTTTCCCCAGTGCGGGACCTTTTTATGTTGGCTGGTGTAAGTGTTGGTGTTACCTCTCCCCGGTTTGAATGCTGAATGTCATCGTTTAGTGATTTTTACGACTGCCATTCACTGTGGATTCGATCTTGCACTCTGTGGGTACAATCTACCAGTGTTAGCGAAAGGATTGTTTCTGACGATCTTTTGAATGTAGTCGGGGTCGGTCTCATCTTTCTATCCCCTGAAGGGCCCCGATGAATAGCCGCTCACAACCCACCTTACTACCAGCTCCCCTTGTTGGTATACCCGACTACCAGGAGACAGGTGACACCACGAAAACGCTCCATTCGAATCCGCCCAAGGACCTTCAATTACTACTGTACGCGTCGACCCACTAAGCAGACCGGATTTACTGAAAAGATGTTCCCCACGTAGATTGGTTACCGAATCACATACTTATCATTCATATCCTGTTACTGTTATCGACGTTTAACCCGTTGGTGATCCCTTTCGGTCTGATCTACTTCAGCATTTCAACTAGTATGTACTTCCCTTGTTGTGGTTCATTCCATGCCATGACTAATACCCGCCCCAGCGATCGTCAAGAATTCGGTATGGAGTACTGATTGTGACGCGAGTTCGAGCTAATCTGCCGAGCAGCTGCTGCATGTCTATGCCAAACATTACGAGGGGAACGGCCAAATACTGCTTATCCGGATCATCCGCTACACTCTCGACGGTAGGTTTATTTTGAATCGTTGATCGGCGGGCGCTGAACGTGGTCCCTAGGTCTTGTTTTTTCCCAAGTTGTATTCTTGGCATACATGTCGGTGAATAAGTATACCGTAAACGTCGCATTTGTCTGTGTTTTTATCGTCTGTACAATTGTTGTCAAGATCACGTAAGTGTCCAGTCCACCTGCATCGGCTCCCGCCATTCAACCCACTTGTAGCTTTACGCGCTGGTGTCGCAAGAGGTTCGAAATCGACGACATCCGAGAAGCGAACATCTACTGCGGGACCAATGACTGCGAGGTCGAAAATGCAGAGGCTACGACTCATGGGGAATGCAAGCAGGAAGACAACACGCAGGAACATGCAGTTGCCCCTACCTCGCGCGCTTCGCGGAAAGAAAGCATCTTCTTCACATGGAAACTCCTACAAAAGTTACAGTTTTCATACTCCACTATTCCAAACCGTCCAACAGCGAAGAGACAACCGAATCCATTTGCACCAAATACTCCACCTCCGCTGCGACCCCGAACTATGTCTATGGTAGACAATCGTGTTGGCTTGGGGATGTCACCGATTATCGAGGAACCAGTGCCGATGAGGGCGATGAGGTCAATGCCGAGTCTTGGAGAGGGGGAAGTTGGGAGTGAGGGTCATTGGACGAACGATCGGGACCGAGAAAGGGAAGAGGAGCGCGACGAGCTCCCTTCAAGCTCTAGGGTGATAATCAACCCTCTTCACCCTCCCTGGGACGACAATTCGCTCCCAGATCAGCCATACGATAACCCGTATTACACCCTGCCCATCAAGGACGCACTTTGGTTACCCACGAATCCGATTGACACCCTCGACCTAGACATGACGGTGACGATGAATGCGGCGTTGACCAGCGAGCCCGGAGCCGGATACCTCGGACTGCCGAGCAAAAAACTCACCCGGGTCGGATCCGTCTTGTCTGGACTCACAGCCGACTTAGAATCCGTGATTTCCCTCTCCGGTGACGAGATGTCTATCAGTGGTTTACCTCTTGACGGGACAGAAGAGATCGAACTTACGCCCACCATCGCCTCAAGGGTGCAAAACCTGAAGGGTAATGGTGACATCCTGGCAACGGACCAGCAATCGGAATTGCCCCTCGTAGCGCCGTCACTGTTGACGGGTTCGTTGAGATCGATGTCGAATGGACCCTTGCTCAGAACCGTGGGAGCCGCAAGCGGGAGAACGTATCCGAGATATACGCCCATGGACGAAACTGGCAGGTTGGCCATGAGTCCCACACAGAGTTTACCCCCGAGACGCCTGAGCCTGAATCGGGTACACTCGACGAACTCGCAGAATTCGTTCCTCCCCCTTCCCTCAAGCGGCGGTGGTTCCCGTTTCGCTCAACGTTCGACGACAATCCACGCCTCTGCACAGAGCGTTTCTATCCGGGAAGTACTCAATGAGGAGACGGGGGTGTTGCAACGATCGCGTATTATGTTACAAGAAGAAGCGGAAAAACAGAACACCCCACGGTCCTGGTGGACTTCTTGGGCTTTCAAAAATCGCGAACGAACGACCGGTTACGACATCACGACACGCGGACCATGAATTATTTAGGCCATTTTCAAAACTCCTTTTACGACTTTCCGGACCGCTCACTTGCGATATCCCACGACCACACCTTATTCTCCCACTCATCGTTTGGCCCTTCTCCCCGTCCATTCAATCACCTTATCCGTTTCTCACACACCTGCTCTTCTCTGTGCTTCGATTTCCGTTTATGCCATACATGGGCTCTACTCCCCCCCTTTGCATCTAGATCATCGAACATCTTCTGTCGCGTCTGTCTCCTCGATACTTAAGGTTGAGCTCATTCATTTTCGACCGATGACGTAGGCGACCCTGGTGTGACCAAGGGTAAAAATCGTCGAAAATATCGTATAATATCCCGAGTATTGAATATATCGAGGCATACCAAAAAAAAACAAAAAACAGAATACGTGGTAGTGCACGGGAAGGAACCCGGATGAACATTTCAGGACTCGGCGAGATGTGTTGCCTCGAGATCCTTTCTCCACAAAGGAAGGAGCCGATGGCTACAATATTGCTTTCCAGCCCACGTAGCCTGTCGGTCGCCCAAACCCTTAGTACGGTATGCATCTGTGAATCGGATTGACCGGTTCACTGAAACGGGCGAGTGAGCAAGGTTTGTGGGGGTGAAAAGAAAACCTTACCGGCATATGGGCTGAACTTGTGGAATTGTGCTCAATGGCTTCACTGGGCTTTCTTTTCTCTCCTTCCACCGACCCTCCATTGACCCTTACTTGAGAGGTGTGCTCGGTTGATCGCTGTCCACTCCAGGCCCCCGCCGGATTTTGAAGAATATTTGATTCACTGACCGCTGGCCCCGTGCAATGCTGCGTATCACTTTCGCCTTGATTTTAACTTAGCCTTCTTGATTGCCTCGCCTGAGGTACGCTCTCGAAACTTATCCTATATCCACCACATGCTTCCTCACTCTCTAATCCTCAGACATCCCCCGACTCCTCGCGTCCATTTTCACCCCGACTCGTGGTTTCTACGACTGGCGGCTATTAATCAGCATCCCAGTTATCCCTTCGCCCTTCGTTCATTCGCGTAGATACCGGACAGTGGAATCTTAGGAGGAATTCGCTGATGAAATCAGCCTTAGAGGAGGATCCACAATCCAAAATGTTATGTATGAGGGTTACCCCTCATGGCAGCGTCGAACTCGCCCGTTCCGAACTTTTTTCTTTCGCTACCCAATTTTTTCGTGACCTGAATTCTTTCAGATTTTCGTGTAGCTGAAGGAATGTTCGACCCCCCATCTAACGGTGGACCAATCCAATGCGCGGGAGCAAACTCGCGGAAATTAGATAAGCAACATGTAGATTTGTCAGCGGGTGTACTGCCTTTTCTGGTAATACGACTTTTGATCCCCCGCGCCATATAAGTAGAGTCTCGCAAGCTCGACTAACAAGACATCGATGAAATGACCCTGCGTGGCGCTCGACCACCATTCATCCATGCTCACCATCGACAAGGCTGGGTGGAGGCAATCGAGCAGCTGGACGCTCCGTTCGCTACTAGCTTATAACTATTCCCCGCACTCTTGCCCCATCTCCCCCCGGAACGGTTTGAGGGAGCGTTTGGTGCGCCGGCCGTGAGTCGGCGTAGCGTTTGTTTCAGTGAACCGCCCCTGCTGTCTAATCGCCAGCGCTCCTTTGTCGTCTCCCTCTCCACCGATCCCGGCTACTCCATGTCAACTTCCCGGGGAGTTCCGGGATAGGTCAATGTGGTCGCAGAGGAGACGAGTTTTTAGAACGGATCACCCCACACGCACCCGGCACGCACCCGGGATTCCTCGTTCCAGGCTCATCATTGATATCCTTTTTCGAAAATCTCCTTCCCTCAAAACTACCAGTCCCTCCGCTGACCCTTAATGTCAATTTTTTCGCCGGCGCAGTTGCCTTACATGGACCTTGGTGATCTAGTTGAGGTCTTCGTCGCTCCACCTCAGAATTCTCGTCACACTGACTCCGTTTCTCCCTGGTGTCGGATTCCGATCGTTGGCTTACAGCTGTTTGCGTTTCGATAGACCGTTTCCTATAGGATACGGCCCCAATTTGTTGTTTACTTTTTGAATGGGACTGGGGCCTCGGCACCCCGGCATGACGTTC
>Ga0307515_10017836_pt1 | contig 12898 bp, 3 predicted proteins | sample 17_EM_MG_FD_194513 | JGI IMG/M metagenome (GOLD analysis project Ga0307515, IMG submission 194513) | Populus trichocarpa ectomycorrhiza microbial communities from riparian zone in the Pacific Northwest, United States - 17_EM | ecosystem: Host-associated > Plants > Roots > Unclassified | place...
TCCTTAATATAGAAGTAGACTAAAAACGTAACGGAAAGGAAGCCACTAAGCGCTACTATTAGGAACTAGACCTAATAGGCCTACTATATAGAGGTAGTAAGGTTTAGGTGCTATAAGAAGCAAATCTATAACAGAAGATTCTTATAAAGAATTATAATAATTCTTTAGGCGGCCGCTATAGTTAAGTAAAAATAGTAAAATTACTTTAGCGTAAATACTATTAGCTAAGGCTTAATTAGGAAGTAAAGAAGTATATTAGCTATTATAAGAAGTGTTAAGTATATAAGATCCATAGGCACAAGCCATAGAGTCTACTTAAATTAGTTCCCCCCGCTAGTAAGCTATAGCAATATTACGCTATAGACTTTATTACAGATCTTCTGCTATTTAAAGATAGCTAAGGATAAATATATAATTCGGTCCTTGTACTTATTAATAAAAATTTAAAGTACGTCTAATACCTTTTTATTAGTAAGACAATTAATATATAAGCGCTCGCCAGCCTAATTAAGGAGAAATACTTTCTTAAAGTAGATTAGCCGCACTTTATTATTACTAATAGGGGCAGTGTCTTTATAAGCCAGTACTAGTCGGATCTATACTTTCATTTAAAGATAGATTACTATTATAGTATAGCTTTCTATCTATAAACGGATAGGTAAATAAAACGCCAGAACTAAGAACTGGAGTCTTACCTACAAATATATTTGAACTACTAGTAAGACAACTAGTGCGAGCTACTTCTGTATATAGAGTACGCTTACAATTTAAAGCAATATGTATTATATAAGTATGCACTAATCCAGATTGCTTATGGCGTTTAACTATTTAGGTTTAATAATATACCTAATAATTACTGGCTAAGGCCGCACGATTAGTTATAGGATCCTACTAAAAAGTCTAAGGATATCTACTAGAGAGTATAAGGATACCTCTAGAAATAAAAGGAGTAATAGAAGTATATAAAGCAGAGCCTATAAGATGACTAAGAGCAGTAAAGACTTTAGTATAACCGTAAGCACCAGGATAAGCATTTCAGAGTAGGCGATAAGGTTTTATTACGTTTAACAAATATTAAGACCCATTAACTATTAAAGAAGCTTAATATAAGATACCTAGGTCCCTTTTAAGTTAAGGAATAAATTAGTAAGCTAGCCTATTATCTCTAGCTACCCCTATCTATAGCCTATATATATCTAGTGTTTTATATAAACCTATTAGAGCTATATTATAGACCACCGCCGGAAAAGAACTTCTATCTAGGCCCAATTAAACACCCTAAGGTAGTGGGCGAGCGGTATAAGGTTAAAGCTATATTATACTATTGTCGGAATGTATGGACAGAGGTTATATTGTCTCTGATTAGTCACCCTTATGGTGACTTATCAGCCCCCTACTTAGGCACTACGATCTTTACGATCCTTTGCTTTCTACAATTAAGAAGAATAATCATCATACTATCTACGAACCGTAGCTACGTGATATCCCCTTATGTAACCAACACTGATTAGTGGTTAACTTCACTGTTATACCACAGAGCAGCTAGGTATTCCACTAAGAAGAGACGAGCTACTGTACCAGTGCTACTCGTGCTAAAGGAAGCTGTCTTTTAAGGTCAGAACTGGTCCTAAACCTTAAATAGAACTCTTCCACAAATCTAAGGATCTAAAGGCCAGAACTGGTCCTAAGCCCTATAATCGCAAATATACGTCACAAACGCGTACCAAACGACAAATACACTGTCTGCTACCTTCCTTGCAGATCTACTACGTCAAAAATCACGTCAACAGCGCGCCCCAAACGCTAGCGCGCCCCTTTCCTCCTCTACGGCATAGGAATTAAGACCTGCTAGCACGCGCCTATAACACCAATAACACTTCCCTTCCTCCGAAAACATGGCTATAATCACTCTAAATAACTGGAGAGACTCCTTACCACTAGGGGTAGCTACGTACGCGAAACTTATCGACGAAAATTAGGACAAATTTACTATTAATATAATAACTTATACTATAAAACAAGTTAACGGCTTTCTCCTATACCGTATTCTATTTTACTAAAGTAGATACTACACCGATTTATAGCTGTGGGAATATTTTAGGGAGGATTTTATAGGATGGACTGCCGACACCTAGGCACTTGGCAATATTTATATTATTTAGGATTTTCGAGACTTCCTACGGGAGAATAGAGTGTTTGTACCTATAAACGGGGGTACTATTAGAGATAATATTTAGCAAGTCCTTAACGCAGAAGAAGAGCATAAATGGACTCTATAAGAGATTAAGCACCAAAAGAAGTTTAACTCTTAAGGGAATCCTAATAACGGATAGCCACAAGCAACACTACAGACAACCTTAGGCTATTAAATACCTTAAGTTCCTCAGGCTGCCGTATCTTAACCTATGCATTAAGCTCCGTAACAAGCTCCGCATTAAGCTCCGCAACAAGCTCTGCAATAAGCTCCGCAATAAGCTCCAAAGCAACCTCCACTACAAGAACCTCCGCAAGAACCTCCGCAAGAACCTCCGCAGTAACCTCCGCAGTAATCTCCGCAGTAACCACTATAGATAACCTTAGGCTATCAAACACCTTAAGTTCCTTAAGCTGCTGTACCTTAACCCGTACCTCAAGCTCCGTCCCACCAGAGATTCTTAACCCCATTTAACTTAAGCGCTAAGATATTTCCTTTAACCCCTACTATACCTAGACAACTAGTACAACAAGCTAGATCTATAAACGATACCCTAACCCACTAGTAAGAAGGATGTGGTAGAAGATATAGACATAGCTACGGCCAATATAGAGGAGGATTCCGCGGTTCCCAAAATAGCTATAAAGGTGGCTACCAGCATAATTTAGACAGGAAGTTCTTATAGAGGGTACCGTAAAGGATAGGTAAAGAGAGAGTAATATAGGGGGGAAGCGGTTAGGACGGCATAGTTACACAGGTAAAGCACAAAGAAGAATTGCCAGAAGTACTATTAGAGAGCTTACCTTATAGATAGCTATTAGGGCTATTAACGATTCCGCTGGCCTAGATAGGCTTATACCTATATTACTGTTATAGGACACCCCGTAACACCTTATACGCGCCTACCTATTTCTACCGTAACATTTACAATATCCGATCTACAATACCCGTAATATTTACAACATCCGCAATATCTGTAGCAATATCCGCAACGCCTGCGAACCAACCCTATAATAAGACTCCGTGCCAATCTGCCTACGGAACCGACCCTACGCTGGCACTGTACTGCTATATAACAATAACTATAAGTACCGTACTATACTGCCACATACCATTAACAAACTAATAGCGCCGCTATGCCTGCTATTACGATACTAATCGCGTTAATACACCTGCGATCTACCGACTAAACGATTGTGCCTATACGCCTACGATTAACCAACCGACTGATAGACAAGCTCTATGCCTGACCACTATCACTACCGCCGCTAGTACCGTACTGCCACCTAAATAGACTTTTGCTGCTTCTACCTGCAGCTAAACTAACACGTTGCTGCCTTTCTGCAGCGCTATAAGCATAAAGAAAGAACTGCTAGTGTCGGAATGTATGGATAGAGGTTATATTGTCTCTAATTAGTCACCCTTATAGTGACTCATTAGCCCCCTACTTAGGCACTGCGATCCTTACGATCCTTTGCTTTCTACAATTAAGAAGAACAATCATCATACTATCTACGAACCGTAGCTACGTGATATCCCCTTGTGTAACCAACAACTATAAATCTATTAAGAACAAGCTTTAATTTAAAGTTAAATAGCTAGGCTAGCCTATTAAGGACTCTATATAGAAACCAGAGGATTACCTTAATTATTATAAAGATATTCTAAAAAAATATTAGGACTAAGGTCTATAATCTACAAATTATAGAAAGCGCTCTAATACTATAGTGTTATCGCAACCTATAAAGAAAGCTTATAGTAGGCCGTAAAAGGCCCTAAAGAGTAAATAGGTTAAATTAGATGTAGTACGGATAAGCTTCGGAAACTATAGGGATAGGGCTATAGCCTAAGGCAGGACGGGTCCTTAGCCTTTTTACGTATATAGTATAGAGTTAATAGGGCATTTTACTAGAATTGCATTCCTATTTATTAATCTATATTAGGAATATAGTTCTTAGGGCTTCTAAGCCCTTTCTAAAAGCCTTATAAAGCCTTTCCAAGCACCTAATTAAGGTCCTTAATTACTACTATATATAAGAACGAATCCTAAAAGTCTAAACCACAAATGCCCAATCTGAAAAGCTACTATGCCTTATTATTATTAGGAGTAGGATTAGTATCTATTAGGCCACTAAGTAATAGCTAACGAGAATAGGATCTAGACCCCTTAGTAGGGGTATAAGTAGGTATAAAAATAGGGGTAGGACGATAAGGTGTAGCTAGGGCAGAGATCCTTAAACGCTTAATACTAATATTAGGTCCAAACCAATACTAATAAAGCTTTTATAGTGTAAGCTTATAGTTAATAAAGACACGCTTAAGCCTAGAATAAATAGAGATATTAGCTGGCTAGTATAGTCTAGAACCACTAAGACCTTACTATAGTAACTATTAGTTACCTATCCGCTAGGTACCTAAAGGGTAACCTACCTAATACCGCATTATATTATGCTCTTTTAAAACTTAACGCGTGTACGCGGACTCCTTCCTATAGTAGAGAGCGACCTTCTTCTTATTAACCCCATCTTGTACTCTATCCTTAGTATACTAACCTTACTCTTATATTAGACGTTACTGGCTAGATTACTAGGAATTATAGGCGGTATAAATAGCTGTAGTATAGTTTTAAATTTAACTAAGACGTTTAGTATTAGCGCTAGAATAAAACAAAGCCCAGGCGATATAGTAGTTAAGAACATTAAAGGATCGTCGCCACTTGGGCCCAGGCTATTAAAGCTTAAAGTTAGCAATAGAAATCTATTAAGGATAAAAAAGCTTACCTTAACGTAACTGCCGCTCTTAGTACGCATGCATTAATTATAAGGACTAAAGGTATTAGATCTAATATAGTGCGTCTTATTATAAGCCTCTAGAATCCTATTATTAGATTTTTAGTCTTTTAAAGACGTATAGGCAAAATTATTTAGGTAGGACCAGCACCAGTTATAGGTTAGCGGAGGTTAGGGTTCTATATATAAAGGTAGGGCTAGGATACGCTGTAAAATTTGCTTAAAAAAGCAGTTAGTAGAAGAATAAAGAGGCATATTAAATTATTAATGGAAAAGAAGAAAATCTTAATAATATATTAAAGATACATCTAAAATTGGATAAAGGTTAATAATGGGAAAGTAAGGTATTAAGGAAAAGGAGCAGCTTAATAAGTAAATATATCCTTATACTTTACCGTCTAATACCCTTTTAGTAAATAGCCGCAACCTTACTAATATAACTCCGTTATAATAGCGTTATTTAAAAGAAAGGAAACACGTGTATAAGTTATTTAACTATTACTTTCTTAATGAAAACTGACTATGCGGCCAAGGGAAAGCAATTAAGACGTTAAATTAAAGACGTATATAGGTTAAATTAGATCTAAAATAATACTATAGTATTAAAGAATAACATTATAGACGTTCTTAACAATCGTATAATAGCTATAATTACTATCGCGAAATGTCCCTATTTGCTAGGTAGTAGAGCTACGCTAAATATATAGTATAGGACCACTAGATTTAAAAGCATATATACTAAATCTTAAGAGATAAGTCTCTTTAACTAATTAATTGATACCTTAACCGCATTTAATAGCCTAAGGGTAAATACGGGAGTAATGTGTTAGTGATGTAGAGGATTATAAGAAAAGGATTATAAGAAAGGATTATAAACTATATTTTAGCAGTTAAAGATAACGGCAAGCTAAGGCTCTATATATTAAATCCTATACTAAAAGGTTCTACGGAACTATACTAAAACACTAAATTACCTATAATACTCGTAATTAATTACAGACTAGCATAAAGGCTTAGAAGTAGAGTTGTATAAAAATCCCTATATTAGCCTAGGTAGTTACCAGTATACTTTTAGTAAGCTTCTAATAGGTCTCCTAGTAATCCTTATATTTTTTCTCTAGTTATATTTTTTCCTTATTAAGGTTTTTTAGGAGTTTTTTATTTTTATTTTTATTTTTTTTAGGTCCGTTGTATTATACTACGTATAATACTGCGCATGCAGCCTCTAGGCTATGGCGCTATAGTTCTATATACATAAATCCTTTCTAGGCAGCTTAATATATACTAGTAGCTATGTCCTAGTAGTTTATAAACCCCTAAATTAGGAGTTTATGGTTTCCTAGTAAAATACTAAGATACTATAACTACTAGGGAATGAGAAAATAGTAAGAAAAACTATAAGAAATCCTAACCCCTATCCCTGTCCTTTTACAATTTATTTCTGTCCTTTTGCTCTTTAATATCTTTTTAAGAGCCTAGTAGGAGTTGCCTCCTTCTAGAATCCTATCTGTTTTATTCTTCTATAGAATCTTCTTCGCGTACTAGTTTAGCAGCTTTAAGAGTCTCACAGTCTTTACTATTAGCAAAGTGTTTTTCTTTACAATTAATGCAAAGGGCGGTGGTATGCTGGTAAGGCTTGCCTATTATTATACAGGTAGAACAGGAATGGTCTTTAGATAAATATGCAGCCGCACAGTATCTGTAGGCCCTAGTAGAGTACTTGTCTCCTATATGGCCAAATTTTTGGCAGCTCGTACACTGCGTAGTAGGAGAGACTTCGAGGTATTTTACTACCTTAATAGCTGTACCTGCAATTAATATCTCTTTTTACTTAAGGATTTCTTGTCTTTTTTCTTTATTCTCTATAGTAAAAACTATAGAGCCAAATCTAGTCTATAGATCGTGTCTTTTTACACTAGATAAGATCTATCTAGGTAGTCCTTATATCCTTATAGGATTAAAGGTCTCAATTTCTTCTTTTAGAAGCTTAGAGCCTCCTTCTTCTAGGAAAGGTAGGGTAGGAACCCCATGGGCTATAATTTAAACCCATAGTTCTAGTTTTTGTTCTCTTTAAAAGGTAAAGCAGTTATGCCAGATTTCCTTATATTTAACTAGGAAATCCGCATTATACTCTTCCGTAGTCGTAAGGAGAATATTTTATTTTCCTTTAGTTCTAGCTATGGATGCTAAAACAGGTTTTTCTACTTGCAGTTTTGATATAAATAGTTAATTGACTTTGTTTCGTATAGAGAAGGTATTTAGAGGTTAGTCCTTTTAGTCTGTAATTAGGACTAGCTTTCTTATAGCTACTTTTTCTTACTTCTAGTAGAAGTAAAAGGAGTAGGAAATGGTAACGAGGAGGGTAAAGAGGACGAAGTAGGGAGGTCCTTCTTTAGCCTCTCTGCGTAGGTTTCTTTAGTAGGGGCTACCTCCTTACGGAGAGCTCTTACTTCTTCAACTAGTCCTTTTAGGACATCTTTTGTCTTTTCTTTTCCTTTTATAAAGGGATTTTCTCCTACTAGGATACTACGTGTATAGTCCTCTAGCTGTTTAACTTGTTCTTTTTTATCTTCTTCTTCTTCTTCTTCTAGCCCTTTATAGGCCTGGGTTAGGCTATCTAGAGCCTTTTGTAGGTATTGTTCTGGAGAAAGGGGAGAGAAAGATATACTAGGTATACCAGCCGTAAAAGTTATTAGTTTGGTTGTCTTTTTTGTAGGTTTTTGGTTTTCTTTTTCAGTAAAAGACTGAGGATGTCCTCTTCTTTCTCCTGTCCCAAATAGGCTAGGAGAAGGAGAAGGGCTAGAAAAAGTGAATGTAGATATAGACTTATTATCACTTATTTCTATAGAAGGTTTTTTTTTAGGCCTACCGGGCCTTGGCATTTTGTGTCTTATAGGGGGGTTTTCCTAGTTTTTACTATCCTTATACCTTTTCTCCTTACTAATCCTACTAGAAGATTTCTGGGGAGATTAGGCTAAGAGGTAGTAGAAAATCTAGCCTCTATATTTCGTGGTTTTGGTATTTAGTTTTAGTGTTCCTGTCCGTGCCTCGCTTATAAGCTAGGACCACCCCTAAGAAGAATTTTCTGTTGGGGGAAAGGGGGTAAAACGACAAATAAATCCACCTCTAGCTCGCTAGGCAGTAGGAATTAAGTCTTAAAAGTTGGAAAATGGATTGTTTTTGATGGTAAGATGGGTATGCGTAAGTTTAGAAGTGTGGCGCTACCTTTTAGTAAGGTTGCATATGCGGTGAAGGTTTTTATCTACTATATAAAGTAATTGCTTAACACTATAAAGCTTATAGAAGATCGTGTAGCTGGTAGTAGTAGACCTACGCGTTTAAAGTGTGGTTATAGTATAGGCTTTATAGAGTTAGTTTTAGGGACTTAGAATAGAACCTAAACAGGGTAACACTTTCTTAAGTAACCCCTAAGGAGACTATTTAAAAGCTAGATAGCCTAGCGGTCCCCTTAGACGCTAGTACTATATATATAAATTAAAGGAGGCCTATAGGTAGCTATTATAAAGAATACTAAAAGTAAGCTAGTAAAGATAAATTAGGCCAGCTTTTGGAAAACTTAAAGCCCTAATAGTGTATCTCTTCTAACTGTAACTAGGGCCTAATATAGAGGGAGGAAAACGTATTATAGTATATATTGCAATAAATACGCCCTAGGGTAAAGTCCGCCTATATATTTTATATAATAATAGGTGCTAAATTAACCTTATTAATTAAGACGTCGTTTATAGGTTTAACCTACCTATATACTACGCTCTATATTTATATAAGTCTATTATATATTTTCTTAATAGCAACTAGATAATAATTTAGGATACCTATAATCTGTTACGGGACTGCTGTTCTGTACACTACGCTATATACGTAGCCGGCGTCATGGGATTCCTTTATTTATTTGTTTACTTAGCAGATAGTTTATCCGCCCCAATTGCCCCTATATAGATTCGCCATAGCTATATTCCTTTTAAGCTTTCTAGCAATCCTCTTAAGTCTCTATAATAGCTGTATATAGCTATTAATTCTTTAAATCTAATGCTTGTTTATCTAGCGTTAGCATATAATACTTCGTCATCGTAATATAATCTAATAGTTACTATTAGCAACTCCTAGGGTACCCTTCGTACTATTAGCCCCTAGGCCTTTTAGGGTAGCTTATTTAATAGTTATAATATAGTTTTTAGATAGGGTTGGCTTACGGAAGTAGATTTACTAATTAGCCTTTATTTTAGACAATTTGTCTAAGGTATTTTCGACTCTAAACGCCTCTAAATAGTTACCCTTAATGCGCCCCTAGCAGATATTAAGACTAGTAAAATAGCTTATTCGCTATAGCTAAAAGGCTTCTTCTTTATACTAGTTGTAAATATAATAGAGGACCTATTGTTACTAGTAGTAAGTACCTATACAGACCCTCTAAATATAGAGATACTAATTAGGAATATAATAGAGGACCTATTATTACTGGTAGTAAGTGCCTATATAGACCTTCCGGTACTAATATAGATTACCTATATTTAGGAGGGAAGTAATTAAAACCCTAAAGCCATTAAGTATACTGCAGTAGAGCTATATATACCTATAAAACGCATATTGGCTATATCTATCTCTTTACTGGCTCCTAGAAGCACAATATATTCTAAACCCTTAATAATAGTTTCTATTATATTTTTAGAGCTATTTTAAGGGATACTTAAGGAGTAAGTAATAGAGATATAAGTCTAGATAATATCTCCTAAGTTATTTAGGTTATCGAGAATAAAGATAAAATTATCTAAGTAGTATTTTACCTTATAGGGTAGTTATAAATAGAGTATTTAGTATAGGCCTTTTATAAAGAGGTAAAATATAAATAGCGTAGTTTAAATATTAAAGAATAGATAGTATTTTTAGTAGGTAATACCTTTCTAGAAAAAGCCTATTAATATTTTTACTATATAGAATAGGGGGACTATATAGAATATATCTTTAATATCCCTCTTAAGTAGTAGATATCTATAGCCCGTAGAAATAATATAGGCCTAAATAGTAGTAACTCTAGTGTATACTAATGCTCTATATTCTAGAATTATATTATTAACAAAAGATACTAGTAGGAAGGAGATATTATAAATTTAGCAGTATCCTCTATCTAATTTTAGTACTAGGCTAAGAGGTAAGACTATAATAGGCTCTATAGCAATTCTAATACGTCCTTTTATAAGCTTTAATATTATCGTTTTAAAGATAAAGTCAGCGTTATTTTAAGAGGAGTTATAGTTTCTCTAATATTTTAGGGTAGAGATAGATTGGGCTTCTATCTTATAGCTATAGGTTAAAATACTTACTAAAATAGCTAGTAGATTACCTAAGTAGTTAAATAGAAGGGAGCGCTATACTAAGACCCTTAGCGGTAATAGAGAGTAGTAGAGAGTCTTTACTTTTATAAAGGTAAGGAATAATAGTAATATATTAGGCCTAGGTCCTAGGTATATAATTAATATTAATATTATAGTTAGGTTAGACCCTACTTAATAAGTTTTACCTTACTATTTCTAGGTATAGGCTTTAGATAATACGGCGTAATCTTTTCTATACTTTAAGTACTTATATAGGTATTTATAAGCTATATTACCGCAGCCTTTACTATTAAACTTATAGTAAGTATTAGGGGATAGAAGGTATTTAACATAGGTCTCTTTAAGGCAGTAAAACTAATAAAACTAGATATTATAAGATATAGCGCTATATACTAGGCTAGTATTTACTAATTAGCGGGCTTTAGTTAGCCATTAGTTATTATAAAGGTGTAATAGTTAAGTACTAGATTAAGTATATAATCTATTTATAACGGTACCGTTATAAAGTCTGGTTGGGGGTTTGCTTAAGGCTCGGCGCATATATATAGACGTGTCCTTTACCACCCTCTACTCCTTAGTTTAATATCCACATTAATAGACTACTAATTGTACAGGCTTGCGCTTGCTGTATTGCAGTACTATAGTCTCGATTAATTGAGTCGCCGTAACACTATTTAGATATACTGTTTATTTAGAGAAGTATATTAATAATAAGGTCCGGCGAGTATATATAGAGAGTGCTAGTAATAACTATATAGTTAGTAAAGCCTTTAAACTAAATACCTTTGTCTATAAATAGCTTTCTATTTACTTTTACCTTTCTTATATAACGGCGCTGTTATGCATTACCTAACTAGGGGCCTAGTTAGGAGTTTAGCTAAGGGCTTGGCTCTATAAATATAGATATATCCTTTCTTCTACCTTCTTCTATTCCTTATCTTAATATTTAAGTCTATAAACTACCAATTGTACAAGCGTGCGCGCGTTGTATTACCGTCCTAGTACCTTAATTAACTAAGTTGCTATAACATCTTATAATTAAAGTACTATTCTTAATTTATATTTTATTAATAATCTTAATTTAAGCAGTATAAACTTAAAGGTAGGTAAGGTTTACTAAATTAAAGGTACCCTTAAAAATATCTAAGTAATCCCCTTTTATAACGCTAGGAAGGCAAAGTTTAAGTAACTTTACGCTAAAAGAGAGAGTCTTATTAAGGTTATTAGCTATAGTAGCTATTATAGTATCTTATAAGGCCGAAGTGGCTAAGCCTAACTATAATTAAGCTATTTAAGCCTAGTAGTATTTATACTAGTAAGCTTCCTCCACTAGGCGGGCTTTACGCTCTTCTTTATACTTCTAAATCTCCCTTTTATCTTAGGCTTGTTCCCTTTACCTCTAGCAATTTTATACTCTTTTGCGGCAGTAGCGCGTATATTAGCTTTGGGCGGCATTATAGGACTAATAAAGGAGAATGTAACGGCTGTAGACGACGGTGTAGTTAAGGTAGGTCGACTGGATAGGTTTGCTTATTAGGATTATGCGCGTGTATAGATATCCTAGTTAGTTATAAGCGGTTATAAAATGATTCTCGAACGAATAAGTAATAAATATTAATGAGTTTAACAATGTTAAAAATCGAATTAGCCACGTAGTGATTGCGTTCAATATTCCCGAATATTGTAAAAGGTCTTAGCATTATGCGTTACTAAGATGGACACTGCCAAGCAATATATAGACGCTAGTATCTACTCCTTATCTTTATATCCGCGTTAATAAACTACTAATTATATGGGCTTGCGCTCGTTATATTATAGTACTGGAGTCTTAATTAGCTAAGTTGCCGTAATAGTTATAATATAGGGAAGTTATAAAGAAGGAATGGCGGGCGGTATAGAGAGATCTTAAGTAGTGAAGGATTTAGGCTTAGATTGAGCTTAAAGGGGGTAATAAGTATAGGGAGGGTGCTATAGAGGCACCAAGTCGCTTAAAAGCACCTAAAGTAGGAAGGACGAATGGGAGGATATTTAGATTTAGAAGGCGGCGGAAATTTTCTTAGCAGACAAGACTTTTAAAACGCACCTCCGTATTGCTTAAGGGGTCGTTTGGTTGCAGCTTCAGATTGAATCTAAAGGCTTTAGACCAGAGCTGATCTGAGGCTTAAATCTAATTCTGACGCGATTGTTTGGTTAATCTAACAACTTTCTAATCTAAAACTCCTCTAGATTGGTAAATTTAAAAGCTATACCTTATATAGTAGTTAAACCGAGGCTCTTGGTGTTAGTTTAATAAGAAGCTTAAAGCTCCTTATTTTAAATCTAGTTTAAATCTAAAGGCTAATTAACAACTACTTGTAATAATAACTCCACCCACTATAATCGCGACGCTATTTTAGTCGCGCTTATATATTTTTTATAACATCCTTATTTTAACTCTTATAATCGCAATAATATTACTTTTACGCGGTGTTTATACTTAATATACTAATATATAGAGAGGCATAAGGTAGATAATATAGTTACTCTATAGCTATAAGGCACGACTTCTAAATATTACTTAG
>Ga0307515_10017837_pt1 | contig 12897 bp, 11 predicted proteins | sample 17_EM_MG_FD_194513 | JGI IMG/M metagenome (GOLD analysis project Ga0307515, IMG submission 194513) | Populus trichocarpa ectomycorrhiza microbial communities from riparian zone in the Pacific Northwest, United States - 17_EM | ecosystem: Host-associated > Plants > Roots > Unclassified | place...
AAAATTGCACAAAAACCAAGAATTTTCACCCTTGAAAATTCCTTTATCCCTCCCTCTGTAGGGTGACACTTAACCTCACATCCTAAACACGAGTAAAAGGGGTGAATTCACCCCAAGAAAAGAACACGTAAGTCAAAGACTGATCAGGTTATTTTCCCTTCTTTGTTTTTTCTTTTTCCTCTAAAATTTCCTCTTTTCTTTTAAGGGTAGGAATAAGTTAGTTTCAAACTCTAATATATCAAAGTGAATAAGAATAAGTTGCTAGACCAACACCGCAACAAAATTTTCACGTCAAAAATACAATGCAGTTCAAAAGAATCCAATATTTGACAAAATTATTTACAAAATTAACTTTAGTAGGTGCCTCAGCTGGCAAATTTTGATGATGTTTTGGTTTCAACCCTGGCATGCTTTTATCTTCTAACTTCCAATGCAAGCTCCGAGAAGCTTCCAACGAATAAGCTGTTTGCACAAGGAGCAAGTAGCCTCTAATCTAAAATCCTAAGCTACAATAGTTGAAGCAGCAAACAAATGGAAGTAATCATCATGTCCTTGCTACTGTTGAATTGCATGTCCCTCCAATCAACGTGCCAACCCTTTCTCCCTTTATTGCTTTTGCAATGTTACCCGGTTTGGATAGATTGAAGACAACAACTGTGATGAAGAAGCTCAGTGCAATAAGTCCCTTTTAGATGCTTTACGCTAAACATAGCAATGATACACGCCACTAGAATTTTTCAGGAAAAGGAGAGGGAGGGAAGGGGAGAGCTGGCATCAGTTAAACAAAAATAAGGAACCATTCTCTTATGGTAACAATTTAGCTTCCCTGAGTACAAGTGACCCAGTGCACCTCTCTAAGGCAGCCACCTGACTCATTTCACCCATAAATGCTAAATGTTAAAATTCCACACAGATCATCATCCCAGATCACAAACCTTGGTAACGTGTCTATTAGCCAATCCTAAGGATTTGAGTGAGCGGTAGAATATCTTGGATCAAGCATCTTGTAAATTGTGTAAAAAAAATCCCCAAAAAATGCAGGACCAAGTTTCATACCCCTCAACAAATCCCTTTTCAGTGGCCACCTCCAACAGCTGCACAGGGCATGCAGGAAGGAAGGTTTACTTGTGCCTACAAATTAGTCAAATGCCTAATATGTCTTGGACATCTTTAAAATTTAGACAGATCTACCTACAGGCTACTATCTAGATGCAGATTATGTAGACATACCTGGAATATTATTTTCTTGGCACAAAGTAATGGCAGTCATGTCCATCACTGAAAGATCTTTTGAAGTCACCTCGTGGTAAGTTAGATCTTCAAGAAGACGAGCATTTGGATTACGCTTTGGATCATCATCATAAACTCCATCAACATTTGTAGCTTTCAACACAACCTGTGCATTAACTGGAAGAACAATAGAAAATATCAGGGCAGTGAAATCATTTTTGTGCTAAGATACAAAACGATTATTTTGTCCTTCGATTGGAGTATATATTGGAAAAGAAAAAAATTTGTATATAAATATAAAGAATAAAAATACTAACATTTCAAAGTTTGCGCTAAGACACAATTTTGTATACTGAGGGGTCAACTAACGTTCAATATAGAAGTTTTTTATTGAAAAAGAATAAAATTAGCAAGTTCAACAGGGGTTGCATATTAATTAAGAATGCCAATGTGCAAAGTAAAACTCTGATACAGAAAATTAAACTTACTTTCTGCACAACGTAGTGCTGCAGCAGTATCTGTGGTGAAAAATGGATTCCCAGTTCCAGCTGCAAAAATCACAACCCTTCCTTTTTCTAAATGCCTTACAGCCCTTCTACGGATATATGGTTCTGCAACCTCTGACATGCGAAATGCAGTTTGAACCCTTGTTGGGATGCCAATACTCTCCATTGTTGCTTGAAGAAATATAGCATTCATGACAGTTGCCAGCATCCTATCAAGTAAAAAAAAGCAGAACACAAATCATGCAGCAGGGACATAAAGCTCCAAGGAAAGCATTTAGATTTCTGATAAATAACCACTTAATATCTACTGACTAAAATATCCTCGTGCCTATACAGGCTCAAAAGAGCTTTTAGATTTCAGATAACTAACCACTTACTGTCTTCTGAATAAAATATTCAGATAATATACCTATGTGTATCAATAACATAATTATAATAACCATCTGTACATTTTAATCGGTAAAAAATAATTGAAGAAAGCATTTATACGCAGCATGTTGAACAGAAAAACAGAACTGAAATTTTTACTTATGAGCTATGCTCAAGGTTGTCAATTTGTATAAGGTCTATAACTTCATAAAAATGAAGCCTGTGTTGAAAAAAAAATAATGTGATCCAGAAAAGCTTTGCTCACACATAATGCTAGCTTATATTCTGTTTCACACACCCCCCCCCCTTTTTTTTTGGGGGGAAAACAAACAATCCTTGGGTGAATGAATTCATTCCAAATGACTTGCAGAAGTGGTAACCTTGGTCTTTCTTGGCAACAGGGTCACATACCGTGAAGGACTTTTAGTGTGTAGCAAAAACATCAAATAAATTTATCCACGGTTCTGATCTTACAGGATATACATGAAACAAATTTATTCTACAATTTCTGCCGCCAAGACATCTTTTACATGAAGAGAAAGCAAACCTAGAAACTTCAAACTAAGAAACTTAATGTTAATCATATTGGATCCTAAAAAACCGACGCACTGGAAATAACTTATCTTTTATCATTGAAATCCCAGTTTCAAGCTCCTTTAAACCTAATAAACCAAGCTTTGTTGAAATCTTCTTCAACTGATTTTAGATTTGAGGATTAGGATAGCTAATGGGATCCAATTCCCATCCCTGGCAATAGTTGAGCGGCAGACATCCATGGTTAAAAGTCATGTGTGATTGCTGCTCATTATTTTTTATCAAAAGTTAACAGAAGTTTCCAATAGGTTAACCCAGAATTTGAGATTATTGGAACTAAAATCCAAGGACCAAGTAGATGTAGAAAGCAAAAGGGCACTAAAATGTAGTTAGGCCTGCTTTCTTTTGATAACAAGTCAAAGATAAGATTGAGATCATTAAAACTTCTAATGGTTCCACCTTTTAGAATAAATTTCCAGATTGAAACCATTATAGAATGAGTGATCACTGGTATTAAACAAGTTTCCATGTGAAATAGAGAGGCAGCAAATCAATTCAGGAGAGTACCCAATGTAATCAGCTGATGACCGGTCAAGACCACTGCATCCTGCCCATGAAGATCCACGGAAGATATTCCCCCCACCAACAACAATTGCAACCTGCAGCATTGACCATAAATTATTTAGATGAAACAATTGATGGCCAAAAAGCATCCATCTTGTGTTCACAATCTCTATCCTGTAACAACCCCAATTAATATTAAATTTATTCTTGTCAGGCTTATTTACTTGACGAGATAACATTCCTCCCACCTAGCATATTGTCCACATCACATAGACCCTTTTTATCCAACACCAAAGCAGTTTACATGTTATAAGCTACACAAAAGCAAGAACCAGATATGAAGTATGACACAAAAATTTCCACCAAAATGATCACTTAGCTTATGATTTGTACAGAAATCATCACACATGCCTTAGAAATGCCACAGTGAGATCACTAAAGTTTATTTTACAAACATTAAAAATAAAAATAATATCAATCACAACCATTAACTGCAATAAATTCAAGGAAAAATGAATTAAAAACAAATATATACCAAGGAAAACTATACAAAGGTGTTGATGGTTAACCTCGATGCCAAGGCGTGTCACAGTTGCAACCTCCCTTGCAATCGCCATTGTAACCTGCATAATTACAAAAACTCATCTATCAGTGACCATCAAGAAATGAAGCCAGTAGAAACTTAAAATTAACATAATCATTCGCATTCCAAAACCTTGGGGTCAATATTCTGCATTTGGTCTCCTGCAAGTGCTTCTCCACTTACTTTAAGCAAAACCCTTTGCCATCTATAAGATTGCTCATTCATTGTCACCCCAAAGGGAGCCACTGATGACATTTGAGGCTGCCTGGTAACAAAAAGAAAATAATTTCTTAAAAAACACTAAGATTTAAACTGTCTACAAAATGCCCAAATGCAGAAACTACATATAAATAGCAAAGCTAGAACAATGGTATTAAAGGCCACCGACAAGACTCTGCAATCCTGACTATATCAGGTCGGGCCCACAATCATGCACTGGTCACAACACGCATCCAGGATTGCACAGTTGTGTCAATCGCAACCGCCCTCTAAAACCCATAAAAAGCCTGACCAAAAACCCATTGCTTCACACAGGCATTTTAACAAACACCCAGAAGACATGAACACGAGCATAAACTAAAATTCCAGCAATCCATGACATCAAAATATAAACAAAACCCATGTTAAGTTATTACCTTAGATTTATGGGGTCTGAAGTCGGACCCATTTCAGAAGAGCAATTAATCACCAACCGTCCATTTGAGCTTCGCTTACCCTTTATCAAGCGGTGGTGATTAAACTTCACTGGACTCAAAGAAGAAGAAGAAGAAGAAGAAGAAGAAGACGGGGAGATAAGACTTAGTGAGGGAAGGGATACAAATGAAGGAGCAGAGACGGCCATTGAAAACAGTAGTGGAAACTTAAAATAAGTGGCGGCAAAGCTGTCTGCTTCCGTTTATGGGGACTCTTGTGAGTTTCTCTATCTCTAGCAACAAGATAATTGCATTGTTTTTTAGATTTTATTTATTTAGTTATTGGAAGAGATAATAATGGCATTTTGGAGAAAACAATTCTCGTGCGGAAAATAATAGCCAACTAGAAAACGACACCACAAAATATCATCCATATTTGTATTTTGTGCTAATTTTTCTTCCATAATTTTTAAAGGGATGACTACAGATCAGTCCTCACAATATATGCTTCTTAACATATTAGTATCTGATGTTCAAACACTCGCTAATTCTTCCCTGTACTTTCTTTAAGTTCATTTCCTTAAGATTCCTTCATGTAATTAAATTATAAAGGTTTTCTATTTCAAGGGTGTGATTAAGAAAGGTACGTATTGAAATTAATGTCTGGTTAATTCATAAGATAAATTATATTTACTCGACTTCTTTTCTATTTTTATGATTAAATTCATTTATTGCATAAGTTAATTGATTGAATTGTGAGAAGGGTTATAAAACATTTAAAAAAAAACATATAAATTAATTAAATGTGAATGATATATTTAAATTTTAATTACAAAAATTAATCTCGATTTACAAAATCTTACCGATAAGGAGACCCCTTTTCCACTTTTTTTTTTTTTTATCATAAAAAAATAAGAAGCTTGGTGCGTGTTTAATTTTGCTTAGAAAGTCCATGGATTTCTGATGGGCTCTTGATGGGCTCGTGATGGGTCTCTGAACTTAATCCTAACGAGTTATGTGCTAGGCCCTTAATAAATAAATTTCCCTATTCGTTAAAATGAAATAAATAAGGCCTTGCATCTGAATAAAACTGAAGCTGAAAAATGTAAGGATGCAGGAAGTAATTGCAATGTATCATCACTTCGTCAGTGCTGTAATCATGCAAACTCTCTACACAAATATTAATTGCAATGAAATCAATATATATATATAAACACGCGAGCGCGGTGGAAATAAAATAATATAATAGTAGTAGTAATTGTAATAATATTAATTTATTTTTAATTTTTAATTTATTAAGAATTAGTTTTTTTATTTTTTTATATATAATATTTCTGGTATAATGATTTGGGTCATGAGTTTAAAAAGTTGATGTGTCGACATTTTTTTTTTTTTTTGCTTATTGTGATTTTTAATTTTCTTAAAAAAAATTTATCGGGTTATTTTAATTTCATAATATGGTGCATTGTTTTTACAAGTTAACTCGGGTTGGTTCCTTTCTATTACCTAGGTTACATGTCTATCATGTTGTCTCGAGTTAATTCGAGCATGGTATTTTTGTCTATTTTTTATCTCATTATATACTTTCAAATTATTTTTTTTAAGTTATTGTGGTTTTTTTTATTTTACACGTTGACTATTGTTGCTATTTTTTATTTAATTAAAATAAATGATTTTTTTTTTTGAAATGTATTTATGGTATTTAGATATTATTTTTTACGCAGAGAAAATTACGAATCGCAGCATAGCTGGGGTCCATATTTAGTGTGTATCTATTTCACATACTTTTTTTTCTTTTTTTTAAGATACTTTGAATTCAATTAAAAATAACCCATAAATATATTAAAAAAATATAGCTAATAACAATATGATGCGGCAAAATAGCCATATGGTAAAACTGTACATGAAAAATGTACCTAGGAGTGGGTATGCAAATATTGGTTTGAAAAATTTATTGACATTATGTTAGCTTTCATCAACAGCTATCAGTATTCTTCATTTTTCAAGAAATTTCATGTTGTAATTATCTCTTCGTCCAAAGATCGAATTTATTAAAAAAAAAAAAAAATTTATGAAAATCAGGGCACCGAACAGAAATTTTGGATCATCCGGTCCAACCCAAATGTCAGTATCCTTTTAGTTTAAAATTTAAATCATCGCCACCGAATAATTTACCTTATTTGTATGGGATGTTGGGAATTACCAAGACTTTGATGATGATGATGATGGCACATAAACTCTGACAATGACTTTTACTGAATTATAAGCATTGAATTAGGGCAACTTCACTTTATTACACAAAAAATAAGCATTGAACTAGTAAAATCTGAACCTGTAATTTCCTTGACATAAGCAACTTAAAAGTTTACATGTACTTGTCATTTTTTTAAAATTATTTTTTTCACTATTCTGCTGACAATTGCATTACCAAGATCAAGAATCAAGAATTCCCTTTTTTTTTTATATAAAGTTCAAAGAAACATTTTGGCCAAAAAGAGAGGAGGATAAAGGACACCTAACAAAATAAAAAATTGACTGTATTTCTTTTTCATACCATATACATGTTAATCATTCACAAAGAGGGAGTGAAAAGATTTTTAAGAAAAAAACTGTGGCATGGCTCGATGAGCAGCATGTGACCACAGAATCCTAATGGCATGCAAGTTACAAAGCATGTCAAGTGACTCTCTTTCTGCTGGTGATTTGAGGATATTCTATCAAGAACAAGGGTGTGAACAAGAACTAGACTAGGGAACATTTACAACAGATGTCGTGGGGTTCGCATTTAAAGCTGCAAATCATGATCATTTTACCTGCAGACTAAGATGGACCTGGCTAAATCACAAGTTGGCCCAAATTTGGATGACACCATATGTCATCTGGCTACACAAGGCTCGAGTAAACTTCATTAGCAAGACCAGGAAGATTGCTTGAATCTATTTGAGCATGATGGGCAATCCATAGTTGTGGAAAGCCCTGATCTTTCCATCCCATCCTGCAGTCACAATCACGAGCCCCCATGCTTCTGATAAAGAGATGTGGTCATTGCTGTTAACGCACTGCTGTTGATGAAGGCTTTTGATCTGCTGATTTTGATATTCAGCATCTAGAACTGGTACATCCCACATAGGAAGTTTCTCCTCAGGCCATGTTGCGTAGCTTCCCCTGCATCGACCGTCCATGAAGAACCAACTACCGAGAGAAAACCGTTCTGAATCTTTCCTCCACGAAGCAGTCTCCTCTGTTAAACTTCTTCTACTACCCAGGCCTCTCACTTCTGTTCCCGTGCCTGACCAAGGCACTGCAACAGACACGCCTTCAGAGAAGAAAAACTCACAGGACTTCACAGATTTTATGTGTTTAGACCATGAGGTGCACAAGCCATCATAGTTCCATACATAAACACGACAGTCCTCTCCTACCGAGATTATATGTCTCCCATTTGAAGTAAACGAAGCCGACATCTGACTTCCTGACTTTGGAAGACCTATAATAATCAATAAAAAAAATGCTAATTTAGGTTTGACTGGACCACATAGAACAGCAAACAATGAATATGGTGCTATAAAAAATGCAGATAAGATCACCAGGAATGTATGTGGAAATGCGTTGGAAACTCATAAAATAGGAGTATTGGAAGGGACTTGGAGGCCCTTTCTAGTACTTGAAAATATTGATTCTTATGAGACTGGTCTATGGAAAGAATAAAAAATAAAAACCCAGAAGACTAAGCAATTATTTGATCTCATGCCAGATCATCCTGAGCAGATATTACCAAGCATGAAGCAGAGAAAGCCAGGCATGTCTCTCACGAAAAGGGCCTCCCACAAGACACTTTAGACCTTTCAAAACTACCATATGCATTCTACTGTACAACAACACATGGCTCTTGATCACTAGTCCAATAGAACAAACAACTAGAGCATCTCTTTGCACAACCATAAATTAAATAAAAGAAGATGAAATGGCACTTCAAAATAGGAAATGTACATCAGAAACAAATTAGTAAAGGGTCTCCAAATAACCCTTGAAAAGAATTGATATTGCATATTTTACCTTTAAATTTATTAACGATGTCAACCCCATCAAATACACGAACTTTAGAATCTTCAGATGTGATCATAACCCTTGGACATATTTCCTGGGAAAACTGCAAGATGAGATGATATCAAATGTTAATACTGAACAAGATCATGTCAAGTTCAACTTTCTAATGAAAAGGGATTCAAGTGTAAAACCTGAATGCTAGTTATTCTGTTGCCAGAGGTTCTCCTTCTGCCTTGAATATGTACTTCTGCCTCAAGCTGGAGATCAGTACCTGTACACCATAAAAAATCAGTTCAAAATCCTCTAAGAGAAGGATGAATGGAGGATCAATTTAAAAAAAGTAAAGCACTTCAACGTAGAAGAAATATCTACCTGATACTTCATAGAAACGGCAAGTGCCTTTAATGGTACCCACTACAAACCCCTGCTCAAAAAAAAAAAAAGTTAGCATGATAAAAGTGTGGAAAATTTAGATGGAGTATAATATGAAAAGAATAAGGATCAGAATCATACTCTCCCATCTGGCTGGTAACTTATGGCAGATATTACATCTCGTACATCAGTCCAGTGAACAACTCGCTTCTCAGACACTCCCCAAATTCTAACTTTTCCATCGATGGAGCCACTAATGAAATAGTTTTTATCAACAGGATTGAACTGAATGCATGTTACTGTGCCATTCAAAGAAATGAAGCAGAGTCAGCTTAGAAATCATTAACACGTAACAGATTCAAGTGGAAAGGGGAAAAACAAAGAGAACATATGAAATGATTTGCAAAAATGATAATGGAATCGCAGATCAAAGAGATACGAGAAGGAACTTTTCTTGTAATTACCATAATTACTGTGGCGAAAAATGTTCAGACTATGGTTGCAACCCAATCTCCACAAACGAACAGTTTTATCCATTGAAGATGAAAGGAGGTGCTGCAACAGAAATTACCAATTTAGCTTCATATATATTGATCAAAGATTTATTATTTTGACAATTATGTAAATCAAACTGAGTTTTCTACACGATTTACTCACGTTTGAATCAGACCACGCCAAGTCTAAAATTTCACTGGCATGACCATGAAATTCTTGCAATGGTGTCTCTTCAATCTGGAAAACCTTCTCAGGAATGACTACAGATGAATACATTCTTTTCTTTGTACTCAAATTATTAGACTTGGCTTCTTTCAGATTGCTATCACAATGTCCTTCAGATGGGAAAGACTTGCAAGATGAATCCACCAATGTAACACGCCAAACGCGTATAATCCTATCTTCACCCCCAGTTGCCAAATACTGCCCATCTGGACTAAACTTCATTGTCCAAATGAAGCCCTTGTGAGCTTGAATTTCCTGTCGCATATATACCCCTGTAAACTCCATGCAACCCTTTTTGTTCTGCTTCACCTTCGTTCTGTTTGTTTTTGGTGCTTCAGTATCCAACTTCGATACCCCAGATACACATCTACCTACTCTTTCCTCCTTGCTCTTTTTTAAAAAGTGTTTCCACCAACTCTTCATTATACTTTTTCCTGAGTCACACTTTTTACATTTTTCTTCTTCACATTGTTCGCATCCTTGCAAATCGAGTAAAGGTCCAATATTCTCATTTTCAGAAGCTACATCCGATTTATCCATCTTGTCTTTACTCATTTGATCAATCACACAATTGGCTTCAGAATTTTCTTCTCTACCAGCACTGCAACTAACCACATTTACCTCTTCAACATTTGTACATGGAACTGAAGAACTTGATACAGCCCCACTGCATTCAGTGATCCTCTCCAACCCTGTATTCTCATGCCTCTTGGAAGCAAACCCATCTAGACCCATTCCGCGTAGAAAACCTTGGCGTCTCTCCTCAACACTTTGTGGCTCGGTCAACCAAATATCATACTCCAACTGATCACAACCCAAGTCGAAGTAATCCACAGAATCATAGAACAGATCACGCTTTCCTTCATCAGAGCTCAGCATCTCTCCAAGTACTTGAGACCAATATTCCACATCAAAAACCACTGTCCTCAACACGCCCTTCTCTAGTTAACCATATCAAGTACTAACAACCACCTATATAAACCCACCAATGGCACAATTCACGGACCGAGTTCCACTGTATAAAATATGGAAAACAATATAAGTTTGCATTTACTAGGAAAGTACTAGGAACCAACTTCTAACATCAACACCACCAATAACAAAGTGACAAGCTATTCATAAGCATTTTCTAAATCACCAATATAAGAAAGACCCCGAAACGAATAATATATAACTATAAATCGGCACACCTAAAATCCGGAAATGACAATAATAATCAAATGGAATAAACAAAGACCAAAGCTCCTAGTAACCTGTACCTTGATATTCATGCAAAGTAACCAACACCTCCACTACAGAAACCACTATCAATCACCGCCCCCTCCTTTAATTATGTATTGCAGCACCTCAAGAGTCAACGTGCACACCTTTCTGCACATTTAAAACAAGCCCATCAAAACCAATGCTCCTTAAGCGCTATGTATCGACACACAATTCCAAACTTAATTGGTTGGCTTATAAGAGAAAATGGCGGATGAAGGAAAGGTGACACTGCCACGCACACACTAAAATTGAACCACACCTATAAATGAATTTGCAACAAATGTCAATATCACCAATGGTTAAAAGGGTCCCGGGATCTGGATAATGTGAATGAAAAGAAGTCTAAATCTTTACTTTATTTTGCAAGCGCACGAGCATCAAACACGAGTGGCTGCTAGGTCCAATAAACAAGAAAACTAGTGTTGGCTGTTGTTTTAGCTACAAATACTGCTAGCCTCGTTCTCTTTTGTGTGCTGTGATTGTAATGTAGCAGCAAAGCCAGTAGTCTTTCCTTTCCCTCTGCAACACAAAAGCCAAAGAAAAAAAACGAAGCAGCAAAGCTTAATGAGATACTGGTTTGAGTAACGAAACTTAACCAAGGGAGCAAATTTCAAAAGAATCAAACGTTATAAAAAGAAACCAAATTTAAGCCAAAGAATTGAATTTTTGAAAAGAACGACAGCTAGAATTGTACTTAATTATAGGCATTAAAGTAAAGCCACGTGGACATAACACGGTTGAGCCTGGTTTTTACTTCCTTTTTCTTTTTCTGGGTTTTTTGTTGAGAGTTTCTAAAAAGGCATTAAATGGTGAAATTTACAAGAGAAACTATAAAAGTAAAGGAAAGAACCAACCATGAACCAGCCAATCAAGACAGGCTGTGATACTACAAGAAGTAGCATAGCTATAGGCACAACAACACTACACAACAGCTGCTGTGAGCCTAAGAAGCTATTGTCAGCAGTACTACCGAAACAACACAGCACATAAAACACGCTAGGTTGCTAGCTAGAAAGAGGACCTGAAAGGAGAAAGCGATTACTCAGCTGTTCTGATCACTTAATTAAAAGCCTATAAAATCTTGGGTTTTGTGCATCTTCTTTTTTTCATTTTTAGAGATCGAAAGGAAAGGAGAGACTAGAGAAAGACCTTTCTGTTTCTGGGTTTTTCTGTTTTTCTGTTCTTGTTTTTTTTTTATCACACATTTCCGGGTTGTCTTGCTGACAGATAAATCCACAGAATGCAATAAAAAGACTGAAAAACAAACAAGAAAAGTCGAGATAGAGAGAGAGAGAGAGAGAGACTTCGGATTCTATGATTACATGAAAACTCGGCTTGATATCTTTTGTTGATTGAAGAAGTATCTTGCTTTGTTTCCCCTTACTATCATACATAGCTTTCAGCTTCTTTCTTTCTCATTCTCCAAAACCCAATTCTCAGTTTTTTGCCTTTCCTCTTTGTGCAAACCCCTTTTTGGTTTTATTTTTTCACAAATTGTGCTTTGTCATTTTCGGTGAATTTTCCTTCATTGAGAGTCATTCCTGGTGAGGCCTAAAGACCTCTGCTTTCCTACTGTTCTGGGACTTGTCTAATTGCTGCACAGCAATTACACACTCACTCACAATAAATATGGAGATTCTTGTAATTAGAAAAAAATATATATTCTGAATTGTCTTAGACTTTTAATAAATATGGAGACCCTAATGGCCACAGAAGCACTCCATTGTGAATTTGTGGGGTGAAGACTGCGGTGTACCAAACAGTACGGATGGTTTTGATGGTTGTGGGGAAGAGGAGACTCGCTGGAGAGGTCGCGACTTGTGAATGAAAAGGAAATGATAAGATGGATCATGGTCCGGTATCTATCTATCAATATCAACATTGGTAATGCATCGTGTCACATCGTAAATAAATAAAATCAAAATTGAGGACATATTGTTTTGTTTTTCAATCTTTAGAAGGCTCCAAACCCCTTTTTAGTGTTTTTTTTTAGCTAAAAACATGTTAGATAATTTTTTATTTTTAATATAAGTATATTAAAAACATTAAAAAATCAATTTAATATTTTTCCAACACC
>Ga0307515_10017838_pt1 | contig 12897 bp, 8 predicted proteins | sample 17_EM_MG_FD_194513 | JGI IMG/M metagenome (GOLD analysis project Ga0307515, IMG submission 194513) | Populus trichocarpa ectomycorrhiza microbial communities from riparian zone in the Pacific Northwest, United States - 17_EM | ecosystem: Host-associated > Plants > Roots > Unclassified | place...
CATTGCAATCCCGATGCAAGCGCGTACCCAATGAACCCATTCCGACGTATAGTCACAGTTAGCCACAACGCCAGAGTGATCGTTTAAAATAGGAGACCGACAGAACGAGAAGAAACGGTGAAACAGCGATCAGAGGGCGATATGGAACGCGACGCGTTGAATTGACGCCGGGCGCGGAGTAATCTGCCACCGGGGTGTCTCTGACGGCTCTGACGGAGCGCGTCCACTCTGACAGAGCCATTCCACCCGGACGGAAATATTTTTTGCTGATGCATTTTGATGACAAGGGCAGCCAGTTGAGTGAATCTGACAGCGAAGACGAGAGTTGACTGATGGGAACGGGAATTTTGAGTATTATCATTATCTACAATTAGCGGACACTTTAAAGTATATTTTAAAGGGTATATTTATATGCATCATTAAAGAACGATGTAGTAATAAAGGAGAATGTACATGAATAGCACAGAACGGCTGCCAAAAGACCATTATTGATATACTATGCCAAAGTGAATGGTTCTATATTGCAGATACGCCTGTGGCAAAATGAGTGTCAACGGAGCGTCAACAATGTTTGGCTTAGCATCATGGTTACTCTTCATGGCGATTGGTCACAGAGATGCATAAGTGACGTACAGGCTGCCTGTATAGGCAAAAGAGAAATCGATACCCTCCCTGCCTGATTCTGAAACTGAGCGTCAACAGAGCGTCAACAACTTTTGGTCTTGTAAGTCAGGTAATTAATCAGAGACTTGGCCATCTAGAAGCATACTGAGAGTGTTGGCCGCCTTTATACATGAGAAGGAACGCAACACGCTCACTGCCCAATCAGGAAAACGAGTGTCAACAATTTTTGGCCTTGCATTCTGGTTAATCATAGCACCATGTGGCCGTTAATGGCTATATACAAAGTTGTGACTGGTTTTATTGGCTAAAAGGTGTTACGGCCCGAAGAAGTTGATAGATGATAGGTCACATTCGTTAAGGTACGCCAGGGGATGCGTAGGAATTAGGGGAAAGCGGTCACTCGTTAAAAAGGAAGCGGGGAAGAAGGTTCTAGAGGGATACAAGGAACCGGTAATGGTGTGGGAATAATATAGGATGATAAGGATGAGATGAGGACGTAGGAAGAAGTGTTGCGACGTCGGATGATGTGGCGTGGTTGTACTGATAAGAAGAGTTTTTAGGTGTGTAAGATCATGGGATGATTATTCGGTTGGTACATCGAAGCATGAGGGATGGTTCGAGGGTAGCGAACGGATCGTATAAAGAGAGGTTGTTTGGCGTTGGAGGATTTCCTTTTCTTCTCTCTTTACTCGTTCTCTTGTATAGCAAGCAATAGTCCGACTTTGAATACGTTCTTGACTCTTGTTCCTGTCCTTGTCTCTCGATACGAATTTCGAGTTCAGCCTTGCAACATCCACATCACCTGCGTTAGATCCTCGCCCGTTACAAAAGGCTCAGTATCACTCGGTTGCAGCTTTGAAAATGAACGAAATTGTGGTTGTCCGGTAGGCTGTCGCGGGAAGGTTGCTTGTTATCTGCCTATAAAGGCTGCCAATTCCTGGTATATAGATGTCTGCAATCATTCGCCAATTAGATTACCCAAGATGCACGACCAAAAATCGTTGACGCTCCATTGATGCTCATTTTCAGAATGGGGAAGGGACTGTGTCACTGTTCCTTTTGCATATAAAGGCAGCCAATATGTCATTTATGAACGTCTACATCCAATCGCCACTCAGATTAACCAAGGTGCAAGACCAAAAATCATCGACTCGCCGTAGACTGTCATTGTCAGGATGGGGCAGGGAGCGGTTCTCGCTTGTTTTTGATCATAAAGGCGGCCAATACATCAGAAAACGACTACGATATACCAATGTCAATATTTTGCGATCATCAATTGGATATCTGAATGCGACCATAAATAGAAATACCCGAATACCGGAACCGGAGATTGGAACTGATGGGTCTAGCAAAACCCGGCAAAACCCTCGGGTTGACGGGTACGGGTCTGGGATTGGCCTGCCAAGATGCAGCCGGTCGGGTTTGTGGATGGGTTTGGAACCGAACCCAAACGTTTTCGTGGTCCGAACCCGGACCGCTGGCGGGTTCTCCGGACCCGTTGCTAACACTAACGAGGATACACTATGGTATTTCCATGTATTCTATGAACAAACCATAACAAACGATAATTACTGGAATGTCATTTCAACAAAGATGCTGTGGAGTGACAGTATAGGTCACAAGTAATAATCACTGTGGCAGATTCTGTATTGTCTTGGGAGACCGAGTTCTGGGTGATGCCGTCTCCGATGCTAGTTCATCGTATTGGGTTTTTCCATAGAATTGAGTCATGCTATCTTGGTTGAAAGCCTTTACAGAATTACTTCATAATGATTATTAATGAATCTAAAAAGCGGAAAGGATATGGAATGTTTAGTATGTTGTCCAAGTCAGCGACACAAGTCAATAATTATGAAGATAGGTCTGTCCTCGGATGTGGCGATGTACTTTGTTCAGAACTGTGTGCTGGTTTTGTTGCCCAAGTAACCTCTGGGTTCTCGTTGCGATCAAGTCGATCTTGAGAAAAGACGGTAGCAGCTATTGAAGAAAGCATTCAATAAGCTGCGTAAAGTTTAAGAGAAGGATTTCTGTTTGTTCTATGTGTCGACAGATGACAAAACAATAAATAAAATACGGAAAAGGCACTCATGTTGTCTATGAATGGTGTCAGAAGGACAGAAAAATTATATCCACTTCTTAGGATGGTACGACCATTGGGCCACCGGTCTTAGAGAGGGAGGTAGTATTAGGGGTTCTCCCATAGCAGAAGTGTCGGTACATAGTGATCTTCAGGATATACATTCAGGTCGATAATACCAGAGTATATGATGGCTATTGTTAAACCTCACAAGTCTCCATGTATGAGTCTTAGCAGACAACTATGACCTTCAGGGCATGTGCGAAGTGCATCTTGTCACTAGCAGATTCATGGAAAGTGCATATACTACCGTAGTACTGATTTGATGATGCAATAATCTTGGGCTTGCCTAGCCTTCGGGCCAAGGTGCCAATGATTAACAACGACACCTAGTAACCTAAGCTAAGTGGTGCAGGACATGTCCACAGCATTAATGCAACTGAAGTGTCAGGCAGACAATAGCCAATATGTAAGTACATTGGAACCTCGAGCCATTCCCCATATTGGGTTTAGAACCACTAAGGTACTTCCCGGCCAAAGAGAGCAGTCGCAGCCTGACCATAGTGTGTCAAATTGATCAAGATGTGGGACGGATCATGGAGCTTCCCACACCCTGGCAGCTACATTTCCAGTAGAGAAAACTACTAGCCAGTAAGAATACTGCTGTGGTACGTCATGTTCAAAAGTTGGTAGGGCAAGTGTTGGCAACGGTCCAGGTTTGGACCGGAACAATGAACCAGGTTGGTTCCAGACCCTCCCAAATACACGACATGCTGTGTCCTGGCAGGTTTGTTACCCGGACCGGACATAAATCTGCAGTTCGTTGGATGCGTTCTCCATATTGCAGGGCCTCATTGTCGCGAACTGCAAACCTTGGCTCCCATTAAGTATCTGAGTTCTGATCGTATCACAATATGATATATATGTACAAGATGCAGTGTTGCATACTCTTTCACCTCCTGATCTCCATTTTGCGATCCAGTCAATATTCGTTGCGTCACTGCAAAAAACGCCCAATTGTTGGTGTTATTTCACAGCAACTCAACGAATATTGATATGATCGCAAAGTAGAGAGTTGGAAGTGAAAGAGCATGCAAAACTACATCTTTTAGGTATATATCATATTGTGATATGATTAGAACTCATATACTTAATTGGAGCCAAAGTTCAGAGTTGGCGAACTTGTGGAACCGGCCAAAAAACCTTGGGTTCAGTGCTGTTTGGTCTTTTGATGAGGTGAAACCCGTTGCACCAGTTCCGGTTCGGATCCAACCTGGACCCATTACGAACCCACGGATCCAGAACCGTTGTTCACACAAGGTAGTGCAAAGGTGGGCCACCACAGAAGACTCTAATACAGATAAGCCAAATAGCCTTAATGGTGAAGGTTGTGTCTTGATTTATTGATCAATCTGTACAAAGTACTCCAAATAACTACATCAGGCGAGGACATGTTCTGACAATCCAAAATATATGAGTTGCGAGATATCTAACTTGAAGTTACCATTTGATTGAATCTTATTGTGGATGATGGCCCTTTGGGGAGAATAATTCATCAGCAGAATGTATTTTAGTCACTGGAAGCCTCCAGGGGTGTCTGAGAGGATGTGGAGTGTAAACTTAGATGCGTCAATTTCAGGAGAGTATCAGACCCTAGGAGGGCTTTCCTGCCGGCCTTCAGAGTAACTGGGAGCGCCAACAACAAGCCTGGGAGCACCTGCGAGGGCCGGCGACAAGTCTGGGAGCACCTTAAATCACAGTGGAGCAGTCTGGGAAAGACAACATCTTCTTTGGGAACGCTGCTGGTGCGCTTGGAAATCATAGCTACTACTCATCGTTCAACAATTTTTAAAACTCATGTATTCAGTTTGTATTCTCATCTATGTAACTATGTATCTATATAGCTACCCATCTACACGTGGTATATCTGGACTGGCCGCAGGCAGTGCTTGAGAGCAATTGGAGGTGCAGCTAAAAATGGCGAGTGGGTAAACTCAAATAAACTCTGAGGCCGTGATCGTGCGAGTTGGGAGATGCACTTGGACACCGTGATCATGCAAACTTGGAGGCTGTAATCAGGCGAGTTCAGAGATAGACTTGAAGGCTGTGATTGAGCGAGTTTGGAGATGCACTTGGAGGCCATGATCGGGTGAGTGTGTAGATGTACTTGGAGGCCATGATCGTGCGAACTGGGATACCATGATTGAGCGAGTTTGGAGATACACTTGGAGGCCGTGATCAAGCGAGTTTGCAGATATGCACTTGGAGGCCATGATCGTGCGAACTTGGAGGCCATAATAGTGAGACTATGGAGATACACTTGGATGCCGTCATGTTGCGAGTTCGGGGGCCGTAATCGAGCGAGTTTGGACGAGTATTGGGAGGCAGTTGATGGACGGCACGCTGGGTGCTGGGACTCTGTTCATCAGTTATTTGACTCGCAACCATGGGAATGTGACAAGGTGACTTTATCATTGAGCTCTCATGGAGACCTGGCTGATGGCGGTCGATCGTGTAGGGAGGCACGCCGGAAGCTGAAGCTACATTCAGAGGTCGACTGCTCATCATGAGGATGAAGGGAAGACAAATAATCTTGGCTGGATGCTGTACTCGGCGTATGCTGTACTCAGTGTCAACTCATGATCATGGCATGGAGAGATAGAGAGGGATGACTTGACTTTGTGTTCTGCGATCATAGTTGGGTTGTGGAGAAGAAAGAGAGAGATGGGGGATGAAGATGAGAACGATGTGGGGGATACAAGCGGATATGAGAGATCCAGGTGTACGACTCGCCTCATTGGGTTGGGAAGACCTTGTATCGGTGTAATTATATGCCGGATCGGGACTGCTACCTGCCGTATTGGAGATGGTCAATTGACTCACACACAAAATTCTCTTAAGTCCCAGTTTCTCTTGAAGATTTCCCCTGTACCCTCACATCTCTCTCTTTCTTGTACTCAATTCTACCATCACCTAAGAACACGAAGTTAAGTCATCCCTCTCTATCTCTCATGGCCATGATCAAGAGTTAACACCAAGTACAGCATACACCGAGTACAACATACACCAAGTACAGCATACACCAAGTACAGCATACACCGAGTACAGCATACACCATGTACAGCATACACTGAGTACAGCATACACTGAGTACTACATACACCGTGTACTGCATCATCCCAAGTTCGACTGTCTCCTGCTCCCAAGGCAGTCTCTCATCTCTCGGCAGACCATGTTGTACTCAATTCTCTACATTTGCACAATTCCGGGTTAACCAATGAATTGAGTCTCAGCTCCCATCGCACCTCCCTCCCGAACTACCACCTCCAGATTGACCGCCTCCTCGAACTCATCCAATCTTGCTTAATCATGGCCTCAAAGTGGATCTCAAAACTCGCCCAATCACAGCTTGCCAGTGTATCTCCAAACTCGGACGATCACGGCCTCCAACTTTGCACGGTCACCGCCTTCAAGTGCATCTCCAAACTCACTCGATCACGGCCTCCAACATCAGCAAACTGTAATTATGTCACTGGGAGCCTCTGGGAGTGTCTGAGAGTTGTCGGACCGGAATCCCAGGGTGGACAAATCCCAGAGTTGACTGGACCGACGCAGTGGCCTTCAGGTGCACCTGGGAGCAACTGGGAGCGCCGGCGACAGGACTGGGAGTGCCGGCGACAATCCTGGGAGCACCTGGGAGTGCAGACGACAAGCCTGGGAGCGCCGGCGACAAGCCTGGGAGCACCTCGAATCACTGTAGAGCAATCTGGGAGAAACAATATCTTCTTTGGGAACACTGTAGGTGCACCTGGAAATCATAGCTACTACTTATCGTTCAACAATTTTTAAAACTCATGTATTCAGTTTGTATTCTCATCTATGTATCTATGTATCTAGATAGCTACTCATCTACACACGGTATATCTGGACTGGCTGCAGGCGGTGCGTGAGAGCAATTCGAGGTGGGCCGGAAGATGACAATCGAGTGAACTCAGAGATACACTTGGAGGAGGTTTTTGTGTGAACTTAGAGATGCACTTGGAGGTCGTGATCGAGCGAGTTTGGAGATGCACTGGAAGGCCGTGATCGAGTGAACTGAGAGATGCACTTGGAGGCGCTAATAGAGTGAACTGAGAGATGCACTTGGAGGCCGTAATCGAGTGAGTTTGGAGATGCACTTGGAGGCCATAATCGTGCAAATTTGGAGGCCGTGATCCGTGGAGTTTGGAGATGCACTTGGGGACCATGATCGAGTGAACTCAGAGATGCACTTGGAGGCTGTAATCGAGAGAGTTTGGAGATGCACTTGGAGGCCGTGATCGAACGAGTTTGGAGATGCACTTGGAGGCCGTGATGGAGCGAGTTTGGAGATGCACTTGGAGGCCATGATCGATCAAGATTGGAAGAGTACTTGGAGGCGGTCGAGAGGAGGCGCACCGGGTGCTGAGACTCTATCCGTCAGTGAGTTAACTTGCAACGGTGGGAATGTGACAAGGTGACTTTACCTTTGAGCTCTCATGGAGAGCTGGCTGGGGCGGTCGATCTTGTAGGCACGCCGGAAGCTGAAGCTACCTACAGGGGTCAACTCGTAATCGTGAGAACGAAGGGAAGACATACAATCTTGGGTGGATGCTGTACTCGGTGTATGCTGTACTCGGTGTAGGCTGTACTCGGTGTATGCTGTACTCGGTGTATGCTGTACTCGGTGTATGCTGTACTCGGTGTATGCTGTACTCGGTGTATGCTGCACTCGGTGTTAACTCATGATCATGGCATGGAGAGATAGCGAGGGATGACTTAACTTTGTGTTCTGTCATGATGGTAGAGAAAGAGAGATGGGGGATGAAAATGAGAACGATATGGAGGATTCGAGCTGATATGAGATGTCAGGGGTACGACTTGCCTGATTGGGTTTGAAAGACCTCACATCGTTGTTTTTACCCCCCGGATCGGGAGTAGTACCTGCCGTATCAGGAATGGTAAATTGACTCGCACACGAAATTCTCACAAGTCCCAGTTTCTCATGATGATTTCCCCGTTCTGCTTCTCATCTCTTTCTATCCCTACCATCACCTAAGAACACGAGGTTAAGTCATCCCTCTCTATCTCTCCATGCCATGATCATGAGTGAACACCGAGTACAGCATACACCGAGTACTGCATATACCGAGTACAGTGTTTTCAACCGTCCCGTCCGTCCACAATATCGGCAGGACGGACGGGACGGCCCGAAGGCCGTCCGTCCCATCCTCGCCAGCTGAGGGTGGCATGTCAGCCGATGACGGCCAGCGAGGGCAAAAATACCGTCATCGGCCGTCATCCACCGTCCCCGGCCGACATCGGGCGGTTACTATTAATACATATATTGTAACTGTAGGGCGCGCGGTACAACATATAAATAGATTTATCTATATTTCTAGACTCTCAATCAGTAGTAAGAATTCAGGTTCGGATTGAGCAGATGTTGAATGATCCTGCTTCACAGTCAAGAAAGTGAAGAAATGTACTGATTATAACTGAATATCTACTATGTATGATGACTCGCAAATCATCAATCGATGTCGGCCGATGACGGCCGTCCCTTCCATCTGTCCCTGTCCGACCTCAAAAGGACGGCGCCGTTCCGTCCTAACTCAGAACGGACGGGACAGTTGACAACACTTACCGAGCACTGCATACACCAAGTACTCTTCATCCCAAGATCGACTGTCTCCCACTCCCAGCCAGTCTCTCATCTCTCGGCGGACCTTATTGTACTCAACTATCTACATTCCCACGATTACTAGTTAACCAATGCATAGAGTCTCAGCTGCCGTCGCACCTTCTTCCCGATCTCCTGCCTCCAGATCGACCACTTCCAACTACTCCAATCTCGATCGATCATGGCCTCCAAGTGCATCTCCAAACTCGCTCGATCACGGCCTCCAAGTGCATCTCCAAACTCGCTCGATCACAGCCTCCAAGTGCATCTCTGAGTGACACGATCATAGCCTCCAAGTGCATCAGCAAAAAACATTTCCGTCCGGGCGGAATGACTCCGTCAGAGTGGACGCGCTCCGTCAGAGCCGTCAGAGACACCCCAGTGGCGGATTACTCCGCGCCCGGCGTCAATACCACGCATCACGTTGCACATCGCCCTCCGATCGCAGTTTCGCAGTTTCTTCCTCAGACTCTGCAAGAGCATTCCCAGATGCTCCTGAAAGCACGTGCAGTTATGGAGGTGCATTCAGAACGCTACGCGATTTGACTATTAGGATAGTCATATTTTGGAGCAGCTGAGACCGCTGCGCAGCTCTGCTGGAGACTTGGTGCCGTATTCTCAAAGCAGTGGTTCTTAGGGTTCCATAAGCACAAGGCATTTTGTTTATCATATTCGTCTTTGTTACAGTCACAAGATTCGCTACCTGATAATATGGCATGCATTATTGAAGTATCTCTATATGTATAAATACGGTCAATCTGGCCACAACGGAATTCGTGAGAAAGAACGGTTCTAGCTCGAGGAGCCTAGGAAGAAAGTGAGAAGAGATGATACTACCTGGCCGTGAGAATCCACACAATTGCTTGGATCCAGATGAGATAGAAATGAGACGATGTCTATCTACCCGAGGGTCTCCCGAATATGTACTCCCCGTCGCTCAGTCCACCTCCGTTACCCCTGTATATCCGTACACCCGCCGTCCCTCATTAACGATGTACTTGGAGGCCTTGATCGAGCATATTGAGAGATGCACTTGGACGCCGTGATCGAGCGAGTTGAGAGATGCACTTGGAGGCCGTGATCTAGCGAGTTTGGTGATGCACTTTGAGGCCGTGATCGAGCGAGTTTGGTGATGCATTTGGAGGCCGTAATCGAGCGAGTTTGGAGATGCACTTTGAGGCCTTTATCGTGAACTCAGAGATGCACCGGGAGGCCGTGATTGAGCGAGTTTGGAGATGCACTTGCAAGATATGATCGAGCGAGATTGGAGGAGTACTTGGAAGCGGTCCATTTGGAGGGAGGCGCGACGGCAGCTGAGTCTCTATTCATTGGTTAACTTGTAATTGTGGGAATGTAGAGAGTTGAGTACAACATCCGCCGAGAGATGAGAGACTGGCTGGGAGCGGGAGACTGTCGATCTTGGGATGATGCTGTACTTGGTATATGCTGTACTCTGTGTTAACTCATGATTATGGCATCGAGAGATAGAGAGGGATGACTTAACTTCGTGTTCTTAGGTGATGGTAGAGTTGAGCACAAGAAAGAGAGAGATCAGAGGAGATGGGGGAAATGATCATGAGAAACTGGGACTTAAGAGAATTTCGTGTGCAGGTCTATTTACCATCCCCGATACGGCAGGTACAAGTCCCGATCCGGCGGGTAATAAGACTGATACGAGGTCTTCTAAACCCAATCAGGCAAGTCGTACTCCTGATTTCTCATAGCCGCTCGTATCGTCCATATCGTTCTCATCTTCATCCCACATCCCTCTCTTTCTCGTCCACAACTCTACCATCATCGCAGAACACAAAGTTAATTCATCCCTCTCTATATCTCCATGCCATGATCATGAGTTAACACTGAGTGCAGCATACACCAAGTACAGCATACACCTAAGATTGTGTGTCATCCCTTCATTCTCACGTTTTCGAGTTGACCCCTGAATGTAGCTTCAGCTTCTGGCGTACCTCCCTACCGATTGACCGCCACCAGCCAGTTCTCCATAAGAGCTTCAAAGGTAAAGTCACCTTGTCACATTCCCATGGTCGCAAGCTAACTAACTGATGAATTGAGTCCCGGCGCGCCGTCCATCGGCCGTCTCCAAGTACTCGTCCAATCTCGCTCGATCACGGCCTCCTAGTGTAACTCCAAACTCGCTCGATCACGGCCTCCAAGTGCATCTCCAAACTCACTCGATCACGGCCTCCAAGTACATCTCCAAACTCGGTCGATCACGGCCTCCAAGTGTATCTCCAGACTCGCTCGATTTCTACCTGCAAGTTTGCACGATCATGGCCTCCAAGTGCATCTCGAAACCCGCTCAATCCCGGCCTCCAAGTGCATCTCTGAGTTCACTCAATCTCCGTCTCCAAGTGCATCTCAGACACGCTCGATCAAGTAAAACTTGAAGGAGCGACAGCAGTTGTACGGAGATACAGGGGTAATGGAGGTGGACAGGGTGACGGGGAGTATATATTCGGCAGACCGTGGCCAGTCCAGATATAGCGTGTGTAGAAGGGTAGCTATATAGATACATAGATACATAGATGAGAATACAAACTGAATACATGACTGTGATTCAAGGTGCTCCCAGACATGTCACCGGCGCTCCCAGGCTTGTCGCTGGCGCTCCCAGTTACTCTGAAGGCCGGCAGGAATGCCCTCCTAGGGTCTGATACTCTCCTGAAATGGACGCATCTAAGTTTACACTCCACATCCTCTCAGACACTCCTGGAGGCTTCCAGTGACTAAAATACATTTTGCTGATGCTTTGCAACGCGATCCGTTGCCTGGGCGACGGGCAGCATGTAATTCTCTGTCAGAGGGTACGAGGTTCCGTCAGAGCCATCAGAGCCGTCCGGAACACCCGGGTGTTTCTGACGGAAACTAGACTTGTTGCTAATGTGCATCTCCAAACTTGCTCAATTCCGGCCTCCAAGTGCATCTCTGAGTTCAACTTGATCTCGGCCTCCAAGAACATCTCCAAACTCGCTCGATCACGACCTTCAAGTGCATCTCTGAGTTCACTCGATCTCGGCCTCCAAGTGCATCACTCAGTTGAACTCGATCTCGGCCTCCAAGTGCATCTCCAAACTCACTTGATCGTGGCCTCCTAGTACATCTCCCAGTTCACATGATCACGGCCTCCAAGTGCATCTCTAAGTTCTCTCAATCGGCGTCTCCAGGTACTCCTCCGATTATCCTCCAGTACCGTCTGCAGCCAGATTCGGCATATGTATATATATACAGACTTAGATAGATAATACATGCCATATTATGAGGTGGCGAATCTTGTGACTGTAACAAAGACGAATCTCATACACGAAATGCCTTGTGGTTATGGAACCCTTAGAAGCACTGCTGTGAGAATACGGCACAAAGTCTCCCGCAGAGCTGCCCAGAGGTCTCAGCTGCCCCAAAATTTGACTATCTTATAAGTCAAATCTCGTAGCATCCTGAATGCACCTCCATATCTGCAGGTGCTTTCAGGAGCACCTGAGAATGCTCTTGCAGAGTCTGAGAGCACCTTACTTAGCTCCAGGGGGGCCTGGGAGCATCTGGAATTACATGGGAGTACCGGTGTGGTCGACCGGAGTGTCTCGGAAGTTTGCGTGTGGTTTCCGGACCGATTTACATTTTGCTGATGAAGTGCATCACCAAGCTCGCTTGCTCACGGCCTCTGAGTGCATCTCCAAACTCGCTCTATCACAGCCTTCAAGTGTATCTCTAAACCCGCTCGTTTATGGCCTCTAAGTTCGCACGATCACAGCCTCCAAGTGGATCTCCAAACTCCCTCCCTAACCGCCTCCGAGTGCATCTCTAAGTTCAATCGAGGGTGCGAGGATATGAAGGGATACCCGGCCATGATAAACCACACAAATTGCGTGTATCTATGAACGTTTGACAACAGTGCATGAGCATCCACACAGATTGCGCAGATGTACGAAGCTCAGCCGGAGTGTGTGAGACCAAGAGCTGTGAAACACCCAGTGAGTATGTAATATAATGAGATGATGTCTATCTACCCCATCAGCAAAAAACATTTCCGTCCGGGCGGAATGGCTCCGTCAGAGTGGACGTGCTCCGTCAGAGCCGTCAGAGACACCCTGGTGGCGGATTACTCTGCGCCCGGCGTCAATACCACGCGTCGCGTTGCATATCGCCCTCCGATCGCAGTTTCGCAGTTTCTTCTTGCTCTGTCTGTCTTCTATTTTAAACAAACACTCTGGCGTTGTGGGCAACTGTGACCATACGTCGGAATTGGTTCATTGGGTACACGCTTGCATCGGGATTGCAATGCAATGGGTGACGCTGCGAAAATCTCTCCTCGCGTTCCTTCTACATTAATCTCGAGGAGCGTAGGAAGATGGTGAGAAGATATGATACTACCCGGCCGTGAGGATCCACGCAATTGCGTGGATCCAAATCTCGGACAGAGCGAGTGAGACTAAAAGTTGGGAAAGATAGAGTGTGTATTTTCGTTGTATGACAAGAT
>Ga0307515_10017839_pt1 | contig 12897 bp, 3 predicted proteins | sample 17_EM_MG_FD_194513 | JGI IMG/M metagenome (GOLD analysis project Ga0307515, IMG submission 194513) | Populus trichocarpa ectomycorrhiza microbial communities from riparian zone in the Pacific Northwest, United States - 17_EM | ecosystem: Host-associated > Plants > Roots > Unclassified | place...
TTATATTAGGGGAGATCTTTTACTTAAAGCGCTAAGCAGCTAGTACTTAGAGGTCTATAGGCTTATTCTATATCCCAACAACATTAACCATAATTTCTTCTTAAGTGGTATCTGTAACCCTAAGTACCTATAAGCGCAGTATTCCTAAATTGTTAGCTAGTAAATAGGCGTTTATAGATAGAGAAACTGACTTTAGAGATAACGGCAATATAGAGGTGTTAGCTAGTTAGGAAAGTAACTTTAGTAATAAGGATTAAGAATGGGATGTAGAGACATTATATAACGGAGAAAATGGTTTTAGTACTAAAGATTAAGAAATAGGGGTAAATAGCAATAAAGAGATATTAAGTGACGAGGCTATATAGGTGACGGTTAGATACGGTGACCTTAGCTTTATAATCTTAAATCTATAAGTATAAGATATAAATATAAAAAAGATTTCTAATAAAAGCTAGTAAAAGGGTTAAAACTTTAGCCACTTTTTGTTTAGCCTATCGCGAAATAAAATAATATTTTACTATTCCTACTAGAGTCTCTGCCCGCTTAACTTATAGCGAGCTATAAAATATTCGCAATAATCTATACTTTTACTTAAATAAATTTATTTACTACCTTAAAAGCAATAATAGAAGGAAAATCTATGCTAATAACCTAGGATTTTTTTAAATTTCTTATAGACCTAGGACGTATACCACCTCAGTAACTATTAGTCGTATTTAAGACTACGGTACTTATAGATTTATATCTTAAGGATATAAAAAAAATTTTTATAGTATTTTCTTTTTATTTAAATTATTTCTCTACTTATAGTATATAGCGGTTATTTATCTATTCCGGTATAGTAGGGAGGGGTAGTTAGGTTACGCGAGAGGGGTTAAACTTATAGCTACGTTTATAGGGCTGTTTATATAGGAACTTCTCTAAGTATATATAAGGGGTCTTTATATAGGAACTTCTTTAATATTTTTAGATCTAGGACTTATATATTTCTTTTTTTTATAGTTCTAGTATTTTCCTAATATTTGCTTCTTATTTACATACTAGGCGTTAATAGAGGGCGCTAGGTCAGATCACCCTGCTTACACAATTACTCTACTCACATGATCACTCTACTCGCACGATCGCCCAGCTCGCACGATCACCCAGCTCACACAATCACCCAGTTCGCACGATCGCCCAGCTCGCACGATCACCTAGCTCGCAGGATTGCCCAGCTCCCACAAGCACCATGCTCGCACGGTCACCTAGCTCGTGGGATCGGCCAGCTCCCACGAGCATCCAGCTCGCACGATCACCCAGTTCGCACGATCGCCTAGCTCGCACGATCACCTAGCTCACAGGATTGCCCAGCTCCCACGAGCACTATGCTCGCACGATCACCTAGCTCGTAGGATCGGCCAGCTCCTACGAGCATCTAGCTCGCACGATCAAAGCCGAAGTTATTAAACCCATTAATACCCTATTTACACGCTAGGCATTAATTAGAGGGCGCTAGGTTAGACCACTCTACTCGCACAATTACCTAGCTCGTAGGATCCCCTAGCTCCCACGAGCCCCTAGCTCCTACGAGCCCCCAACTCCCACGAGCCCCTAGCTCCCACGACCTCCTAGCTCGCAGGACTGAAGCCGCAGCCGCTAAATCCGTTAAGATCCTTACTACACGTGCGTTAGAGCAGGCACTTATAATATCATTAGGTTAGTACAGGGGTGTATATAAAAGATAGGCCGGTATATAGGATGTATTAGCATATAGCTAGGGAAAAAGTAGAATAGTAAAATTGGCGGGCTAGTACGCAGGAACATAATACTATTTAACTTTGCTTAATGTGGCTTGGAGGAGTGTAGAGCCTTAACCTAAGCTATAGGAATACGTCCTCTAACTAAGCCTCTATTATATAACCACTAACTACTTCTAGGCGCTACGGCCACACACCCCACCACTTACCCTTTCTAAAACTTTAGAAGTTACACTAGTCCTTAGTTAAGTAACTAACGTTTAAAGCTCTAGCTAACCAGCTAAATCCGTTACAGATTAGATAAAGCTAATAATAACTTCTTAATGTATATATAGAGGCTCTAAAGCTATATTTAATAAAGCAGAGTTCTTATTCTTAATCGTCCTATTTGATACTAAATTACTCCCTTAAACATTGCTTGAGACATAGTTAAAACTAGAGAAATATGCCATCTAAAAGTGTTCTATTTGGCTTAGCGCAGCTTATAGATAGCGAGAAATATAGTAACTTAAAACTTATATGCTAGGGGCTAGAGTTTAAAGTCTATAAAGCGATTATATGCACCTAATTTCCTATACTTATAGCTGCCTATAATAGAGGCTTTTAGGTAAAAGCTAACTAAATATCTAGTAGAATTAACCCTAACTAACCAACTAATAGGTAGGAGGTGGCGACTAATATTATAAATATTAACGAGTTCGATTCTAGTACTATTAAGAGGATAATCTAATTTATATATAAGAGGGACTATAAGAATAGCAAGGAGGAGTAAGGATCTAATATTAACGACGCTAATGCCTTATCGCTATATAAACTAGATAATAGTAGTAGTAATAATAAAGACACAATAATACGGCTAATGACGGCCTATATTACACTTCATCACGTCTATATTAATATAATTACCAATTACTACAATATACTATAGCTAAAAGAGCTTACGAATATAAAAATCTAATATATTCTAAGAATCAGCTAGTCCGTAAATAGGTTTCCTAATATTATTAAGGATATCTTTAGCCTAATAGGTGACTTAGTATTGTATAATATAATTACCTTAACAGCGGCTAAGTATATTAAAGAGCTTGTTAAACTTAAGGACTTTATAGAGCTAGACGTTATAGGCGATTTCGCTATTAGCATTATACGGACAGCAATTACTGCATCTAAGGATATAGAGGAAAATTTTATACTAAAACTTTAAGCTGTCTAATCTTAGCTACAATAAATAGAATTACTGCTTTAATCCACTAAGGCGAGGTATGCCGCGGCTAAGCGCAAAAGCAAAAATACTAATAACTGTCTTAATACCCTCTATATAACTAGGACCTATTATAATATTAGTTGCAGAGCCGAGTTTATATATTATATTAAGGATAGCAGTTATCTATCCGACCTTAATTACCCTTATATACTTTGTTATAAAAGGTGCGAGCATTATATATAAGTAAAGATATATAGCTTAGGAGATCGGCTTAGGTAGGAAGTCATTATATAATACTTCTCTTCCTTTCTCCGTTTAGGTTAATCTAAGAAATTCAAATGTATATCTCGTCTATAGTCGGTCCGTTAGATATTGTATAGCAACTATATTATCTATCTCCTATTAGCCTCCCTTTACCTCACCCCTTACCCCTTACCCTACCCTTTATCTCATCCTTTACCTCACCCTTACCCTTACTCTCACCCTCACCCTTACCCTCACCCTTACCTTTATTCTTATCTTTACCTCTTACCCCCCTAAACAAATTATAAAATCCTAGTTATTGCATCTATTCTACTAAATACTAGAATAGGATTGGATAATAATAGACTAAAATAAAATAAAAAGTAGCAAAGAATAATAAGATAAGTGTTACGGACGCTTTAAGTATGATGTTACGACTACTTAGAGAAGAGTCGGAAGAAGCTAGTTGGTTAATACAAGCACGGTCTAAGATGGAGCTGGTGGAACCATGTGACGAGGAATAGTAGTACGAGTTACGTGAGGTGATCTGTGTAATCTGTGTGATCTATAAGATCTATAACAGAGTAGACAAAGCATACGTATATTACGTATAAGAAGGATTTTATAGGAGTACGGTTGTGTATTTAAGGACCCTTAGTCCCTACCTAGATAGTTCCTTCCTTATAGTAATTCTTAGAATATAATTAGAGTTAATCTATTAGGCAACCACTCCACCAGTTATTATTACGTTATTAACTTTATTCAATACCTATACACCTAGCCCATTAATAAGCCTACCGTAGTACTTTCTATAAGGTTCCGTTATACAATTACTACCACGGTTACGGTTTAATAAGTTAAATAATATGCCACCAAAAGCAGCCACCACAACGCCATCGACAGCGGCAACTACTTTAAGGTCAGGAGGTAACACTAGTATGGCAGATACTAACTTATAGCAACCTATGACGGTCGGACAACTATAAGAGATAGTTAACCAGTTAATAGAGAATAATGCGACACTTAAATAAAGGATTAACGGGATAGGAGTAGTAAAAGTTAAGTTACCTTCAATTAAGAGATTCTTAGGGGAGAGATTAAAGCTTAAAGGATTCCTTACGTAAATACACTTTAAGGTTACGTAAGAAGGAGCAAAGTTACTAACACCCGTGGATTGGATAGCATATATAGGACTATTCCTATTAGGGAGGGCACTTAAATAGTTTAAGCCTTACCTTATAGAAATATAAGTAAATGGAATAACAACTACTAACTAAGACGTATGGTTTATATTCTTAAGTTAGGAGGGGTTTATAGAGCGACTTATATAAATGTTCGGAGACCTAAAGGCAGTAACCACAGCGGAAAGAAAACTCCAAGACATTACGTAATAAACCTTAGTAATTGAGTATATAACGTAGTTCTAAACGCTAGCTATATAAGTTAAGTAAAATAATAGGGCGCTTATGGCATAGTATAAATAGGGACTTAAGGCTAAAGTTTAGGATGTAATTATTCTGATAGAAGATGCGGATACCCTAAGGGATTTAATAAATTAAGTGATTAAGATTAACAATAGGATCTTTTAAAGGGAATAGGCTAAAAGAGGTTAGGATAGAGTTTTATAGTCGTATAAGGCGCAGAGTACGCAACGATAAAAGCTAAGTTAGAAACTATAGTATGGCGTAGAGCTAATAGACCTAAGTGGTACTAAAGAAGCCTATAAGAGATAGAGTAAGAAACTATAGAAACCTAGAGGTTAAGGATCTAGTAATTATAGGACTAAGGAGTATAGGCTAAACCAGGGATCTTATTAGTAGAAGATGTTTAGGCGGACTCTATAACAGAGTTAGTGGTTTAGAGATAGAGCTTATATAAATTGCGGGAAATAAGGTTATTTCGCGAGGGATTATAAAGATAGTTAGAGTTACTATATAATAAAGGGAACCAAACTAATAGTAAAAGACACACACGTATAGAGGGATAATAGTATACTATAAGGAACAAAAGAGTATTTAATTAGAAGTTTCGCGTTCTATTATAATAACGCATGCCGAATTTATAAAGACGCTAAGTACGGCGTAAGCTATTGGCCATAAAAACTAGAGTTAAGAGGACTTAAAGGGACTTAAGAGTTAGATAAAGAATAAGATTAACTCTATAAGCTAGATTAAGATATTATAATAATATACGGATAACAATTAGTAATAATGATAATAGAGTTAAAGTACTTATTAATTAATAGCGATAAGGATAGTAAAGGAACTAACTAGGGGTATCTAAACCTTAATAACGCAATAGAAGTAGAGACTAAGACCGCTATAGAGCAAGGTTTAGTAACGGGTATTATAATACCGTTGGATATAGTATCTATTACTTTATAAGACGGAAGGAGTAATATTTAAAGACGATTAAGCAAGCAGACAACTGCTAGTGCTAGCTTACCACTTAATAAAGGCAAAAGGCCACAGGCTTAAGATTCTTAAGATAAGATAAGAGATAACTAAGATTCTTAAGACGAGATAAGGCACACCCTAGGACCCACAATAGACGAAAACTAATAGAGTAGGGCAGCAGCTTAGTTTAAGAATATACAAATAAGCTTAGGATAAGAGTTTCCTACGGTATAAGATTCTTAAGACAAGATAAGTAAGATTTAAGACTCTTAAGACGAGATAAGAACACTATAGACGCCTAGTTAGACTAAGGCAGGAGCTAAGCTTAAGCTAAAAGCAAGCTTAGGATTAAAGAATCTAAGGGACTAAGAATTCGGAGTATAAATAAGGACACCTATAGGTAAGAGGTAAAGAGCTTCTTTATAGATTAGAGAATCTATAATATAAACAGTAGTTAGATTAGGAGACTGATATATAGACCTAGAGGACTTATTAGGGGAACGTAGTGTTTAGCCTAAAGATCGAAAGTTTAATACTAAGATTAGGAAGTACGAAGACTTTAAGGATTTACTCACAAGACGCGAAAGAAAAGAAACTATAGAGAAATTTAGAGCAAGAATTACCTTATAGTAAGAACAGAAACTAGATAAGAGATCTAGCACATTAGGACGTATAAGGGACAGAGCGCTAGTACGAAGAATCACTAATAGGCCGAAAGTAGGCATACTAAGAGCTAAGTGGCTTACTAAACTGGAATAAGAAGAGGATCTAGGGATTCTAACTAGGTTTAAGGAATAATATACTAAAGGTTATTACGACGTAGTAATAAAGAGATACTTTTTTACGGATAGACTGTATATACTTAAGCAGCTATACTAAAAGTGGTATAGGCAAAGGCACAATAACGAGTGGGAAGATTTCTATATATAGTTAAACGAAAAAGTTATTTAAGACCACCCGATTATAGAGAAGGCTATAACCCATATTAAGGGAGCCTTAATTATAACGTTAAAGGATCTAGAGGAGCAATTAGAGGACTAGAGAAGTAAGAGGTAAATCTTAGTACCTGCGAACGAAATCGCGACGCTTAGATTAATATAAGAAAGGTTTAAACTTAAGGATAAAGATAAGCTAAGAGTTAACCTAAAACATTAAGTATATTATATACTATTATGGATAGTATATGTAGATAATACGTATAATATATATAGAGCACCTAAGGATAAAAATTAAAAGTATCTAATAAGAATATATTAGATAACGGATAAGGCGAAATATTAAAATGCTAAGTATATGCATAGTTAGTACCCTATAGAAGTTTAAGAATAAGGGGACTTAATACTTTAACTAGGAAGATTCCTTACGGAAGAATGCCTAGATAGATAATAGTAGTAGGAATATCTAGAAAACACCTATCTATGGCATATTAAAGATAAAAAGCAAACTAAGTATTAGCCTAAGTTGGATTAAGTATAAACCAAATTAAGCAGCCAATAGTTAGGAAAAGTAGAGGCCTATAAAACTAGAGGGAACTAGTAGTAGAGCCTTAAACCCTTAAAGGAATTTAAGGACAATACCTAAATTTACGAGTTAAGTGGTAAGATTAACAGTTTAAGGTATTAATAGATAGTGGAGCAATAAGGAACTATATCTTGCTAGCAGCAGTTAAAAGAATAGGGTTACTATACAGATAGAAGGAACATCCTTACCTATTAGTAATAATTTTAGGAGATCCGATAGCCTATAGAGGAGGCATTATTAATCTTAAAACAGGACCTATTTAGCTAACTATTAAAGGAAGACTAGTTAAGATGTCTTTTAATATATTACTATTAGGGAATAATAAGGCAGTATTAGGAATGCCTTAGTTATAGGAATACAATCCAAAGATCAATTAGATTATAGGTTAGGTCGATATTAAAGATACTTAACGCCATAAGATGCGATAATAAGCTAAGTTAGTATAGTACTAAGTAGGAGCGACCTATAAGGAAATAGAGAAAGGACTAAGTTATATACTAAAGAGATACTATAAGTATGGCAAAAAACTATAGTTACTAGAAAGTAAAAAGCTGTTAGAGTATACAGTATAGGACTATAAGATAGAATTAGAACTAGAAATAAGTCTAAGGTTCTTTTCAATCTATAAGCTTACCAAAGAGGAAGGTAGAGTACTTAAAGAGTTTATCTAAGAAAACTTATAAAAGGGATATATTAGACTATCGTAGTTATTAGTAGGTTATCTAGTACTATTCGTACTAAAGAAAAATAGCAAACTAAGGCTGTATATCAACTATAGACAGTTAAACAGCATTACTAGGAAGGATAAGTATCCTTTACCCTTAATTAGCGAAATCTAAGATAGAATTGGCAATGCGTAAATTTTTATAAAGATAGATCTAAAATAGGCGTACCATTAGATTAGGATTAAGGAAGGCGACAAATAGAAGGCAGCCTTTAGGTTAAAGGAAGGACTATATAAACCATTAGTTATACAATTTAGGCTTATAAACGCACTAGTAACGTTCTAGAAGCGAATTAACAATATATTAAGGGAACACTTAAATTAATTTGTTATGGTATATCTTAACGATATTATTATCTACTTAATAACTAAGAAAGAACACGGAAAACATATTAAATAGGTCTTAGAGAGACTATAAGAAGAATAAATACTAATAGCAATTAAGAAATGCGAGTTCTTCACTAGGAAGACCGATTTTGTTAGATTTATTATTAAACTAGGCCAACTTAGTATAGATCTAAAAAAGATTAAGGCTATAGTAAATTGGCAAGAACTAGAGAATATTACGCAGTTAAGATTGTTTTTAGGGTTTTGCAATTACTATAAAAGGTTTATAGCGCAATAGTTAAAGGATATTAAGCTATTTACGCGGTTAATAAAAAAAGAAGAACTATAGATATAGGGAGAAGAATAATAAGAACTATTTAAGGAAGTTAAAAGGTTATTTACCTAGGAGCTAGTTCTTAAAATCTATTAACTAGAACTAAAGATGGTTATAGAAATAAATGCATTAGACTTTATACTAGGAGTATACTTTATATAAAAGCATCTAGATAGATAGTATCTAGTGGCATACTATAGTTGAAAGATAATACTACTAGAACTGAACTATAACATCTATAATAAGGAGTTGTTAGGTATAGTTGCAGCACTAAAGAAATAGAGAGCATTCTTATAAGGTATAGAGAAACTATTTATAGTTAAGACGGATTATAAGAACCTAATAGGATTCCTAATAACGAAGGAACTTAACCAAAGATAGGTTAGATGGGCAGAGATGCTTGCAGAATACTATTTTAAGATTTAGTATACTAAGGGTACGGAGAATGCACGAGCAGATGCTCTAAGTAGAAAGGCTAAACTATAGAATAACGAAAAACCATTAGGGGCTTTACTGTAAAAGGATGTAGATAAATTAATTAGGTATAATTATCTAAAGATCGCAGTAACTTAAGAGGATAAGTTAGAGAAAGTCTACGAGATACTAAAAAGCTTTTAGGTATAAAGAATTCTAGAAGTATAACTAGAAGATCTATAGTCGGATATATATAAAAACCAAGAAGCGAAGTATATCCTAAGAAGCATAGTAGAGCAATTTATAGAAGATTTCTATAAAGGATTAACTTAAGGACATAATAGAGCTACGGGCTTAGTGTTAAGACTCTAAGAGGAGTATATTATTGACGGAATCTAGAGGATAGCTAGGAAGGTCACTAAGGAGTGTTTAGATTGCTAAAGAAATAAACTAATAAGGCATAAGCCATATGGAGGGCTACAACCTATTAAAATACTAGAGAGACTATAGGAGGTTATATTATAGGACTTTATTATTAAGTTGCTAAAATTAAAAGACCCTATTACCGGATAAGATTATAACGTGATTTTAGTAATAGTAGATAAGCTTACAAAGTGGGGATACTTTATAGCCTATATAGAAGAAATCTTAATAGAAGATATCGCTAGAATCTACATTAAAGAAGTGTTTGTAAGATATAGAGCACTAAGTAAAATTATATTAGATAGAGATCTAAGATTTATAGTAGCATTCTAGGAAGTATTCTTGGCGGAGTAAGGAGTTTAAGTAGCAACTTTTACCGCATATTATCTGCAGATAGACGGTTAAATAGAGAGATTAAATTAGATACTAGAGCAGTATTTAAGATATTATATTAATCACGTATAGGATAATTAGGTATCGCTATTACTAGTTATATAGTTTGCATATAATGCAACACTATAAGAAGGAATGGGTATGTTACTATTTAAGGCGAATTACGGGTACGAACTAAGAACATCGTTATCGCCATATTAAGTAAAGAAGACAAGTAGTAGAGCTAAGTAAAGGATGGAGACTTTAATAAATCTTTATATAAACCTTATAGAAATAGCTAAGGTAGTATAGTAAAGAATAAAGAAATACTATAATGCTAAGAGATCTAAGGGACCAGATCTTAAGGAGGGAGATAAAGTATAGCTACTATATAAAAATTTTAAGAGTCGATGACTAAGCAAGAAGTTAGACTATGTTAGACTAGGACCTTTCGAAATTACGAAAAGGATTTCACCGGTTATATTTAAGTTAAACTTACTAGCCAAAATAAAAATCTACCTAGTATAGTATATTATAATGCTAGAGCCAGCATATAGGAATATTAAGCCACTAGTTTACAAAGTAGATACGTATAAAGGATAGGAAGAAAACAAATGGCAAGTTTTAAGGATTATTAGTTATAAGGATATTAACAATAAAATATAGTACGAAGTTAAGTGGATAGGCTATAATAAGACTACCTAAAAGCTACTAGAGAATTTAAAGAATGCTATAGGAAAGGTATAGGAGTATTAGAAGAAAATAGGTTAGGTAATATTAATAAAGAAGGATCGCTAAAAAATAAGTCACCTAAGGGGGACCTAGGAAGAGCGACTGCCGAACTACTTAGAGTTGTTCCCTTTACTATAGGAAGAGAGTTAGTTCTTTTATTACCTAGTTCCTATAGACCTTATTCTATAAGTTTCCACTCCTTAAAATAGACCTTCTTGCGCACTTTTTTAAGACGAATTAACTAAGCAGACGTAGTAAGACGGGAGTTAAAAGCTCGCTGTTAAGCATTAGCAGCCTCTCTTTTAGCGTTATAGGAGCGATAAAGTTTAGCAAGGGCTATTAAGAGCTTATTATTAAGCTTCGCAGTAGTAGATTAAACACGAGACCCTATAACAAATTACTTAGGGAACTTAATAACTATTAAGGGTAATAGGACGCGTATACTTAGCGTTAGAGATAAAGCGAACGTTATAGGACAAACAAATATTCGCTTTAGTGCACTCTAAATATAAAGAGGGTTGCTAGGAGGAAGAACTCGCCAACATAATATAAACCAACCCCTTTTTCATATAATGAGAATATAGAGATGGTATAATCTTACCTAATAATAATATTATAGCAATAGTACGAGACCGGCAAGCTATAGAAGATAAGAAAGTTACTTTAGGTATAATAAGTAACGATATTAACTAAATTAATTAGACGGATATTATACCTCTAATAAACGACTTAGAGATATTTGGAATCTTTAAGGACAAAGATAAAAAGAAGGGAGATAGTGTTACGGACGCTTTAAGTACAATATTACGACTACTTAGAGAAAAGTTAGAAGAAGCTAGTTGGTTAATATAAGCACGGTTTAAGATAGAGCCGGTAGAACTATATAACGAGGAATAGTAGTATAAGTCATGTAAGGTAATCTATGTAATCTGTATAATTTATAAGATCTATAATAAAGCAGATAGAGCACACGTATATTATGTACAAAAAGGATTTTATAGGAGTACGGTTGTGTATTTAAGGACCCTTAGTCCCTACCTAGATAGTTCCTTCCTTATAGTAATTCTTAGAATACAATTAAAGTTAATCTGTTAGGCAACTACTCCACCAGTTGTTATTACATTGTTAACTTTATTTAATACCTATACACCTAGCCCATTAACAAGCCCACCGTAGTACTTGCTATAAGGTTCCGTTACAATAAGCGCGTAATAACTAGGAAAAGGTCCTATATATAAGGAACGCATAGTTCTAAATTTACCAGTTATACGCCTTTCTATAGGTACTAGAGGGTTAGCATAGGATTCTTATATAGGCAAGGCGACTTACCTAGCAGTGCCTCTTAATTAGATGCTATACGCCATATATAAGGGCTGCGTGATTTTTAAAATGCTTAAGTCCTTTAATCCATTCTAAGTAATAAGAATGCTTATAGTAGAACCCCTACCTAAACACTCCTTCTATAACGTAATTATTAAGATACTTCTATAGTATATCCTTCTTCGTAAATAGGCGGGTCTGCCTTAGTATTAAGAGTTGGTTATTACTAATATAGATAAGGTAAATAAGATTAGTAAACGTTATAGGATACGGTAGCTATATTATCTTAATACCCTCTTTCTTAATCGGGACCGCGCTCCGCGTCTTATCTAGGTTTTCTTAGAAAGGCAAGTCTAAGCTAATCTGTTCTTTCTGCCGCTTTACCTATTAATAGGTACTAGTATTAGCGTCACTTGCACCTCTTTTTACGCCTATTATACTTTAGTTTACTTTAAACCTAAGTTAAAATCTAATAGCCTTGCTTGGGATCCCATTCTACTAACTCTTTTATTAATTATAATACTTAACGAGATTATAGATAAACTTTATACGGAGTTTTATAGCGTATCCTTCTTTAAGCTTATTTAGCGGCTAAGATAGTAGTTTAGCAATAGCAGTATGTTTGCGAAATTTATACTATATAGCTAAACGGGTAGGAATTTCCGTCCTAACGCTACCACTAAGCTATCTTTTAATATCGTGATCGTTAATAGCGTTATAAAAATTAAGAATAACCTAGTCCTCTTTTTATTTGCGTAGAACGTTTATAATACTATAAAGTTTACGTCTAGCTTCGTTATAACAGTTATATAGTTTTATTCCCTTTACGGTATTAATAGGGTAATATCCCCGGCTCCTAATCTTTTACTTATATTGCTCTTGTTTCTTATAAAGCTACAAAATATTAGGGTGTTAATTGAGTTTTAGCTAAAATTTAAGCTTTTGCTTATTAGTTAGACCTATAGGGGCCTACTTATCCCTTAAGATCCCCATCCGTGCGGTATATTAGATAAGGTCGTCCTATAATAGAGTCCTAAAGTAAATTAACTAGAAATCGCGCTTAATTAAATTAGGTAAATAAAACCGTTAGTAAGTATTATCGTAATAACCCATTATCTAATTTCGCTCTTCTAGAGTAAGGGCGCCTAGAA
>Ga0307515_10017840_pt1 | contig 12897 bp, 1 predicted proteins | sample 17_EM_MG_FD_194513 | JGI IMG/M metagenome (GOLD analysis project Ga0307515, IMG submission 194513) | Populus trichocarpa ectomycorrhiza microbial communities from riparian zone in the Pacific Northwest, United States - 17_EM | ecosystem: Host-associated > Plants > Roots > Unclassified | place...
TGATAATTTGGTTATTATGTAATATAATTATAATTTATATAGTTACAATTTGTACAGTTTTTACAATTCGTACAATTCGTACAGTTTTTACAATTCGTATAATTCGTACAGTTTTTACAATTTGTACAGTTTGCGCGCTATTTATTTATAGGGTAGCGTTTTACTGCAATTTATTTATAGGGGTAGCATTTTGCCGCAATTTGCTATCAGGTGCTGTGATTTTGTTGCAAAACGTGCGTTTTGCGCAAATTGCTATTAACCATATCCACCTGCCGCAAACCGCAACAACGAGCCCCAAAAAAAAAATCCTAATGAAGTATATTAAGACTACTAAGAATAATTATAAGGATAATTAGGGGAAGTATAAACACCCTAGACACAAAGCGGACTCAAAGGGGTAACGCCACACTACACTATAACATTAGAAAAACTTAAATTTCGTATAAAGGAACCTAATAAGTACTATAGTAATAGTCTCCGGAACTATAATCGTTTTATCCGTTAATATAAAACTAAATTTTGGCTAGATCCGAAACGTTACTCTAATAAGTATAATTAGATATTAATTACTTCTACCTTCCTACGTGGCACTATTAAAAGTTTATAGACACGCTATAAGAAGAAACTTACTATACCCTTTAAATTTAGCGAACTTAGGACCTGGTTAGTTAATTAGGTCTAAGACCCTACTAATTAAGGAATAGACTATAACTAGCGATACTACAACGCCAAATAGCGGGATAGTTAGACTGTGGTCTAGTTTATAAACTACTTAGAAGAACTAGAAGACAATATACCCTACTTAGATCTATGGAATAACGCTATATAACTTTACTAGCTACTTACTAAGCTATAACCTAAGATTTAATAGGCCATATAAGAGAAGGGCGAAATTCCTACCTCTTAAGAAAAGCTTATCTCTGAAGCTACTTAGATTAAAAATGCTAAAAGAGACTATTTAGGCAAGTAAAAGGAATAAGACGCTAATAATAAAGAGCGTAGGACTAGACCTAGCTTTAATAATAGGGGTAGATTTTAACCTAACCGCTCTATAGAAGGACAACGTGAGTAGGCCTCGCAGCCCTAGAGTAACGCTAGTTAACCCTAAAATAATAATAAGCAGAGACCTAATCTATAGAAGGGGAACTGGGAGACACGCACCTATTATAACTGCGGTAAAAAGGGCCATATAAGCTACTTCTGCTAGTAAAAGAAGTAAGAGTCGGCCTAATTGGGAAAAGAGACAGTCTAGTAGATCTTTACTCCCTTATACTAGGCTAGTAAGAGAAGGAGGGAGTAAACTGCCGTATAGTTATTCCTATCTCTATTTAAGTTAATAATAAATAGGTAACGCAAGACTGCCTTATAGACAGTGGCGTAAGTATAGGGTTTATTTCTTAATTACTAGTAAAAGAATTAGATTTGGACCTTAGCAGCTTATAGGTGCGCACTATTTAAAGTATTAAAGGCTACTGGATTCCGTGCTATGGGGAATAGACGTTTTCTATTACTAGTTAGGACCGCGACAGTCTATAAGACATGTAGGAAATACGCTTCTGCGCCGTAGAAATTAAGGGGTATAACCTTATTTTAGAATACCTATAGCTTCGCCAAGTTAACCCAGACATTAATTAGCCTTTAGCCTTGTATTAATACCAAAAGTCTTAATTACGCATTATAGTTAAGGATTAAGAGACTTTCCTAAGCTATATATAAGAAGAAGGGTAAGCATATGCCATATATGCCACTCTTAACCCTAAGAATAAAGATATAGAGTATTCATTTTCGGATGTCCGGCTATGCGCAGTTAAGAAACTAGAGATTCTGCAGAAATATATAGACCTAGAAGAGGTTTCTAATAAAGAGGCTATATAAACCTTACCTAACCCTATATTGGTTAAGTATAAGATAAATATAGGGGATAAGCAACCTCCTTTTAGACTACTATACAACTTATTAGAAAACGAGCTAGCCGTATTGCGTTAGTATATAGTGGACAATCTTTAGAAAGGATGGATTTAGCCCTTTATAAGCCCGGCAGGGGCACTAATTATATTTATACTAAAGAAGGATAGGACCCTTCGCCTCTATATTAACTATTAGGCGCTTAATAGGATTACTATAAAGAATTACTACCTACTACCCTTAATAGGGGAGCTTATTAATAGGCTATTGGGCGTAAAGATATTTATAAAACTAAATCTAAAAGATATATACCATTAAATCCGGATTAAAGCCGGCGATAAGTGGAAAACGGCGTTCTAAATATAGTACGGCTACTTTAAGTACCTAGTGATATTATTTGGGCTTACTAACGCACTAGTGATATTTTAGGCCTATATTAATAAGGCATTATTAGGCCTATTAGATACGATATATATAGTCTACCTTAATAACATTATAGTCTACTTTAATAACTATAAAGCATATATATACCACGTGTAAATAGTACTAGAAAGACTATGGGAATATAAGCTCTATATAAACCTAAAAAAATGCTCTTTCTATATTACTAGCATTAATTTTCTGGGCTTTATTATTAGCGTTAATAGAGTATTAATAGAGAAAAGCCGGGTAGACGCTATTAGGGAATAGCTATACCCTATAATGTTTAGAAAAGTATAGGTTTTCTTAGGCACGGCGAACTTCTACTAAAGGTTTATTATTTACTATTTATAAGTAATACTCCTAATTACTAATCTACTAAAAGGATCTAAGAATGGTAAGAAGTTAGGACCCTTTATATTTAGGGAAGCTGCTAAGTAGGTAATAGACTGGTTAAAGAATTTGTTTATGTCGGCGCCTATCCTAATATACTTCTGCTAGGAGCTACGTATATACCTTAAAACAGATATATCTAGCTTTACCCTAAGGGCAATTATATCTTAATTAAAAGATAGAAAATAGCATCCTATAGTATTTTAGTTAAGGAAAATAACCCCTATAGAGTAGCGTTATATAACGCACGACTAGGAGCTACTTGCGATAATTATAGTAATAAAGTATTGGTGACATTATTGTATAGAAAGCAATTATCCTATTAAAGTCCTTATAGACTATAACAACCTAAAATACTTTATAACTATAAAGGTGTTAAGCAGTCAATAAGTAAAATAGGTAGAGGCACTATTATAGTATGACTTTAAAATTATGTACTGCCTAAGAAAGACAAATCCTACTAATAGGTTATTAAGACATCTAGATTATAATATAGGGAGGATCTAGGATAGCATAGGGGAAATAATCCCCATATTACAAAATTTGCTTAGGAAGAAAGAAGACTCTTTCTTTAGAACTATAGAATTTCGTAGTAGGGTAGAGGTCCTAGCAATGTAGCTACGAAGTAATATAATTATAAAGCCGTAGGATATAGTTATAGACTAGGTTATAGACTAAGTAGATATTATAAAGTTGGCATACTTTAAAATTAGTAAGAATTCTATGGGATGTGCTAGAGGTATTGCGGCACCTTTAACTTAACGGCGCATTAGCTGCAAGTTTTTGGATCTAAGGGGGATAGGCGAGATACCTATCCATAGTATAGCACACTATATAACGGTAGGAGAATTTACTAGCACTAATAGTTTAAAACGTCTTATGCTACGCCTTAAGTCTATAATAGCGGTAGGCGAAATAGAAATAAGTAATCTGTATAAAACCTTTCCGGATCTTCTTCTTTAAGCTTAATAAAGGGACGCCTTCGCCTCTAGGAAGAGGTAGAAAGATATAGTAGAGACTAACTTAGCCGGAGTTACTAAGAAGCTATAGTAGTAAGACTAAAAGGGTCTATTATACTTTAAGGGTGCTGTATATATCCCAAAGGACTAAGCAATTTAAGATGAAATTCTAAAGGTCTTTTATAATAACCCTCTTAGGGGTCACTATAGTGCTAACAGAACCCTTAAGGCCGTTTAAAGGAAATACTTTTAAGACGGAATATCTAAAGAGGTTAAGGACTATATATTAAGGTATAATACGTGCTAAAGAATATAGATATCCAGGCATTACCTATACAGCGAGTTATTAGTGCTTCCTATTCCGTAGGGACCCATATTAGAATTAACAATGGATTTTATTATAGGCTTACCCCCTACTAAGATAAGAACTGGAGAGGTTGCTAATGCTATCCTAGTAATTATTAATAGGTATACAAAGTTTTTAGGATACTTTACTATTATAATAACGATTATGGCAGTAGAACTAGCAGACCTGTTTTTAAAACAGTAGCTCTTATTTAGTACGCTAAGGGGAATTATATCTAATAGAGGTACCGTATTTAATAGTGCATTTTAGTCTTTATTTTATCTCTTATTAAAAATATAGTAAAAAATAAGCACTACCTTTTACTCGTAAATAGATGGGCTAATAGAGCGTCTAAATACGTTATTAGAACACTACCTCCGCTACTATATTAATTATTAACAGGATAATTAGATATTGTAGTTAGCTCTAGCGCAGTATGTATATAACATAAGCATCTATAGTAGTATAAAAATAACCCCTTATAAAGCATTATTTGGGGTAAAAGTAATAACCCCTAGAACGTTAAGGACCTTATTCCTAAAAGGGAAGCACTAGCGGCGTCCAAAAGAATTAAGTAAATAAGAATTCGTAAAGAGGAACTTGAAAAGCACTTACTAGACGCCCAGGCTATATAAAAAAGGTACTATAATAAAAAATATATACTAAAAGAATTTAAGATAGGAGACGAAGTCTTACTATTTATAAAAAATATCTAAATAAAACGTATTAAGAAGAAGCTGGATTACTAGTAGCTCGGACCCTTTAAGATAGTTAGAAAAACTAAAGGAAACTAAGCCTATAAATTAGAATTACCGAAATCTTATCTAATATATCCTATATTTTATGTTTCCTTACTAGAGCTATACCGGAGAAGAAATAGTGCGGAACTACCCCTACTTAGCGAAATTAATAGGGAACTGGAATGGAATATAGAAGATATTTTAGACTAAAGATAGCGCTAGAAAAAGCGCGAATTTTTAGTCTATTAGGAAGAATACTTCTAAGCGCATAATAGTTAGGAACCTAAGGAGTACCTTTAGCCGGGATGTAATACCGTAATTAAAACCTTCCTAAGAACTAAAGGTAAAGATTTAGTAATGGTTCCGGATATACCATAGATAAGATAATAGAGAAGACCCTATAAATTAAAACCATAAGGTTAAGCACAGGCATTAAGAACGGAAATGTTTCGCTATTATAATAGGGATCCTAAAACCTTATAAGGGGAAGCCTATAGGACCTATAGGAGAACTACTAGGGATACTGTCTAAAGAAGACGCTATTTAAGAATAAGCAGTAGCAATATAAGAAGAGGCCTTAGGGATTTAGAAGGACCCCCTAGGGATAAAAGGAGAGTATTTAGTCTGGCACTAGAGATATATAGTAGAGTTAATAATATAAAGAGGAGCAAAAGGATAGCCTATAAAGAATTAAAATTTTTAAAAAATTGTAAAGTACCTATAGGAATACTACCCGTTTATTATATATAAGGATTATAGTAGTGTACTACCTTTATAAGAATTGTCACCAAAGCTTAGAATAAAGGCATCCCTAAAGTATAAAGTTAATTCCTAATAATAGGGCATCCTGGAGGCACCTAAGAAGTACTATATAAAGCTATTCTATAAGAAGAAGGAAAGAGCTAGGTAATAACTTAAATATTAGTAGCAGTAATAGGAGCCTCCTCTTTTATCTTAATGTTATTATTAACGGTATTATTAGCTCCTTTATTCCTAGAATTATTAGCACTTCTACTAATATTCTTCTTAAAATGACGGGTACTAAAAGGACTAGTATAGGCAGGAGACTAGTGAGGAGAACGTTTATCTTAACCTTTGTTACTACCCTTAGTATCCCTAGGTTCTAAATTGGCGTCTAAGCAGGGATTAGAGAGACGTTGGCTAAAGAAGTTAGCATAGTTCCTAAGTAAGTCACTAGAGAAACTTACCTGGCTAAAGTAGCCCGCGTAAGAGTATAAATGTTATTATTAATAAGGACGAGCTATTTGTATATACGCTCCTGGACACTATATATCTGAAAACATTATGTCTCTATAGTAGTGGAAACCTTTATTAAATTAAAGAGTCTATAAGTAAGGGAAAACACCTTCTGTCCCCGCCTATTACTATTAGGATATTAGCGGAAATTTTAGATAGCGCGTTAGAGCCTATAAGTCTTATGCGTATAGACAGCGGGGATTTAGTATAATTAGTAAAATCTAGAATAAGATAGGATAGGAAATACTAGGACGTAGGTCTTTCTCCTACTGCGGCAATAGGAGCACTTGGATTTGTTTTTGCTAGAGTAAGGTATCTTATAGATATAGGAAGGATCCTGTCGGTATCACCTAAGTGCACTTGATTGGCCTATTAACTGATGAATTGATTCTTGTCTAATAGGTGTCGAAAGCAGAGGATTATAAGGATCGCGGTGCCTAAGTAGGGGGCTGATGAGTCACCATAAGGATAACTAATCAGATACGTGACCACGTAACCTTTGTCCATACATTCCTGTCTATATATTCCAACAGATCCTATATAAGAGTATAAACGCAGTAATAACAACATTTTAGGGAAACTGCTATAGGAGTAATAGATGCTGTCTAGGGCGTTACTGGGAGAGGAATAATACTACTGCCGGTTTAGGGACGCGTAGAAGAACCACAAGCTATTATAAGAAAATACTCTAAGAAGTCAGCATTATTATAAGAGATAAGGTGGGGATCCTATTACTTATAGATGTGTTATAAAAAGAGAATAAAGCAGCTATAAAATAATAGCTAGAGATATGGAAGCTAAAAGTAGAGATATAGAGGAAACAGTCTGCTAAGAGATAAGATAAATAGTGTTATTAATAAAAAGATGCGTAAGAGGCGATAGCTTATAAACTAGAAGAAAATTAAAATAAAGACATTATTATTAGAACCTATTTTAGGTAAATAGGGATAGTAGTTTATAGACGCGTTATATAGGATAACCTTTAGATTAACTTATAATAAACTCTTATAATAAGAAAGGTAAATCCTATCTAATTTTTATTATTATTATTTTAGTTCCATTATAAAGGCATTATAAGAAACTATAGTGGGAGAAGAGTAGAGGAACTAAGAATAAAGTAAGGTTCTACGCTAGTAAAGAACTAGCTATAAGCCGCATTATAAAGTACCTTTCTACTAAGAATTTCCCTAGTGGTTTTAGCTAGAACTCTATAAAAGCTTAGTAGAGGTAAAGTTTTAGAGGATTAAGACCCTTAAAGGGGAGGCAATTGTAACGGAATTCCCTAAAAGGTACATATTAGATAAGATAGAAGGAGGTCTTACCTATATTTTATCCACGTCTTAAAAGATATAGTTAGATAAATAAGGGGCAAAGGGTTTTACTAGTGTCTTAGAAGGATTATATAGGGAGCTAGTTCTCCTCTAGAGAAAAACTAGTAATTAATCTCTAAATAGAAGTGGTTAAAAGCATTTATCCTTTAATATGTGAAAACTTATTCTACCTTCTACTTACCTTTAATGTACCTTTGACTTACCTTCTACTTACCGGTAATACTGTTAATTAGATAATTATACGTTTTGGTTAGGCTAGCCTCTTATATAGAACCTCTCTATAAGGACAAATCTAAGGATAAATTAATCCTATATATAGTTAATCTAGACCCTTAAAGATCTACCTTAGGTATATATTAAATGACTATATATAAATTAAACGATTTAGTAGAGCTTTGTATAAAGGATACTAAGTAGTTACTAATACCTAGTAGAACGGTATCTCTAGATTTACTAGAATTGAATACCTTACTATAAGGACTGTAACCGACTACTTAGACTGTGCTGAAGACACAAGGTTGCAGCCTTTAAGCCTGCATTAGCACTACCCTCGTATACCTTATATACCTCATATATCTTATATTACCCTATTTCGACTATATATTAGTTTACCCTTTTATTTTATTACCTATACCTTCTTTATGTATATATACTACTTGATTTTTATAGATTTACAATTAAGTCGTTTATTTAATTCTTTATACTGCAAAGCTTACAGTTATAAGCCTGGATCGTACTACCTGCTAACCAATTAATCTACTACTATATTCAAGAAGTCACTACTTCTACCTTTGCAGTGTCTTGAGCTTCTTCACCTATTAAACGAACGGACGATTAACCCTAGTTGATGATTGTACATATCTGACCGACGAACGAACTGACGAATTAAATCAAGAGTTTGGAACGTCAAAATAAGGGTTTTGCCAAGCCACTAATTGGACCCTGCCTGACCCCAAAAAATTCTAAAAATGACGACTATAAACGAATTAAAAGTTAACCTTATCCTTAACTAGCCTTCTAATTGGATATAGTGGTTCTTTATTATCTAAGACATAGCCATAACTAATGAGGTATGGCAGTACATTAACCTATCTATAAAAGACAAGCGTCTAAAGCTAGCATAACCAAGTCGTCCTATACCAAGGGATATACTACCTACGGCTATATTAATAGCAAAGCTAGACCTAAGTCAGCTTACCGTATATAACTAGCTCTATGCTGAATACAAAGACGATCTTTACACATACGAGAAGCAAAAACGGGCTATAAACGATATTAGTAACTATATCGTTCGCACCATATTGGTAGCCTACCTTCCACTTATTGACGACCTTAATATGGTACACGAACGGCTTCAGGCACTTAAGACTGCACTAGCCCCTACCACCTTAGGTCGAAAACGAGACGTCCTTAATCAGTATACGGCTTTAAAAGCCTATAATAAAAAGCAGAGTATCGACAAATGGTTAAATAACTAGCGGAATGTCTATAAGCTTGCGGAATAATTAAAGCTACTAGATGTGCAGGGATTTAGGCCACACTATGATTTCGTTTAAGTAATTAAATCTATCTCTTCTAGTTTTGTAGGAGCACTAGAAGTAGACCTTATTAGGAAAGAACGGAAGGATGAAGCTGCCCCATCTATTATTGATCTAATTGAGGAATTTAAGGAGCACTACCGCATGCAGCAAGCAGCATCCTCTACCTCCCCTGCTAATAACTTAGCCTTTGCAACTCTTTAAGGCAACTTAAATTTAGATTTAAATTCTAATATTAATTCTAATAGCAATTTAAATTCAAATTCAAAATGGCATAAGAAATGTATATACGGTCTCGTACATCGATTTAACGACTACTACTACATTATTAAGCACAAGCGCCCTTAAGGATAGAGACCAAGGGCAGACATCCAAAAGAAAGTAGATAAAATAATCTTATCTATACCTTTAATTAAACGCGCGGTTAACTGAATTTGAAAAGAAGAATAGGAAGCAAAGGAGAATAATTAAAAGGACGTAGAATCTATAATTGATTTTAATTCTAAAACCCTACCTTCTAAGACACCGACTAGCCATGCTGCCGTATTTAGTACTAGTTAAATTCCATTTGAACTCCAGAATACCTGGATACTTAACCCTAGTGTAGATACCCACATCTACAATAACGAAGAAGGTTTTACCTTTTTCTACCTAGTAGCAGAAGACGACTACCTAATTGCTGGCGGAAATTTCGAAAAAATACAAGCTTACGGAATAGTAACTATTACTGTTAATACACCTACTAGGAAGTTAAAATTGAAGCTATCCTATATAGCACTAGTACCTACCTTTTTTATAAATATTGTAGCACTATTAAGAGCTACTAATAACAATATCCATTTTGACTTAGGACGAAACTTGCTATACCATCTAGCAACTGGCGAAATAGTATACTATACAAAACGACTAGGGGGCCACTAGGCACTAATGCATAGAGAGCCTACCTTAGATTCGACTTAATTAATATTCTTAATTTTAAAAAGAAGATATTAGCCTAGCTAAATGGCTCGTAAACTAGTTGGAGCCACAGCTATAAAATGGCATAAAATACTCGGCTATATAGGACCTAATGCTATTAAGCAGCTTCCTAAGCATGTTAATAGCGCAGAGCTAACCGAATTAACTACTAAACGAGTACCGCTTAAAATCGAGTGTGAAGTTTGCTTAATATTAAAGCACACACAGCAGATCTCTTAAAGACGATAATATAAATTTCTAGCCACTCGACCATTCGAGCGGGTAGCATTTAATATTATTACCCTTGGAGAACTAGGGTACAACGGCAATAGATATATAATGCATTTCTATTGCATATATTCTAAATTTAACTTTATATACACCGCCAAGAATAAGGATAAAGCTACTATCCTACCTACCATCTATAAGACCCACCGTTTAATTAAAATACGATTTTACTAGGACGTTGTCTTCTTCTAAAGCGATAATAAACGTGCTTTTAGACAAATAGGAGACACCTTATATACATAGTGTGCAGACAAAGGCATCACTTTTAAATGCTAAGCACCGTATACTAAGGAACAAAATGGTAGAGCAAAACGATCTGGACGAACCCTTATAGAACGATTAAGGGCTATACAGCTAGAAGTATCCTTACCCCTATTCCTAAGACCAGAAGCTTTCCTTACTGCTAGCTATGCACTCAATCAAACCCTAAATAAGTAACTAGGATGGAAAACTCCGTATAAAATCGCCTACGGCAAGCCGCCATTACTTACCTATATATATATATACGGCTGTAAGACCTATATACTGGACAAACGAATTAAAAGGGGAGATAAACTAGCTCCTTATGTATTAATTAGACACCTAGTCGGCTACAATTTAACCAATATCTATTGAATCTGGATTCTGAGTCTCCGCAAGGTCATTCGAACCAGAGACGTTACATTTGACGAGACCTTGTTCTATAACCCTAAGGGTTAAGACATTAACTACCTACTAAGGGAAGCATTAAAAGACACCCTCTAGACGATCAGTCTACTAGAACCTCTATATAAGGACGAATTTAAGGACGAATTAATCCTATATATAGTTAATCTAGACCCTTAAAGATCTACCTTAGGTGTAGATTAAACGACTATATCTAAATCAAACGATTTAGCAAAGCTTTGTACGAAGGATACTAAGCAGTTACCGACACCTAGCAGAACGGTATCTCTAGATTTACTAGAATCGAACACCTTACTATAAGGACTTTAAGACGACATCCTGGATATAATTGAGATAACCCTTACCCAGCCAAGCTCCCTAGAACTATCCAATAGAGCAATTAATACAGCTCTACGAGCTAACGAAGCCTTAGCTAAACCTTCTACCGACCTTATCCTACCAGAAGGATTAAAACGAATTTAACGTTAAGCGTATGCGACAGCACTAGCCAATCTATCTACCCTATTTAGTTACTACGCTAGATTTACTACAGGACTAGTAAAGGATGTTAGCCGAACTAGATCCTTATCCTTATCTCTACATTATAACAATCTACCTCCTAAACCAAAGAATCTCAAAGATCTAAGAAAGCATCTATTAACTACCGGCTTCTAAAAGGCTATAGAAAAAGAATACAATAACCTAAAACGCCGAGGGACATTTAAAACTATACTAAAGGAAGAGGCAAGCAACGAGTAGATCCTTCCTCTAAAATAGGTCTTTAAATATAAGCTTAATAGCGACGGTTACCTATAAAAGCTTAAAGCTAGACTATATGTCCGCGGAGACTTATAGATTACTAAAGAAGAAACCTATACAGTAACCCTAGCTGCTTAAATATTCCGTGCTCTTATGGCTATAGCAGCCGTATTTAACCTAGAAATTCAATAGTATAACGCTATAAACGCATTTATAAACGCCAAGCTTAGTAAACTAATCTACTGCTACTGCCTAGAAAGATTTAATTAAAACAGATATATCCTAAATATTACGGACGCTTTAAGTACAATGTTACGACTACTTGGAGAGGAGTTGGAAGAAGCTAGTTGGTTAATACAGGCACGGTCTAGGATAGAGCCGGTAGAGCTATGTAATAAGGAATAGTAACTAAGTCACGTAATATGATCTATATAATCTATACGATCTGTGTAATCCGTAACAGAGCAGACAGAGCATACATACCTCACGTATAAGGAGGATTTCCTAGGAGTACGGTTATGTATTTAAAGGACCACAGTCCCTACTTTAGATAGTTCTTTCCTTATAGTAATTCTTAGAATATAATTAGAGTTAATCTATTAGGCAACCACTCCACCAGTTATTATTACGTTGTTGACTTACTTATAATACCTATATACCTAGCCTAATAACAAGCCTACTATAGTACTTGCTATAAGGTTCCGTTATATAATCACTACCTAGTTACGGTTTTAATAAGTCGAACAATATACTACTAAAAGCAGTCACCATAACGCCATTGACGGCAGCAACTACTTTAAGGTCTAGAGGCGATACTAATATAGCAGATACTAACTCACAACAACCTATAACGGTTAGATAACTATAAGAGATAATCAACTAGTTAATAGAGAATAATGTAATACTTAAATAAAGGATTAACAGGATAGGCGCAGTAAAGGTTAAGTTACCATCAATTAAAAGATTCATAGGAGAAAGATTAAAGCTTAAAGGATTCCTTACGTAAATGTACTTTAAGGTAGCGCAGGAAGGAGCAAAGCTGGCAATATCTATAGATTGAATAGCTTACGCGGGGTTATTCTTATTAGGAAGAGCACTTAAGTGGTTTAAGCCTTACCTTATAGAAATATAAGTAAATGGAATAATAACCACTAATTAAGAGGTGCGGTTTATATTCTTAAGTTAAGAAGGATTTATAGAGCGACTTATATAAATATTTAGAGACCCAGAGGCAGTAACCACGGCGGAAAGAAAACTCTAAGATATTACGTAATAAACCTTAGCAATTAAGTATATAATATAGTTCCAAACGCTAGCTATATAAGTTAAGTGGAATAATAGGGCGCTTATAGCATAGTA
>Ga0307515_10017841_pt1 | contig 12897 bp, 9 predicted proteins | sample 17_EM_MG_FD_194513 | JGI IMG/M metagenome (GOLD analysis project Ga0307515, IMG submission 194513) | Populus trichocarpa ectomycorrhiza microbial communities from riparian zone in the Pacific Northwest, United States - 17_EM | ecosystem: Host-associated > Plants > Roots > Unclassified | place...
CCCACCGCTCGACAGCCGAACATCGCGTCGCCGAGATCCGGATCGCGAGGCGTCGGGGGTATATGTTCGCGGCCATGGCAGAACAGCCACAAGCGCTCGGTCCGGTCGACTTCTCGACCCACGTGCTGTCCCTGGCGTCGACGGCGTTGATCGCGCTCGGCAAGATGCCGGGGCCCGAGGGTGAATCGCACCCACTGGACCTCGAGACCGCGCGGCACCTGATCGACGTGCTCGGCATGCTCGAGCACAAGACCAGGGGCAACCTCGAGGAGGCCGAGCAGAAGCTGCTCGCGAGCCTGATCTACGACCTCCGCGTGGCGTACGTCGACGCGCAGAATGCGAACGCGGGGTGATCCACGGCCGGACGCTTGTGGCGCTCGCGGCGCTCGCGGCGCTCGCAGCGGCGGCGCTCGGTGGCTGTCGTGAGCGCGTGGTCGGCGCCGGAAGCAGCGCGGACCCGACCTCGGGCGCTCCGCCCGCGGCCGCCGCGCCGCCGGCGACGCGGATCCTGTACCCCAGCGCGCCGGGCTCGTTCGTCGATCTGGTGACCGGCGCGCGCCACGGCGTGGTCGCGATCCGCGCCGGCGCGCCGGTCAAGTCCGGCCCCGCCGCGGTGTTCCCGGGGACCCCCGAGACCACCGCCGACGTCGCGCTCGGCACGGGCTTTCTGGTCGAGGCCCACGGCGTGTTCGTGCTGACCAACGACCACATCGCGGCCGCGTCGACCGATCTGCACGTGGTGCTGCCCGATCGGCGCGACGTGCCCGCCAGGCTGGTCGGCCGCGACGTCCGGCTCGATCTCGCGCTGCTGTCGGTCGACGTGCCCAGGCTCGCGCCGCTCGCGATGGGCAACTCCGACGACCTCCAGGTCGGCGAGTGGCTGGTCGTGCTCGGCGACCCGTTCGGCGACGAGGTCACCGCCTCGGTCGGCGTGGTGTCGGCGACCGGCCGCGAGGCCGCCGGCTCGCTGCTCCCCGGCCGCGCGATGGGGTTTCGCACGTTCCTCCAGACCGACGCCCGGATCCACCGCGCCAACTCCGGCGGGCCGGTGCTCGACACCGCGGGTCAGGTGGTCGGCGTCGCGGTCGCGACCGGCGATCGCCCCGGCGAGGTGTCGTTCGCGATCCCGATCAACCGGGTCAAGGAGGTGATCGACGCGCTGCGCGACGTCGGCCAGGTCACGCGCAGCTGGCTCGGCGTGCTGGTCCAGCCGGTCGGCCCCGAGCTGGCGCAGACCGCCGGCCTGGCGAAGCCCTCGGGCGCCCTCGTCACCGAGGTCAAGGCCGGCTCACCGGCCGCCGTCGCCGGGATCCGCGTCAGCGACATCGTGGTCGCGTGGGGCGATCGCGAGATCGATCACAGATCGCTGCCCTGGATCGTCGCGCAGGCCCCGCCCGGCCGGCCGGTCAACGTCGCCGTCTGGCGCAACCGCGCCCCGGTCGTCCTCGCCGTCGTCCCGCAGAGCATGCCCGAGTAGCGGCGCGCCGCGCTCGAGGCGCGGGGTCGGCGTCCGGGTCAGGATGATCGCCACGGCGCCGATCGCACCGGCCGCGCCGACGAGGTTGGCCAGCGCGCGCACGCCCGCCAGCCGCGGCCGCTGCCACGCCCGCGGCGGCACGGCGTAGCCGAACACGACCCCGGTCACGAGGCCGAACGCGTGCGCCCAGTTGTCGGCGCCGAGCCAGAACCCCGCGACGATGGTGTAGAGCGCCCACTTGATCATGTCGTCGCGCAGCGCGCGCCCGCCGCTGGTCCCGACGCGCTGGCCATGGCCCGCCGCGGCGCCGATCATCCCCATCACGCCGCCCGAGGCGCCGATCCCCACGCCGGTGAGCCCCATCAGGTCGCTGCCCGCGTTGGCCAGCGCGCCGGTGACGACGAACACCGTCAGCAGGGTCAGCCGGCCGTACAGCGCCTCGATCCGCGGGCCGATGGTCGCGATCGCGAGCAGGTTGAACCCGAGGTGCAAGAGCCCCGCGTGCAGGAAGATCGCGGTGACCAGCCGCCATGGCTCGTCGGCGGTCGCCGCCCGCGCGTGGCCGCCGAAGTCGTGGAGCAGCGTCCCCGACGGTGATCCCAGGCCGCCGCCCGCCGCGACCCAGACCCGGATGTAGACGCCGAGCAGCGCGAGCGCGAGCACGGTCGACATCGACACCGCCTGCGGCATCGTCAGGCCGAGCCGGTGCAGCACCTGCATCCCGCGGCTGGGCAGCTTGGCGGCGCACCGGGTGCAGATCGCCTCCGCCCGGTCCTGCACCGAGCCGCACTCGGGGCAGGTCTTGTGCTGGTAGCGGATGTGGTCGATCCGCTGCTCGCGCCAGCGCCGGGCCTTGCGCCGGCTCTCCTGCCAGCGGATCAGCTTCCAGCGCACGCGCATCCGGTTGAAGCCGAGCGTGCCCGCGACCTCGACCACTCGCTCGATCCACGCATCGTCGTCCGCCGGAGGCTCGGTCCCCATCCCGGAACAACTTTCCATGAACGGAGGCGGATTGGCAACCACGCCGGCGCCACCGGCGCGCGCGGCTCGGCGTGTCTCAGTTCAGGCCGTCGCCCGGCGCGCTCGGATCGAGGTAGCTGGCGTACACGGTCTTGCGGCCGACCGTGCCGAAATCCACCACGACCTTTCGATCTTTGCCGGTCCCGGTCACCGCGACCACCCGTCCGGCGCCCAGCGACGCGTGCATGACCTCCGCGCCGATCACGAAGTCGTCGTCGACCCGGTACACCGGCTCGTCGTCGTAGGCCGTCCGCTGGTCGAGCTCGTCGCGCGACCGCGCCGGCCGCGGGCGCCGCGCCCGACCGGCCCAGTCGCCGTCGACGATCCGCGGCGCGCTCGGCACGCTGACCCGGTTGCGCCGCGGCTGGGCCAGCGAGTCCGCCGGCAGGTCGTCGAGGAACCGCGACGGATCCTGGATCCGGATCTCGCCCCAGACCCGGCGGGTCCGCGCCTGCGACAGCACCAGCCGCTCGCGCGCCCGGGTGATCGCGACGTACGCCAGCCGGCGCTCCTCCTCGAGCGCGGCGTCCTCGCTCGTGCCCTCGCGCTCGCGCAGCGACGGGAACAGCCCGTCCTCCAGGCCGGTGATGAACACCACGGGCCACTCCAGGCCCTTGGCGACGTGGATCGTCATCAGCACGACCTGCTCGCTCGCCGACTGATCGCCGGGCGAGGACAGCGCGATCCGCTCGAGGAAGTCCTCGAGCGTCGGCGGCCCGTCGCGTCCGGGGCCGTCGCGATCGCCGTCCGCCAGCTCGCCGAGCGACGCCCCCGGCGCGGGCGCGACCTCGTCGTCGAAGTCCGACGCCGTGGTCACCAGCTCGGCCAGGTTGTCGAGCCGGTCGCGCGACTCGGTGGTGTGGTCGGCCTCGAGCTTGGCGCGGATCCCGCTGCGCTCGATCACCTGGATGATGATCTCGGCGACCGACGCGCGGTTGGCGATCACGTCGCCGAGCCCGTCGATCAGCTCGACGAACGCGTGCAGCTTCTTGCGCGGCGCCGGGCCCAGCCCCGCGACCTCGCCGCGCCCGGCGAGCCGCGCCGCGGCGAGCAGCCCCGTGCCGTTGGCCCGGGCCGCGGCGCGCAGCCGGTCGACCGTGGTGTCGCCGATCCCCCGCGCCGGGACGTTGACGATGCGCTCGAACGCCGAGTCCGCGGCGGCGTTGGCGAGCAGCCGGAGGTACCCGACGACGTCCTTCACTTCCTTGCGCTCGAAGAACGACACCGCGCCGACCACCTTGGCCGGGACCCGCGCCGCCCGGAGGTGCTCCTCGAGCACGCGCGACTGCGCGTTGGTCCGGTACAGGATCGCGACGTCGTTGGGCGAGCTCGGGCCGTCGTCGAGCAGCCGCCGGATCGACTGGGCCACGAAGTAGGCCTCGCCGCGCTCGTCGCCGGCCTGGTAGATCTCGATCGGCTCGCCGCCGCCGCGGTCGGTCCACAGCGCCTTCTCGTGGCGGTCGCGATTCTTGCGGATGATCCCGTTGGCGGCGTCGAGAATGGTCTGGGTCGAGCGGTAGTTCTGCTCGAGCTTGATCACCAGCGCGTCGGGGAAGTCGCGATCGAAGTCGAGCAGGTTGCGCGGCTCGGCGCCGCGCCAGGCGTAGATCGACTGGTCGTCGTCGCCGACCACGGTCAGGTTGCGGGTCGCCTCGGCGAATCGCCACACCAGCTGGTACTGGACCTTGTTGGTGTCCTGGAACTCGTCGACCAGGACGTGGCGGAACTTGACCTGGAGCACCCGCGCCGCGGCCTCGTGCTTGAACAGCTCGATGGTCTTGAGCAGCAGATCGTTGAAGTCGACCGCGTTCTCCTTGGCCAGCTGGGCCTGGTACAGCGGATAGATCCGCTCGATCACGTCGTCGAACGAGCCGGTCGGCGCCATCGGATCGACGCCGCGGTTCTTGGCCCGATCGATCCGCGACAGGATGGTGCGCGGCGACACCACCTCGTCCAGGCCGGTCTCCTTGAGCATCCGCTCGACCAGCTTGATCTGATCGTCGTCGTCGAAGATCACGAAGCTCCGGGTCAGGCCGACGTGCGCGCCGAACCGCCGCAGCAGCCGGGCGCAGGTCGCGTGGAACGTGCCGATCCACATCGAGTCCGCGGCGTCGCCGAGCATCTGGCGCAGCCGGTGGCGCATCTCGCCGGCGGCCTTGTTGGTGAACGTCACCGCCAGGATCGCCCACGGCGGCGTCCCGGTCTCGACCAGCCGGACGATGCGGTGGACCAGGACGCGGGTCTTGCCCGTCCCGGCCCCCGCGAGCACCATCAGCGGGCCGTCACCGTGCTCGACCGCGGCGCGCTGTTCAGCGTTGAGTGGCGTGCGCTCCACGTCAGGTTGCTTAGCACCTCGTTCTGACACGCGGCGAGGCGATGAACCTGGAACATCAGCCGCGCACCGAGCCGGACGTAGGTCGATCGAGAGGGGGCTTTCCCGCCCCCTCTGGACCGGCAAGCCGGTCGGATCATTCACGACTGGCGACCGCGCGTCGCGTCGCGCGGATCGTCGTCAGTTCTCGACGAACGCCTTGAGCCGCTTGGACCGCGACGGATGCCTCAGCTTGCGCAGCGCCTTCGCGTTGATCTCGAGGGGACGTTCCCGCCCCTCTGGACCGGCAAGCCGGTCGGATCATTCACGACTGGCGACCGCGCGTCGCGTCGCGCGGCCCCGTTCCTGTGGGCTCGGTGTTTGTCGCTAGAACATCAGCCGCGCACCGAGCCGGACGTAGGTCGGCGTGTACCTCGTCGTGGTGTTGCCGAAGTTCGGGTTGCGCCCGATGCCATCCGGCTGCTCCTCGCCTTTGGCGTTGATCTGCTTGACCCAGATCAGGTCCTCGTAGCTCCCGCCGGACACCGGGTTGGCGTTCTGGATCTCGCCCTTGAGCGACACCGGCGGGGCGTAGGTGGTGTCGGTCGACGCGCTGCCCTGGTGGTTGTAGACGTTGAACACGTCGGCGAACACGCCGACCGCCATGCCGCGGCCGATCGGGCGGACGTACTCGACGCGGAGATCGAGGCCGTGGTCGAAGTCCGAGCGCCCGAGCGCGCCGCGCGGCAGCAGGAACGACTCGTTGGCGCCGTAGATGTAGTGCGAGGCCAGCGCGGTCTCGGGGACGCCCGAGTAGGCGCGCAGCCGCGCGCCGACGGTCAGCGCGCCCTGGGCGTGCAGGTCGAACGTGTAGTAGCCATCGAGCTTGACGTAGTGCGGGCGGTCCTGGGGCAGCGGCCCCGAGCGGTTGGCGAGCAGCTCGATCAGATCGTACTGCGACGAGATGTTCGGATCGATCTGGCCGGTGTCGTACGCGGTCAGGCCGGGATAATTGCCGGTGACGCGCGAATAGGTGTACGAGCCTTGCAGCGACAGCCGGTCGGAGAACCGCCGGGTGACGGTGAGCTGGAGCGCGTTGTAGTCGCGGTGCGGCTTGTCGAAGATCCGGATGCTGCGGAAGCTCGCGAGCTGGCTCTCCAGCCGGGCCTTCTCCACCAGGTCGCCGGTCCGGGCGATCCGATCGCTCAGCTTTCTGTCCTCGGCCGACGACCACTCGCCCGGGTTCGCGATCAGGTAGGTGTTGGCGCCGTCGGTCGAGACGTCCTCGATGACGCGGCCGAGCCGCCGGTTCTGGTACGACAGGCCGATCTTGAGGTCGTCGAGCACCTCGTACTCGACGCCCGCGACGAACTCGTCGAGGTACTGCGGCCGGATCCCGGGCGCGATCAAGACGCCGCTGGCGCCCAGGAGCTTCTCCTGCGCCGCGTCGGTGCCGGACGCGCCGAGGCAGTCCACGCCGTTGGAGCCGCCGATCTTGGGATCGTTGTTGCCGCACGACGTGAAGTCCTGGATCAGCTGGACCTCGCCGCCGAACGACCGGGCGTTGATGTCGAGCGGGATCGACTCGTAGAACCGGCCCCAGTGGGCGTAGACCTTGGACCGGCCCTCCTGGGTCCAGTCGTAGATCGCGCCGATCCGCGGCGCCCACATGTTCTGCAGGGTCATCGCGTTCTTGCCCAGCGACTCCTGGGTCAAGGGATCGGTGGTGTGCTGCAGGAAGCTGGCGTAGCGCAGCCGCTGCTCCTCGTAGCGCACGCCGGCGTTGACCGTCAGGTTGGGCAGGATCTGCCACGAGTCGCGCAGGTACGCCGACCAGTTGAGCGTGTTGCTCGCGATCTGGGTCCCTGGATCGCCCTCGGCGCCGCCCAGGAAGTCGCAGGTGAAGCTGAGCGGCTGGCCGGTGGTCGACATCCCCGCGAGGTCCGGCGTGCGGCACGTGTTGTCGAACCGGGGATCGACGTTGCCGCGCGGCGGCGCGAGCTGGACCCAGCGCGTCACCCGGATGTCGTTCTGGCCGACGAAGTTCTGGAGGAACGCGCCGCCCGAGTACAGCCGCGCCTTGTCCGCGGCGTCGGACTCGACGTCGATCCCGGCCTTGATCTCGTGGTTGCCGAACAGCTTGACCCGCTGGATCACCGCCGCCGCCGCGCTGAGCCGCCGCTCGGTATCGTCGAACAGGCTGCCCGGCCCGCCGACGAAGTACGGCTGGCCGTTCATCGGGCAGTTGTTCGCGAGCGCCGGATACGGATCGGACGGCGTGTTGTCCATGCAGCCCTCGATCGTCTTCCGGCTCTCGCCGCCGAAGCCCGGCGCCCAGACGCCGAGCGGGCCGTCGGTCAGCACCTGCAGCGGCTGGCCCGCGACGCTCGGATCCATCGCGGTGGTCGCGAGGTGGTCGCGGTGCCAGCCGACCACGGCCTCGAGATCGGTCTGGTTGTCGTTGAGCCTGGACGACCACTTGAGCGCCGCGTCGGTGGTCAGCTGCTGGCTCTTGAACCCGGTGGTTTCAAGGCCGAAGATCCCCGGGACGGTCGCGAACCGGGGCAGCGCCTGCAGCGACAGCTGGACCTGGTTGTCCGGGCTCGCGGCGAACTTGAGCTTGCCCAGGAAGTTGTAGGTCTGGGCCGTGTTGCTGCGGATCTCCTCGTCGAGCGTGTCGGTGACGTAGAACCCGGTCCGGGGATCGATGTCGGGCACGCCGTCGGCGTTGGCCCGCTCGCAGGCCGACAGCGCGCCGCTCGGCAGCGGCGTCCGGCAGTCGGTCTGACGCTTGGTCGTCCGGGTGATGTCGGTGCGGCTCAGCTGCGGCGCGAACCCGACGAAGAACCACAGCCGGTCGCGGATGATCGGGCCGCCGAGCTCGAACCCCACGTCAGCGATGTACGCGTTGTTGGCGGTCGCGTCGATCGACGACGCGTTGACCGGGGCGACCTGGGCCGGCGCGGTCAGAAGGCCCGGCTGGATCGTCCCGAAGATCGAGCCCCGGAACTCGTTGCTGCCGTTCTTGGTGACCACGTTGACCACGCCGCCGGTGGCGCGGCCGTACTCGGCGTTGTAGCCGCCGGTGACCACCTCGATCTCCTGGATGAAGTCGTTGAGCACCGGCGTGCCGACGTTGCCGAACGTCAGGCCGGTGGTGTTCATGCCGTCGACGACGTACTGGTTCTCGAGCGACGAGCTGCCCGAGAACGACACGCCGGTCAGGTCGCGCTGCGAGCCCGCCGCGGCCTCGAGCGCGGAGCTGAACGTGCGGCCCGGGATCGGGACGCTGCGCAGGTAGTTGCTGTCGATCGTCACGCCCTGCGTGGTGGAGGTCGGATCGATCGCCGGCGCGGTGTCGGTGATCCTCACGATCTCGGCGGCCTGCGACAGCTTGAGCTTCTGGAACACCGGCGTGGTCCTGTCGACCCCGACGGTGATGTCGGCGCGCTGCAGCGTGAGCTTGCCGAGGTAGAACGTGACCAGGTAGCTGCCCGGCGGCAGATCGCTGATCTTGTAGACGCCGTCGTCGTCGGAGAACGCGGTCTGCGTGCCCTGGAGCGCGGGCGAGCTCGCCACCACGGTCACCCCCGCGAGCGGCTCGCCGGTGTCGGCGTCGCTGACCTGGCCCTGGATCGCGCCGGTCGTGGTCGACTGCGCCTCGGCGGACGCCGGCGCGAGCAGCGAGACGATCCCGAAACCACCCAGCGCCGCCGCGATCACGAGATGCCTGACTGTCATGGCTCCTCCGATCAGGTCGCGCTCGTGGTGAACGCGATCTGCAAGGGTTGCTTCGCGGGCTGATGGTGGGCGTCGGTCACCGTGGTCGGCAGGGTGATCGTGTAGTGCGTGCTCGCGGCCAGGCCGACCGTCCAGTGGATCGTGATCTCGTTGCTCGCCGTCCCCGCGCCGAGCATCGCGGTGAACTGGGTGTAGTTCGTCGCCGGATCCTCGGTGACCGTCACGGTCGCGACCGAGGCGGCGTCGAGCGGCACGTTCGCCCGGATCTTGATGTCGGCGGTGCGCGACTGCGCCGTGGCCGAGAACACCGACGAGATCGCGAACCGCAGCGGCTCGACCGTGAACCGGATCGCGGTGGTGTCGCCCGGCGTGCAGCCGGCGGTGATGTCGCCGCCCGGCGGAGCGCAGACCTGGTTGCCGTCCTTGTCGACGACCTCGGGCGAGAACACCACGCCGCAGTCCGTGCCGGTCGGCAGCGCGGCCGGGACCGGGCCCGGGACCAGGACGATCGCGGGCCCGAGCGCGTCGAACCCGCCCTGCGCCGGCTTCTGCTGGTTGCCCGACGGCGTCCAGTAGCTCATGTCGAGATCGATCGGAACGTTGATCTCGCCGCACCGGATCCCGACCGCGCCCGCGATGAACCGGGTGTTGTCGGCGGCGCCGTCGGAGTCCACGTCGGCCACGCCGACCGACTCGCCCTTCGGCGTGACCGACTTGCCGTCCTGCGCCAGGCAGCCCGCGTCCTTGGCGCAGAGGCAGACCGACAGCCGGTTCGATCCGGGGCAGCGCGCCGGCAGCACGTCCTCGGCGACCGCGCAGCGCGCGATGTCGTCGGGCGTCGCGCCGATCGGCACCCGCGAGAACGCGTCGTTATCCGCGATCTCGGCGCGGCACGCGATCTCCTCGAGGTTGTTGCCGCGCAGCAACTCGTCGACGATGATCCGCAGCCTGTTGCCGGACGCGAGCGCGGTCGTGACCGGGTGCTCGTCCTCGGGCGCCGCGTCGGGGTAGGTCCCGAAGCCGAACACCACCCGATCGAGCCCGTCGACCCCGCCGATCGAGTACAGCTCCCGCATCCGGATCTGCTGGACCATCGGCGGCCCTTCGGGATGGAGGTCGGTCGCGCTGGTGGCGTCGGTGCAGGCCGCGATCGCAACGATCGCCGGGACGGCCCACCGGGTCCGGTGCCCGAGCCAATACAAAGCCGTGTACATGGTCGCTGTGCCTTTCGAGCGAGCGCCCACCCCGACATGGAAACTTCCATCAAGGCGCCATCTGAAGGTGTATCATCGGCGAAACAGCCGCCGAAACCTCCAAGTGCTCACCCGGCGTGACAGCGCACGGAGCGCTGTCGATCCGGTCACAGCGCACGTGGCGACGTGCGAGATCTGCGGCGCGGCGGCGATGGCATCCCACCGCCGGCATCGCGCCGCGCGCTACTGCGCCTTGTCTTCCTTGAGCTTGAGCGCGACCTTGACCTCGTCGTGATTGACGTCGGACGCCAGGCTGCGGATCGAGTCCATCGTCGACACGACGTTGGCCCACAGCACGCCGTCATCGAAGTCGACGAAGATCACGCGCTCGGCGCCGCGCGCCTGGGCGGCCTCGAGCTTGGGCCTGAGCGCGCGCAGCAGGTCCGCGGCCGCGATCGAGGATTCCTTGTCGTTGTCCGTGAACACCAGATCGCCGCTCGCCTTCACCTTGATCGTGAGCATCGTCGCGTTGGGATCCGGCGCCTCGGTGTCGTTGATCTTGCGCGGGATCTCGAGGGTCTCCATCTTCATCATGATCGGCATGACGACCAGGAAGATGATGAGGAGCACGAGCAGCACGTCGATCAGCGGGGTGACGTTGATCTCGCTATGGACGCCGTTCTTGTTCCCGCCGCCGGTTGACATCCCCATAGCTTATTTGCCCCCCGAGTCGGAGTCCGCGTCCTTGGCGATGGCGAGATCGACAGACTGCACGGCCATCGTCTTGTTGAGGTACTCGAGCACCGGGTAGACCTTGCCGTACTCGACCTTGTCATCGGCCTTGAGGTAGATCCGGCCGACGCCGTCGGGGTTCTTCGGCGCCTTCCACGCGCTCTGGATCTGATCCTCCATCTCCTTGAGCGTGGATACCGTCACCTGGCCGAGCCGGTTCTTCTCGATCCAGAGGTTGCCGTCGATGTCGACGGACACCACCGGCTGCATCTTGTCCTTCTCCTGCGAGTAATTGTTTGCCTTGGGAAGGATGACGTCGTGGCCACGGCCCATGATCAGCGTCATGAGCATGAAGATGATGAGCAGCACCAGCATGACGTCGACCAGCGGCGTCACGTTGATGTCGTTACGCACGACATCGATCATCGCCTTCTTGTTACCTGACAACCGCCAGCGACGGTGGTTATGTCCGGACCCGCCGCTCATTGCTACGACCGGCCCTCACGCAGCACGTAGTCGATGAACTCGCTCGAGACGTCGTTCATATCGATCACGTATTGCTCGACGCGTGAGGTGAAGAAGTTGAACGACATCGCGCCGATGATCGCGACCGCGAGGCCGAGCGCGGTGGACACCAGCGCCTCTGAGATCTTCGGGCCGATCTCGTTGATCGTCACGCTGCCGCCCTTGAGCAGCTGGAAGGTGCCGAGGATGCCGACGACGGTGCCGAGCAGACCGATGAACGGCGTCGCCGAGGCCACGGTGCCGAGGTAGGCCAGGCCGCGGCGCAGGTTCGAGGTCTCGCGCTCCTTGACGCGCTCGAGCGCTCGGTTCACCGAGTCGACCAGATCGAAGTCGCCGACGTCGTCGGGCCCCTCGGTCTTGAGCGCCTCGCGGCCCTGGATCAGCGCGGTCAGGCCCGACTCCATCACCTTGGCCACCGGGCTCTTCGGCATGGTGCGAGCCGCGTTGAGCGCCTCGTTCACCTTGTGCTGCCGGAGGTACTCGCCGAGCGCCTGGACGTAGCGGATGCTCTGATCGCTCGCCGCGCGAAACGTCAGGAGCCGTTCGGCGATGACGTAGAACATGAACACGCTCATGCCGATCATCAACACGGTGATGACCTTCACGATGATGGACATGTTGTTCCAGAGTTCTACGAGGTCGAGTCCCATGGCACGTTCCTGCTTGGAGGTTGCTGGCTGCGTAACTTGCTAGTGCTGGTGCTGCAAAACTAGTGCTGCGAATAGATGAACGTGACGGCGGTGCACACCGGCGTCGGCTTGCCGTTCATCATGAATGGCCGGTATCGCCATTCGCCCCGGATCGTGGTCTGGATCTTCGAATCATACGCCGGGAAGCCGGTGCTCTTGAGCTGCACCACCGAGGCGATGTTGCCTTCCGACGACAGGCAGAGCTTGTAGCTGCCGACCAGCTTGTCCTTGCCGGACCGGCTGATCTCGGTCTTGGTGACATCGTCGGGGACGATGTTCTTCTCGCCGGAGATCCGGTTGGCCTCGACCGTGGTCGGGGCGACGTTCTGCGGCGGGGCCGGGGGCGGCGGGGGCGGCGGGGGCGGCGGCGCCGCGGTCACGCCGTGGAGATCGCCTCCGACCGCACCACCCTCCACACCACCCTCGACGCCGTTGGGATCGCCGCTCTCGATCGGAGGAGCGACCTCCTTCTGCTCGATCTTCACCGGCTGGATCAGGTCGCGGACCTTCACCTTCTTCGGGGTGATCGTGACGTCCTTGGGCTTCACGCCACCCTTGGGCGGCGGCGGCGGCGGCGGCGGCGGCGGTGCGATCGTGAGGTCCAACCCGCTCTTCGGACGCTCGAGCTGCTCGATGTCCCAGATCGTCTTCACCCACATCGTGGTGAACAGTACGACATGGACCAGTAGCATCGACGCCAGCAGCGGGACGGCCCAGCCGGGGAGCTTGCGCTTCTTGGCAGCCTCGAAGTTGCCAAACATCGCGTGAGCGGTGGAGCGCTTTCCCTTCACGGACTTGGGGTCGTCTTTCACAAACGGAGTGGTCTTTTCTACGTCGCGGGGCATTTCGGCTGCTCCTTGTTTGGCGAATCAGCCGCCGGACTTCTGTGCCGGACTACCAGTCGCCGGGGCAGCGGGCGTCTCTGGTGCTGCGGGTGCTGCGGGGTTCGGTGCCGCTGCCGGGGGCGCCGCCGAGGGCGCCGGCGCCGCCGAGGGCGTTCCCGCCGCCGCGGGCGCTGCCGCCGCCGAGGGCGCCGGGGCAGTCGTCCCCGAGCCGGCCGGTGCCGTGGTGGGCGTCGGCGATCCCGCGGGCGGTGTGCCCGGGGCCGCGGGTGCTGGCGGTGCTGCTGCTCCGGGTGCTTGTCCTTGGGCCTTCTTCGCCTCTTCGGCCAGAACGCGCGACAGCTTGATTAGATCTTGCGCGCTCGCG